>Ga0315288_10007913_pt1 | contig 13456 bp, 18 predicted proteins | sample YL17G11_20_MG_FD_203454 | JGI IMG/M metagenome (GOLD analysis project Ga0315288, IMG submission 203454) | Sediment microbial communities from Yellowstone Lake, YNP, Wyoming, USA - YL17G11_20 | ecosystem: Environmental > Aquatic > Freshwater > Lake > Sediment | place: USA: Wyoming | collected...
AGTCGCAAAGAGTGTCTAAAGCACAATTCGACCTGTCTGTAAAAACGGATTATCTATCCAGAAAAATGTTTCTGGATCCTGAAGGTCCGGTTACAGTCCAGCGTTACGAAGAATTCAAGTATCCTAAAATTGCTAAGTTCGAAGAAACGGCAAGAGGATTTTTTTGGGTACCTGAAGAAATCTCGTTGACAAAAGACGCAGCAGATTTTAAAGATGCTAGCGATACCGTGCGTCATATTTTCACTAGCAATCTATTGCGACAAACCGCGCTTGATAGTATTCAAGGAAGATGCCCTACACAAGTATTCTTACCAGTCGTATCGATTCCAGAATTAGAATCATTATGTTTGTTGTGGGGATTCTTTGAAACTAACCTACACAGTAAAAGTTATAGCCATATCATTCGTAATATTTACAACGTACCAAAAGACGAATTCAACAAGATTCATGAGATAAAACCAATCATTGAAATGGCCGCAAACATCGGGGTGTATTATGACGACCTCTATCTCATTAATTGCAAAAAAGAAGCCGGCCTAAAAGTAACAGAAAAAGCCCACATCAAGGCTATTTGGATGGCACTTCATACTAGTTATGCGCTTGAGGCCCTTCGATTCATGGTGTCCTTCGCTACTTCTCTCGCAATGGTTGAGAATAGAATCTTCATCGGAAACGGTAACGTAATCAGTTTGATCTTGCAGGATGAGATACTACACCGAGACTGGACTGCATACATCATCAATCAAGTAGTAAAAGAGGATTCTCGTTTTGCTGACATCAGGACTGAATGTGCAGCAGAAGTCTATTCAATGTACTCGGCCGTGATCAAAGAGGAAAAAGATTGGGCAAATTTCTTGTTCAATAAGGGCCCGGTTATTGGATTGAACGCCAATATTCTAAATGACTTCATGGACTACACGGCAAATAATGCATTGAAAGAAATTGGCATTAAATATCAGATAGCTGCCCCAAAAACTACTCCTATTCCGTGGTTTAACAAACACACTGATACGAGCAAGAAACAAGCAGCCTTACAGGAAACCGAAAGTACAAATTACGTGATCGGAATTATGTCTGATCAAATCAAGTACGATGAACTTCCTGACTTATAAAGGATAGAATTATGGATTCTGATAAAAAACTCGACCTTATTATTGAACAGGGAAAACTTGAACGAAAAAATCACGAAGTAATCTTGGCGCGCCAGGCACGTGAAAGAGCCGAATGCCGGGCCCTTGCACATAAATTAGCAGAAATCAAGGAAAAAGATAACTGTCTCCGAGTAAGAATGCTGGACAGAATTGCTGATGTGATGCTATCGGTTGCAAAATGGATAGAAAAATTGTCTGAAAAAGTCAGAAATTACAATGCCCATACTACGGTAGTTTGCGATATCAAATTATCCCCGCGCGCCGAAAAAATTGACTGGAGTAACGGGACATACCCAATGACTATACCTACTATGTTTAATGAACCAGTTGATAAACGTAACAGAATTCTATCAAAGATCATTGGCAAGTAATATGAAGGCAGTGATGTGGAGTAAATCTCATTGCCATTTTTGCACTCAGGCTAGGGCGTTGTTGAGGGAAAATGGAATCGAATTTGAAGAAAGAAAGATCGGGGAAGGTTGGACTAAGCATCAATTATTAGAGGCAGTACCTAACGCCAAAACTGTGCCCCAGATATTTTTGAATGGTAAACTTGTAGGTGGATACACAGAATTAAAACTTAAACTAGGGAAAACGCATGAACATTGAACTCGGCAAAGTAATGACAATTAAAATGAACAGCGGTGAAGAAATGGTTACTAAAATCATAAGCACCGAAGGCAATTATCTAATTGTGCAAGAACCTGTATCTATTGCACCAGGACCGAAGGGTATGGGACTTGTTCCTAGTATGTTCACAGCAGATCCGAAGGGTGAATACAGACTAAATACTAATAGCATTGCTATGTATGCGCCCACCGATGATAGCGTTAAGGATAAGTACATCGAGGCGACAACAGGAATAAAAGTACCTAGCAAGAAATTAATTATGGGGTAGGAATGCCTAACGCAAGTAGAATCGGTGATGTCAATAACGCAGGTGGAGCTATAGTTCGTGGTGCTGTTTCAGTTTTCATTAATGGAATACCCGCCGGCCTGCATGTCAGTCCTATTACTCCACATCAAAAACATCATCCGGTAACTACTGATGGCAGTCCCTCGGTAATAGTTGAAACCTGTCCTTTGTTACGGATTACCTCAGGCAATACATGTGGTCACGTAATAGTTCAAGGTAGTCCAAATGTATTCTGCCCATGAGCAATACAGGACACCAAAGCCCGCTCGGAATAAATGTATCCGGGTCAGCACTACAAAATATAGGATTGACCATCAATCCTGTTGCTACTGGATTAATAGGAAGTAGCAAAACAAACTCGTCCTATACTCCCGGGACCATTATAGAAAATACGTGTTTGAAGTGGTTAACCTATGCAATTCAAGAAGCATACAATCAAACAGTATCGACCCCCGGCACACCTAGTAACACAACGTATGATGCACTGATTTCTATTGGTGCGACAACGATACCGGCTCTAGGAAATGCAAAACCTCCTACTTATACTACAACAGATCCGGCCGGCACTTGGACTGGGGTTGCAACAACCGGATATTATCTAGCGTCAGATCCTGGCGCAGCACAAGGACAGAGTCAGGGCGCGACTTGGATTCCGTATACAACGGTCAACACAAACAAAAGCGTAACTCAATGGGGATTCATTCGGTTGTATGCATTGCAGGCATGGAATGAATTCAATTGGAACGGTATTCCGGCTGCCGGCGGCATGCCGGAATATAAGGATTTTACTCAATCATTCACAAATGTACTCACCTTCATTGAAACTGCAAATAATTCTATAAGAGCGGCACAAGATAGTTTGACGTTTGGCCAGGGAACATATAGTTCGATGAATGATCTGATGTCCGGAAACGTTACCGGTGTGAATTTAGCTACGTTTCAATTTGGACAAGATTGTGTTACGGCCGGCAAAGTTATTGATTTATCCAAGATTGCTAGATTTGGTTATCCATCAGTATTATTGCAATCCATACGAAAATACAATGCATTAACTCAGGCATTAGCATTAGCATTGCTCTCAACTGGAATATCAGGACAAGACCTAGACAATATTGCGACCGGAACTACTATTGCAAGCAAGGTTCAAGAACAACAACTATATGGTGCATTTTTAGTTATAGCGGGAAATGATCTAAGAGATATCTTAATTCCTCTAAATTGCAAGACAGCAGGATTGACATCACTAGCAGATTTGTTAAACATTAAAATGCTGTTTCCGGGAAGTTACGAATCGATGACAGTTCCTATCTACAATACAATCCCGGGTCCAACTAACAGTAAAACATATTATCCTATATTTGAAAATGGTGCAGTAAGTTCTAGATTAACTACTCCGGCAATCAGGGCACAAATAGGAACAATTATTGTTCCTGGTGCCCCTGTTACATCAGATACAAACGCAACCAACTCTAATTTTCAAGTACAACCAGGCGGATTCGGAGTATCGTTATACAATATTTTACCTGACGATATCGCAACATCGGCCGGGGCATTCGCTTATTCGATGCAGCAAGTCAGCAATATCTCATCGATTGATTTTGAAAAATTTGCTCAGGTCACGTATAATCTAGAATCAACAAAGGGATTAAACTTAATAGGTGGAACAGATACGCCCACTGATACTGCACTTGCACAGAGTATAATTGATAATACTGCATTTGGTAGTGGGGTAGGCGGAACATACACTGTGAGCGACTTCTTTGGCTGTATGTCTGGTTTACCGTATTTATGGAATGACATAACAGCAGGTGTATCGAATCTAGCAAGTGCTTACCTAATACAACGTTATCAATTTTTATATCTAGCATGTGCCTGGGAACGTGCGACTGTTACTGTAAATTATACAGGCACGGGCCCATATCAAGCAACCACGGTTACTGTTGTTAATCCCGGCGGCGGATACGGTCGAGAACAAGGACAATTACCAACATTTACCTCCACCGGCGGCACCGGAGTATGCGTAATAGGCACTGATCCCAACGATCTATCTACATATGGAAAATTGATTAGCGTTACTTTCACGCCAGGTGCCCCAATTGGTTCCCCTCCAACAGGAACAATAGGATATCCGCCTAGTGAAGCATATCTAGCAGCGGGCGGCGCGCCGAATGAAGGTTCACTAATAACAACCGAAAGCGGATTAATATTAGAAGCTGAGGGTATGACAGTATATCCGGAAGCAGAAATACTAGAATATATTAGTGAAGCAAATGCCGAGATAGTTGCGATCCAGGCTGCAAATGTAAACATGTCTCGCGGTTTGATTTTAGCATATGAATTAGCAGGAACACAGTTGAATATGGAACAACGTTCACGATTTAATGCAATCGAAGCAGTACCATCGCCAACTAGAGATACTACATTAAGTCAATATCCGGCTTCTATATTTTCGTTTATTGATTTCATACCGTTTCTTGCTGGACTTACAGACCCACACATGTATGCTCAGACATTAGAGGCTATTTCAGATTTAAATACTATAGGCGGAGAGAGTATTATAGCTATGATGCGACAGGCACGAAATAATTCTCGACTACAGGAGATAGGAATAAGTCAGGACAATAACATTCCTGATACCTTAAATGGCAAAGTGCAAACCTTGCTGGTAGCAAATGGAACCGCGCCCGGTGCACAATCTGGTATCACTGTATATGGTATCAATGGTACATCGAGCGGAACGGTATTCGCAATACCGAGTAACTTACTGCAAACAGATTCAAACGGGAATCAGGTAGCTCCTAGACCCATGGGATTCTTTAATCCCAATAATGAATCATATTGCTTGACTGGAGGTTCTACTGTACCGGGCCAAATTTCCCCGATACAGGAAATACTTGCATCTGGTCAAAACAATGTCAACAATACGAATTTATTGGGCCCCTCACTTAATGGAACTGGCCCAGAGATTGCTGACCCAATTATCGTCATACGTGCGGGAGCAAGTCTCCCGGTAGGACCGTGCATACAAGATTTGGATACGGGTAGAGCAGCAGAACCGGGCAGTCTAGCCGGATCTGCGTCATCTAACCTCATTCCTATCCCATTAAACACGGCGTATACTTCTGCAACCTTACTTCCCTCAATATTTACGGTTTCAGAAGCAATTGAAGCGGTTATTCAGCACAATTGCGATTGCTGGATCGATTAATACCCAGATCGATTTCCCTTAATTGGGATAAATGATATAATGTATAGTCGCTTATATCGTACCGGGTATCAACCCCAACGAAAGGAGAGAGATATGGAATTTTTAACCAATGCCATAAGTAAACTTTTTGGATTAGTACTTGTAATATGTTTAGTCAGCGCAGTAAATGGGTATAAGTTTGGAACAGTAAGAGAATTCAACCCAACTAAACATGCATCTTACGTATCAGCAACAACCGTAGACCGAACGCTGGATTGTTTGGCTATGAACATTTATCGAGAAGCCGGACATGAGCCATTCGAAGGAAAAGTAGCAGTGGCTCAGGTTACTCTAAATAGAGTTGACAACCCCAATTATCCGAAAGATGTATGCGGTGTTGTTTACCAGAAAAACGTTGTGATGTCAAAAGTAGTCTGTCAATTCAGTTGGTTCTGTAATGGAGCTCTACCTAAATTCAAGCCCAATGATGAGGCATATAAGGAAAGTTATATCGTTGCTAAAAAAGTACTGCTTGAAGGATTTAGGCTTGATAGTCTAAAAGATGCCCTATTTTACCATGCAGTATACGTGAAGCCAAATTGGCCGTACACAAAAATAGCAACAATAGGCAATCATATTTTCTATAGGAAAACATAATGGACAAGGTAATTAAAGCTTGGAATTGCATTGTTGAATTTGTTTCAACGCGGTTCCATAAAATATCAGCAGATACCCTGGGATGGATAGCGAACATAGCCCTACACGCAGCCACGATTCCATCGTTTATTGCACTCATGACCGGCGTAACAGACAAGACCCCGTCAGTTGATGTTGTATTGATGCTATGGGCAGCATTAGCACTCTTGTTTTTCAGAGCGGTATTACTCAAAGACTTGTTAAACATCGTAACAATTGGCGTAGGATTTATGGTGCAAGCCGGTCTATTGGTGCTCATTTTCTTTAGATAGAATGAAGCCCAATTTAGAAGCGGACATCAAAGCAACGCCTTGGATAGTGGAGAAAATTACGGGCGATAAAATCTACGCGCAGCATTTATACGCCGCGATATGCAACAATGAATTCACCCGCAATGATGTGTGGCCTATTCTCACCGAGCAAAAATGGTCTTGTTCTTGGAGATATGCCGGTGGCCTAATCGCCGAGGTGTTGGGAGAAGGAGATTACATGGATTGGTATTGTTCTGGTTCAGCTGGCGAAGAAATAACCCCTGAGGAAGATGTTAAATACCTCGAGGAAGATGAAAAACGAGTTTACTTAACGCGCAAATCTCACGTATCAGAGGGATTAGTTACCGAAGAAATCAAAACAGACTTGCTGCGATTAGGTTGGATCATTGTAACCGACAAAACCGAAGACTAAATACTATATGGCATACTCAGAAAAAGTACTTGATCATTACGAGAATCCAAGAAACGTCGGATCGTTCGATAAAACTGATCCAGACGTTGCAACCGGAATGGTAGGGGCACCGGCGTGTGGTGATGTCATGAAGTTACAAATCAAAGTAGATCCGAATACAGGAGTAATTACAGATGCCAAATTTAAGACGTATGGGTGCGGGTCAGCAATTGCTTCGTCAAGTCTTATCACAGAGTGGGTTAAAGGGCGTACAATCGACGAGGCTGCAACAATTAAAAACACACAAATCGCAGAAGAACTCTCCCTCCCGCCCGTCAAAATCCACTGCTCAATCTTAGCCGAAGACGCTATCAAAGCAGCAGTATCCGATTATAAGAAAAATCACAATCTAGTAACGTAATGCCGAAAGCTTATATCCTAATTGGAGTCCCAGGCTCGGGAAAGAGCACCTGGATATCCAAAGCGCCGGTTGATTGGAACAACACCGTTGTTGCAAGTACTGACAACTACGTTGAGAAGGTTGCAAAGCAGCGCGGAAAAACATACTCAGAAGTATTCAAGGAAGTAATGCCACGCGCAGTACATGAAATGGCTAGAACAGTAGTTAAGGCGGTTGAAGCCTCCCAAGACATTATTTGGGATCAAACAAGTACGACGATCGGTTCTCGACGTAAAAAATTCAATATGTTACCCGATGAATATGAAATCATTGCGGTTGTATTTCCTACACCAGACAAGGTAGAATTAGCACGTAGACTTGCATCCCGAGAAGGAAAAATTCTCCCAGATAATGTCATGCGTCAAATGATAGCAGGATGGCAGGAACCAACAAAAGAAGAAGGGTTCGATCAAATAATTTATGTGAGGTAATAATGAGCCATGAAGAGGATAAGATCAAACACAGCAAGAGATTACAAAAAGATAAGAACGCAATTAGGAAACAAGTAAAGATTGCCCGAGCAAGTGGTTTTAAAAATATCGTTCCACACAAATTTGCTAAAAAACATGCTATGGATTGCGGCACGCCACAATGTCCGTTGTGTGGTAATCCCAGAAGAACGGGGTGGAATGATAAATTGACCCAGCAAGAAAAAAAACTGTTCCAAGACATAGACACTCCGCGTTTCAAACACGCAAACGGTTTGCCCGACCCAGATTAAATAATCTGGGCATCAACGTCTAGATTAAATAATTGCATGAAGAACATATTAATTTTAGGTGGGTGTGGCTATATTGGCTCTGCATTGTACACCTCATTAAGCCGAGAACACAAAGTAAGTACAATGGATTTAGAGTGGGCGGGCAATTTTGTCAATCCATGGAGTATTTTTGCTGATTTCGATGCAGGCACAACAGAAGAATACCTATCCCAATTTGATGTGGTCATTTTAGTAGCTGCGAACTCCTCAGTCCCGTTGTGTCGGGATATTCTTGACACAATGAACAACAACGTGGTCAAATTCATTAGCCTGGTCAAGAAACTCAAGAAACAAAAATTCATCTATGCATCCAGTTCATGCGTATACGGAACCGCTTATACACCCCAACATGAATTAGTGCCACTCTTTCCTACAGATGGATTGACCCTAAGCAAAACCACAATCGATGGTTTTATGCCGCTGACCGACATAGAATATTACGGACTGCGTTTCGGTAGTGTCAACGGATGGTCTCCTAATATGCGTCTGGATTTAATGATCAATTCAATGACCCTTTCTGCTAAGACTAACAAGGAAGTCGTAGTTATGAACGGCAAAGCATTTCGTCCGATTATCGGAACAAACGATTTATGTAGATCAGTCGAAGCGATCATTAATTCCACAGAAGATAAGCGCGGGATCTACAATGTAGCTTCATTTAATCAACAAATATTCGATATTGGAATGAAGGTTGCTACTCTCATGGGCGTACCATTAAAAGACAAAGGCAATTCATTCACCTATAATTTTGAAATAACATCTGAAAAATTCATGCGTAATTTCAATTTTGAGTTCAAAGATACAATAGAGAGCATTGTCAATTCTATCGTATCCAAGCCAATTAATCCAAAATGGACAAAACGTGAACAAAAATAACGATACGTGTCTCGTATGTAAATCGTCCATTCAGAATCCCCCGTATATAAACTTAGGGAATCAACCATTAGCCAACGCATTTCATAAGGGCGAAGCACTAGAAACATATCCATTACAACTATGTGTCTGTACCAATTGCTGGCATTCGCAATTAACTATGTCAGTCGATCCTGCTACGATGTTCGAACACTATCTCTATATCTCGGACACGACTACCACCCTCACGAAATATTTTGAATGGGTGACTGAATACATTCTGTATTGCCATATCAATCCTAAGAGCGTTCTTGAGATTGCATGTAACTCCGGGCTTCTATTGGAAATGTTCAAGAAAAAAGGAATCGAATGGGTGTTTGGTGTTGATCCTGCTAAGAATCTAAAACCGTTGTCAGAAGCCAGGAATTTGAACGTATTTGTTGATTATTGGAATACTGAGTTTGCTGAAAAGATCAAACCGGTTACTGGACGATTTGATTTAGTGCTAGCATTCCATGTTCTTCCGCACGTTCAGGATCCCAATGATTTTATCCAATCATGCGTAAACATCTTGTCAGATACAGGAACAATTTTCATTCAAACCTCGCAATGCGACATGTTTATCAATAACGAATTTGATGTGGTCTATCATGAACACTCGTCATATTTCACCGCTAAATCAATTGCTGAACTAGCGCACAGAAATGGGCTGTATGTACGCAATATCGTCAAGACTGACATTCATGGTAAGTCATTTTTATTCGGACTAGAAAAGAAAAAATGTAACGAATGGCAACTCGATAAGCTGATTAAGGAAGAGGAAAAGAATGGCTGGCATTCGCTAGAAAAATACAAATCCTTCGCTGAAAAAGCAATAAAGACAAAGCAAGAACTAGTAGCTGGTCTACAGAAATTTAAGGATGAAGGCTACACTTTAATCGGGTATGGTGCTGCGGCAAAAGGTAATACACTACTGAATTACATAGATTATAAATTGGACTACATGATTGACGATAACGATATGAAATGGGGATATTTGATTCCGGGCACCAACATACCAATTCATTCAATAGACCTATTGAGACAGGATTTTGAGAAGATTTGCTTTGTTCCGTTAGCCTGGAATTTTTACGCCGAAATCAAAGAGAGAATAGCGAAAGTTAGAAACAATCAAAATGATGTGTTTGTCAAATATTTCCCGGAATACAAGGAAGAAAAATGATCACAGTAGAAACGCAACACCCCGTAGCCGAAGAATCGCTTGATCATATTCATCCCGAGGGAGTTTATATCGACAACAATCTTAATTCATGGTGGGCTATCAATGCGGAAAATTACTTTGGCGCAGGCGAAGGCGGAAGGAGGATCAATTTTCTAGACTTGGGATGTGCTGGTGGATTGTTGGTTCGTTATATGCATGACCGTGGACACCTTGCAGTTGGTTTAGAGGGCTCCGATCATTGCTTAAATGTTAGACCTGAAATGATTGATGAAGTTGGGCATCTTCCAAACGGACATGAAAATTGGAAAATTCTCGGTAATAAGAATTTATTCACCTGTGATGTAACTAAAGAATATACGGTACTAGATGCTAATAAACCAATTCATTTTGATCTAATCACATGCTGGGATGTGATTGAACATTTTGACCCAGAACAAATTGACGATTTCTTCAGACTTGTGGATAAGCATTTAGCAAAGGATGGGGTATTTGTTGCTACTATTGCATTGAATGAATCGGGGAGAGCAGCAACTAGTAAAAATACGCCGGCCAATTTGAATTATCACAGATCATTGTTTCCGGCGGCCTGGTGGGAAACAAAACTTGCTGAATATTTTGACAGAATAGACTATATCAAGGCATTCGGTGATTGTGTTAACAGGCCCACAATTGGGTTGATTTATGCCGGCACAAAGAAAAAATGATCGTTGCCTCATGTCCATTGCGTATATCAATCGTGGGCGGCACAACAGACCATCCCCGATTTATTGACCAATACGGACACGGATCCGTAATTAGTTTCCCGTCCACCCTTAGAACGTATGTAACAATCCACCAAGATGTGTTCGGCACGAACACAATCGATCACAACTACAACATCAATTATTCTAAGCGCGAAACCGTCAAAAACATTGCTGACATTAAGAATGAGTTAATTCGTTGCTGTTTTGAATTTCTTCACGTAGACCAAATCAACTGTTCATTGGCCTCTGATATCTATTCAGTGGGATCAGGACTTGCAGCTTCATCGTCGTATATTCAGGCAATCATAAAGGCAGTCTACGTTTGGCGCGGAGAGCATATCAGCGAATTTGAAGTGTGCAAGATAGCCGAACAGATAGAAAAACAAATCAATCCGCTAGTAGGACAACAGGATTTTTATGGAAGTATGGGAGGATTGAAGCGTATTAATTTCTTCAAGGACCGAGATCCAGAGTTTAAATATCTTCTCATAGAAATTTTTGAGAAAATGGATATATACTTACTTTATACCGGAGTACTTCGAAGCTCTACGACGATCCTAGAAAGCATGGATATAACTAAATCATTGCCTATGTTAGACGATGTAAATGATTTGGAAACGGCTATCACTTATAATGACGCAGACAAGTTTCATCAGGTGGTAAATAGATCGTGGATTACAAAGAAAAGTACTTCATCATTGATGTGCGAAAATGAGGTAATAGGGGAATTAGATTTGCGGCTACAGAATGATCCTAGAATCCGATCTCATAAGCTATGCGGGGGCGGAAACGGGGGATATTTTCTGATCTTTGCGAATAAAGGATCAGGATTAGAAAGGGAATACTTGATGACTAAACCAATAGGTATTTCAGAGACAGGACTAAAATACATCAATTTAAAAAATGAATTTACTCAAATATAAAGAATGTGTAGACGCATTGAATCAAACTCACTTGATTCACTTAAAGGATCTGGTGCTTGCTGCTCCTCAGGTCATTATACTCGGCAATGGTGGAAGCAATGCAATTAGCTCCCACATAGCTCAGGATTATTCTAAAAAATTAAATACGCCAACCCTCAGTTTTGACGGATCAGCGAGAATGAGTTGTTATGCAAACGACTTCGGATGGGAAAATGCCTATATAGGCTTCTTGAAAGATTTTGCAAAGAAAGATACACTTGTTATTCTAATATCATCGTCCGGGGAATCTAAGAACATTCTTAATTGTGCATCGTATTGCAAAGAAAACGGAATTCAAATGGTAACCATGTCTGGCTTCAATCCCAGCAATAGTTTGCGTCATCACTGGAAACCAGTATCCGCACTTCATTTCTATGTCAATAGCGATGACTATGGCATAGTCGAATGCATTCACGAATTAATTTTACACTCGATCATATGAAAACCGTTATTACTCATTTCTATAACGAAGAATATTTACTTCCTAGATGGCTAGAACATCACAAGAAAATATTTGATTTTGGAGTATTGATTGACTATGGATCAACTGATAACTCAAGAGCCATATGCCATGAAATATGCCCACATTGGCAGGTATTTCAATCTGCATATGGATACTTCGATGCCATAGATTGTGATAAGGAAGTTATGTTCTATGAACGACAAATTCAGGGATGGCGAATTGCACTCAATACAACTGAATTTTTAATGACCAAAGATATTGATGCAATGACTCCGTTGTGGGGTGCTAGAATGCAGTGGTTTATTCCGTGCATCAGGTTTACGAAATGGGATCCAACAGGATCTCTCGATCCTAATAAACCATTATGGGAACAAATTACAACTGGTGTGAATTATAATTCTAATCCGGTAGCCTGCAGCCGAAGCCTACATAATTTTAATGATATTGATTACAAGATGGCAGATGGTAGTGGATCGGCAGCAGGTCGCCATTTCACTAAACATAACACAGAAGATATGTTAATATTTCATTATGCTCATTGCATTGTTGGTGAACCGATGATAAAACGACGGCTTCAAATTCAAAATATGGTCTCGCCCCGCGACCGTCGAGAACAATTAGGGACACACCATTATATCGACAATCAGGGATTAAATTTGGATCGTCTTAATCATATGCATTCCAATTATATAGCAGTAGGAGAAAGTGATTGCAGCGAGTATATTAAGAGGGTAACAATATGACACCGGAATATATCAAACTGAAACTACAAATTAAACGTAAAATGAAGACCATAGCCAAGCATCAACTGTTGTTACAAGACTTAAAAAGTCAATGTCCTCATGAGGAAGTGGTGGCTAAGGAATCCTATGTTTCTGGCGGATACCTTAATACCGGGGAAACAAGCTACTGGAATGAATGTACACTATGCGGGAAAAGGTCGGAAATTACTCGCAAATCCGACGGAATGTTTGGATAATTTACTTACCCAAAATCTATTGCTAAATAAGAGATATGGGCATATAATGTTTATATGCGCTTGAAGCTTAATGGTCAGGCAACGGGACTCTAAACCCTTCAACGCGAGTTCGATTCTCGCCGAGCGCACCAGATTTAACGTAGTACCATTGTAGTTTAACGTAGTTAAAAGGAGCAGTTAAAATGACGTAGATTAAAAAAGAGTACGTAATTAGTAAAGAGCAGTACCTCGCAATGAAAACGGCCTTCAAGGCCCAGAAGTCTCACAGTGCCGCGGATCACATGATCTATAATATCCTCAGATCGTACCCGGCAAATCGCGGTTTCACCCCGATTTCAAACAAAAACAAACTCGACAACGGTCAACAACCGAATCAGGCGTTCGAAGCTGCCAAACTGGAAG
>Ga0315288_10007915_pt1 | contig 13454 bp, 10 predicted proteins | sample YL17G11_20_MG_FD_203454 | JGI IMG/M metagenome (GOLD analysis project Ga0315288, IMG submission 203454) | Sediment microbial communities from Yellowstone Lake, YNP, Wyoming, USA - YL17G11_20 | ecosystem: Environmental > Aquatic > Freshwater > Lake > Sediment | place: USA: Wyoming | collected...
GGTCGCGCGAACAGTGCCTGCAGTGCCTCGCGTCCGCGATCGAGCTGATCCTCCAGGACCGCCGCGAAGACGGACTCCGCGGAGTCCCCGAAGGCGCGGTCCGAGCTGTCGTCAAGGTTGGATGAAGCGTCAGCCCGCTAAGTTACCAGAGACCTTCAAGTTGACTGCGTCGCAGTCAGCCAGCCACTCGGCCCCGACGCCCGTGCCAGGAGTTGCGCAGCAACTCCCCAGCCGTTCAGCTCGGTGGACGGCCGCTGTCCCAGCCGGACTGGGCAGCCCTGCACAGAATCCGATGGTAGACCCCGGCGCCTGGAGCCGCCCATGCGCCTGGCTTCAACTCTCAGCTGCAGCCGGCTGGCGGTTGGTCGAATGTTTGGCCTGACCTGCGCACTGGAGCTATGCTAGGCGCGTGTGCGGTACTCGGAGCGCCACGTCGTGGCGAGGCCGTGTCCGCTGACGAAAGGAAACGTGTTGTGCCACTGAAGGAGTACAAAGGGAATCTGTTCAACAGCCGTGCCCAAACGCTCGTGAACACCGTGAACTGCGTTGGTGTCATGGGCAAAGGAGTCGCGCTCGAGTTCCGAAGACGATTCCCCGAGATGTACGAAGCGTACCGGCTCGTCTGCCGGAGCGGCGGGCTGCGTCCTGGTCAGGTTCTCCTCTACCGGGAGTCCTGCCCGTGGGTGATGAACTTGGCGGTCAAGGACGACTGGAAGAGTCCCTCCCGCATGTGCTGGGTGCGCTCGTGCTTGGAGGAATTCGCCTCCCAGTACTCGCGCCAAGGCATCACATCCATTGCGTTCCCTTGGATTGGCGCCATGAACGGGGGGCTGCCGTGGGGGCAAGTCCATGAGCTCATGCGGGGGTATCTAGTGCCGCTTCCGGATGTCGATGTCGAGATCGTGGAGTTCGACCCAGATGCACCCGACCAGTTGTTCGAGCGCATCCGGGAAGCGATACAACTACAGGAGCTTCCGGAGTTCGCCCGCGACACTGGAATCACAGCGCGATCTGCCGCGTTGGTGCGCACGGCTATCGCTGAGGCCGGCGTCCCTAGTCTGCACAGACTGGCGGAGTGGCCAGGTCTCGGAAAGACCACGGTGGAGCGTCTGTACAGCCGGTTTCGAGCTGACAGGCAGCTCGTGGCGGCGCGTGAGCCATCGCTGTTCGGGGGCGACTGACTATGAGCTGCAACCGTGAATGGATCGAGCCACTGCGCGACTGCCCCGGGCGGAGAGTCGTGGCGAAACGGCTTGGCGCTGACGAGAATCATGTCTACGTCTACTACGCATGCGCCGGCTCCACGCTCCCCGGGATCCTCGCAGACGGGATCAGATGTCGCGACAGCCTGCCCGCCTCCGTTGATCTATCCTCGCCTGACGTCCAGAGCCGCCGGAGTCAGGTACGGTTGGGTCGGGTAGAAGCGGATGGCAGCGAGCGTGTACGGGACACTCAGATTCACTCGTGCGTGAACCTGTTCTGGAATCCACTCAACAGGACCTTCGAAGCGTTCCAGCGGAGTGCCTTGTTGCGATCTGTCGAAGCATCCAATCCGGAGCACCGTACCGTCTGCCTGCTGGAGTTGGATGTGGAGGCAATTCTTGCCGACGACTCAGTGTATTGGGCGGCGACAGATGGCAACGCTGCAGCGCGGCCGCATACTTCCCACGATCCCCGAGACCTCGTGAGCTTCCCGTGGAGGGATATCTACAGCGCAGATGGCCAGGAGCATCACAACGCGCGCGCTGCCGAACTCATCTTGTTCGTCCAGGGTTCCGGGGAGCTGTTCACGGGACCCGTCCCTTGCGCCTGCATCACTCGCGTGATACTGCCGCCGGGGATGCGCCTGACCAGCGAGCAGGAAGCTCTCCTCAGTGAGGCTCACGTGTCATGTCAATCGGCTGACGTGTACAAGACTCCCAGCGAGCTTCTGAGAGCCGAGGCTGGTTTTTTGAAGACGTTGGCGGAGCTTTGGCCCATGGACCCGAGCATCGTCAAGAGACTTGTGTTTGCCGCCCGTGCTCTGAACGAGTTCGAACTGCAGCATGGTGGCCCAACCGCTGATCGCTTCCTGTCCCCTGCCGCCGCACATGGCCCCCACGGAATCGGGCACGCTGCACGGGTGATGTTCTGGTCGGCATGTGTGGCGACGTACGCGTGCGGACTACTCCGCACAAGTCGGCATACAGCAGCCATCCTAGTGGCGTCCTTGCATGACCTGTCGCGGGAGGGAACGGGAAGCGAGAGCGGGCACGGAGCGCGGGCGGCCGAGCGCTTCCGGCCCGAAATCGGCAGAGTCATGAGTGAACCGGAGTTGCGACTCTCTTGCGAGAGCGCCGTGCGCACGCACGACGTGGATGACCTGGACTGCTCACGCACGGCCCGCGACTGGCTCTGGGAAGTCCTCAAGGACGCTGACGCAGTTGATAGAGGTCGCTTCGGCGCCCCCGGGAGTGAGAAAGGCTGCAGGTCTGAGATGCTGCGCCTGGGGCACTTCGGCAGGCAGGAGAAACTGTCAGATGCCGGGGAGAAGTTCGCGTGGATGGCGTATTGGCTCTCGGGGATCACACGGTACAGCCAATGGGGCGATCGCCCTTGTCGGCGCTTGCTGTCGGACCTTGTCCTGGGTCTGCGGGCAGGGCTCCAGGAAGATGCGTTCCGCGGGCGGTTCCACGATGTGGCGATCATGTTGGTGCAAGAGCTCACACCAATACTCAATGGGCAGGGTGGGTAGGAGCCCGCGAGGGCAAGTGAGTCAGTTGCGGCCCAATCGAGGCAAGCCCAAGCCGCCCTTGAGCCCAGCGTGATAGGGACGGGTCAGCATCTGAGGAGTGCCGGCGTGCGCACAGCAGCTGATGCTGGCATGCTGCCAGCGACCCCCGCATGCTGAGGCGACGAGTTCATATCTTGTGTCTTGACATGTCGAGGCTCACAACAGGTTCTGTGGCGCGGCGTGAGGGCCAAGTCCACAACGGATACATCAAGGCCTCCGGGTCTGAGGTGCCCCATGGCACCGAGCGCGCCGCGCTCTCCCTAGGTTCGACCAGGACGACAGCGTCAGCCCCGGGCCTTGACATCAAGGGACAAGATCCGACCACCCCCTACCGCCTCGCGACGTCAGTCGAGAAGACTGAATCGCGGTGCCATCTCGGTCAATCACCGTCATGAGCAGAGCGCAGGATCAGCGCCATGGTATACTAGGGACAGGTACCCAGATAGAAGCAAGAGGAGGCGATATGCCGCACCTGTCTCTGACAGATTTCGTGGATGTTGTATCAGCAAGTGGCACGCCGAAGGCGACGAAGATACGCCAGGTCAAGACGCGACCTACGTACAGCCCGGCCATCGACTTCTGGAAGCCTCTGCGCGAGGCGATCATGGAGACGCACACGCGTGGGCTGCCGAAAGGCAACCTCGACCTTGTGTTGGCGGGGCTAACCGACAGGAAGAAGCTCACAGCGTACCCCCCTGCGATTGCAGGGTACAAGAAGTGGTGGGGGCGTAGTGCGCTTCAGTGGTTCGCGCCGCCGTCCGCGCTCTATACGGCATATGGCGTCGATGTCTCTGTGAACCCCGAACTCGGCCTTCGAGTGAACGGAGTGCCGCACATCATCAAGCTGTACTTCAAAGAGACGACGCTGACGAAGAACCGAGTCGACATTATCACGTATCTGATGACCGCACAGCTGACGCAGGGCGTGCCCGGGGGATGCGCCATGGCGGTCTTGGATGTGCGGCGTGGTCACCTGATAGTGCCCGCCGGCGCGCCGCCAGACCTCTCTGCCGTCCTCGACGCGGAACTGGCGTACGTGGCAGCCCTGTGGCCGAGACTGTGAAGCGGGGATTCCGGGGACACAGTACTGAATCGAATCACGATCAGCGCAGAGTTCCGTATTGTGTCCCCGGAACTCGTGCGAGGGGAGACCCCATCGCCTGCTTCAGCCGCTGGGCTTCTTGGTTGCGTTTGTGTCATGGTCTGAGGAGGCGAGACGGACGGGGTTTCAACGGGGGCAATGACTCGGGCGGAACGCTCAGGGTGATGCTGCGCGCCTGCCTGGGCACACGCCGAATCAAACCCCGCCGTTCCAGCGTGAGCACCATCGAATGCACGCTCGGCGGCGTGGTCTGGAAGAATCGCTGCATGTCGGCTTCAGCCGGAGCACGACCGTTCAAGATGCTGTATTGATGGATGTAGGCCAGGAATTGGCCTTGTCGTTCCGTGTGAACAAGAGAGACGGGAGGGTCAGGTCTTGCAATCATGCAAGTAACATGATCCTGCCCGGCCTTGTACTGACGTAGCCGGCGACTGACCGTTGAGTAGTGCACGTCCAAGTGCGCGGCGATCTCGTTCATCGTGTAGCCGTATTCGAGATACGCTTTGGCGACGCCTGCTACGTCCTTCGAACTCGTGACGACGGTGTCGAGCCTGGGGCGATCGACCAGGCGTTGCACACGGGGGATCTCCGGCAAGCTGCCGCTGCCGCTCGGCGCGTGCTGCTCAATGAACTCGTCACTGCCAAGATAGATCTGCCCGCGCAGATTCTCCCAAACGGTCACGCCTTGGCCGGCTGAGACGAACCGGCGGTAGGCCGCCTGCGCCTTCTTCTTGGATGGGCCGAACTGCTCCAGGATCCAATCCGTTGTCAGTAGCGGCGGAGCAACTTCAGTCCCGGCCGTGGCGCGGTAGCTCGACCACGGCCAGTCGCGGGCGGTGGGCGCCATCTTTGCACGTACTGGATTGAGGACGACGTAGCGAGCCAGTTCGAGGAGATACACATCCCGTTCGACCAGGATCGCCTTGTACCGACCCTGGAAGACGTGCCCGGTTCGCGAGTGCCGCCGATTGAACTCCTGGGTATAGACACCGTTGAGTTGCCGCATGCCACGCGCGAGCGTTGGGTCAACCGTCTCGACGAGCAGATGGTAGTGGTTCGTCATCTGGCAGTAAGCGTGGCAGCGCCAGTTGAACCTCTCGACGGCCTGAGTCAGGACCTGGAGGAAGAGTTCACGATCCGGATCGACAAGGAAGACCTTGCCACGGGCATTGCCGCGGCAGGTGACGTGGTAGAGAGCACCCGGGTATTCGACTCTCAAAGGACGTGCCATGGGCTCAAACTACTACAAGGCATGCATGATTGCAAGACCCAACCCCGTCGCCCCGTCATGGCTTGGAGGGGCGCGGCGCGGCGGGTTTCAACGGGGGCAATGACTCGGGCGGAACGCTCAGGGTGATGCTGCGCGCCTGCCTGGGCACACGCCGAATCAAACCCCGCCGTTCCAGCGTGAGCACCATCGAATGCACGCTCGGCGGCGTGGTCTGGAAGAATCGCTGCATGTCGGCTTCAGCCGGAGCACAACCGTTCAAGATGCCGTATTGATGGATGTAGGCGAGGAATTGGCCTTGTCGTTCCGTGTGAACAAGAGAAGCTGGAGGGTCAGGTCTTGCAATCATGCAAGTAACATGATCCTGCCCGGCCTTGTACTGACGTAGCCTGCGACTGACCGTTGAGTAGTGCACATCCAAGTGCGCGGCGATCTCGTTCATCGTGTACCCGTGCTCGAGATACGCTTTGGCGACGCCCGCCGTGTCCTTCGAACTCGTGACGACAGTGTCGAGCGTGGGGCGATCGACCAGGCGTTGCACACGGGGGATCTCCGGTAAGCTGGCGCTGCCGCTCGGCGCGTGCTGTTCGATGAATGCGTCACTGCCAAGGTAGATCTGCCCGCGCAGGTTCTCCCACACGGAAGCACCTCGGCCTGCTGACACGAACTTGCGGTAGGTCGCCTGCGCCTTCTTGGCTGACGAGCCGAACTGCTCCAGGATCCAGTCGGTCGTGAGCAGTGATGGCGCCGGCTCGAATCCAGCCGTGGCGCGATAGCTCGACCACGGCCAGTCCTGTGCTCTGCGCACCAACTTGGCGCGCACTGGGTTCAGGACAACGTACCTTGCCAACTCCAGCAGGTACGCATCGCGCTCGACGAGGATGGCTTTGTAGCGGCCCTGGAAGACATGCCCGGTTCGCGAGTGCCGCCGATTGAACTCCTGGGTATAGACGCCGTTGAGCTGTCGCATGCCACGCGCGAGCGTTGGATCGACCGTTTCGATGAGCAAGTGATAGTGGTTCGTCATCTGGCAGTAGGCGTGGCAGCGCCAGTTGAATCGCTCGACGGCCTGAGTCAGGACCTGCAGGAACAGCTCTCGATCTGAGTCGATGAGAAAGATCTTGCCACGTGCGTTCCCGCGGCAGGTGACATGGTAGAGAGCACCCGGGTATTCGACTCTCAAAGGACGCGCCATGAGCTCAGCCTACTACAGAAGTGATTGCAAGACCCCGCAACCCCGTCGCCGGAGCCAGTTGAATCGCTCGACGGCCTGAGTCAGGACCTGGAGGAAGAGCTCTCGATCTGAGTCGATGAGAAAGATCTTGCCACGGGCATTGCCGCGACAGGTGACATGGTAGAGAGCACCCGGGTATTCGACTCTCAAAGGACGTGCCATGGCCTCAGCCTACTACGAAGTATGTGTGATTGCAAGACCCAACCCCGTCGCCCCCTGTAGGAAACGCCCACCAGATGAGATCGCAGCACAATCCCTTCTGCACAATCAGTAGCGGGACGCGACACTAGCTGATGGGCGATCGCCTGCTGGCTGTAGCGGTGTACGAGGTTGGCGCAGGCAACACCGTCCGCGACCTTCGGGACGAAGACGATCGCTGCGAGCTGAGGGCGCCCGACGGGTCGGATCCTCTTTGCTGCCGGATGTGAAGAGTGAAGATCTTACCCCGTCGCTGGTATCTTGAGACAAGAGAAGAGCTCATGGCGAAGCGTTATCGTCACATCGGCGGCTGTCTGGCGCAGGCCGAACTCCTCTCTGCACTCGGGAGGGACTCCCTGATAGAGCTCGAGTAGCCTGACTCGCGTCCGAGCGTCTCTCGCGACGCATTTGGCCCACCGGTCTATCGAGAAGTCTCGGATCGCAACCTGGAGTGATGACGTCACGGAGAGCCCGGTTTCCTCAAGAGCGCCCAGCAACTCCGCTCTGGTGAAGTGAGATCTCTGGTGCACAAGTCCTGTGCAAGTCATGAAGAAGCGGCGACAGGCAGGAGCGGTCGGCGGGAAGCTCTCAACGATGACGAGAGACCCCCCAACCCGCAGTACCCGCCAGCTCTCCCATATCGCGCTGCGCCAATCCGGCACGATGTTGTGCAAGACGAGAGATTGGAGGACAGCATCCACTGACTCGGATGGCATCGGGATGTCTCGGGCGTCAGCCCTGAGATAGGTCGTTCTTCCTGCCACGCTGTTCGTCGCGATCGCTTTCCTGACCATCCCGGGAGAGGAATCGATGCCCGTCACCAGGAGGCCAGCTTCTGCGAGCGCTCTCGACAACCGCCCGGTGCCGCATCCGGCGTCGACAACTGATGCACCTGGCGGCACCGCACTCAGAACCGCAGCAACAACCGCTTGCTGGACCTCTCCGGAGCCAGACCACTGACTCTGATCGTGCTTCTCTGCCCGCCAATCCCAGTACTCCGAGCACGTACCGCGGCCAAGGGAGCGCATACGTTTGTCACCGCCAGGCCTAGTTCGCGAACACTGCACCGCACCAAAGGTGCCAGGCCAGTCCTGCCAGCCCGGCGCTCGTGCAGCTATCGTGTCCCCAGAGCGCTTCTGTGTCAAGCCTCCACGCAAGGGTTCAGCATTCCTGCGCGGCCGACGACCCACCCAGCCGGATAGGTCGGCCCGTCTCTGGCGGCGGATAGCGTTGCCTCATGTACCCCGTCGGTGCGGGCCGGCGACGCAGAGAGCTGTTGCTTCTTGCGTCCGAGAACTGTAGTCTAGCTCGACATGGCGGGTGACGGAGCAGCAGAGAAAGCCAACCCTGGCGAACCCCGAGCCGTTGAGCAGCGAGCCGTGAGGCAGGAAGACCTTCTGACTCTTTATGCCATGTTCAAGGCAGACGATACCCGGTGGCTTGATCTCCATAGAGCTCACCTGCAGCAGCACACTACACTCATCACCGCGATTCTTGGCTCCGCGTTGGCAGCTGCATACACGCTGAAGACGTCTCCTTGGCTCTTGGCTATCGCGCTTGCCCCATTGATCAACACGCTGCTCTGTGTCACGGCGCGTGACGCGTCGACTCGGTACTACCAGAGGCATCTCGAGAACGTCACCGTTGAGGCCAAGCTGGAGGCCGCGCTCGGGCTCACAAGCCCGCAGCAGGACGGGGGGGCGCCCCCCTGGGTGTTGGGTGAGAGTCATCCGTTGGGCACGCAGTTCCCAGGCGATTGCTTCTGGGTCCCCAACCGCTGGATAGCCGGCAGACCGCAGAGTACATCGCAGGAGTTCGTTGAGCACTACCTCAAGAAGGGGGCAAATGGCCCAGCACTTCGCGTCTTGCTGCTTCTACTGATAGTGAACATCATCCTGGGTCTACTGGTCTGCGTGGTCGGCGCATACAACATCCACGCAGCGTTCCATGCACAACCGGTTCCGGCCCGGCAGCTGCAGACAGACGTGCAGGCAGCAGGAGGGGTCTCTGGGGGCGCGGTGCCGGAGAGAGGGGGACGGCTATCGCGAAGTCCCATATTGTGTCTCCGGAACTCCACGCGGGCAGACTGGTCGGGCAAGACGCGGTTCATAGGTACACAGTACTGAACTGGCCTCCGCACAGGACTGAGTCTAATATTGCGCCGCCGGAAGACCCCGTGGGTACTTCACCTGCCAGGAGCGCCCTCGAAGCCGATCGAGATCTTCATTCGCCGCGCGGCGATCAAGGACCCAGCTGAGTGGCCCGCGTACATCGCCGAGACCAAGAAGCACCCCGACGCCGAAGACGAAACCCGCGCACGCGCCTTCGCTCGTGAGGTCATCGAGAGCGTCCGATAGCCACGCATTCGAGGAAGACTGTTGTCGAGCTCAACTGCTGTCTCAAGGATGCGAAGAGTGAAGATCTGACCCCGGCGCCGCGGACGCTTCTACTTCTCGCGCATGCCATCTACGAAAGCGGTGACCCGTTCCGCCTTCCCGCCGAGGAGGTGAGTTGACATCCGATACAGCATCTGACCCCAACGCCAGACCCCGCCGCCCCGCGCCATCTACGAAAGCGGCGAGCCGGTCCGTCTTCCCGCGGCTCGCACGCCAGGAGTCGCGCAGGGACGACCTGGCTGTTCATCTTGGAATGATCGGCCCTTGGCCAATTCGACGCAGCACCCGCGCCGCCGCTATCGCCCAGTAGCAGACCGCGAAGTTCCTGCACCTACTCGAAGCACTCTTCGTAGAGCTTCTTACCGAGCCTCCGCCAATGACTAGAACGGTAGGCGTAGTTCGCTGGCGAGAAGTCAACGGTGCACTTGCCGAAGGCTTGCCGATAGAAGGCTAGATCCCCTGCCTTGCCTCCTTGGATCACGAGTCTGAGGCAGGATATCAGCCCGTTGATGGTTGTCGTTGTGAGGACTCTACTGACCCTCTTGTCTTCACTCCACAGTTCCGGGGGCAGGTTCTGCTGTAGCCCGCCGATGAAGTCGGACAAGTGGGCACTACAGAACCTGACGTACTCGTCAAGCAGGTCCTTGCCTCTTTGCTGCTTCGGCTTTGCCTTCTGCTGTGCGAGCTTCCCTCTCTGGGGATGCGTCCAGATCCGATACAGGCTATCCGCGCCGTCAATCGCCACGAGGTGCCTCATCGCGTAGCTGACAATGGAAGTTGTCTTTATCTTTCCCCGGTCGAAGAAGTGCTCCTCAAGATAGCCGCACAAGGGGCCTGTTTCGGCAAGGCTGCTCACCACGCGCTTGGCAACCGCGACGTCTGAGTACGGTTCAAGGATTGTTTGGATGGCCTGTTTCAGGTCGCCTCTTGCCCGCGTCTGCTTGTCGTTTATCTCTAGGAAGAGCCTCGCCTCAAACTGAGTCCGCGCAAGTAGGTCGGTTCCGGGCGGATACAGGATTCCCGTAATCAACAAGTGCTGCTTCTTGCGAAGGAGGCCGATTTGTGAATCGAGCTTGTCCTTGCCCTCGTGGTATGCGAATACGCGATGCTGCCCGTCCACGAGTCCAATCGAACCAAGGGTTCGTCGGAACTCTACATTGACGGGTTCCTTGACCGACAGGTCTGCGGCCGCAATCTCCTTTCCCGTTCTTACATTCAGGAAGCGCGTGTCATCGGGAAGGGTTGCGACTATGTTGTTCACGAAGACACGGCCTTGCGATGCCAGATACTCCCGCATACTCGCGATCTTCCCTCTCACGAGGAGCCGTTGGTACAGACACTCGTTATCCTGCCAGCCGTCACGACGCAGGACGTAGGCCTGTTCTAGGAGCGCTTCCGGCTCTACCAAGAACGTCACAACCTTATGGCCCGGTGGGAAGCCACTTGGGGCCTCTGGCAAGACCAGCGCGGTGTACTCGCGCTTGTCCTGGCCCGATTTCTCTATGCCGATCTCTGACATCTTGAGCCCCAGGAATCTGAAGAGCTCGAATCGGACTGATCCGCCGATCGTCTTCGACAGGCTCAGGAAGTACTGAAGACTGGCGTACCGCAGGAAACTGAGGTTCGGGTGCCGTTCCTCGTACTTCCGATCGAACGCGTTGAGGGAGCAGTAGACAAAGACCCAGTGATACTCGGCATCGTCGAAGCCATCCTTGGTGCTGGTCGACCTGAACGTCACGAACTTCGAGGAGAGTACTCCTAGAGCCTCGTTCGGATGGCCTGCAATGTGGGAGAAGAAACTCGAGGTCTTGCCTATGTGGTCCTTCACGTCCTTCGCAGTTGTGTCTTCCACGAGCACTAGGACGTTCTCGTACACGAAGAAACTATCGATATCTCCCTGACGACCGGCGATCGTTAGTTGTGTGCCCCTCGTCTTCACCTGTGTGAACCCTGCGTTCGTGAAGACCGTATTGATGTCAGTCCTGAACTTCTTGTCCCGTCTCCTCTTCGCCCTTTCGTCTTTGGACAGCCGCTTTGCGGGGCGCATACGTTTTGGCGACGTCTTCTTCCTGGGCGTTGACTGTGTCGTTCGCGCCATTATCGGACCTCTCCACGAAGCCGGTTGAACATCAGAGTGCAATACTCTTCTTCACAATCTGCCAGAACGGACCGCATCCCTGCGGCTTTCGCAGCCAGTGCGGTTGTGCCGGATCCTGCGAACGGATCGACGATGAGCCCTCCCTTGCGCCCGCTGATAGCGATGACGCGTTCGGGAATCACCAAGGGCAACTCATTCGCGGTACGGCTCTTCGTCTTGCGGTGCCGAACAGGACTGACATCATCCCAGACGTCGCTAAGGTTGATGCCAGCGGCTACATAGTCCGCGTATCCTCCGTAGTCGCGTAGGTCCCTCCTACATCTTGCACATATGGGTTTCGGAACCTTAGGGCGGGTGAAGACATCCGGAGCTCCCTTCGTGTAATACAGCAGGGCATAGTGCGCTGGGTACAGATGCTCTCCGCGGGCGAACCCGTTCTTCATTGAGATTGCGATCCAGTGTCGAAAGTCCAATTGCCGCTCGAGAAAGGGACTTAGCCTGATGGCCCACTTCGGTATGTGGTATAGGTACAGAGCACCCCCGGGCCTGAGTACCGCGGCACTGCGTGCAATGACCTTTTCCATGTACTTGATGTACTCGGACTCCTTCTTGCTGTCGTGGTGACTGCCATTCTTGCCGTAGCGTTTTCCGAGGTTGAACGGCGGGTCCAGAAACACAATGTCAGCGCAGCCCTCGCGCAGTGACTCCAGGCAATGCAGTGCATCATCCTGGACGATTTCACCAGCGGTGTGGCGATAGATCGCACCCTTGTACGTCCCGTTCCACCAGTCGCGGCGCGACTGCTTCAGGAGGATAGCCTGTGCACGGTTCGTGCCCATCCTACTTGGCTCACACCCTCACGATGTCGTCGACGAGGCTGCCCATAGCTCTCAACGATTCGGGTCCGCCGGTCGCTCGGAAAGCATCGACGTCCTGCAACTCCAGCCAACGCAGTCTTGAGTCAGTCAGTGAGAAACCGGCGACAGGACAACTAACGCAGCGCCTGAAGCTCGTTGCTGCGCATTCCATACTGCCCCGCATCCTTCCCACCGCGCGAATCATAGGCCCTGCGTGCATGATACGCCTAGCCTTCTTCCCCAACAAATCCGGTGCTGCGAGTGGAGAGGGTTGCGCGTACTAGGTTCAATCCCAGGCCCAGGCTTTCGCCCACGGGACTCCTCAGAACACGGACCGGGATGGTCGTGCCCTCTCTGGTCAGTTGCCGAGCTGCGATCTGGAAAGCCGCGACGAGGCGGGATCAGCAGTGCGCTGCAGTTCGCGCTCCTGCCCCTCTTGTTGCACAATCAAAGCGCGGCGAAGCTCAGCCGCGATGGGGGAGATGATGACCAGCAAGCCCACGCTCGGGCTAGTTGGGCAAGACTATGCCCGCAAGGATGGTGTTGCCCGCGTTACCGGCGCTGAACGCTACACGGTTGATGTCGACTTACCCCGCATGCTGCATGGCCGCATCCTCGGCAGTCCTCACGCTCACGCAATCGTGAAGTCGATCGACGCGTCGGCGGCGGTCGCGATGGGGGCGACGGTGGTCACGTTTGCGGACGTGCCGCAGGCGAAGTTCAACCAGCGGATCATCACGATCCCGCCGGTACTCCACAAAGATCATCAGGTGCTCTACGACAAGGCGCGGCGCATGGGCGACGCGATCGCGGCGGTGGCTGCGGAGACAGAAGAGCTTGCCGAGGCCGCGCTGCGCGCGATAAGAGTTGAGTACGAGGTCCTGCCGGTCGTCACGGACGCGTTCGAGGCGATGAAGCCGGGCGCGCCGAGGATCCACGACAAGATCCTGTGGGGCGAAGAGGTTATCGAGATCAAGAACAACATCGCCTGCGCACGCACGGTGGACGAGGGGGACGCGGACAGGGCGTTCAAGGATGCCGACGTCGTCGTGCGCGAGACCTTCGACCTGCCGAAGGTCTACCACGCGCAGATGGAGACGAAGTCCGCCGTCTGCCGCCCGGAGCCGAACGGTGGGCTCACGGTGTGGCCGACGACGCAGTCAATCCACAACGTGCGCATCATCCTCGGGCAGATTTTCGACATCCCTCTCTCGAAGATCGACGTGCGCCGGGTGCCGATCGGCGGGACGTTCGGGTCGAGCATCCAGATGAACTCGCCGATTCCGATCTGCGCCGCCCTCGCGCTCAAGAGCGGCCGGCCGGTGAAGCTGACGCTCACTCGCGAAGAGGACGCGCACGATCACTCGCGCTACGGCTGCCGCATCGACCTCGCGCTCGCGGCGAAGAAGGATGGGACGCTGCTCGGCGCGAAGATGGAAGTGACAGTGGACGTCGGTGCGCACAACATCCAGGCGTACTCGTTCCTCGGAGTCGCCGTCGGCTGGCTCGTGTCGCTCTACCGCCTGCCGAGCGTGCGCTACCGCGGCACGGCCGTGTACACGAACAAG
>Ga0315288_10007916_pt1 | contig 13453 bp, 11 predicted proteins | sample YL17G11_20_MG_FD_203454 | JGI IMG/M metagenome (GOLD analysis project Ga0315288, IMG submission 203454) | Sediment microbial communities from Yellowstone Lake, YNP, Wyoming, USA - YL17G11_20 | ecosystem: Environmental > Aquatic > Freshwater > Lake > Sediment | place: USA: Wyoming | collected...
CTGCACCAGGAGGAGGTCTACCTCTTCTCCTTCCCCGTGATGACCCACAAGGGCTCGTCCGTGGGCGAGGAAATCGGGTTTCTTCCGGACACGAACGCCGGCATAAGCACGCGAAGAGACAGGATCGGCTCGGTGCTCATCGGCCTGAGCTCCCGGGCCAGAAGCCTCGAGATCCACAGGCTGGAGAAGGCCCTCGGGATCGCGACGATGGTGGTCATCGCGATCGGAATCACGCTGACGGTGCTGCTGGTGCGAATCATCGTGGAGCCGATCAAGCAGCTAGTGGAGGCGACCCGCCGCATCGCGCAGGGCGACCTGGACATCCTTCTCCACGTCAACACCCAGGATGAGATCGGGGAGCTGGCCAGGAGCTTCAACCAGATGACCCTCAAGCTCCAGAACTCCCGCCAGGAGCTGGAGAGGACCAACCAGATGCTGGAGCAGAAGGTGCAGGAGCGGACCCGGGAGCTGGAGGAGGCCCAGAACCAGCTGGTCCAGGCGGAGAAGATGTCGGTGGTGGGCCAGCTGGTGTCAGGCGTGGCCCACGAGCTCAACAACCCGCTGGCGGGCGTCCTCGGGTACTCCCAGCTCCTGCTCCGGATGGAAGTCCCCGATGAAGTGAAGCGGGGGCTGGAGAAAATCGAGTCGGAGGCGGACCGCTGCAAGCGGATCGTCCAGAACCTGCTCATCTTCGCCAGGAAGAACCGGCCCCAGAAGCGCCCCATCGACGTCAACGGAGTGGTGGAGAGCGTCCTGGAGCTGAAAGAGTACCAGTTCAAGGTGGACAACGTCCGGGTGATGAAAGACCTTGCCCCGCGGCTGCCACTGACCATGGCGGACTCCGGCCAGCTCCAGCAGGTGGTCATGAACATCGTCCACAACGCGCAGCAGGCCATGAACGATGGAAAGCGCGAAGCGATCCTGACGGTGCGGAGCCGGGGCGAGCAGGGCTCCATCCATTTGGAGATCGCCGACACGGGACCCGGGATCGCACCCGGCAACCTCAATCGGATCTTCGATCCCTTCTTCACCACCAAGGAGGTCGGTCAGGGAACGGGCCTGGGGCTTTCCATCTGCTACGGAATCATCCAGGAGCACCGTGGCAGGATCTGGGCCGAGAGCAGAGAAGGGGGGGGGACGAGGTTCCATGTCCAGATTCCGGTGCAGGAGGAGGGAGCTCCGGCCCGGGAACCTCTTCCGGTCCCCGCGGGGGCCCCGGAAGGGCCTCTCGCGGAGACGGCCGGGGCCGCGAGGATCCTGCTGGTGGACGACGAGGCCTCCATCCTGGACATTCTTTACGATGTCCTCCGGCTTGACGGCCACCAGATCGAAACCGCCCTGAACGGTCGCCTCGCGCTGAGGAAGCTCCAGCAGCAGCCATTTGACGTGGTCATCTCCGATCTGAGGATGCCCGGCATGAGCGGCCAGGAGCTTTTCGAGCAGATGAAGGAACTGAACGCCGCTCTGACGGGCCGCATCATTTTCACTACGGGCGATACGGCCAGCCCGGACACCCAGGGCTTCCTGCAAAGGTCTGGCAGCCCGTGCCTCCAGAAGCCATTCGACCTGAATGAAGTCCGCCGGCTGGTCCACGAAGTCCTGGCCTCGGGTCGCAGCAGCAGGCCGGATCTCCCCTCCATCACTCCCTTCGACTTTCCCGATCCAGATCCCTCTGCTTGATGGCTTCCCGCTTGTCGTAGAGCTTCTTTCCCCGGGCCATGCCCAGTTCCACCTTCACCTTCCCCTTCCGGACGTAGAGACGTAGCGGCACGAGGGTGATCCCCGAGAGCTTGCGTTTCCGGTCCAGCCGTCGGATTTCCTCCCGGTGGAGGAGGAGCTTCCTTTCCCGCAGCGGATCGTGGTTGTTCAGATTCCCGTGGCTGTAGGGGGAGATGTGACAGTTGAGGAGCCAGACCTCTCCCTGGCGCACCATGGCGTAGCTGTCCTTGAGATTGGCGCGCCCCTGGCGGAGGGACTTGACCTCCGTCCCCAGGAGCACGATGCCCGCCTCCACCCTGTCCTCGACGAAGTAGTTGTGGAAGGCCTGACGGTTGGTCGCCAGGACCTGAACCTCCTCCTTTTCAGCCATGGTCTCTTCCCCGGGCGCGGAAGTCGCCGCGCGCCGTCCGGACTCCCCCGATCGGGTCCTAGGTTAGCCCAAAGGGGCGGGGATGCGCCACGGAATCCTTGACACCCATTTCCGAGTGGTCAAGAATGATGCGAATCATGAAGCAAGACCGGCCGTTCCAGAAGGCTTTCCAGGCCGGGACCATGCGGCCGGCAGGGACCCGATGGCCGGGCAGGAGGGCCGGAAGTGACGCAGGAGCAGGGGGAGATCAGGGGAGAGGGCTGCGCGGGCTGCCCGGGGGGTCGCGGCGGCGAAAGGACCCTGGTCGGCGTCAAGTTCCATAACCTGGGGAAGGTGGAACACTTCAGCTCCGAGGGGTTCGAGCTGGAGATCGACGAGGCGGTAATCGTCGAGAGCGAAGACGGGGAAAAATACGGGACCGTCTCCGAAGCTACCACCCGACTCCGCGGCGGCTGCGGAAGCGAAGGCATGAAGCGGGTCCGGCGCCGGGCCACGCCGCAGGATACCGATCTCTTCGACAGGAATGCCCCTCGAGAGAAGGAGGCCCTGGCTTACTGCCGCGAGCGGGTGACGGAGCGGAATCTGCCTATGAAGCTGGTGGCCGCCGATCAGAGCCTGGACGGCCGCAAGGTCACCTTCTATTTCACCTCCGAGGGGCGCGTGGATTTCCGGGAGCTGGTGAAGGACATGGCCCAGCGGTTTCACACCCGGATCGAGATGCGGCAGATCGGGGTGCGCGACGAGGCGGGGGTGAAGGGCGGATACGGTCCCTGCGGTCGGAACCTCTGCTGCTCCAGCTTCCTCAAGGAGTTCGCTCCGGTTTCCATCCGGATGGCCAAGGACCAGAACCTGAGCCTCAATCCCTCCAAGATCTCAGGAATGTGCGGTCGGCTCATGTGCTGTCTGCGTTACGAGCACACCCCGAGGGAAGGTTCCCTGGGTGCCGACCCCGCCCCCTCCTGAGGCTCCAGGCGCCTCTCACTCCGGTCTTCCGGCCCCTCCTCCGGGCCCGGTCCTTTCCCTGGAGTCCTTCAGCGTCCGATAGACATCCCTCCGGGGGAGCCCCCGTCGGAGGGCCACGGTGCGAACGGCGTCGCGCCGGCTGACCCCGTGCTTCCGGACTTCCGCGTCCACCTCGGCGCGGAGAGTGTCCGGATCGGCGGAACAGGGCTCCGGCGGCGGGGCTCCTGCCACCACCAGGGTCACCTCTCCCCGCACAGTGCTTCCCCGCAGTTGCCCGGCAAGCTCGGCAAGGGTTCCCAGTCGAAACTCCTCGTGCACCTTGGTCATCTCACGGCAAATCGCCGCGGGGCGATCCCCTAAGATCTGCGCCATCTCCCCCAGGCTCCCGGCCACCCGGCGGGGGGAATCGAAGAAAACCAGGGTTTCCCGCCGGTCGTGGAGCGACTCCAGCAGACGGCGCCGCTCGCCGCTACGATGGGGAAGGAACCCGAAAAACGAGAACCGGTCCGCCGGGAGACCCGAGCCCACCAGGGCCGCAAGGAGGGCGGACGGGCCGGGGACGGGAACTACCGGAATCCTCTGCTCCCGGCAGGCCCGCACCAGGCTGAAACCGGGATCGGAAACGGAGGGAGTACCACCGTCGCTGACGAGGGCCAAGTCTTTCCCGGATCGGAGCTTCTGCAGCAGGGAAGGGACGGCCCGATCCTCATTGAACCGGTGAAAGGAAGCAGTGGCCGTCCCTATGGAATGGCGGTTCAGGAGCTTCCGCGTCTGGCGCGTGTCCTCGCAGGCAATGAGAGAGACTTCCCGCAGGACGAGGAGGGCGCGGATCGTGATGTCTTCCAGGTTGCCGATGGGCGTCGCGACGACGTAGAGGACACCGGCGGGCACGGTCAGGCCTCGAGGGGTCAGACGCCCCAGTCCCGCGGATAGCGGAAATCCACCCCGATGGTGCGGTCGGAGATCTTCGCGATGAGAGGAAGACGGCGCTTGTACTGCGAGGTCCGGATCATCTCCTGGACCCTCTTCACCATCTGGCGCGGGAAACCGACGCGGGCGGCCTCCTCGGGGCGTCCCCGGAGGTCCACCAGAAAGTAGAGGAGCCGATCCACGCGGGCATAGGTGAACCCCAGCTCTCCCTCGTCGGTCTGGCCCGGGTAGAGATCGGCCGTGGGCCTCTTCGCCACGACCCGGGGAGGGATTCCAAGATGACGGGCCAGCTGGCGCACCTGGGTCTTGTAGAGGTCCCCCAGGGGATTGAGGGCGCTGGCCAGGTCGCCGTGGATGGTCCCGTATCCCAGGAGGAGTTCCGTCTTGTTGCTGGTTCCCAGGACGAGGGCTCCGTGGGCCGCCGAAAGATCGTAGAGGACGGCCATCCTCTCCCGGGCCATCTTGTTCCCGCGTCTGAGACGGTTGGCATCGGGGGCGTTGCTGAAGTAGGCATCCACCATGGGTGTGATGTCCACCTCCACCGGACGGACGCGGAAGCGTCGGATGATCTGCCGGGCGTCCCGAAGGCTGGAGGGGGCGCTGGTGCGGTAGGGAAGGACGGCTCCCACCACCGAGCCGGAGCCCAGCGCTTTCACCGCCAGCGCGAGCACAACGGCGGAATCGATCCCCCCGGAGACGCCCACGATGGCCCGGCTCAACCCAGTGCGGAGGGTCTCCCGGCGGATGAAGTCCAGCAGGAAAGCCTCGGTGAGCTCCCGGTTGATGGACAGCTGGATTCGCTTCCCGGCAGGGGAGGAACGGCGATTCACGGTGCAGAGTCTAGGCCCGCGCCGACGCACTGTCAACAAACCCGTTGCGCCGGAAAGCCCGCGGTTGCTATAATTGCACACCTATCAACGTGAATGCGGGCTACGGGAGGTGGGACCGAATGATCCCCGCAACACAGTTACGTGCCAGCATGGCCATTCTGCATGAAGGGACCCTCTGCCGGGTCATGAAGGTGCAGCACATCACCCCGGGAAACTGGCGGGGGATGGTGCAGGTGAAGCTCCGCAATCTCAAGACCGGCAACAGCCTGGAATACCGGTTCCGATCCGAGGACCGGGTGGAAAGGGCCAGACTGGAGCAGCACGAAGTGGAGTTCCTCTACAAGGAGGGAAACGATTACCACTTCATGAACACCGAGAGCTACGAGCAGTTCAGCCTGACCGATGAGACACTGGGGGACAACATCTATTACCTGACCCCGAACATCAAGGTGAAGATGGAGTTCAACGATGGGAGTCCGGTGGGCATCGAGATGCCCATCACGGTTGACTTGAGAGTCGTCTCCACGGACCCCGGTCTCAAGGGCGCCACCGCCACCAACTCCGGCAAGCCCGCCACCCTGGAAACGGGTCTCGTGGTGCAGGTCCCCCAGTTCATCTCGGAAGGGGAGGTGGTGCGGGTGGATACGGCGGAGGGGAAGTATCTGGAAAGGGCCAAGTAGCCTGCCCGTCCCATCCCGTCGGGGCCCCGATTTTCCCTCGGAGAGCCACTCCCCGAAGAAGGCCCATTCGAGTGCGCGTCCGTCGGTTCCCGAAGAACCGCCCTGGGGCTGCCTCGTAGCCAGGCCTCCCGCGCCTGCGGTCCCCAGAGAGGACGGTGTGCCTGGGGCGGAGCGTCGGCCGAGGGCATCTCGCCCCTCGCCGAACGACCCCGGCGGCACGGGCATTCCACGCCAGATCAACGGGGTAGCCCGCCTCGCTTCCTTTGACAACCGTCGTCCCCGACCTATATTGAACGCCTCGAAGAGCCCCCGGGCAGCCTGCCCGCACGGGAGGACGATGCCGAATCCCGTCCCGAGCCACGGAAACCTCTCGGACAGAAGTCCTTGCGAAGTGCTCTCCGCTCTCTGCCGGAACGGGGCGACAGGAGTCCTGACCCTTCAGGGAGGCGGGTTGGAGAAGTCGATCTATCTTGAGAAGGGGAGAATCGTCTTCGCGGCCTCCAAGGATCCGGACGACCGTCTCGGAGAACTCCTCCTGACCCGTGGCCTGGTCAGGCGGGAACAGCTGGAAGAGGCCTCATCGAGAGTCCGCCCCGGGAAGCGTCTCGGGACCATCCTGGTGGAATCGGGTTTTCTGCCCGCTGCCGAACTTCCCCGGTGGGTCCGGGAGCAGGTGAAGGAGATTGTCTTCTCCGTTTTCTCCTGGGGAGAAGGCGCCCACCGCTTCGAGGCGGGACCTCTCCCCTCCGGCGAGGTGATCACGCTGAGAATCTCCACCGCTGAAATCTTTCTCACGGGATTGAGGCGCGTGCAGAAGTGGTCCGTCCTGAGAAAAGGAGCGGGAGAAATCCGGATTCCCTACCGGCTGGCGCCCGGCTTCCGGGAGCTGTTGAAGGACGTGCAGATCGGGAAGGAGGAGGAATCCCTTCTTCTTCTCCTCGAGTCCGGCGAAAGCAGCATGGAGCAGGCGGCCAGGAACTCCACTCTCACGACGCTGCTCGTCTACCAGTTCTTCTTCGCCTTCCGGGTCCTGGGAATCCTGCTCCCCGCGGAAGGGCCGGCGGAAGGGATCGAGACTCCGAGGCGGGAGACACCCTCCGCTTCTCCTCCGGCAGGGGAGGCGCCTCCACCGGCTGCTATCCCGCAGGTCGATCCCGGCGCGGGAGCCCGGACGGTGATGCTGAAGGTCCCTCAGGTTTCATCAGCCCCGGTCCCGGGCGCCGTCGCCCCGCAGGAAGTGCCCGCATCCTCCCCGGTCGCGAAGAAACGGGAGTACAAGGTGGTCCGGGTCGAGGGGGAGAAGCTGGGCGGGACTGGAACCCGGCTGATCGAGGAGTTGCTGGAGACCTGGAGCCGGGAAGGATATGTCCTCGCGGAGGTCGTCCCGGCAGAGAGTTCCAGCCCCTCGGGCTCCTCTCCTTCCTCCTACTTCATCTTCGCCCGCCACTAGAATCGCATCCGGTCCTTGCAGGGGCCGCCCACCTCTGGTATAGGGAGGCCTTCGAATCCCAAGGAGGGCCTGCTGGTGCGAATCGCCCGGTTTCTCGTCGAGGGAAGACCCGTGGCCGGGAGGCTGGAAGGGAGTCACCTCCTGCCCTTTCCGGAGGATTCCCTGGAAGATCTGAGGGAGGCGGCCCCTCCGGTCCGAGTCGGGCAGGCGACATTCCTGACTCCCTGCCGGCCCGGGAAAATCGTGGCGGTGGGACTCAATTACCGGGACCATGCCCGGGAGCGCGGAAAGTCCCTTCCCTCGGAGCCCCTCATCTTCCTGAAGCCCCCCTCTGCGGTGCTGGCGCACGGCGAGTCTATCCTCTTGCCGGCCGGGGTGGGAAGGGTGGACCACGAGGCGGAGATGGCCATCGTCATCGGCCGGAAGGCGCGCCATGTGGCCGAGGCGGAAGCCGCCGCCGCGATTCTGGGTTATACCTGCTTCAACGATGTGACCGCCCGCGAGCTCCAGGACCGCGAGATACAGTTCACCCGCGCGAAAGGGTTCGACACCTTCGCTCCCTTCGGTCCCTGGATCGAGACCGATCTGGATCCTTCGGACCTGGCCATCACCGGGAGCGTGAACGGGAGGATCCGCCAGAGCTCCCGGACCCGGGAACTGATCTTTTCTCCCGCCTTTCTGGTGGCGTTCATCTCGCGGGTGATGACCTTGTTCCCCGGCGATCTCATCGCCACGGGAACTCCCGCCGGAATCGGCCCCCTGGCCCCGGGCGACAGAGTGGAAGTCACCATCGCGGGGATCGGAACGCTCTCCAATTCAGTGGCCGGTCCTGCCGTCGGATGAGGCGGCCGGGGGGCCCTTCCTCAGTCCCTCCAGCAGTCCGGCGAAATCCTCCGGCACCGGGGACTCGAACAGAAGCCACTCCCCCGTGACGGGGTGGGTGAATCCGAGACGGGCGGCATGCAGGGCCTGTCGCGGGAAAGAATCCAGCAGCGGGTGTCGCGGAAACCGTCCCGGCGATCCGTAGACCTTGTCCCCCACCACCGGATGTCCCCGTCCGGCCAGGTGGATCCGGATCTGGTGGGTCCTCCCCGTTTCCAGGGTCACGGCCAGGAGTGTTGCGGGACCGAACCGCTCCAGGACTCGGTAGTGGGTCACGGCGCTCTTCCCTTTTCCCCCGGACACCCACGGCGCGCGGCGCACCCCGGGGGCGGACCGGACGAGGCGCTCGGTGATGGTGCCCGAGTCGGTTGTCATCTCTCCCCGCACCAGCGCCCGGTATTCTCGGGCGATGGAGTGGGCACGGAACTGTTCGGCCAGGATCCGGTTGGCCGAGCCCCGGCGGGAGAAGAGAAGAAGCCCTGAAGTTTCCCGGTCGATCCGGTGGAGAAGGCCAAGATACCCCGTCCTTCCTTCCGGGCTCCGCTTCTTCAAGTGGCGCGCCAGAAGATCGAGAAGAGTGCCGCGGTCCCCCTGGGGAGTGGGCTGCACCAGCACCCCGGGCGCCTTGTCGACTACGATGACGACCGGGTCCTCGTGGACCACCCTGAACGGCTCCATCCCGGGCGGCGGGCCCGATCGCCGCTCATCGGGAAGCCGGAAGATCTCCACGCGATCACCGGTGCGGAGGGTCCGCGAGGCGATCTTCACCCTCCGGCCGTTGACGGTGATCCCTCCCGCCGCCAGCAGGTCCCGGGCCCGTATCCGCGACAGCACGCCGCTGCGCTGCCGGATGAACCGATCCAGCCGCAGGCCCTCGTCTTCGGCGCCGGCGATGAGGATGATGGGGCGGGGAGGCCGGATCATGGCGTTCAGGAGCCGGCGTCGCGGCGGAAGGGCTGGCCGTCGGGGATGGGATGCTGGAGGAACGAGGGCCGGGAAGGGCTCGAGGTGAGACCGGTGCCCGGCTTCCTCCGGAAGGAGGGGATCCGCGCAGGAGGCCCGGGTACCGCCCGGCGCAGTAGGCCCAGTCCGCGGCGGGCGATGCGGTCCCGTGGATAGAGCTCCAGGGCTTGGAGGAACTCCTTCTCAGCATCTTCATTCCGCCGCATCCGCCTTAGGGCCGATCCCAGGAGCGAATGGGCCAGGTGGTACCGGGGGACGGCGGCCACCGCACTCCGGTAGTGGGAGGCCGCCGTTTCCGGATCACCGCCGCTCTCCGCCAGGTTCCCCAGCCGGAGGTGGCCCCAGAGGCTCGAGGGATTGCCGGACAGGATCTCACGGTACTCCCGGGCGGCCCGTTCCCGGTCTCCCGCCACCTCGAAGGCCTCCCCGCAGGAGAGAAGGGGGGCGGCGAAGGGCCCGACCCGCCGCTTGTGCTCTTCCAGCTCCTCGAGGCTGTAGGCACTGGATGCGGCCGCAGCCCTGAGCGCGGTGTCCACCTGCCGGTAGGCCAGGATGCTCTCGGGGTCGTCCCGGACCAGGAGCCCTTCCATGCGGGAACGCTCCCAGATGGAATCGTCACAGCCCTTCCGGCGCTTTGTCTCCTCATAGAGGGCCGTCCCCGGATAGACCACCAGCGGCGAGACGATTCCGTCGTGGGGCCGGAACCGCCGGATCAGGCGCAGGGTCGCAGCGACGTCCCTGCGCGTCTCGCCGTGGGTGCCGGTGATCAGGTAGATGGAGAGCTCCATGCCCACATGACGGGTCAGCTCGCAGGCCCTCACCACCTGCTCCATCCGGATGCCCTTGTTCAGCTCACGGAGGACGGACTCGGAGCCCGATTCCACTCCGTACTGGATGTGCTGGCACCCGGCGCGGCGCATCCAGAGGAGGCGCTCCTCATCGACGGCGTTTACCCGGGACTGGCAGTCCCAGAGAAGGTGGAGTCCCGAACCGATGATTCTCCGGCAGAGGTCGATGGTTCTACGCTTGTCCGCCGTGAAGGTGTCGTCACGGAAGGAGACGGTGACGTGGCCGAACCGCTCCTGCAGGAAGCGAAGCTCGTCGAGGACGTGCTCCGCGCTCCTGTATCTCAGACGCCCGCCCCAGAACTCGGGCGTGGAGCAGAAGGTGCAGCGGGCCGGGCACCCGCGGGAGGTGATGAGAAACTCGAGCTGGGCGTAACGGTCCACGCCGATGCTCTCGAAGTGGGCCGCCGGATGGGGCAGCAGGTCCAGGTCCTGGATGGGCGGACGCCCCCCGGTGCGGCGCAGGCCCCCGGGGGTTCTCAGGACGAGGCCGGCCACGCTGCCGGGGTCCCCTCCGGCGGCGAGGGTCCTGGAAAGATCGAGCATGGTCGCCTCTCCTTCACCCACCGCCACGGCGTCGATGCAGGAGTTGCGGGAAAGGACATGCTCGGCGAGGTGGGTGGCGTGGGGCCCTCCCGCCACCACGAAGATCCCGGGATCCACCGCGCGGGCCACCCGGGAGATCTTCACCGCGGCGCCCCGGTTGAAGGTGAAAAGGGAGATCCCCAGGACCCTTGGGCGGAGCCGGCGAAGCGTCTGCGCGACTTCGCTCCATCGGAAGCGGCTGAAGTTGGCCAGGCGGGAATCGAAGCCGTGGGAGCGCAGGAGGGCATTGATGGTGCCGAGTCCCACGGGCATCTGGCGCGTGTAGAAGTCGTTTCGCCCGCCGTACTGGCACCGGTACGCCAGGAGGACCCGGAAACCCGACGGCGACGCGGAGCTCATCCCATCCGTCCACGGGCACGGCGCGGGGCTCCGCGGGGAAGAGAGACGACATGGATTCTCTCCTTCAGCGCGGGGGCGCGCCTGCCGAGCTCGCCGAACGGATCGGCCACGAAGGAGCCGCCGCTGAAGTGCAGCCCGTCCTCCACCCCCACCCGGTTGACGTACCGGACGAAGAGTGTCTGGAACCGGGCGGTGACCCTGCAGAGCTCCACCCAGTCCGTGATGCGGGCGAGCTCCCTCCCGGACCCGACCCCCCGGCTCGGCCCGCTGGAGAGGACCAGCAGGTAGTCGGCTCCGTCCCGGGCCAGGATGTAGGTGGCGGAAGGGTGCCAGGCATCCTCGCAGATGAGGATCCCGAAGCGGCCCAGGGGCGTGTCGAAAGCCGAGAACCTGTCCCCTGCGGCGAAATCGCGGCCCTCGTCGAACATCCCGTAGGTCGGCAGGTAGACCTTTCTGTGGCGGTGCAGGATCCTGCCGCCGGCCAGGAAGAGGCCGGAATTGTAGAACCGGTGATCCTCGGACTCTTCCACCAGGCCGAAGGCGATGGCGATCCGCCGGCTCAGCCGGCACAGCTCGTGCACCTCGGGGGAACGACCCGGCGACAGGGCCAGTTTCGGGACCAGGTCCTGGAGCAGGTAACCCGTGAGGCTCAGCTCCGGGAAGACGATCAGATCGGCCCCGGCCGCGGCAGCCTCGCGCGCGGCCTCCCGGTGCATGCGGAGGTTGGCTTCGGTGTTTCCCAGTACCGGGGCCACCTGGGCCAGGGCGACGCGCATGGGCTGCACCTCGAATCGGTGGGCGGAAGCGTCGCAAGACGCTTCCGAAACCATGATGCTACCACAGGATAGGGCCCGGCAGCCGTGAACGCCGGGCGACCGGATGCGCTATAATCCGGGACGGAAAATAGGAACCGTCACGAGGCGCGCCGAGGTCGAAATGATCCGCACTCCCGCAGTGGCTGGCCGCTTCTATCCCGATGACCCGGAAGAGCTGGAAGAGATGGTGGCCGGGTTCCTGCCCTCGCCCCCGCTGGAGAATCCCGAGCAGGTGATCGCGCTGATGGCACCCCACGCCGGGCTCGTCTACTCGGGGCGGGTGGCGGGCGCCACGTACGGAAGGGTGGCCGTCCCGGCCCGTGTGGTCCTCTTAGGACCCAATCACACGGGGATGGGCGCCGCGCTCTCCCTCTGGGACGGGGGGGACTGGGAGATGCCCGGGGGCGTGGCGGAGGTGGACGGGGATCTCTGCTCATCCCTCCGGCGGCACTGCCCGCGTCTGTCGGCGGACCGGGCGGCCCATCTTCGGGAGCACTGCCTGGAGGTCCAGATTCCCTTTCTCCAGGCGCGCCAGGCGCGAGCGCGGATCGCTCCCATCGTCGTGGGGACCTCCCGTCTCGAGGATCTCCGGGAGCTGGGCCTGGGCCTGGCCGGAGCCGTCCGCGAATCCCGGCAGGCGGTCCTCATCGTCGTCAGCAGCGACATGACCCACTACGAGCCCGCGGCCGTCGCGGCGGTGAAGGACCGCATGGCCCTGGAGAAGATGGAGCGTCTGGACGCAGAAGGGCTGCATCGCGTCGTGGAGGAGGAGGGCATCAGCATGTGCGGGTTCGCTCCGGCCGTGGCGGGGCTCGTCGCGGCCCGGGAGCTTGGGGCGCGTGCCGGGAAGGTGATCCTCTATTCCCATTCGGGCGAAGTCAGCGGCGACAACGATGCGGTGGTCGGGTATGCCGGCATGGTCTTCTCGTGACGGGGAACGGGAAGACCCGGCCAGGGGAGGTGAAGCGGAGCGGACGACCGTCGAACCTGGTCCGGATCTCGGTGGTGTTCGCGTGGATTCTGCTGCCGGCCGCGTGGCCGGTCTTTTCCTTACCGAAGGAGGAAGCGGCGGATGCCGCGGGGGGCGAGAGGAAAGCGCTCAGCCTGCCGGCAGGCGAAGGGAACAAGAGCCTGGAGCTGACGGCCGGAGCCGGCTCGGTCTTCGGCAAGGACGAACTCCTTCTCCGGGACTACGTGGACATCCGTTACGGCGACCTGCGCCTGCAGGCCGACTCGGTGCGCTACCTTCCCGCCACCAAAGACTGCTTCGCCGAAGGGAATGTCATCCTCGACAACGGGCCCACCCGGATCACGGCCCGGAGAGTCGAGTACAACCTGGACACGGAGAAGGGGACCTTCTTCGATGCCCGCGGATACGCGGAGCCCTCCTTCTACTTCGAGGCGGCGGAGGTCCGGAAGACCGAGAAGGACCGACTCCTGATCGTGGACGCCACCTTCACAACCTGCACCCAGCCGGTGCCCTACTGGTCCTTCAAGGTGGGCCGGGGCACCATCCACCTGGACAACTACGCCTACCTCCACAACGTCTCCTTCAGGGTCGAGAGGGTGCCGGCGTTCTATTCCCCCTACTTGGTCTGGCCCCTCAAGGAGGACCGGGCCAGCGGCCTCCTCTTCCCCGAGTTCGGCTTCTCCCGGAGCCGGGGCTTCGTCCTCTCCAATGCCTTCTATTGGGCCATCCGGCGCAACATGGACGCGACCTTCTTCCTGGATTACTACGCCCTGGCGGGCCTCGGAGAGGGACTGGAGTACCGCTACGTTCCGACGGCGCGGGGCAAAGGACAGCTGACCGCCGCCTTCATCCGGGACCAGGTCACGGACCGGGACCGGTACTTCTACAACTTCAATCACCGGCAGGAGTTTCCCGGCGATTTCAGGCTCGTGGCCAGCCTGAATCAGGTGAGCGATTTCAACTACTTCCTGGATTTTCAGCGAGACCTCCGGCTTTCCACCAACCCGGTCATCCTCTCCGATGTCTACCTCACACGAAACTGGGCCTCCTACGCGTTCAACTTTCGGGCGGAACGGAGACGGCAGATTTTC
>Ga0315288_10007917_pt1 | contig 13452 bp, 8 predicted proteins | sample YL17G11_20_MG_FD_203454 | JGI IMG/M metagenome (GOLD analysis project Ga0315288, IMG submission 203454) | Sediment microbial communities from Yellowstone Lake, YNP, Wyoming, USA - YL17G11_20 | ecosystem: Environmental > Aquatic > Freshwater > Lake > Sediment | place: USA: Wyoming | collected...
GAACAAAACGGCCTTAAAGTATATAATATGTATCAACTATGAAAAAGGTTTTTTCGGTTACAATTTGTATTTTGATTCTCTCGCCGGTGCTGTTTGCACAGCGCAGCGCTCCCCTGGCTAATGAAGGCAAGGCGGGTCTGTATGCAAGGTCTATCGAACAGGTCCTTCGGCTCAATGATAACGAAGTCGACCTGGCAACAGCCGTTTTGATTTCCTCGGAACTCTGGAGTGATAACTGGAGTGAAATAGTAAACGGACGGATATACCTGTCAAAATTGGATGAAATGGCTCTGGAAATTCGCGAAATGCTCGGACGCAGAAAGCTGGGAGCGGACTTCAGGGCGATTCCGGTAATGAACGAGTATTTATTCGGTAAATTTGGATTCAAGTCGATTTCAGAAGCAAACGATCCGAATAGCCTGTTTTTGCATACTGTTATAGATAAAAAAGAAGGATATTGCCTGAGCTTGTCCGTTCTTTATCTTTCAATCGGCGAACGGCTTGGCCTTCCTTTGTACGGGATTGTTGTGCCGGGGCATTTTTTTGTCAGATACGACGACGGGCGTGTGCGATTCAATATTGAAACGACGAGCAAGGGTGGAAACGCCCCCGACGAGCATTATATAAAAAAGTTCAAGGTGCCCAGGCTTAACGGTCGGAGCATCTATTTGAAGAATCTGAGTAAGATTCAAACGCTGGGCTGTTTCTTTAACAATCTTGGCAACAGCTATAGCGATGTCGGCGATATTGAGTCTGCATTGCTGGCGTTTGAACGCGCTGTCGAGATAAATCCGGCGTTATCCGAATCCCGCGCGAATCTTGGCAATATTTACCTGAAAAAGAATCAGGTTGCCCAGGCGATCAACGAATATCTTGCCGCCCTTGATATTAATCCGAACGATGCCAAAACGCATAACAATCTTGGTAACGCCTATACCCAGCGCGGCTCATTAGGCTATGCGGTTTCTGAATATAGGCAATCGATCAGGCTGGATCCCAACTTTGTGGATGCGTACAAGAATCTCGCCCTGGTGTACAGCAAACAGGAAAGATATGGCTGGGCGATAGCGGAATTGAAGAAAGCGATTACTCTGGGACTTCAAGACGCCGGTTGTTATAGCCAGTTAGGTGATATTTATACCCAGATGGAAGATTACGGGCAGGCCGTAATTCATTACAAGAAGGCTTTGGATATTCAGCAGGATTATCTCGAAGCTCATTACGGTCTTGCGGTTTGTTACAGTAAGATGGGTATGGTCGAGGATGAAATCTGGCAGTACAAGAGGATTCTGGCTATTAAGCCTGATATGCTTTCCGCACTGGTCAATCTGGGCAATGCATATTTCGGGCAGGACAAGTACAGCGAGGCCATCGAGCATTATAAAAAAGCTGTCCGGTTAGAGCCTCATGAACCAATGGTCTATTATAACCTCGGGGCCGCATATTCCAACAATGAGGATTACGAGCAGGCGGTGGCTGCGTATCTAAAGGCTCTGGAGATTGATCCTGCAATTGGCGATGCGCATTACGGGCTTGCCTTTGGTTATTACCAGTTGAAGAAGTATGATCTGGCCTGGAAACACATCAAAATGGCCCAGGATTTAGGCGTGAATGTAACAAAAGACCAACTCGACGCCATAAAAAGCAGATTGTAACAGAATCTCTCGCAGAAAAGTCCGGCGAAGAATACTCAATTTTACGGTCAGGAATTTCTAAATATTCTTGATAGGCTCATACATGCCGGTACAATAATATAAGCCTATGCAGTGAGGATGTGCGCTAAAACGCTGGTAAAATCAGCAGCTTGAATCGAGAGACTGAAAAAATGATGAAGCGGTCATTAATTTGAGGACAAGCAAATGAAAACGACAATCCCCAAAACATCAGTAGTGATTATTCTTATTGTGTCATTGGTTCTGAGCCTTTGCGGCTGCTGCAGTGAAAACAAGAACCACAGCGGTAACGGCTTGAAACTCAGTCCAATTTACGGGGCGGCAATAGGAGGCGCGATTATCGGTGGCATAATAGGCTATCAATCGGACGAGACAGGTGAAGGCGCTGCTCTCGGGGCTGTTATTCTCGGTGTGGGCGAGCTGCTCAGTCAAACCGACAGGATGTCCCGAAAAGAGAGAGAACACGAGCACAATGAGAAAGATGTGGAACAAATCGTTATTAAAATCCGCAACAGTAACGGTTCGGTCACGCCGGTAGAACTCAGGAAAGACGGTTCTGCCTACATTGGCCCGAAAGGTGAACGCTACGAGGAGTTGCCCACCGAGGAGCAGCTTAAACCTGTCTATGGATTATAATACCCGGATTTTATAATCCGGTATGTTACGTAGAGATAGTTGTCAGACTTTATATGTACGTATTCGGGAAATGTCAAAATGATTTTTATATGAGAGATTGATATGTCTGAGCAGGTAAATGAAAAGCCGGCAGTTCTCTTTTACGGCATACTCTTGGTGTTGGTTAGTACTGCTGTATACACTGCCACTGTACAAGCTGAGCCAATCTTCAAGCCTATTGGACTTCATCCGGAGAATCCGCATTATTTTCTGTGGCGCGGCAAGGCTACGGTTTTGATAACGTCCGGCGAGCATTATGGTGCCGTGCTTAATCGAGATTTCGATTACCAAAAATACCTAAAGACTCTCGAATCGCTCGGCTTTAACCTGACTCGTACGTTCAGCGGCGCATACTGCGAGCCTGTCGGGGCGTTCAAAATCGAAAATAACACCCTGGCGCCGGCAAAGGATCGGTTGATATGTCCCTGGGCGCGGAGCGATCAGCCGAACTACGCCAACGGCGGCAATAAGTTTGACCTGACCAAATGGGACCCGGCTTATTTCAAACGCCTGAGAGATTTCGTCAGCGAAGCAGGCAAACGCGGCGTCGTGGTAGAATTGGTGCTGTTCTGCCCTTTCTACGAAGATAGTATGTGGCAGCTCAGCCCGATGAACGCCGCTAATAACATTAACGGCATAGGCAAAATGGAACGCACCGAGGTTTATACGCTCAGGTATCCCAATTTATTGGCCGTGCAGGATGCGATGGTGCGCAGGATAGTCGAGGAGATGAAGGATTTCGACAACCTCTATTATGAAATCTGCAATGAGCCTTATTTCGGCGGCGTGACGCTCGAATGGCAAGGTCATATCGCCGATACCATCACTAAGGCCGAGGCTGATTTCAAAGCTGAACACTTAATAGCCCAGAATATCGCCAATAAATATCAGAAGATTGCCGATCCCAATCCGCGAGTGTCTATTTTCAACTTCCATTACGCCAAGCCTCCCAATACGGTGACCGACAATTACGGCCTGAACCTGGTCATCGGCGACGATGAGACGGGCTTTGCCGGCAGCGAGCCGAAGCCGTATCGACTCGAAGGCTGGGATTTCATTATTGCCGGCGGAGCAGTGTACGATAACCTCGACTACTCGTTCAATGTCGGCCACGAAGATGGCACCGCAAAAATCAACGCCCCCGGCGGAGGCGGAGCAGTATTGCACAAACAGTTGGGAATCCTTAGCGACTTCATCAACGGTTTCAACTTCATCAAAATGAGGCCCGATGACTCAGTTATTAAAGGTGGGGTGCCGGACGAAGCAACCGCACACGCACTTGTTGAGAATAGCCGTGCTTACGCCATTTATATCAACGGTGGCAGCCATGCACAGTTGCAAGTGGAACTGCCGAAGGGCAAATACACAGCCGAATGGCTGAACACAAAAACCGGCAAAACCGATAAAGATGAAACATTCGACCACCCCGGCGGTAATCGAACGTTGGGAACACCCAAGTACGAAGATGACATCGCCCTTCGGATTCTTCGCTCGGACTGAACCCCTGCTCTGACTTTAAAAAAGCCCCTGCCTCCGAGAGGGGGCTGGAGGCTGGGGCTTGAGAGGCTGCAAGTGCGGAACTCACAACCTTTAGATATTGTATTCTGGCAGTACCGTTACAGCGTTCTGCGCCTTCGCAGCCAGCTCACCACACCAACGCCGATGCTGCCTAACAAAATCGCACCGGGCGCGGGAACAGGCTGCAGGCTGAACTCGGCTCCCCAGCCATTCGGATAACTCGATGGTCCGAAGGTGTCCCCGCCGGGATAGCTAATTTGAAGGCTGATGATGCCACCGTCCAGCACCGACCACGTCAGTCCCGGAATCGTGGAGGTCACCAGAACGTTGTCAAAATCCGGAAGATATCCCCAAATGGAGATGTCCCAAGAGTTGGCGGAGCCCTCGCCTTCTACGGGGAACTGGTGCACCAACAACGATGTTGCATCAATGTCCACGTTGATTCCTGAGAAACCGTTCAGGTACATGAATTCGACGAACGCACCATCCGGATCCGCTACGACCGCATTCGGCTGAATCCCCGATGAACCAGCGGGCACAAGCCCGTTCACGGGATCAAAGAAGTTGGTTGCCCCATAGCCGCCGAAGTTCAAAACGCCGCTCACAGTGTTACCGGTCCAGTCGGCGAATGCCGGTGAACTCAGCACTGCCACCAAAATACTAATAATGCTTATCTGTTTCATTCCCTTTCTCCTTAACAAAAGTCACGCTGATTTCTTCTGCGAAGGGCCTTGCGCACTGGCCCTTCATGTTGTGCACGGGCAAGATTGAGCGGACCACAAACCACGTGGAGAAAAGAAATGCGGATAGGAAATGATTGCCTTGCCGAGTTTGCCCGAGCAAGCAGTTGATTGTATTACACCACTCCGTCCGTTTTCTTGCCGCATTAGCTTACCCTGATCCATTTCCTACCTGATAACGCATCAGGCAGTTGCCCAGGAACCGTGGATAAGTAACACGTTTTGAGGCCATGTAAACAAAATTTTACAACCTCAATTAAAATTGTGCCAGCTTTCCTAATGCCTGTCAAAAGAATTTTTCCAAAATATACGGAAAATTCTATGATACACTTGTTCTCACGGATTTTCATGAACGCCAACCGGTTAGAAAATGGTTGTTTTTATTACGTTATGGTGTATATTATTATTTCATGAACGAAGTGAAAAGTCCTTATGCGGAAGAAAGTGTTTGGAATGGATCGCTGCTTTGGTGATACCGACGGGAAGAAACAGTAATGGCGAAAAAATGGAGGTTTTCATTGTGCAGCTAAGTAAGGCAATATTTGCGATTGTGTTTACCGGCATGATTCTGGGCAATTTGAATGCTCAGCAGGCGGACCCTGACGATATCTCAGAATATTATGGATTCGAGGAAATAGAGATCATCAAGTTGGACTGGGGGATTAAAGACCTGCTGGTGGCCGATTTTAACAGCGACGGACGTAAGGATATCGCCCTGACCAATAACAGGAGGGCAAGAATCGAACTGTTGATACAGAAAGAGGCGGTCGGGCCGGGCGAAAAGGACGTCGCGATTGATCCCAACGATATAGACATTAATGCAATCACCCCCCCTACCCGGTTCGAACAGCAAAGCATCGCCGTTTCCGAGAAGCTGCAAAGCCTGGTCTGCGGGGATTTGAACTCTGACGGGCGAATGGATCTGGCTTATTATGGCGAGCCAAAGGCCCTGTATGTGCTGCTGCAAAAGGCTGACCAGGTCAAATCGGGTAAGCTGAAATCGCTGGGCTGGCCGACAAGGAAAAAGATCGATATCGATGACGGCCTGCCGACTTCCAATGCTTTGGCGTGTGCCGACCTGAGTAACGATGGCGCCGACGATTTGGTTCTGGCCGGTCGTGACAGTATTTATATAATCATGCAAACAGAGGACGGCTCATTGGCCGAGCCGGTGAAATATCCCACTTCTGCACAAACACTGGGTATCGAGATTGGTGATTTGAACGGGGATAATGTCAACGACCTTATCCTTGTCACAAACGATATGGAAAAGCCTCTGCACGTTCGATTCGGCCTGAAAACCGGACAGTTGGGTCCGCAATTGCAGTTTGCTATAGAAAGGCCGTTTGCATTGGTGCTGCACAACATAGATAAGGCTAACGGGGATGAGGTCCTGGCTGTTGACAGTTTGAGTGGACGACTTATCTGTTATCAATTTGCCGCAGAAAGCCGGAAAGATGACGACTGGCCGATTTTATTTTACCCTCTTGCCTCGGGGCAGGAGGATACTAAGCGAGACCTGGCTCTCGGCGACGTCGATGGTGACGGCCTGGCCGATGTGACGATCAGCGATCCCGGCGCGGCCGAACTGATTCTCTACAAGCAAAAGGCGGGGCCTGGATTGGCCGAGCCGGTGAGATTTCCCGCTTTTGCTGATATTACGAGTATATCTGCCGTGGATATAGACGCCGACGGTAAAACTGAATTGGGCGTTTTGAGTCTGAAGGAAAAGGTCATCGGCCTAAGTGAGTTTGAAGAAGACAGGTTGTCATTCCCGAAGCCCGTCGGCGTGACGGGTGAACCGGTGGCGATGGAGCTGGCCGATGTCGACGGCGACGGCAGTATAGATTGCCTTTACGTATCCAGAAGCGATAACGACCTTAGAACTCTCAGGGCGGTTTACGATATCGCTGCAAGCGAAAAAGACCGGGCGGATTCGGCCGGGGGAAACACTGAAAAATCTGAGACAACCGAAAAAACCCTTGCATTAGAGCTTAAAAAGTTAACCTCCAATCCTGATGGTTTAAAAGTGCTTGACGTCGACCAGGACGGGTTGCTGGATGTCCTGATATTTGTCAGCTATGAACCGCCCATACTGGTTCGCCAGGTAGAAAAGAACAAATTCGAAGTCGTTGACTCATCGATAGCTCAGAGCAGTTTGATCAAAGATGCGAACCTGCGATCAATTTCCGTCGCCAATGTGGACGGCAAGGCCGGTTATGAGTTGCTGGTGGCGCAGAATAACTTCGCAAGAAGCCTGGTATTTTCAGAGGGAAAGACATGGAATGTGATTGACCAGTATAACGCCAAGAGCACTGATAACCAAATATTGGCGGTTGCCGCTTTCGATCTCGACGCCGGGAGTCCGGCGGACAGGCCCTCTGTTTTGCTGCTGGACGGACAAAAGGGCCAGCTCCAGATACTCAAAGCCGGCAATGACAGGACCTACCGGGTCGAAAAGGCATTGGATGTCGGCAGCTGGAACAGTGCGGCACATCTGAAAATGCTGTTTGCCCCGCTGACGGGCAGGGATGTTGAAAGCCTGCTGCTGTTCGACAGCAAGAAGTTCGCGCTTATTACTCCGCTGAGCAGCAAGAATTTTGCTCAGAATCTGGAGCAGCAGTTCGGCTACGAGACAAAAATTAAAGACGGGATATACGGCAACCTTGCGGCGGGCGATATAAACAGCGACGGACGGACCGACATTATCATGGTCGAGTACGGACGCAGTCATATCGAGATACTAACGCTCGATGCCGGCGCCAAGCCTGTCCCGGCGATGCGTTTTAAGATATTCGAGGAAAAAAGTTATCGCGACAGCACAGGTCGCCCCAAGGCCAGTGCCGAGCCGCGAGAATTGACGGTCGCCGACGTGACTGGTGACGGTAAAGATGACTTAGTCACTGTCATTCACGATCGCATAATCATTTATCCTCAGGATTAGCCTGAGTTTTCATAAACCTCGGCTAACCTCGAGTAAAAATCGAAAAAGGCGGTAATTAGGGAGCGGAGCAAATGGAACCAATTCTTGGACTTCTACTTTTGCTGGCAATTGCCTGTATTATCTGCGGGCCTGTTGCGTTAATCATCAGCATTATCGCGTTAAATAAGACAAAGCAGATATATCCCCAGCCAACTCGAAGAGTAGAGAAGCCGGCAAAAGAAGAAATTGCAAGACCGGCAGCGGTAATTCCGGATGCAATTGAAGTTAGGCAGGATAAGCGAACCGTAGAGCCGGCTAAGACGGTAAGACCAGAAGATAAGAAAAATGCCGAGCAGGAGATTCTTAAAGCGGCCGCTGAACGAATCAAGGAAAAGTCCAAAGTAATTGCCGGTCGTAATACCGGTACTCTTGAGCAGCGGATTGGTACACGGTGGGTTCTCATCGCCGGTATTATCACGGTAATCTTTGCGGTGGGTTTTTTCCTCAAATACGCATACGACACCAACTTAATAGGGCCTCTGGGCAGAGTGGTTATAGCTGCTGTTGGCGGCCTTGTTGCTCTGGCAGTTGGGGATGTTACGCGCAGGCGCGGATATGGAATCGTTGCGAAAGGAGTGACATCGCTGGGCTTTGCGATATTGTATGCGACGGTTTTTTCGGCTTATCGATTTTATGGATTGATTGGCCCGACACCGGCTTTTGTTCTGGCAATATTCGTTACGGCGGCGGCAATGCTTTACGCGGTCAGCCTGAACGAAATTGTGGTTGCTTTTTTGTCTTTGCTTGGCGGTTTTTTGACGCCGGTGATAGTTTCGACCGGCGAGAATCTGCCAATACCTTTGTTTAGCTATGTTTTGATTCTGGGTGTTGGCGCTATGCTGTGCTCATACTACAGGAAATGGCGAGCGGTAAATCTGCTTGTTTTTGTCGGGACATTTTTGCTGTACGCAGGATGGTTCGAAAAGTTTTACTGGCCGGCTATCCTAACGGCTGAAGGGATGCCGGAACAAATGCCCGTAGCGTTGGTGTGGCTTGGCATATTTTTCGTGGTTTATCTCGTGCTTCCGATACTTCACGAATTAGTCAGAAAGGTCAAGGCTCAGGAGGAGGATGTGCTGCTTGTTCTGGCGAATGCAGCGGTTGTGTTTTTTTACCTGTGGAATATTCTGTTTGCAAAATACCGCACCGGGCTTGCTTTTTGTGCCCTTGGTTTGTGTGCTGCCCATTTGGTTATTATGACTGTAGTGATCAAACGTTGTAAAGAAGATTTGCACTTACGGCTGGCGCTGCTTGTGATTGGGCTTTTTTTCCTGACGATTGCTGTGCCGCTTTACCTGAAAATGTACGCGATAGCTATGGCCTGGGCGATAGAAGGTGTAATATTGGCAGTAATCGGGCTGAAGTATCGCAGTATCTGGACACAGCTTGGAGGAGCTGTTGCGCTTTTATTAAGTTTCGGCCAGTTGCTGCATGAGCTGCCGATGCATACGGGAGCTTTCACGCTCGTATTCAATCCTGCATTTGGCACGTGGTGTTTTGTTGCAGGCGTGCTGCTTGTCTGTCATATCATATACAGAAGGACCTCAGAATTGGCACATGAGCTGCGAGGACTAATTGCGCAGTTTCTGTACGCGGCGACGACACTTTTATTGATGGCGGCGATAGCAATGGAATGGTACTGGCATTGCAATTACAACATTGCCGAAAATGCTGCCGGGGACAGATTATTCCTTAAGGGGATGGTTGTAATATTTACGGTGTTCCCGCTGCTGCTTCTTGTTCGTCCGATCTGTCCGATTTGTCCGCGGGGGATGGTGTGTAAAGTTGTGGCGATGATTCTGGCGGGGGCCGGCTCAATTTTTACGATGTTGGCGTTTAGCGAGTTTTACGGCGACAGATTTGTGATTTTTGCGAATGAGGAATTTGTCATAGTCCTTGAATTCGTTGCGGCACTTTTTGCAGCCGGCTGGCTGCTCAGCAGGGAACAGGAAGATGAAGATGATCGGTACACTCGAAGTTTCTCGATTGCCTTTGTGCTGGCGGGGATATTTGTACTGTGGGTGCTGCTGACAGAACAGATATATCTTTACTGGTATTGCCGGAACAGGTTCGCGGAAAAAATCGCTAACTGGAGGTTTTTATCGCATATGTATATTTCTGTTATGTGGGCGGCTTACGCAGCGGTGTTGATGACAGTTGGATTCTGGCGAAAGAACAGGATGTTACGATATATTTCGTTGGGCTTATTTGCTTTGCTGTTGCTGAAGGTCTTTGTTTTGGATACGAGTACGGTAAAAAGCGTGTATCGGATAGCGGCGTTCCTGGCGACGGGAATTACATTAGTGGCAGTGTCGTATCTATATCAGTTTTTAAGGAAGAAAGGCTTTTTCGAGACGATGCTGTCCGAGAAAAATGAGGGCGAGTAATTGCGAGGTTTAATATGACAAGGTCGATAATTTTCGCCCCGGTCATGGTTATGCTGCTGACTGGGATGGTAAGTGATGTTTCTGCTTTTGATTTGACCCAGTGGAAATATCAAGCTGCGGTAACTGTTGAAGATGGTACCGGCGAGTACTGCAGTTTGACACTTACACCTGATATTTATAACGCGGCCAGAGACGATTTGGGGGATGTTCGACTTGTTGATACTGACGGTGAGCAGATTCCGTACGTGCCGGCTAAGCCAAAAGATATCACGGAAAGGCAGGAGTATCGGCCGGGGGTGATAAACCGCTCAACAGGTGCGGACAAAGCAGCGATGATTACACTGGACTTCGGAAAGCAGGTAATAAAGAATTCCATCGAGGTCGAAACAGGCGGGAATAATTTCAGGCGGGCTGTCAAGGTTGAGGGTTCCAACGACAACACCGAATTTTTTACGCTCGTCGAGAACGCGTACGTCTTTGCGCTCAGTTTCGACAGGCGATTCGAACAGATTGATTTGCCGACGAATGATTACCGCTATTTGCGGATTACTGTCTTGCCAATGGCGACAGAAGATAAAGTTCCTGTCGTTGATGAAGTAAGGACGTTTAAGATTGGGGAAAACTTTGCCGAGCGTCAGGCTTTGGAAATGGCGCCGATAGAGCACAGCGAAGATGAAAAAAACAATTCGAGTATTTATATCTATGATCTTGCATTTTGTCGTCTGCCTGTAAGTGAAATCGAGCTTGATATCGCTGACGATTCGTTTTACCGGTATGTTACTATTGCAGGCAGAGATGCAGAAAAGCGGAAGGTTAAAATCGACAGTGAAGATAACAGGCAGCGGTTCAGAGAGGTTGATGTCAGTTGGGAAAGAATGATCAATGGTACGATTTACAGATATATTTCGGCTGATGGGCAAAAGCATGAAAATCTGATTTTGCGTATCCCTTCGGACACGCGTGTTTACAGGTATATAAGGATCACAATCAGTAACTACGATGACAAGCCCGTCATAGTAAACTCGGCCTCGGCGAATATGATAGCTCATAAGATAATATTTGCGAAGAAGGATAACGCTGCACCGGTACTTTATGTCGGCTCGGAATCGGTCCTGGCGCCGCAGTATGACCTCGCACGCAGGCTGAGTAATCCGCTGCAGGTCCAAGCTTCAGTGGCTAAGCTCGGCGGAATTACAAGCAATCCGTTATTTGGACAAGCCGGGCAGAAACCTGCTGCCTGGACTGAAAGGCATAAAGTGCTGCTGCTTATAGTCATGGTCATAGTGATATTGGTATTAGGTGGATTTATATTCAAATCGTTCAAATCCATTCAAAGCGAGCAGGCTTAAAATTGACTGTTGACAGCAGGACATCCTGAATGTTCATAAGTGAGCTTTTACAAAATGGTTGGTAATGGAAATAAAGTTTTTGTTGCGCTGAGCGGCGGGGTGGACAGTTCGACCGCCACGGCATTGTTGTGCCGGGATGGTTTTGACTGTGAGGGCGTGTTCATGATTACGAACGACGAAGCCCGCCATGCGCAGACGGAGGCCGAAATGGTTGCCGGGGAATTGGGCATAAAGCTCCATGTTATGGACCTTCGCAAAGATTTTGAGCGAATTCTCGACTATTTTTGCAGTGAGTACAGGAAAGGCCGGACGCCCAATCCGTGCGTCTTCTGCAACAGGCATATGAAATTCAGCAAATTGTGGGAATTTGCGAGAAGTCATGGTGCCCGGTTTCTTGCCACCGGACACTATGCGAGGATTCTCAATCGGAATAACAACGTGGGCCTGTATGAAGCTGCCAATCCTTCCAAAGACCAGTCCTACGTCTTATCGATGATTGACAAGAACATGTTGCCTAACATTATTCTGCCAATGGGGGATTATTCCAAGGATCAGACGCGAGAGATGGCGGCGAAATTCGGTTTGCGCACCGCACAAAGCAAGGAATCGCAGGAGATATGCTTTATCCCTGACGATGATTATGTCGCTGTGCTCGAGCAGCGGTGCCCCGAGCTTGTTCGCAAGGGCAGCATTGTCGATAGTAGCGGCAAGGTTCTCGGCGAGCATAATGGTGTGCACAGGTTCACTATCGGTCAGCGGCGAGGCCTGCGAGTGGCCATGGGCAGACCTTATTATGTCACAAAAATTGATGCCGAAAGCAACACGGTTACGCTCGGTCCGAAAGAAGAGGTCATGCAGAAAAAACTTCATGCAACCGGTACGAATTGGCTTATTGATGAGCCGGTCTCGCCTTTTCGAGCGACGGTAAAGATACGCTATAACAGCAAAGGTGCTTTGGCGATGGTTACTTCGCAGGATAATAGTGTTGCGGTTGAGTTTGATGAGCCGGTATCGGCGATAACCCCGGGCCAGTTAGCCGCTTTTTATATTCAGGAGGAAAAAAACAACAGGCTTATCGGCGGCGGATGGATTGACAAGGTGGCCGACTAACGGTTAGTATTATTTTGATAACAATTCAGGCTTTTAGGTATGCAAACACACGATGACATTTTGGAGTTAGTGCGGCAAAAGAGTGCTGAGGCGGTAAGAAAAATGCAGCGAGGATTAATTTTGCAGCCCGGTGCGATTGGCGATTGCATATTGACACTGCCGTTAGCTGCGTATATGAAAGATGCGCTGGATTTGGGCGGAATTGATATTCTTGGGCATACCGAATACGTTGGCTTTTTGCCGGGCAGGTCCTGTGTCGATGGCGTTCGTTCTATAGATTCAATGGATTTACATCGATTGTTTGCTAAAACGAACGCATTTGAGCTTAAAGACAGGGATCCTTTGATAATCGCTTTTTGCGACTATGCCTTTATAGCGACATTTTTGGGTGAGCCGAACAGCAACTTCGAACAAAACCTGATTTTTACTGCCAATTGCAGCCATAGCGCAGAAGTTATAACATTGTCTATGAAACCACCAAAAGGTTTCTCTGAACATTTATCTGATTTTTACATCCGGCAATTTATAGACCAAAGCGGCTATTCCTTGCATTCCCGGAGGTTTCAGACCGGCGACTGTTTAATAAAAGCGACAGAAGCGGATATAAACACAGGCAGAGAGCTGCTCAGAGAAAAAGGTCTTGGTTCCGGCGAGAAGCTGATGGTTATTCAGCCGGGAAGCGGCGGAACAAGAAAATGCTGGCACCTGGAGAACTTTTTGGCTGTGGCCGGAGAGCTTGATTCGAGAGGTGTTGAAATCGTGTTTTTATTAGGACCTGCCGAGCTGGACAGATTCAGCGATGCGAAAATTAAGAAAATCAGCAGCGTTGGAAGGTGCCTGACGAATTTGTCGTTGACGCAGGTGCTGGGGCTTTTAAGTTGTGTGGATGGGTTTATCGGCAACGATAGCGGGATTACGCATCTGGCCGCCGCCCTGGGCATCAGGACGTACGGTGTTTTCGGTCCGACTAATCCGGCAGTGTATAAATCCATCGGGCCGGCTGTTACAGTGTTTACA
>Ga0315288_10007921_pt1 | contig 13448 bp, 16 predicted proteins | sample YL17G11_20_MG_FD_203454 | JGI IMG/M metagenome (GOLD analysis project Ga0315288, IMG submission 203454) | Sediment microbial communities from Yellowstone Lake, YNP, Wyoming, USA - YL17G11_20 | ecosystem: Environmental > Aquatic > Freshwater > Lake > Sediment | place: USA: Wyoming | collected...
TGTCTTCAGAATGTCGATGTTCTCCGCCGTCAGCGGGATACCCTTTGACCGCTTGCCGCCGGATCGGTACGGATTCAACTTGGCCGGGTCGATCATCTTGTCGCGGAAGCTGCTCAGGGCAGCCGCCGCAATCGCCGCCGTGTGGTCCCAAAGCCGCCTGTTGCGGCCCTCGGCCATCCACAGCAGCTCGCGGACCGTCAGGGGTCCTGGGTCTGCGCCGACGAATCCGGCGAGCTCGTAGACGAGCTGCCAAGGGCCGACATTTCTGCCATTTCTGTCAAAAGAGCCTCGACCGCCGCGGGCAGTTCCTTCTCGGCCCTCGCGTCCAGAACGTCCTGGGCCTTGTCGATCATCGCCCACGTCGTTTCGATCACCTTCCTGGCCCGCGCCCGGTCGCGCGGGCTCGGGGTAAAATCCGCAAGCTCTTCGAGGAACGCCTTGGTCGCCGCGTCGATGGCGTCGCCGCCCATGGCCCGGCCGAACTGCTCGTCGGTGATGCCCGCCGAGTCCGCCTGGTCCTTGCAGACGACGTACAGCACATCCACCAGCAGCACCGGGTCGGCGATCAGCCTGAACAGCAGGCCGGGCTTCTGCGCCGAGGCCGATTCCCCGCCCAGGTCCAGCAGGTCCACGCCCAGCAGGTCGCGGACCTTCTTGACGGTCCAGACGCTCAGCGTCAGGCTCCAGGTCCGCCCGGCGTTGTCCTTGAATGTTCGCATGTCGCTTCGCTCCTTCCTTGGTAGCCGGTAGCCTGTAGCCCGTAGCCGGTTGGGAGCCATCCCGGCGCGCCGGGACCGCTAAGCTCTTTCCTTTTCCCAACTGGCTACTGGCTACCGGCTCCCGGCTACTGCCGTTGTCACACGCCGCCGGCCATGCCGGTGACGGCGATGTTCGCGCCGGTCTTGGTGATCGCAACGTTGCCGATGACGCCCAGCGTCTGGTGTGTCAGGGTGGCAGAGTCGCCCGCGCCCTCGGCCGCGCCGATCGTCAGGGCCGATGCGTTGATCGCGTCGATCAGGGCGGTGATGGTCGCGGCGGCCGATACGCCGATCTTGACGCGGGTGTGACCGGCCTCGACGGCGCCGGGATCGGCGGCGGAGTCGAACTCGAACGTGACGGTGGTCTCGCCATCGCCGATGACGACAATGTTGGCATCGCCAGGCTGGCCGCTCAGGGTGACCGTGCCAGTGGCGGCAATCGTGCCGGCCGGCATGACAAGCCACGTGGTAAAACTCGACGGCTTGAGCGTGACGCTGACCGTGACGGCCTCCTCCAGCGGCTCGTTCCGCTTGAAGCTGGTCACCACGCAGTTGCCGGCCAGGCCCTGACTGCCGGAGACGGCCATGCCGCCGCTCATCGCGGCGACGGCGATCTCCTTATTGTTCAGCCAGGCGTCCAGGACCGCCGCGAAGGCCGGGTCGGATGGCTTCCAGAGCATCTCGGTCTCGATGGAAGCCTCCTTCAGTGTTGCCGCCGTGGCCTTCCAGCCGCTGTTGGCGCGTGTGGTGATGTCGGCCTCGCCGTTGTCGAGCTGGAGGTTCACATCCTTGGCGTTGTCGATCTCCGACCAATCCTCCGCGCCGGTCGGCGCGGCGGTGAGGGTTTCGCCGTAGTACAGCTTGCAGTCCTTGCCGAGTACGAAGTTTTCGCCTGACATTGCTTATGTCTCCTGTGCTGTCGTCCCGTGGGGACGGTCTTTGCCAATGATTGCCAATGCTTGCCAATTATTGCTTCTGTGCCGCCTGCGCTGCTGCGACCGCTTGAAGCGCCTCGGCCTTGAGGGCGGCGTCTTCGATGCTGTTTGACCAGACCACCAGGCCGCGCCACTCCTGAAGGGCCATCGCTTTCAGCAGCAGCGGAGCCTTGGCCCGCCAGACCTTGCGGATGTGCTCCGCGTCGGCGGGCTTATAGTTGTACCGGGTGCCCGTGAACTCGATCAGGACGCAGGGCTTTTCGCCAAGATCGCCAAGGCCCGTCAGCCCCAGCCGCTCCAGGACGAGCTTGCGGGGGTTGGCAGGGGCCTCAAGGATGGCCGGGAACATGGCCAGGCCGTACACCGCCCAGCCGTCAAAGCCCGCCAGGTCGTCGCCAAAAGCCTGGGGCCAGGACTTCTCAGTCTTGTGAGTGAACTCATTGGTGGCCGCGACCGCCAGCAGCACCGGGGCGTCAGAGACCATGCGGATCACCTTGACCACCCGCTTGACCTCCTCGGCGGCCTGGGCGTAGTCCTCCGGCCTGTCCTCGGCGGCGTGGTTATGTCCGACCACCACGGCGACGATGTTCGGCCCGGCCAGCACCTTGAGGGCATTGACGGACAGCCCGGCCGGCTCGGCGATGACGATGTACTTCTCATCCGGGTGGGCGGAGGCATAGTCCGCCGCTGCCGCCGATCGCGCCACGTCTCTATAGTCTGCGAACCGCAGCACGCGGATACCAAGGGGGGCCTCGCGGCTGAATTCCTGCCTGGAGTTGCAGACCATCGCCGTGAAGAACTCCGGCAGCTTGCGGGCCTCGCCTCCGTTGCGGAGCGTCAGCCCCTCGCGGGTCAGCAGGTCGCGTAGGGCCTGATCGTCCTCACAGGAAAGCACCAGGCGGATAGCCCGCCCGCCGGCCACCTCGAACCGGGTGGAAACAGTCGCCACGTCCAGCGTGCCGACGATGACCACCGCCGCACGCTCATTGAGCGCCATGCCCAACGTGGCAATTGCCTTATCCTCCGGCACCTTCGGGCGCTGGGGCTTGGCGGCCGATGCCAGCGACGCCGCGCACGTTAACGTCACGATTACGATTGTCATTCTGTTCATGGGTTCACCAAGTCGGCGACGGGGTTGGTTGGCACAGTGCCGTTGACGAACTTGACGAACTCCAGCGCCTTGCCGTTGTAGTGCTGCTCCATGCAGCGGATCGCACCGGCGGCCGCGTTGACCCAGACGACGTAGTCCTTGTCGCTCTCGGCGGCCTTGGCCCTGGCGTATGCCTCGCGGAAGGCGGCAGGGTACTCGCCCCTGAGCAGTGGTATGAGGAACGACGCCAGCGGCGCGCCGGCCAGCGTCTCGGCCAGGCTCCTGGCGTCGTCGCCGATGGCCAGGGGCCTGGCCGTTCCGCCCTTGGTGAGCTGGTCGGCCAGCGCCAGCAGTGCCTGCGAGTTCAACTTGCCCGCGATCCTGCGGAGTTCGAGCTTGCGGCCGTCGAGCACCTGCTGGGCCGTCAGGCCGCAGCACAAGGCCGCATCGTCGGTCGGCAGCGCGTGCGCGAGGGCCTTGGTAGCGCCCACCAGATCGGTGGCGACCTTCAGGTACTCCGTCGCCTCGGCCTTGAGGTCGCCCATCCGCTTGAGCTGGACCATCAGGGCCAGCCGCCGAGACCGCATCGACTCGGCCGTGGCGGCCTTGCCGGCGTAGTCAAGGCACGCCTTGAGGGCGTCGTCGTGCTTCCCGGACGCCGCCAGCGCGTTGTACAGGGCCATGAACGCTGCGTTGTTCGTGTCGCTGATCGTCAGGGCCGTCCGCGCCAGGCCGGCCCGGGCGGCCTGATCGGTTTCGAGCTTGGCGAGGTCCAGGCAGCCGTTGACCAGGGCATTCTTACGCTGATCGGGCACCTTGTCCGCCAGGTCGGCGGTGTCCGCGGCCAGGGACTTGGTTTTTTCGCCCAGCCAGGTTGCAGCCTCGGCATGCTTGCCAGACCTCCACATCAGGTTGGCTATCGTGCGGGCGTTCTCGGCCCACAGGGCGTCCTTGGTGTCGGACGCCTCCAGTACCGTCGCCCTGGCCAGGGCAGTCGCCGTGTCCTTGGCGTTGGAAGCCTGCTTGACCGCGGCCGCCAGGGCTTTATTGTCCTTATTGTCCGTATTGTTCGTCTGGCTCGTCTGAGCCAGTGCCCCCGTCGCCGTCATCGCCATCAACATCACCATTGCGCGCTTCAACATGTCCGTTTCCTTTCCTTGTTACCTGAGGCGCGGGCGGTACACCCACGTCACGTGCTTGTCCTGTAGCCGCCCGTCGGTGGTGCCGGGCGTGTTGCCTTTGGCATCCACATACCGCTCGTCGGTGACATCGCTGCCGACGCCGTCCTCGGCCCCGTTGTCCCACCGCTCCAGGCCGCCGACGGCCGCCATGAGGTTCGTGGTGCCGCTGATGTCCACCACCCGGATCAGCAACAGCCACGACGTGCCAGGATTGATCTGGATGGTCTGGCCCTGGAGCAGGTCGCCTTGCCAGGTGGATGTCTCGATGGCCGGCGCTGGCGGGTATGGGATATCCCAGCCGACCACGTTGCCGCCGGAGCCGTCGCCGCCGTTGGCGCTGGGCGTATGTTCGACCAGCTTTGTCCACGCCGTGGTCGTGTCCCCGGCGTCGGCCGCCCCGTTGCCGTTGGTGTCCAGCCAGCCCCAGATCTGGATGAGCTGGACGTTGGCGTTGGCCTGCTGCTGGGTAGCGCCCTGGATGCCAATGTGAGCGTAGCCCCGCAGCGTGGTAATCTCGCCCCCGTCGCGATTGAACCAGTGCGCGGCGTCGCTGGCGGCAACGTCGCGAAGATGCGTCGGGGCCGCCTTGTCGAAGGCTTCCGCCGACCCGTGCAGCGCCAGGGCCTCGTCAGCGTTGTATTCGATGGCCGCGTAGGGTGGCACGAGGAACATGCACGCCCACGCGGCGGTCGCCGTCAGCAGGACGCTGGCCAGGGCCGCGGCCGCCGCCAAAAGCCTACCAAACGATGATTTCGTCATGGTTGACGCTCCATTCCTCATGGCCGCGGGCCTTCTGCGACGAGCGGCGGATGTACTTCTTGCCGGGGATGAACCTGGCCAGCGCCGCGGCGCTGGCGGGCACAAGCAGCAGGCCGGATTTCAGGAGGGAGTCGGCCTCGGACATCTTCGTGGCGATGCCGTTTGCCGTCAGGGCTTCGATCCCGCCGGGCACGCCGCGATAGTCCACGCGGGCAAACAAGCCCGCGAAGGAAACGCTCGTGTCCCCGGCAAGCAGCGGCGCGGCGAAGGCCGGGTCGGTCAGTTCCGCCAGGGCGAAACGCACATCCCAGACGACATCCTCGATGCCCTCCGTGTGGTAGAGCGGGAACTCCAGCAGGTCGAAGTCGCCCTGCGCCGAGGAGGACAAGGCCCGAACCAGGACCGCACCGGTGGTCTGGCAGACCATCACGTCGGTCGACTGAAGCCATTTGCGCTGATAGGTCATTTCGATACCTCGCTACCGCATTGCCCTGTAGGTCAGGGTCAGGACCGACGTGAACACCCGCTTCTCGGCCAGGTGCTCAGTCGAATAGACCGGCTCGTTGACGGCCGGGCGAACCCATGAAGCGGACCAACCGGTCCCTTCCAGGCGTTTGCCCTTGAGGAAGTCCGCGACCTCCTCGACCAGGCCGCACATCGTGGCGACCTCGACTTCCTCGTCGGCGCCTGCCGGCAGCTTCTTCTGGATGCCGACATCCACCTGGACGTCGTACTGGCTGAGGCTCCGGCTGGCGATGGACGCCTCGAAGCCCTTGGGCACTACCGTCACCTGAAGATCGGCCAGGTCCGCGAGCTCGAAGCTCGGCCGGACCCGCCGCTGGGCCTCAAAGTCCTGCGAGAAGTCCGCGTCGTCGCCGTTAAGCAGGCCGGCCACCGCGTCCGCGATGTCGATAACAAGAGCCACTGGCCTAACCTCCAAAGACGGCATGCCACGCCGACGTGCCCGCCAGCGTCACGGCCGCGCCTACGATCAGCCAGACCAAACGGGCCTGGCGCTTGGCATCCTGCTCCAGCCGGTCCAGGCGGGTGTTAAGTCCCGGCTTGCCGTTGCCGCGAATGGCCACATCCATGCGGTCGAGCTTGACGTGCAGTTCGCCGAATTGGCCCTTGCAGGTATCTTCGTACTGTTCGCTTGAGCACACCGTCATTACTCCGCTCCGATCCGCTTCGTATGTATCCGCATGAGACTGCCGAACCCGTCGGTCCACCGCCAGCAGCCCTGGCCGGGCAGTTCGAGCACCTCGTACACCACGCTGTCGGCAACGATCCTGTCGCCGACCTGAGGCTCGCCGAAGGTTCCCGCGAAGTCCGCGGCCGAGACCAGGAAGTCGCTGGCCGTGGCGCCCACCGGAAGGCCGGACTGGTCCAGCTTCTCGTAGTCGGTCTTGCCAACCGTGGCGGCGATATCCAGTTCGACCGTCTCGTCCTCTTCGTCAGCCGGAGGGCGGCTGTAGGTGACCGGGCTGGAGGCGTGCTGCTTGAGCACGCCCGCCAGCCACTGACATCCTTGCCGAAGAAGGTCACCCATCGCCTGGGCCTCCGTGCATATTGCCGCCGACCTGCCTGCCGGCAGGCAGGTTACACCGTGCTCAGCGTGCAGCCGTCGTTGTAGGCCACGCGCCAGCGGATGTTGGTGCCGCTGGCGACGGCGACCAGCAGGATCGAGTCGGCCGCGTCGTTCATGGTGATCCGGTTGTTGCCCGTCTGGTTGATGCCCGTGGCCACGGCGATGACCGCGTCCCCGCCGTCGGTCTTCATCGACAGCAGGAGCATCTGGCCCAGGTACGTCGGGGCCGCCAGCGTCCGCGTCTCGGCCCCGGCCGTGACGATCTCGCAGTGGCCCGTGTCGGTCACCGGTATGGCGCCCGCGTTGCCGGGGTCCGCGATAAGGGCCGTCAGGGCGTTGTGGACCGTGTTGGTAAGCGCCACCGGCCCGCTCCACAGCACGCGCACAACCTCGTCCGTGGCCCCGGCAGCTACCTGGGCGAAGCCGATGAAGGTGTTGCCGCCGCTGGTGGTCGTCGCGCAGCCCGTGCCGGCCGTGCCGTTGTACGGGTTGCCGTCGGCGTCCCAGTACAGGGCAGCGCCGAGCGCCTGCTGCTCGTTGGCCTTGACCACGTCGAAGATGCCCCGGACCGCCAGAGCGCCCAGGGCGTTTGCGGCGATGGGCGTCTTCGCCGCGCCGATCATGCTGCCCTGGACCACAACCTGGCCGGCGGCAACCGCCGAGCCGGGCGTGTAGTCGATGGACAAGCCTTCCTGAATGAATGTTGCCTGATAGTTCTGTGCCATGTTCGTTATCTCCTGTGGGGATTAGGCTTATGCCTCACCTTTTGCCTTTGCGCCGCCCTTGGGATCCTGCAGGGAGGCGCCGAAGTCGTGGTAGCCGCGCATTCTTATTCCGAGCGTTCCGAAGTCCGCATCCGCCGTTTCGATGGTCGGGGACTCCTGGCCGTTGAGGAACGCCACCTCGATGACCGGCAGGTCGGCCGGGTCGGACAGCAGATACCAGGCCTTCTCGCTGTTGCCGGTGTAGCTGCTGTTGGACAGGTAGCGGCTGACCTCGGCGCGGAACTTGTTCTGGTGCGGGTTCGCAACCGGGTACTTGGTGCTGGCCGTGGTGTCGCGGATCTCCAGGCTCTTGAAGAGCATGGTCGCCATGGCCGACAGGGCCGTCGGCACCAGCATCACCGCCGGCTGGATGCCGATGGGCTTGCCGTCGGAGTCGACCTGGTCGGCGAAGAGCTTCTCGATCTTCGACAACCCGTCGATTGACAGCACCGTGTCGGTGCCGGTGGAGTAGTTCTTGTTGCCGGAGGTGAAGAACGCGGCGTTGTTCAGGAAGATCCCCCAGAACACGTCGTTGATCTTCAGGCCGCTGCCACGGCCAAGCTTCCGCGGGACCGTGGTGATGGCGCCGAGGTCGTCGTTGATGATGTCCCGCCGGTCGATGGCCAGCTGCAGGCCGTAGGTGTCGGCCTTGTTGGTGTAGCTCTCGTTGCCGAGGGTTCCGTGCTTGAGCTCGCCGCCAGGGGCGACGATCTCGTACTGGTCCTTGCCGATCAGCCGGTAGGAAGTGACCGTCTTGAAGTCCGACACGTTGCGCACCGCGCAGATGTTCCGCCAGGTCCGCTCGACGCTGAAGAAGCCCTCGAGCAGGAACTTGTTGGCGACGTTCGACATGATGCCGCCGACGTCGATGGTGGACCAGCCGGCCTGGATTCCACCGGCATGGCCGAACGCAAACTTCAGCACGGCCCGGTTATCGCGGAAGTTCCGGCCGTCGTAGCCGTTGGCCCACGCGGCTTCCAGCAGAAGCTCCTGGAGCCCGATGCCGCCCTTGAACCGCTTGTCGGCGGCCTCGACGGACTTTTCACCGAAGGCGGCGACCACCACGTCGCCCTTCACGCCGCCGGTCAGCATGCACGCGGCCTCCAGGATCGAGCCGGTCATGGTGTTGTCGGGAATGTGCGCCGCCGGCGCCTTGGGCCTGTCGGCCCGGAGAACCTCCAGCTCCGTGCGTGTCACATCCCAGCCCTCGCCGATGGCCTTGGCGGCGATCTCGGCGTACTTGTCGCCGCAGACCTTACGCACGGCCGCGATTCGGGTCTGCTCGGCCGCTGCGCTGGCGCGCATGTCGGCTACGGGGTCGGCGGTGATGCCGGCGCCGGCCGTCGCGGTCGTGGCTGCGGCCTTGATGGCAGGCGTGCCGGCCTCCGTGCCGGCGGTCGCCTGTGCCGTAGCGGCCGGGGCCTCCTTGCCCTCGATGCCCTCCGCGGTCTTGTCCTGCTTGATGGTGTCGTTACCGTCCATGTTGATGTTCTCCTTGGCCGAAGCGGCCACATTGGCCGACGTGTTCCCGTCGGCTCCGAGGTCTACAAAACTGATTTCCCCCAGCGTCGCCTTGCGGACGACGTTGACGGGTCCGATGAAGTCCCGGCCGTTGACCAGGACGGACTGGTTTTCCTTGATGAACTCGAACTGCTCGACCGACGCCCCGATGCTCGCCTGCCAGGGAAAGCCGTTCTTCGCGTCGGCGACCACCTCGCGGGCGACCTGGCCCGTGCAGGAGATCACGCCCGCCGCCACGAGCTGCCCGCCCTCGACGCGGATGCTCTCGGCGTGGCCGACGCGCGCGCCGTGTGACTCGCGGATTGGGGCGTTCTGCCGCGGGACAGCCAGCCCGGCCAGGTCAACGACCACCGGGTAGCGCCAGCCGGCCACCCGCATCGGCCCGCCCGTGTAGGCGACCATGCTGAAGCGGGGAAGCGCGGGCTTGCCATCACCGGCGTCGGCGCCGGCGGTGATATCCATCTGGGCCGTGAGTTCCAGCCGCTCAGGCGGCTTTTGATTGGCGTTGTTCGGCTTCATCGCTTTCGTCCTTCTTGGTCTGCTCGTCGGCGGCAGGCTGGGCCGCTGACGGCTGTGCCTGCGCGATCGTCAGCCCCAGTTCCTTCATCAGGGCTACTTCCTTCGCCCTCTGGCGAAGCTCGGTCTCCCAGTCCTTGCCCTGCTTTGCGTATTCGCTGGCCAGCGTGGTGGTGTTGCTGGCCAGGCGGGTCGCCTGGGCGTTGGCTTCCTTGGCCGGGTCCACGTGCTCGTGGCCATCCCAGAACCACTGGTGCGATGCATCTGCGATCTGGCCCAAGCCAAAGACCTTCGCCGCCTCGGCCAGCCAGGCGTCAAGGATGCGGTCCAGGATGACCGACTCGACGTGTGATTGCTCGACGCGGATGCTCTTGTAGTAGGTCTGATGATCGAGTCGGCCGGAGGCGTAGTTGTAGCCCGATGAATTGCAGGCCGCGATGTTGTAGGGCATGTTCAGGCAGCGGGCGATCTCATTGAGAATCTCGCGCTTGAACATGTCGTAGGTGGTGGCAGGCTGCTCGGCCTTGATCTGCGACGGCTCCCAGCCCTCCGGCGTGAATACCGCCATGTTCGGCGAGAACTCCATCTCCGTCATGGGCTCCACTTCCGCCGCTTCCCCGCCGGCCGGGGCGTTGGTCTTCATCAGCACGGCGATGTTGGCCGCGCTCTCGGCCGCGCCAATCACCGCCAGCGTGTACCTCCGGAGTTGCGCAAAAAGCGGCAGCGCCGGCAGGATGTCCGGCAGGCCCCTGCGCTGGCCGGGCCGATCGGCGCGGAACCAGTGGATCACGCTGTCGGCCCGCACGCGCTGGAAGTCCAGGAAGGAAGCCCTCGCGCCACTGCCGGGATGCGACTTGAGGATGTGGTAGGCCACAGGATTGCCAAACGGGTCGAACTCGATGCCGTCCACGGCCAATTCCGCACCCAGGACGCCCAGCTTCGCACTCGGCGTGGCGACCTGCTCGGCCTCAATGAGCTTGAGGTCCAGCTTGACGGGCGAGTTGAGATTGTCGTTGCTGAACAGCATCGCGAACGCTTCACCGTCCTGCGCCCTGGCCATCCGCATCGTGCGGAGCTTGCCGGGCAGGTCCACGGCCTTCGCCCAGGCTATGAACTCCCGCTCGATGGTCTGGTTGGCCTCGTCGCTGTCGGTCAGCATCTGAAGGCGCGGCCCGGTGCCGGTCACGTCGTTGGCCAGGGTCAGCACGATGCCACGGGCGTATGAATTGTTGGCCACCTCGTACCGGGCTCGGTTGCGGAGCGTCTGACGGACAGCAGGGCTGGCGGCGGCGTCGGCCGACAGGCCGTCGGCGTTGGCCCAGTGGCGCCGGTTGTCGGGGTTCGTCTGGGCAGAGTCGAACTTGGCGCGGACCACCAGTGTTCGGGCAACTGCCCCCGTCTGCTTCGACCGTCTTGTAAATGGCCACCAACCCATGTTCGTTACACCGTTCCTGGAGGGACGATCTTGACCCGCGTAAATGCCTTGGCCGGGTTCTTCGAGACCGCCCGCTTGCCGGCCAGGTACTTGTCCGCCGCGATCTGGTCTGGCAGCGGGTGCTGCTGAACCGTGACGCCATCAGCCGTGACCTGCTTGGGGCCAGCCGCGTTCTGCTCAATCGAGTTGTCCAGTTCTTCCACCATCGCATTTCCAAGTCCGGCAACCGGCCGCGCGAGCCAAAGAAAAAAGGCTCCCTGGAGTCTTGGCTCCAAGAAGCCTTCGTATCTTTGGCAGCGCCCCGGGGATCAGCCGGTGCGTCGCGCGTCCTGGTTGTCTGATAGTATTATCCTTCTCCCATGGGCTTCTTCAAAGCATTACATGCTGTCCGCAGGGCCAATTTCACGGAGCGTTTTCCAGATATGGAAAGAATCTGCTGGAGGGTGGCCGCAGCGTCTCTCTTGACAAAACCGCAGGCGCCGACGACAATCTCGTGCGTTGACCGCGTAACAGGAATACAGTTGGCATCTCGTGCCTGACGAAGCGAGACGAGGCGGCCATGAACGACACGGTGATAGTCGTCCCTTCGGTTGAAGACCTGGACCGCAACATCCAGGAACTCTCCCGTCAAATGGATACTGTGTCGGTCGACACACTCCCGTTTGACGGGTGGGACTGCTATGCCGTATTCGCCACGGCCATACTTGAGGTGGCTGCGGATTTCCTTTTGGGTGATCCCCAGAAGGGATTGTCTGGGGCGCTCTCGGACAAGAACAGCGCCTTGGGGTCACACCTGCAACGGGTCCACAACGAGGTGCTCAAACACGAAGGGCATCCCTTGGACTACGTCGGCCCCGGCTTCGGCGGCAGCGACCACCGTGCTCGCACGTTCGGGCATGACATTCTGACACTTCCGTTGTCCCTGTACATGCTGTCCAAGGGCGAATTCGTGGATTTTCGTTATGTGGACGGAGCCCCTCAGTGGCTTGTCACACGCTTCAACGAATTCGGGCAGGAGTACGCTGGCCTGCCGTTGGATCAGGCTTTGCTTGCCGCTGTGGTCCATCTTGTGGCCGACTTCTGCTCGGCCAAAAGCCTACCTGTTCCTGGTTTCGGGACCCTGGCTCACGCGCCTTCACGCGCCATCCGCAAACTCGTCGCTGACATGTACGCCGGAGGGTTCAACCTGCGGCACGTGATGGTTCAGGGAATAGGCGTAGCGTGCTGTGAGGTACTGATTCGCGTTTACCACTGGCTTCGGACGCGAGACAAGGAGCATCCCCCCGAGGCGCTACGTGGAAAGCTGCACAAGATGCTGCTTCTTACCCATGGGACAGCAGCGGCCGTCAATATCGGGAAGGTGATTGTCACAGGCAATCCATGCCTGATAAACCTGCCGATGATTGTGCGAGTCTTGACCCTCGTGTGGTCAGTCGCTATGGATCGGATTGAACTTACTCATCGAGCCGTCACAAAGGCGAACATGGCGGTGTTGAGGACGAAGCTCGAATTGATGAAGACCGCTATCGTTATGGAGAAGGCCATGGTCTGCACCGGCCAGATCGACCGATTCATCAACAAAACGACAGCCGAGATTGCCATAGTCTACGATGACCTGGAACGAGAGGCCATAGAAGGTGTTGCCGAGCTTCGGAGACTCAGCCTGCCGGCGAACCTCCTCCCTGGCGGAGCCAACCCATGAACCTCGAAGAAATCCAGTACGACAAGGAGATCATCCGAAGCCCATCCAAAGCTGCCCAGGCAATCTGTGATCTATCAGCACACATGGCCGATATACAGGCATGTCAAGGTGATCTACAGGAACTTGAGAACCGTGGCTTCTTCAAGAGGATGGTCAAGAACAACACCGCGGACCTGGCCAGAGTCCTTCTGAAGCAGAACGCAACGATGTCGGCGTTTCTCAACATCGTGCAGGGACTCGTAGCAGTGAACCTATTCAACGCTTCGAGGCTCGCCTTGTTGTACGATGAGCTTCTCAAGAGAGGGCACAAAGTCAGCGGCGCGAACCGGCGGTTTCTGGACTTTGCGCGGGAATACATCTCTGAAGCATGTATGTCAGCCCAACAGTTCAAGAACCAGCTTGATGGACAGAGCCAGTTGCTCGATGGCATCAGAACTCGACTCTTAGATCAGGACAAGAAGGACGGAGAACAGGACCGGGTGATTCAGGAGTTGCGCCGTGAACTGGCCGGGCACGAGTCCTCGGAGGCCGAACATTCTAAGAATCTTCAGGATGTGCAGAAGCAGCTTGAGCAAAAGGAAGAGACAGATAATGCGCAGACCCAGCGTATTGACGAAATGACTAGAGCTATCGTCGCGTTGCACGAAGACGTGAAGGTTATGCAGGGCCGACTGAGAGAGCTTGCATACGGTGGGCTCCCACACAGGAGGCGATTGCGGAGAAGGGTCCGCATCCTTCTCGGCGTGATTCTGATCTACGGTGTCGCCGTAGCAGCAGCCATTATCTGGTTGCTGGTTCACGCACTGAACAAGTAGAGCAGTCACATGGCTGTCATCCGATGGCCCGCTCGCACGTCGTCATGCGCTGTCCGCAGTGCCGGCAGCGACGATAGCGGATGATCATCCGATTGACCTTCCGCGTGTGGTCCACCATGAAGTGCCGACAGCCGCACTTGCGGCATTCCAATCCGTTGCTCGTTTCTGCGGCGGGCCAACTCTTCCGGGTACTCGTAGATTCGCTCATGGCTATCTCCTCCGCAGGTCTTCCTGCGTGTACTTCTTCCGCTGGTGAACCGGCGCAGCCTCACCGGCTGGTTTGACGCCCACCATGCTGGCCGCCGCGGCGCAGCCGACCAGGCAGTCGAACCAGTGGTTGTCGGGCCGCGTTGGCCACGGGGTCCACTGGCGGACCACGCCGCC
>Ga0315288_10007923_pt1 | contig 13445 bp, 8 predicted proteins | sample YL17G11_20_MG_FD_203454 | JGI IMG/M metagenome (GOLD analysis project Ga0315288, IMG submission 203454) | Sediment microbial communities from Yellowstone Lake, YNP, Wyoming, USA - YL17G11_20 | ecosystem: Environmental > Aquatic > Freshwater > Lake > Sediment | place: USA: Wyoming | collected...
GGCCGGGTGCGCGCGGCGGAGCCTGACCCGACCTCCCCCACGGGCTGGAAAGTGAATGCGTGGGTGAAGAAAGGGATTCTGCTGGGGTTCCGCATTGGGCGGATTGTGGGGATGGGCCCTGTAGCGGCGGCGTCCCCGCCGCCGAACGTCAGCGGCGATGAGGACATCGCCGCTACAGATGCAGAAGAGCCGCAACTTCAGACGGCGGAAGTTGCGCTACCAAGTCAATTCCGCGACAAGCACACGTATCCGTTGAAGCAAATTCCGGCGGACCGGAACATTCGGATTGTTCCCGGGGGCTCAGCGATTCGCGACGGCTGCTACCTCGGCAAGGGCGTGGTCTCGATGCCGCCGATGTACGTCAATGTGGGCGCCTACGTGGACGATGACACGATGATTGACTCGCACGCGCTGGTGGGCTCCTGCGCGCAAGTCGGCAAGAGAGTGCACATCAGCGCTGCCGCGCAAATCGGCGGCGTGCTCGAACCCGTCGGCGCCCTGCCGGTGATTGTTGAAGACGATGTCCTGGTAGGCGGCAACTGCGGCGTTTACGAAGGATGTATCGTGGGTGCCGGCGCCGTGCTTGCCGCCGGAACCATCCTGACCGGCTCGACGCCGGTTTACGACTTGGTGCGCGATACCGTCTACCGCCGCGCCGGCGACCAACCTCTCATGATTCCTGCCGGAGCGGTCGTGGTTCCCGGCGCCCGCGCCGTGCGCAGAGGCCGCGGCAAGGAACTGGGAATCTCTCTCTACACTCCCGTCATCATCAAATACCGCGACGAGAAGACCGACCAGGCAGTGCGGCTCGAGGAATTGCTGCGCTGAGGGGAGTCGTCAGTTCCCAGTTGTCAGTTGCCAGTCACACCACGACAACGGACTGCGGACAACGAACAGTCCACTCCTAGTCGCCGACATCTTTTCTTATCCCACCGATAAAAATTTCCGATTTTACATGGCTGATTCCCCCTCTTAATCTGTGCCGGAAGTCAAATCCCTTGCCATAGGGACTGACCGGCAGCTGGTACCAGGCGTTTTGCCCGCATTTCAGAGGGGGAGTAGCCAGACAGGTAGGGCATGAACGATTGAGTCTGCCGGAAGTACGGTGCGACGGTCATCGCTTTCATCGGTCGAATTCCCAGTGCTCGATCCTGGCCGTTGGGCTCTCCCCGCAATACCCAGCCCGGGTGGTTGGGTCTGAACTGCGAAGGTACCCCTTGTACGTAGCGCTGGCGTGCTCGGTCGCCTGCTGCGGGTAGAACCCCTTCTCCCTGTGGCGTGGGCCCGGCGCAACTCAAAGAGAGAGGACACCAATGGTCACAACAGTTGAATTCACACCTCAGCCTGCTCCAGAGGTGGAGCCACGCGAGGATCTGAACCCCTATCACATCGCCCAGATGCAGTTCGATATTTCCGCCGACCACCTGAAGCTTCAGAACGGGCTCAGGAAGGTGTTGCGAACGCCGCGGCGGGTTGTTGAGGTTTCCGTTCCCATGCGGCTGGACAACGGCGAAGTGCAAATGTTCGTGGGTTACCGCGTCCAGCACAACACAGCGCGCGGCCCAGCGAAGGGAGGCATCCGCTACCACCCGAACGTCACGCTGGACGAGGTCAAGGCCCTGGCCTCCTGGATGACCTGGAAGACAGCCACGGTGGACATCCCCTTCGGTGGGGCCAAGGGCGGGGTGGCGTGTGATCCCAAGCATATGAGCCGGAACGAGTTGGAGCGTATGACGCGGCGCTACACAGCGGAGATCGCTCCCTTCATCGGCCCGGATCGTGACATTCCCGCGCCCGACGTCTATACCGACGCGCAGACGATGGCTTGGGTCATGGATACCTACTCGGCGGCCGTGGGCCACTTGGCACCGGCCGTGGTAACCGGCAAGCCGGTGACCCTGGGCGGCTCGTTAGGCCGGAACGAAGCGACCGCCCGTGGCTGCTTGTTTGTGGTCCGCGAAGCTTGCAAGGTGAAGAACATGCCTCTGCGCGGGGCGACGGTGGCGATCCAGGGCTTCGGCAATGCTGGGGGCATCGCAGCACAGCTGTTTGCGGAAGACGGCGCGAAGATTATCGCCGCCAGCGATTCCCGGGGAGGCATCCACAGCCCGCGGGGCATTGATCCCAAAGCAGCCATGCAGCACAAGGCGCAAACCGGCAGCGTCGTGGATCTCCCGGGCACTTCGCCAATCTCGAACGAGGAGCTGCTCGCGCTTGAATGCGACATCCTCATCCCTGCCGCTTTGGAGAACGTCATTACGCGCTACAACGCCCAGTCTATTAAGGCCAAGATCGTGGCCGAGGCGGCCAACGGGCCCACCACACCTGCCGCAGACGAAATCCTAGCGCGCAACGGCGTCTTTGTCGCGCCCGATATCCTGGCTAACGCGGGCGGCGTGACGGTGAGCTATTTCGAGTGGGTACAGAACCAGCAGTACTACTGCTGGTCGGAGGCTGAGGTCAACGCTAAGCTCGAGCACGTCATGAAGAACGCCTTCCATGACGTGTACGAGGTGGTGCAGAAATACCGCGTACACATGCGCACCGCGGCGTACATCCTGGCCGTGGGACGCGTGGCTGAAGCAACCCTGGTGCGCGGTGGTTTCATTTAGTCCGGCGCTTCGACCTGCGCCCCGGAGGCCCGGGCAGGCGCCGGGGGATGGACGTGTGCAGAAAAGGCGCAACGCCCGCCAACACTCCCGTCATCGCTGACGAAAGCCGTCCGGAATCCGTGGTCAACTGCAGCAGGGCAAGGGACAATGGACAGGAGACCATGCACAATGGACGGCTGAGCGTTTCACTTATCCCTTCGAGAAAATCTCGAGGTTCGCACGGAGACCGGCCGGGATAATCCTGAAGACTGAGGGGCGCCGCCTGCCGGCAAGCTGTGGGCTGCGCACGCCGAAGGCGGTCCATGCGGAAATCGCCCTGGGCCCGACGCGCGAGTTGAGCCCGGGGGGTCAGAAACACGCCCATATTCCGGTCTAGGGTATGAAGAAAAGGGGTTGACGCCGGCGGGATGGCTGTAGTAGATTACCTACCGACTGGTCGGTATCCAAGCCCCCTGCCGACGGGTGGACTATGGCCAAGCTTTTCACAGGAGCCGAAATTCTGCTGGAAAGCCTCCGCCGCGAGAAGGTGGAGGTCTTCTTTGGGCTGCCGGGCGGGGCCGTATTGCCCCTTTACGACGCCCTCTACAGCGGCGGCATCCGGCACCTCCTGGTGCGGCACGAACAGGCAGCCGCCTTTGCGGCGGATGGCTACGCGCGCGCCTCGGGGAAGCCTGGGGTTTGCCTGGGGACCTCCGGCCCCGGCGCCACCAATCTGACTACGGGCCTTGCCTCCGCGATGATGGATTCCATTCCCGTGGTGGCTATGACCGGCCAAGTGGCCAGCAGCGTCCTGGGGAAGGACGCCTTCCAGGAGGCCGACACCATCGGCATCACGCTTTCTTCCACCAAGCAGTCGTTCCTGGTGCGCTCGGCAGCGGCAGTTCCGGCTGTCATCCATCAGGCCTTCAAGACCGCCGTCTCGGGGCGGCCGGGCCCGGTGCTGGTGGATCTTCCCAAGAGCGTGCTGATGGATACGGCGGAGCCCGACTATCCCCCCACCCCCGGGATCGAGCAGCGCCAGAGGGCGCGCGAGTGGCGCGAGGAGGATATCAAGCGCGCCGCGGAAATGATCCTGGAAAGCCAGCGAGCCGTGCTTTACGTGGGCGGCGGAGTGATCGCGTCTGATGCCTGGCAGGAGTTGCGCGAACTGGCCGAATTGACCTTCATCCCGGTCACCACCACGCTGATGGGGCTCGGGTCGTTTCCTTCTGCCCATCCGCTTTCGCTGGGGATGCTGGGGATGCACGGCTCTTACGCCACCAACCAGGCCATCTGCCACTGCGATTTGCTGGTGGCCATCGGGGCGCGCTTTGATGACCGCGTTACGGCGCGCATCAGCGGCTTCGCCCCCGAAGCCAAGAAGATTCATCTTGACGTGGACCCCGCGGAAATCAGCAAGAACGTCCGCGTGGACCTCGGCTTGGTTGGCGACGCGCGGGAGGCCCTGCGGACGTTACTGGAGGAAGTAAAGCGACAGGCCCGGGAGGGCAAGCCCCTGGCCCATCCCGGACGGCACCAGTGGTTGCAGCGCATCGAGGCCTGGCGCGCGGAACATCCCCTGACTTACGACAAGTATGGCCACAGCGTGAAACCGCAATACGTCATCGAGACCCTCTCCCGTTACGCCGCCGAGGACGTTATCTGCGCCGTGGACGTGGGCCAGCACCAGATGTGGACCGCCCAGTTCTGGAGCTTCAATGCGCCCCGCACCTGGCTTTGCTCCAGCGGTCTGGGTTCGATGGGTTACGGTTTCCCGGCGGCCATGGGCGCGCAACTGGCCTTTCCCCATCGCCAGGTAATTGCCATTGTCGGCGATGGCGGATTCCAGATGACCCTGAACGATCTGGCCACCGTGGCGCAGTACCGCGTTCCGGTCAAGATCGCCATCATCAACAACCACGCGCTGGGCATGGTGCGCCAGTGGCAGGAGCTCTTCTTCGAGAAGCGCTATTGCGATACCAGTCTGAGCTTTGCGCCGGACTTCGCCAAGCTGGCGGAGTCTTACGGCATCCGGGGCGTCCGAGTCGAGCACCGTACCGACGTGGTGGACGCGGTGCGGGATTTCCTGAGCGATCGCGAGCCGCGCTTGATTGATTTCTCGGTGGATCCCGCGGAGAACGTTTATCCCATCGTTCCTCCCGGAGCCTCGCTGGCGGAGATGGTGGTAGAGCCGCCCCGGGTCTTAGTGGAGGAAGAAGAAGCCCTGGACGATCTGTGGGCGGTGTAGGGGCGATGGCCGCTTATGCCTCCGCGGCCGGCGGGGCGAGCGGCAGAGACTGCTAAGCGGTCCTGGCAACAGCGGCCGGAACTGACTTGGGTTTGAGGAGCACGACATGCAGTGGCTGATGGCGCTGGAAATCAGTGACGATCCGATATGCACCTGCCGGCTGATGAACGTCTTCCGGCGCAAGGGAGTTGGTATCGTGACGCTGGCCATGGCGGCGCGGCCCGCGGGCTTTTCTTTGATCGCCCTGGTGGAGACCCCTGAGGCCGAGGTGGAGCACATCTTCAATTTCCTGCGGCGCTCCGAAGGAGTCTATAACGTCACCTACTACCGGCATGAGCCCGCGGGGGACGCCTCTTTCGTCTTCATCGATGCGGACGAGCATTCTTGCAGCGTGTCGCGCTTCCTCCAGACCTTTCCGGAATCCAAGCTGATTTTTGCCAGCCAGGGCAAGTATCTCCTCGAGATTCCGGGAGACCGGCCGGTGCGCTCCGCCGTCTCGGGTTCCGGCGCGCAGGAATTTCTGCCCTTTGCCCGCGTCAAGAGCAGCGTTGCGCCATCCGAGCTGATTGGCGCGCAGGCGTCATGAAACACTAACGATGAATGACGAGCGATGAATGATGAACAAGGGGGTGATGTGCTCGTCTTTCCCTTCATCATTCCGGAGGATTCAATGGCCAAGGTCTATTACGAAGCAGACGGAGATTTGAAGGCGTTGGCGGGAAAGACCGTCGCCATCCTCGGCTACGGCAGCCAGGGACATGCCCACGCCCTCAATTTGCGCGACAGCGGGCTGAAGGTGATCGTCGGCGAGCTGCCGGACTCTCCGCCGTTTGCCAAAGCCAAGGAGGCGGGGTTCGAGGTCTGCGATGCGGCTGAGGCCACGCGCCGCGGCGATCTGATGGCCGTGCTCCTCCCTGACCCGCTGCAGCCCAAGGTGTACAAGGCCCAGATCGAGCCGAACCTCGGCCAGGGGAAGACGCTGCTGTTCGCTCACGGCTTCAATATCCATTTCAAGTTTGTAGTGCCGCCCCGGGGTGTGGATGTCATCATGATTGCCCCCAAATCTCCCGGCCACCGGATGCGCGAACTTTTCGCGGAGGGACAGGCGGTGCCCGCGCTGCTGGCCGTCGAACAGGATGCCTCGGGCCAGGCCGAGCAGGCCGCCCTCGCCTACGCCAAGGGCCTGGGGTGTCTGAAGGCGGGCGTCATTCGCACCACCTTCAAGGAAGAGGTGGAGACCGACCTGTTCGGCGAACAAGTGGTGCTGTGCGGCGGCGTCTCGGCGTTAGTCACGGCGGCTTTTGAGACCCTGGTCCAGGCCGGCTACCAGCCCGAAATCGCCTACTTCGAATGTCTCAACGAATTGAAGCTGATTGTGGACCTGATCTACGAGGGCGGCATCAAGTACATGCGGTACTCGGTGAGCGATACGGCCGAGTACGGCGACTATACGCGCGGCCCGGTGGTCATCGACGCGCGGGTGCGCAAGACCATGAAGAAGATCCTGGCCGACGTCCAGAACGGCTCGTTTGCCCGCGAGTGGATGGAGGAAAGCGCCCGGGGCAGCCAGCGCTTCCTGGCAATGCGCGCCCAGGCGGCGGAGCATCTGATTGAGAAGGTCGGGACCGAGCTGCGTAAGATGATGCCCTGGACCCGTCGCCCGAGCGCGGAAGTGACCGCAGCGCAGGCGGAAGCCCGCCGCTAATCGCAGTGACAAGGGAGGAGTGACTGGTGGCGAGCGAACGGTCCCACGGCTGCCGGGCTGCTCTCATTCTTTGCTGAGGACGGATAACTTAAAACCGAGAACTAGAATGAAAACAGGAACCGACACCACACACAAAGGCACGCACGCGGGAAGGGACTTGCACGTCAAGAAGCTGGCGCTAGTGGGCGCGGGGAAAATCGGCGAGGCCTTACTCTCCGGCATCCTCAGCTCTCAACTGGTTCCGGTGACGCGCGTGGTGGCGACGGACGCCGACCCGACCCGCGCCGATTACATCGGCGAAAAGTACGGCGTCCGAACGTACACCAACAATCGCCAAGCCGTAGCCGGCGCCGATCTGGTCCTGCTCTGCGTGATGCCGCAACGGGTCAAGGATATCTTGCGCGAGATCCGCAAGGACGTGCGGCAGGGCGTGCTGGTTATCTCGGTCGCCGCTTCGGTGACGACCCGCCTGATCGAGCAGGAATTGGACCGCGGGGTGCGTGTGGTCCGGGTGATGCCTAACACTCCCTGTTTGATTCGCCAGGGCATGAGTGCGCTTTGCCGCGGCAAGCACGCCACCGACGAAGACTTGAAGATTGCCCAGGCCATCTTCGGCTCCATGGGCCGCGCGGTGGTGGTGGATGAGCGGCACATGGACGCCATCACCGGCCTTTCCGCCTCGGGCCCCGCTTACGTTTACATGATCATCGAATCGCTGGCCGAGGCCGGAGTGAAGCTTGGCCTGCCGCGGGAGCTTTCCACCGAGCTTTCCGCGCAGACGCTGCTAGGGGCCTCCGCCATGGTGTTGCACACCGGCGAGCATCCGGCGAAGCTGAAGGACGTGGTGACCACTCCGGCCGGCTGCACCATCGATGGCTTGCTGGAGCTGGAGGAAGGCGGCCTGCGCGTCACCCTCATCAAGGCCGTGGTCCGCGCCGCCGAGCGCGCCCGCGAACTCGTCGAAAGCCAGAATTCGTGAGCATGCCTCTGGTCGCACGGCGGCTCTCGAATGTCACCGAGGGCAGGAACTGCCGGCGCGGGCACGGCAAGCTCCGGCCCGGTCGGTGCCATCTCAGCCGGCACGCTCTCTGATTCGCGTGTGAGCAGGAAGTAAGGGTCAGTCCTCTGGAAGCTGGTCGATGAGGTCGTCGATTTCGTCGACGATAGTCTTCGAACGGACCTCGAGCATGGAGATTTCGGCAGCGTGGTCGCTGAGGTAATCCCAAAATTCTTCCCTCTGAGGGTTCAGAGCGAGAGCCTTCTTGACTATCTTTTCGCTTTCGCGAAGCATCTCCAGGTACTCTTCCATGAGCCTCTTCAGAACATGAGTATCTGGGATGGTAGGGGCTTTTGTTTTCGGCATGGCTATTTCTCCAGTTGCTCTTCCAACTTTCTCACGTTGTTCCGCGCCATGTCAATTTCCCGCTCCCATTTTCTGATGTAACCCAAGTCAGGCGTCGGCTTCCGGAGTTCGGCTTCAATCTTCTCCTGGTGTGAGGCGATCACTCTGCATTGGCCGGCGATGCGCTTCCGTAATTGTCTATTCCTGCCCATCACAAAGAGCAATTATAGCCCGCCTCGGCCCGGCTTCGCATAACAACAGCGACGTCCGTTCTTACCCGGTGCTTTTCATCCCGAAGGCAATGCCGCCCACGGTGACTTGCAGCAGGTGCAAGAGCTCCGAGGGCGCTTGGCGGGCGCGGCGCCAGTCTTGGAGGAAGCGGATTTGGAGGAAGTTCAAGGGGTCCACATAGGGGTTGCGCAGGCGGATGGACTCGGCCAAGACGGGCTGGCGCGCGAGCAAGTGCGAGGACCCACAAGTTTCAAGCACTTGGCGCACGCTGCGGTGGAACTCCTCTTCAATGCGGCGAAAGATAGTGTCGCGCAGGCTCGCGGGGCGTGCCAGCTCCGCGTAACGCCGGGCGATGTAGAGGTCGGTCTTAGCCAGTGACGTCTCGGCGTTATCGATAAGGATGGCAAAGTACGGCCAGCCCTGATGCATCTGGCGCAGCAGGGTGACCCCGTGCGGCGCGTGGTCGGCGGCGAACTTCTCGAGCGCCCATCCCAGTCCATACCAGGAAGGCAGGAAGTGGCGCGACTGCGTCCAGGCGAAGACCCAGGGAATGGCCCGCAAGTCGCGCAGGTCTTCGCTCGCGAAGCGGCGGCTGGGGCGCGAGCCCAAGCGCAGGCGTTCGATGAGGTCGATGGGCGTGGCCTGCCAGAAATATTGGAGAAACTCCGGCGTCTCGTAAACCAACTGGCGATAGTGGTCGCGGCTGGTAGCCGCCAACTCGGCCAGATACGTTTCCCACTGGGCGAGCTGGGCCGCCGGAACACGCCGGGCGTGCAGCAGGTGCGCGTCGAGCACCGCCGTCACCAGTTGCTCCAGGTTGCGCTCGGCGATGGCGGGATTCGAATACTTCAACGAGATGACTTCGCCCTGCTCGGTGATGCGCAGCCGGCCGCCGGGCGCGGCATGCGGCTGTGCCTGAATGCTGCGGTGCGATTGCCCGCCGCCGCGGTCGATGGTTCCGCCCTTGCCGTGGAAGAGCTCCAGGCTTACGCCGTGCCGCTCGGCCACCTCTCCCAGGCGCTTTTGCGCGCGGAACAGCGCCCAGTTAGCTGCCAGGTAGCCGCCGTCCTTGACCGAATCGGAGTAGCCGAGCATCACTTCCTGAAAGTTGGCACGGGAGCGCAACAGGCCGCGGTAGGTGGGGTCAGAGAAAAGCTGTTCCAGGACGCCCGGGCAGGCCTCCAGGTCATCGAGGGTCTCGAAAAGCGGGATAACGTCAACGGACGACCGCAGCCGGCCGTCGGGCCCGGAATCGACCAGGTCGGCTTGATGCGCCAGCAACAGCACATCCCAGATGTCGGCGGCACTCGCCGTCATGCTCAGGATGTAGTGCGGGGCAGCCGCTTCCCCGTAGCGCGTCTGAATCTCCTTCAAGGCCTGAAACTCTTCGCTGGTGCGCTCGACCGGCGGCGAGGCAGCGAATTCCATCCGGGGCCGAGCGAGCAAACGGCGAATCGAACGGCTGCGCGCGGCGGGAGGGTCCGCCGGCAACTGCGCGGCCCGCAGGAGCTCCTCGGCGGCGGCGCGCGTAGCCGACGAGTGCTGACGGAAGTCGAGATTCGCGCCGTGGAAACCGAAAACCTGCGCCGCCACGCGCAGCCGTCCCGGCCCCAGCCGTGCCACGCGCGGGCTGGGATGCTCGGCGAGCAGGTGCTCAAGTGTTTCCACGTCCCGCTCGAATTCCCTGGCGTCGCCGTAAGCCCCGGGCGCGTTCTCAGCCGTGCGCTCCAGCCGCCAGATGATGACGCGGAGCTTGCGGCGGTATAGCTCGTGCGGCTGATCGACGTCTTGAAAGGCCCGGGTGGCGGGGAAGCGGCGCATGTCGCGTTCCAGGTCGCGCCGCAGACGCTGCTCCAGCGCCGGACGCGCGCAGGGGAAAGAGACCAGCGTCAGCATACGCTGGCAGATCTGGATGTAGTAAACGAGGATGCTGTGGCGCAGGCTTTCCGCCGCGTCCAGGCTGGTCTGGGGAGTGACGGCCGGATTGCCATCGCGGTCGGTCCCCACCCACGAGCCGAAATGCAGGAAGGGAGGCGGAGGCTTCAGGCCGGGAGCGAAGCGCGCCAGCTCGTCGCAGAACTTGTCCCAGAACGTTCCCGCCAGCGCGTAGATGGTTCTCTCCAGGAAGACCAGCGCGCTCTCCACCTCCACCGCCGGAGTGATAGGACGCTCGCGCACCTCGTCGGTCAGCCAAAGCGCCTCGATCCAGGGTTCGATGGCTCTCTCCGCCTGGGGGCCAATCTCGCCCCCCAGCTCGTCCAGCGTTCGGCTCAGACGCAAGAGGTGATTCAAAACGCTCCGGCGCTTGGCCTCGGTGGGGTGCGCGGTCAGCACCGGCTCAATACGCATGGAGGCCAGCAGACGACGCACGGCCGCGAGCGGGAGCTTGTGCCGCCGCATTTCGCTGAAGGTGTGCCGGAACGACATCGGCGCCCCGGTCTCCTGGCGCTCGTAGGCCCGCAGTCGGCGAATCCGCTCCCGCTCCTCGCAGAGATTGACCAGGTGAAAGAAGAGGCTGAAGGCGTGCGCCACTTCCGTGGCCCGGGCCAGCGGCAGCCGATCCACTTCGCGCTGCTTCACCTTCAGCAGGCCGGGCTCAATGCGCTGCCGAATCTGCTTGGAGAGTTGCCGCAGGCTCTCGATGGCCGCGAACGTCTTCGGGCCGCACTGCTCCTGCACGATCGCGCCCAAGCGCGTGGTCAGCAGCCGTACTTCTTTTCGCAACGCTTCGTCCATCGTCTTTCGCCGCGTGGTTGCCGCAGTTCGTGTATTTCGAGCCGTGGGGTCTCGCGGATGCCCAGAACCCGCGGTTGATTCAAAACAGGAATCAACCGTGGCTGCCACTGCTTTACGCGGGCACGGCCAGGGCCACATTGAGCGCCTGGCGCAAGGCGTCGAGGTTCGGCTCGACGCGCAGGCGCTGGCCCGTTTCCTGCTTCTCCGAGCGGTGCCGCATGATGTACTCGGTATCCTTCAATTGGGTGCCGGTGAGCACGCACACGATGTCGGCGTGCCACTGGATCTTGCCCGCGCGCACCAGCTTGCGCACGCCCGCCACAGTGGCCGCGGAGGCGGGCTCGCAACCCACGCCATCTCCGGCCAGCATGCGCTTGGCCTCGAAGATCTCCTCATCCGTGACGCATTCGGTGAATCCGCCCGTCCATTCCAGCACGCGCCGTGCCTTCTTCCAGTTGGCCGGGTTACCGATGCGGATGGCGGTGGCCGCGGTGTTGGGATTTTCGACGGGAGTCAATTCCGCCGCGCCGCTGGCGAGCATCTGATGAAACGGGTTGGCGCCGGCAGCCTGCACCACCACCAGGCGCGGCACTTTCTCAATGAATCCCATCTCTTTCAATTCGCGCAGCCCCTTGCCGATGGCCGAGCAGTTGCCGAGATTGCCGCCCGGAACGACAATGTAATCCGGCGGACGCCAGGCGCGCTGCTCCATCATTTCCGCCACAATCGTCTTTTGGCCTTCGATGCGGAAGGGGTTGATGGAGTTCACCAGGTGCAAGCCCAGTTCCGGGGCGATTTGGCGCAGCAGATCGAAGGCCTCATCGAAGGTGTCGCCGACCTCGACGACCAAGGCTCCAAAGTCGAGCGCCTGGGCCAGCTTCGCGGCAGAGATCTGCCGGTAGGGAACAAACAACAGGGCCCTCATCCCCGCCCGCGCCGCGTACGCCGCCATGGAAGCAGACGTGTTGCCCGTCGAAGCACAGGCCACCAGCCGCACGCCGCGCGAGGCCGCGCGGGTTATGCACGCCGTCATGCCCAGATCCTTGAACGAGCCGGTGGGATTATTCCCCTGATGCTTGATGGTCAGGTGGACAGGGCCGGCCCACCAGCCCGTGCGTCGCGTTCCCACCAGCGGCGTCGAGCCTTCCGAAAGCGAGATGATCCGGGCGCCCGGCTCGACCAGGGGAATCAGCTCGCGAAAACGCCAGACGCCGCTGCGGTCGATGGGCTCACCGCTCAGGCGGCGCTGATGCCAGGTGCGGCGAAGTTGTTCAGGATCGAAGGGAGCAAACTCATACTTCACCTCCAGCAGCCCGCCGCAGAAGGCGCACGCGTGTCCTTCCTTCTTTGGATTCTGCCGGCGCTGGCAGGCTTCCTCAATGCATTGGAGGTAGGCGGATGACATTTATCGGCCAAAGCAGTCAGCCCTCAGCTATCAGCTTGCAGCCAGCAGACCTTGTTCTGGTTCTTGCTGATGGCTGATTGCTGACGGCTGAAAGCTCAAAGTTCAAACTCCTCGTGGATCGCCTTGACAGCCTCTTTCACCTCGGCTGATTTTACTGCAAAGGAGATGCTCAATTCCGAAGACCCTTGTGCAATGGCAATGATGTTAATTCCTTTCCTTCCCAGGGCGCTGAAGGCGCGGCCGGCGATGCCTGGTGTGCCCTTCATGTTTTCGCCCACCGCCACCACAATAGCGATTTTCGGCATGACCTCCAGCGTTCCCACGTATTCGTGCAGCATTTCCAGCTCGAAGGTCTTCCCCAGCCGCGCCTTGACGCGTGGCAGGTCCGTGTCGTGAATGGCGAAGCAGAGCACGTTATCGGCGGAGGATTGCGTGACCATCAGCGTGGAAACGTCCTCCAGATGCAGCCCGTTGAACACGCGCGTGGCCAGACGCGGGAAGCTCAACGTGTCTTTGCCGCTGATGGTGACGAGGTCCGCATTGCTGACCGAGGTGAGGGCTTTCACCCCCGGCGTCCGGTCCGTCGGCACCGCGACGATCTTGGTTCCGGGGCACTGCGGGTTGAACGAGTTCTTGATCCAGACCGGAATGCCCTTTTTCATCACCGGCTGGATGGTCTTGGGGTGGAGGACCCTGGCGCCGAAAAACGACAGCTCGATGGCCTCGCGATAAGAAATCTCCGGAATGATGCGCGCCCCCGGCACCAGCCGCGGGTCGGCGCTCATCACGCCGTCGACGTCGGTCCAGATCCAGACCTCGTCAGCGTCGAGTGCGGCGCCCACGAGCGTCGCGCTATAGTCTGAGCCGCCACGCCCCAGCGTGGTGCAGACCCCGTCACGCGTGGCGCCGCGAAAGCCGGTCACCACCGGGATGGCCCCGCGCCGGCGAATCGGTGCTAGGCGCTGGCGCGTCCGGGCATTGGTCTCGTCGAGGAGGGGCGAGGCGTTGCCGAAACTGTTGTCAGTGACAATCAACTCGGTGGCGTCCACCGCTTCGGCCGCCGTGCCCGACGACCTGAGAATGGCGGCCAGCAAGGTGGCTGACATGACTTCGCCCAGACTCGAAAGCGTGTCCATGGCGCGCGGGGTAACTTCGCGCACCAGGGAAAAGCCCGAGCACAGGTTCTC
>Ga0315288_10007924_pt1 | contig 13444 bp, 10 predicted proteins | sample YL17G11_20_MG_FD_203454 | JGI IMG/M metagenome (GOLD analysis project Ga0315288, IMG submission 203454) | Sediment microbial communities from Yellowstone Lake, YNP, Wyoming, USA - YL17G11_20 | ecosystem: Environmental > Aquatic > Freshwater > Lake > Sediment | place: USA: Wyoming | collected...
TAGGTTCTGGCTTGGGTGAATTGGCAGGATATAAAATAGGCCAATTACTAAAAAAGCATCAACAAGAACAAGAACGTTCTCAATTTACTAAGACATGGGAACCTATATTAGGTAAACATTCAGCTAATTTCTTAAGCAACCTCTCTCCTGATGAACGTAAGAATGCAATGCAGGATATTGGTTCTTTACTTCAGTTAAATGAACCACCTAGTTCAGCAGATCAAACAAGAGGCATGCAATCTTTTGGTATGGCGCCTCAACAACAAATGCCTGACCAACAGCAAAACTTCCTCCAAGGCATACAAAATAGATTTACCAACCAAACAGTTGGGCAACGACCTCAAGAGCAAGAGGGAAGTTTGCTATCGGGACTAATGGGAGCACCGCAACAATATCAACAACAGCCTCAACCTCAAGAACAAGCGCAACAACAACAACAGCAATTAACTCCTGAGAGAGCTAAGTTGATTGAGAATTTATTTAAGACGCCGCAACAAAGAGCTGCTGAAAAGAAACTAGAGATTGAGAATCAACGATTTCTTGCCCAAGAGAAACGTGAGTCTTATAAAGCAACGGCAGCTACACGTAAAGAAATTTTAGATCAAGCAAGTAATGCAAAAGACTCTCTTGCTCGTTTAGATAAAATGGAAAAACTAAATAAGCATGGAGATTTTAATTCTCCATATTATATAGCAGGTCTTCAAAAGTTTGGATTAGGAAATGTCGCTGCTTTGATGACTCCAGATTCTCAAGAATTTAGAAAATTAGAAATAGATTTTTTACGTAATCTTAAAAGTATATTTGGTAGTCGAATTACTGAGTATGAAGTTAAATTATACCTACAATCAATTCCTTCTTTAATGCAAAGCAAAGAAGGTCGTGAAAGAGTTATCGAAAATCTTAAAATTATGGAGCAAGGCAAACTTCTTAAAGAAAAAGCTTTGTTAGATATTCGTAAAGAAAATAAAGGTAATTATCCATATGATTTGTCAGAACAAATTGCAGAACGCATAGAACCTGAAGCTGAGAAGTTGCGTAATAAATTTAGAGGTAATGAACAAGGTGCAATGAAAAATACCTTTAATGATTTACCACCAGCTGCGCAATTTCAAGGTAAAAAGATTCGTGATAAAGAAAGTGGAAAAATTCTTCAAAGTAATGGCCAAGAATGGTTACCAGTGGAGTAAAAATGAGATATGAATTAATAGAAGATATGTTACCAGAATCTCAAGATGAATCTACTTTAGGCTATATTGGAAGAACAGGTGCACGTACATTAGCAAGAGCTGGTGAATCTATTGCTGGATTACCAGGTGATATAGTTTCTGGTATTAGAGGACTAGCAAATTATGGCATAGAAAAAATCACCGGTAATCCAGAAACTATTAGTAATATTCCATTGCCTACTTCTGAAGATATTCGTAAAAATATAACTAAACCTTTAACAGGAAAATATCTTGAACCACAAGGTAGTGGTGAAGAATTCTATGATCAAATAATTGGTGATGCTGCATCATTACTAGTTCCATTTAAAACAAAACTTCCTTTTGGTAAAGCAATTGGTGGTGCATTAGCAAGATCAGCTGCAGGTAATACTGCACAATGGGCTGCTGAAAAAGTTACTGATTCACCTATAGTTGGAGTAGGAGCTAAAATAGGTGCTATGGCACTTGCTGGCACTTATGGTGGTAGAAAAGAATTAGGTAATTTGAAAACCCAATCATATAAAGATGCATATTCAAAAATACCTAAAAATACTAAGTTTGATTTCAAACCAGAACGACAGAAATTAGAAAAACTTGCTACTAATCTTTCAAAAGGTGATCGTCCTGATAAAAAGTTTATCTTAGATAGGTTGAATTCTATTGAAAACATAACAGATGGGGTTGGTAAAGGTAGCATTGAAGATGCTATCAACCTCAAACAAGATTGGAATAAATATCTATCTGATCCAAGTCTATCTAAGAGTAGTAGAGATTCTTTGAAGCAAGCTGTCGGTATAGTTAATGATGGTATAAAAAGATATGGTAGTAAAAATCCTGCATTTTTTAAACCATATCAAGTTGCTGAAGAATTAACTGGAGCGTTACAAAGCACTAATTATGTTCAAAAAGTTTTATCTAAGCATCCTGCTTTACGAGATAATATCAGCAATCCACTTCTACAGAAATTTCTATGGGGAGGTGCTTTTTATGGTGCAAGTCATGCAGGAATTCCAGCATTAGCTGGAGTAGGTGCAACAGCATTAGCCGCAAGAGAATCAGCAAAGATCTATCAATTACTATCAAGAAGCCCCATAGCGCAACGATATTACAAAGATATGATAGAAGCTACCTTAAGGAATGATTCTAAAGCTATAGGCAGAAGTTTATCTAAATTAGATAAAGCTGCTAATGACTTTGAAAAAAAATATCCTGGATATGATATTGTTGATGAAGAAGAATCACAACAATCTACCGGTAGATATGAGTTGATCGATTAATCAACATATATAAAATAGTATATTAGTAAACAACCGAATATACCTGATGCTACTGAAAACATATAACATTCCTTTATAATAGGAAGAATATAAAAACATTTATTCTTCCTATTATCTATTTTCCCAACATTCATAATGAGCTATACCAGCTTCATCTCTATTATACCATTCATAAAAATTCTCAGGATTTTCTGGATTATCTAATCGTGATTGCTCATCATTAATAGGATTTTCATATTTACCACAGAAACCACATTCACTCTTTTGATCAAGCTTCCAGTCAATTGTAGTTTTAGAAGTAATAATTTTGCATCCAGTTATAGGACATATTTTAACATCTTCCATATTATTCCTTTGGTCTTTCATCATTTCTTTCTTGTCTATTTATCTCTCTAATTATAGCTCTCTGAATCCAGAGACTTATACTTATATTTCTCAAAGCTGCCAGCACTTTAACTTGTGTATGCATTTCTTGGCTTACATCAAAAGCCATTTGATAACGTTTTTTTATTTCTGTCATATTTACCTTCCTATATTAATGTTAACAAGTTAGAGAAAATAAGTCAATATATTTGTATCTTTAAAACAAATGTAATTTACTAAGATAAAGATTTTAACAATTTTAAGGAGATAGAAAATGGCCACACAAAGAAATCGTCGCAATAGCCTTTATGGATATCCTAATCCTCAAGCAGGATTGCAACAGGAGCCAATAGTTTCTGATAGAAATCCTTTAGTGTCTGATACTGCAGAAATTGGTACTATTTGGATAAATACTGTTTCTCAATCATTCTTCATTTTATGTTCTTCATTAAGTGGAACGAATGTTTGGCAAAGTACTACTGCAGGAGCAAGCGTATTAGCTGCTCTCACAGTAAATCCTGGCAATATCGACGTTACTGCAGGTGATATTAATATAACTGTTGGTGACCTTAACATGGATCCAGCAAGTACTGCTACTCTAGGTGCTCTTGTTGCTGGCGCAACGCTATTATCTTCTACGGTGGGTATTACTGGCAATACAACCGTTGGTGGTACGCTTGGTGTTACAGGGAATGTCACTTTGTCAAATGATTTGACAGTTAATGGTGCGATAATTGCAAATGGAGATTTTGATATTACGTCTGCCGATGCATTAAGTTTTACTACAACTTCAAATACTAATCCTGCTATTAGTTTTGTTGCAAATGGTGGTGCAGCTGAAACTATAGTAGCACAGGCTACTCAAGGTACCTCTACTACCTCTATTAACCTTGTTTCTACCGCTGGTGGTGTAACTATCCAAGGTGGATTAGCTACCGCTGATGCGATTAATATTCTTTCCGGTGCTACTGGTGGTATTGATATGGACTACGGTACAGCTGGTATGACAGTAACAGGTGCTAACGGCGCATTCGCTTTAGTTTCAGGAACTGGTGCAATATCAATTTCTGCTGATGCTGCTGCTACAACAGTTAATATTGGTACTGGTGCTGCTGTTGTTAAAACTATATCCATTGGCGGAACAGGTGCTAATGTAATCGCTATAGGTAATACGCAAACAGCTGGTTCCGTTGCAATCGGTACTGCTATGACAGGTGGTACAATATCAATTGGTGGTACGGGCTTACAAACAGGTACCGTATCTATCGCCCCAGGTACTGGTGCACAAACAGTTGCGATCGCTACAGGTGGAACAGGTGTTAAAACGGTTAATATTGGTACTGGTGCCATAGGTAATATTATTACCATTGGGTCTGCTACAGCCGCAGCATCATTAAGTCTTCTTTCTGGAACAGGTAATATTACTGCTGCTTCTACAGGAACATTGCTCTTGGATTCAGCTGGTGTATTAGAACTTAACTCGTCTGCTGGTGTTATTGGTATTGGTAACGATGCAGTAGCTCAAGCAATTAACATTGGTACTGGAGCAGCTGCGAGAACGATTACTATGGGTAACGTTTCTGGTGCAACATCTGTGGTACTGAATGTTGGTACTGGTGCTCTTAACTTGGGAACAAGTGCAACTGCTCATGCTACAGCAGTTGGTTCAACAACAGCTGGTGCTACGTTGGCACTTAACACGCCTATAGGAACAAATACAGTTGCTGCTAACGGTTTAAGTGTAACAACTGCTGGTCGTGGATTGAGCTTACCTGGTGGACTATTGGTTCTTGCTGGTGCTGGTAGCCCTAACGGTGCTATAACAGCTCCTATAGGATCATTATACTTACGATCAAATCCAGGTAACTTAGCTGAACGTGCTTATTTAAATACAGACGGCACAACGGTTTGGACCAATATCACTTGTGCGGCGTAGATATATATAGTATAATATAATATGGACAAAAAAAGAGAGGTATGTTATGATTCAAGCATATGTAAATTATGATAGGAGTTATAATATGCCTCTTTGTTTAGTTTGTGATAACTGTAAAAAAGAATTTATCACTAGAAAACGTTCTACCAGAGTTATTAGATTTTGTTCTCAAAAATGTTCTAATGAATTATTAAATCCGATTAGATCAAATCATTGGGCTAATTTTAGAGAAGAACGTAAAAAAGAATCTCGAGAAGAATTGGTTGAAAAAATGAGATTACCATTTGAACAATCATTCGAGAAATCTGATGGTTGTTGGATATGGAAAGGATCAAGAAAAGGCCCAAAAAGATTAGAATATGGTAGTTTTCATTTTAGAGATGAAAGTACCGTTGCTCATAGATTTAGTTGGTTGATATACAAAGGAGATATCCCTACCGGTATTTTAGTTCTTCATAAATGTGATGTTCCTTTGTGTGTTAATCCTGACCATTTATTTTTAGGAACTCATCTTGATAATGAACGGGATAAAATAGCCAAAGGAAGGCATAAGGGAGAAAAATTAAATCCTGATAAAGTTAAAGAATTAAAATCTTTAATGGCATCTGATTTTGGAGATATGAATCTGGCAAGAAAATATGGTGTTTCTTATCAAACTATATGGCATATTCGTATAGGTAGAACTTGGAAAGATATAACAATTTAAAAACATGGAAACATGTTAAATCGTAAGATATTATTAACAAAGCGCTTCATTATCCCTTTTTTCCAAGCATAGATTTCTGGTCTTAATAAGACTGGCAAGCTATGCTTGGATAATATAAATCATACAATTTTTAAGGAGAATTCATGGAAACGAAACAATACATTACTCTAGAAGTTGCAAAAGGTGAATTTACATTTTCTTTCCAAATGCCACAAGGTGCAAGTTGGGGAAATGCAATTGATGCATCATTTGAAGTCTTACAGAAATTGAATGAACTATCGCAGCAATCAGTTCAGGCTTTAAAACCAGAAGCGGCTATTGAACCAGAAGTAGTACAAGGAGACTAAAATGGCTCAAAATTCAGTAAAAGCATTGATACTCAGTAGTACTTTATCTGCTGGGGTAACGGGAGCTTATGCTCCCCTTAATGGCACGGGGTTTTCACAAGCCCCTTTTTTTATTCGTATCAATAACGCAAGTAATAAGGCAATAACTATAAGTTATAACGGCGTTGATGATCATGAATTTTTATTCCCCGATAGCTTCCTTGAAATTGCTACACAAACAAATTCCCAGCCAGGTTCTCATGTAGCATTGTTCCCTAAACATACTATTGTTTATATTAAAGGTGCAGCTGGAGTGGGTACTATTTATCTGTCTGGTTACTACGTATAAGGAGATACTGTGAGTAATTTAGTTAGTTCAGTTCGAGTAAGATATGAACCATTACGGAGTATTGGCTTTGCAGGTATAACAGGAGCTTATGCATCTGTTGGTCTACCGTTTAGTAATCCAGTCAGGATACTTAAAGTTACCAATCTTACCGATGTTAATATTTTTGTATCGCTTAATGGTATCGATGATCATGACATAGTAGGTGCTTTTGGATTCTTTTTATATGACTATGCTTCTAATAAAGCAAATGCAGCAGGACTTCTTGAGCAACCTCAAGGTGATAGAATTTATGTCAGAGCGCTGGGCGCTTTACCAGTTTCAGGTAGTCTCTATGTGACGGTAGTATATGCTTCACAAGTATAAAATAGTGGGACTTATCCCACCAGGAGAGAGTAATGTCACAAGTCGGAATATTTCCCAATACTATATTGCCACCAGGGCATGTTGTCGAAACTATTGAGGGCAATACGGGCGGTCCTATAACCCCTAATGGTCTGAATAATATTTTTATAGTTGGTGATGGCACTACAATCGATGTAGCTGGTAACGGCGGTACTAATACATTAACAATCTCAGTAGCTAGCGGTATAATTGCACAATCATTTCCAACCGATGTTGGTACGGCAACTCCTGCTGCAGGTGTGCTTAATATCATTGGAGGCGATGGTATAGAGGTCAGTGGAGCTGGAAATACCGTTACCGTAAAAAGTACCGGTATATTTTTTACTTTTATAGATGTTAATGTTTCTCCCTATGTTGTCTTACTTCAGGATGTTTATCTTAGTGTCAATTCTACAGGCGGTCCTATTATCATTCAATTACCCGATGTTGCCATTTCTGGTGAACCTTACATTATAAAAGATAGAACAGGAACTGCTGCGGTTAATAATATTACCCTTACAACAGTAAGTGGCGTTACCCTTATAGATGGTTCTACTACTTTTGTAATGGATTCTGTATATCAATCCATTTCTTTGGTCGGTAATGGCACTACATATGAAATATATTAGGAGATATCATGTCATATAAAATAGAATCTCCCATCCCTGTTATTGAAGGCGGAACGGGTAGACAATCGAATACTGCTTATGCTGTTCTTTGTGGTGGTACTACAACAACAAACCCTATTCAATCTATCGCAAGTGTAGGAATTGCCGGTCAAATATTAACCTCTAATGGTGCTGCTGCATTACCAACATTTCAGGCTGCTTCTGCAAGTGGCGCTATTACTACGCTTACAGGTAGTACAAGTGGTGGTGCTATATCACCTTTAGCTGGAAATTTAAATATCACTGCTGGAACTGGCATAACCGTAGATGGTACTGCTAATACATTAACTATAGCAACAACTGCCCTAGCATCTGCTATTACTTCAATTACTGGCGATACTGGCGGTGCACAATCAGGACCCGCTATTACATTAGCTGGTGGCACTACAGGTCTATCATTTGGTGGTGCAGCTAATACTATTACTACAACATTCGCTGGTATCACTGCTAATGGTGGTACGGTATCATTAGCAACTGATGCTACGCCAAGTGCTTTAAATATTGGTACCGGTGCAGGAATAAAGACCCTTATCCTCGGTAGTACAAATACAACATCAGTATCAACGCTACAATCTGGTACAGCTGGTATAAGTATTACTGCTACTAATGGTCCTATTGGAATTGCTTCTGGTACAGGTACGATAAACATAGCAACTAGTGCTACTGCAAGCGCAATAAACGTTGGTACAGGCGCTGGTGTTAAGACCCTTATCCTCGGTAGTACAAATACAACATCAGTATCAACACTCCAATCAGGTAGTGCTGGTATAAGTATTACTGCTACTAATGGACCAATTACTGCCAATACTGGCACAGGTGCTATATCTATATCAGCTGATGCAACAGCGACAACACTTAGTATAGGAACAGGTGGTGGTGTAAAAGATATTACACTTGGAAGTACGAACACTACATCTATTACCAGGGTATCCGCTGGATCCGGTGGAATTTCTTTGCAGACTTTTGTAGCTGGAGGGGGTATTACTCTTGCTGCAGCTAATGGCATTATAGATATTGATGGTGGCACAGGTGCTATTAATATAGGTACAGCTAACACTGTTAAAACAATTACGATCGGTAGTGTCCGCCTAGGATCTATTACTACTATTAGAAGTGGGACTATTAGTGATGGTGGTTCTATTAATATAGGTATAAGTACTCTTGCGGGCACAGCAGTTAATTTAGGCAGTACTACTACAACATCAATAACAACTATTGAAGGTGGAACTAGAAGTCAGGGTGGTGCTATTAATATAGGTGCTAGTGCTCAAGACAATGCAGTTACACTTGGTAGCACGAATACGACATCCATTACCGCAATTCAATCAGGTAGTGGTGGTATTACTCTCACTGCAGCTAATGGTGTTATAACTGCTAACTCAGGTACTAGTATTGTATCAATATCAACTGATGCTACAGCAAATACAGTCAGGATTGGTACTGGTGCTGGTGTAAAGACGGTTACACTTGGTAGCACGAATACGACATCCATTACCGCAATTCAATCAGGTAGTGCTGGTATTACTCTTGCAACTTCTACTAACGGAACAATTGGAATTACTTCTGGTACTGGTATTGTATCTATATCAGCTGATGCTACCGCAAATACGCTCAACTTGGGAACTGGTGCTGGTGTAAAAACAGTCAATGTTGGTAGTACCAATACGACAAGTATCACTGCTATTAAATCAGGCAGTGCTGGTATTACCATTGCAACGTCTGCTAATGGTCCTATTGGAATTACTTCAAGGAATGGACAGTTAGATATATCAGCTGATGCATTTGATACCACGGTAAACATTGCTACAGGTGCTGGCAATAAAACAGTAAATATTGGAACAGGTCCTAATGATAATATTGTTACTATTGGTGGTGCTACTGCTGTATCTTCATCAACACTAAAATCTGGTATAGCTGGTATAAGCATTACCGCTCTTAATGGACCAATTACTGCTAATACCGGTACGGGTATTATGGGTATATCAACCGATGCTACCGCAAATACAGTCAATATTGGTACAGGTGCTGGTGTTAAGACGGTTACACTTGGTAGCACGAATACGACATCCATTACCGCAATTCAATCAGGTAGTGCTGGTATTACTCTTGCAACTTCTACTAACGGAACAATTGGAATTACTTCAGGAACAGGTACAATATCGATTTCTGCTGATGCTTCTGCTACAACGGTAAATATTGGTACTGGTGCTGCTGTTGTTAAAACAATATCTATTGGCGGAACAGGTGATAACGTTATTGCTATAGGCAATACCCAAACAGCTGGTTCAGTTGCAATTGGTGCTGCAATGACGGGTGGTACTATAACCATTGGTGGTACTGGACTACAAACAGGTACTATAGGTATTGGTACGGGTACTGGTGCACAGACAATTAGTTTAGGTACTGGTGGTACCGGTATTAAAACGATATCCATTGGTGGAACGGCTGCTAACGTAATTGCTATAGGTAATACCCAAACAGCTGGTTCAGTTGCAATTGGTGCTGCAATGACGGGTGGTACTATAACCATTGGCGGTACTGGACTACAAACAGGTACTATAGGTATTGGTACGGGTACTGGTGCACAGACAATTAGTTTAGGTACTGGTGGTACCGGTATTAAAACAATTAATATTGGTACTGGCGCAATAGGTAACGTAGTTACTATTGGTACAACTACAGCTGCCGCTTCTTTAGCTCTTAAATATGGAACAGCTGATTTTACTCTTGCAAGTGCAACAGGAACAGTAATTTCTGCATTAGATACTGGTGAAGTAACGATGCCTATTCAACCAGCATTCTTTGCGTTTGTAACAACAACAATTAATGATGTTACTGGTGATAATACTCAGTATACCGTTATCTATGATACAGAAGTGTATGATCAAGGTGCAGATTTTACTCTTGCAACGTCAGTATTCACTGCTCCCGTTACAGGAAGATATAATTTTTCTTTTGGTCTATATTTAAGACAGATAGTAGCTGCTCATACGAGTGGTAATATGCGTTTAGTTACCAGCAATCGTACTTTCTTTACAAATTCTTCTAATTATGGAGTTGTGATTGTTGGTGGTGCTGTTGAATTTGGTGGCAATATATATTGTGATATGGATGCTGCAGATACTGCAACAGTGACGGTGCAACTTTCTGGTAGTACTAAAGTTGTTGATGTTGTAGGAACTGACGTGTCTGGTGATTGTGCTTCTTATTTTAGTGGTGTATTAGTCGTATAAGGAGAGTAATAATGTCTAATAGATTAGGTGGAAAACAAGGTACAGCATACCTTGGAACGAATGCAAATCAGCCACCAAACTGGGTCTTTAGCGATAGGGATCCTAACCAATATGATATTAATAATGTCTCATTGGGAGATATGTGGCTTAATCAAAACAGTGAAGATGTATGGATTCTTGTTTCTCTTGCAGGAATAGTTGGATCTAAGGGTTCATTGGCTACATGGTCAAAAATAGAACATTCCGGTACGAGTATATTAGATACACTTACTGGTGATACTGGTGGTGTAGTTCAAGCTGATGTTAATGCCAATATTAATCTTGTATCAGGTATTCCTGGTTTATCTTTTGATGGTAACGCAGGAACTAATACATTAACACTTAACTCAACGGTAAGTGGTCAAGTAGTTCAGACATTGACCGGTAATAATGGTGGTCCAATATCGCCATTAGCAGGCAATATTAATATTGAAGGCGATAATGTTGGTATAACCGTAGTTGGTAATCCTTTTACCAATACGCTGCTTTTATCATTAGTCGGTGGCGACGATGCAGCACAATTTTTCCCTACTGATTCTGGTATAGCATCTTCTATAAATGGAACACTTAATATTAATGCTGGTCAATCAGGTTTACATGCAGGATCATCAGTATCATTTTCTGCTATTGCTACTAATACAGTATTGTTTAACACAACTGATAGTGATAATAACGTTATTATTGGTTTTGGTTCTGGTAATTTAACAATATCAGGGAATAATAATACCTCATTAGGAACTGCTAATGCTTTACAGCTTTCATCAGGAACATTTAATGTTTTTATGGGAGCTCAAGTAGGACAGAACTTAGAAACTGGATCATATAATACCTTTCTAGGATCTAACGCTGGTAGTAGTTATGATACAAATGAAAGTTCCAATATATCCATTGGATACTCAACGATTGGAACTTTAGGTGAATCAAATACTCTCAGGATAGGTAATGCTACAGGAACAGGGATAGCACAACTAAATAAAGCATTCATCTCTGGTATTCGTGGTATAACACCAGCAACAGCTGATGGTATACCAGTATTTATTGGTTCTACAGGACAACTTGGCACTGTTGGTACTGGTGGTACTACACTTGTTGGAACAATAACCGCAGATGGCGGTGTAGTGGTGAGTCCTCTTGCTGGTAATATTAATATTGTTGGTGATGGTGTTACTGCAACCGTGACTGGTAATGCTGGAACCCACACATTAACGATAGCAGCTGTTGGTGGTGGTGGTGGCGTTCTTAACAATCTTGCTGATGATGCTGGTAACGTTGTTGTGCCTCTTGTAGGACAAATTGATGTTATTACTAATAATGCTACTCAAGGTGCTGGATCATCAGTAATATTTGATGGTACGGTTGCTAATACGCTCATATTAAAAGTTAGTGATGCTGATAATAATACTATTATTGGTAAAGCTGCTGGAAATGGTACGCTTACCGGTATAAAGAATGTTGCATTAGGTACTTTAGGACTAGCTTCCCTTACTACAGGATCAGATAATGCTACTGTTGGATATGGCGCAGGTACGGCTATAACAACAGGATCATTTAACGTTCTTCTTGGGTATCTTGGAGGAAGTGCGTATGTATCCAATGAAAGTAGCAATATAACGATCAACTCAATAGGTACCGTAACTGAATCAAACGTGTTACGTTTGGGCTCTGCTACAGGTGCTGGAGCAACTCAGCTCAGTAAATCATTTATCCATGGCATTCGTGGTGTAACTCCAGATACTGCTGATGGTCTACCGGTATTTGTTGGCTCAGCAGGACAGCTTGGCACCGTTGGTAACGGTGGCACTATGCTTACTTCAACAATCACCGCAGATGGTGGTATAGTGGTAAGTCCTCTGGCTGGTAATATTAATATTGTTGGTGATGGTGTTACCGCAACCGTGACAGGTAATGCTGGTACCCATACATTAACCATAGCAGCAGTTGGTGGTGGTGGTGGCGTTCTTAACAATCTTTCTGGTGATGATGGTGCTGTTGTTGTACCTCTTGCAGGACAAATCGATGTAATTACTAACAATGCAGCTTTAGGTGCAGGTTCATCAGTAAAATTCACGGGTGTAGTAGCTAATACTCTTACCTTAGAAGTAACTGATGCGAATAATAACACTATTATTGGTAAGAGCTCTGGTAAAGTAATACTTCCTGGTACAAAAAATACTATATTAGGAGCGAGCGCTGGATCAGCACTTACTACAGGATCTAGCAATGTTTTCATTGGTTATCAAACTGGATCATTGGTTACTACCGGTACTGGTAACTTCCTTTGTGGAGATGCATCACTAAGTGCTGCCTTAAAAGGTAGTACTACAGCTACTGGTTTATATGCTTTTGGCGCTTCAACAGGAAGACTATTCTTGCATAATAGAGGTGGTCTAGCAAATGGCAATACATTTGTTGGCTATGATACAGGATCTTTTTCTAACTCTACTAATAATACTGGTGTTGGCGTTACTGTTTTAAATTCATTAACAAGCGGAACAAATAACGTTGCACTTGGTCATACTGCAGGATCTTCTGTTATATCAGGATCACATAATACATTGTTAGGAAACACTGCAGGAAGTAGCTATCTCAGTGGTGAAAGTTCTAATATATGTATTGGAAGCAATGTTACAGGAACTGGATTTGAATCAAACGTATTAAGAATTGCTGCGGGAACAGGTACAGGAAGTGGACAAGTAAATAAAGCATTCATCTCCGGTATCCGTGGTATAACAACAGGAAGTGCTAATGCTATTCCTGTTCTTATTGATTCGAATGGCCAATTGGGAACCGCTGGTGGATCTAGTTTAGTGTCTACGCTTACGGGTAATACAGGCGGTGCACGATCACCGGTAGCAGGCAACATTAATATTGTTGGCGATGGTTCTACGGTAAATGTAGCTGGTACTGGTAATACGTTAACAATATCAGCAGTTGGATCTTCTGGTTTCTCATCATTCTTTG
>Ga0315288_10007925_pt1 | contig 13442 bp, 6 predicted proteins | sample YL17G11_20_MG_FD_203454 | JGI IMG/M metagenome (GOLD analysis project Ga0315288, IMG submission 203454) | Sediment microbial communities from Yellowstone Lake, YNP, Wyoming, USA - YL17G11_20 | ecosystem: Environmental > Aquatic > Freshwater > Lake > Sediment | place: USA: Wyoming | collected...
AAAAATAACGTTCCGAACGGTCGGGTAAAACTGTTACAACCGTTTTATCTTTACCGATTTTCTTTAAGACATTAATTGTTGCTAATATATTGGCACCGGATGATACACCAACCATCATTCCGAATTTGAAACATAAATATCTTGCCATTTTTATTGCATCATTACTAGGTATCGATTCACACCAGTCGATTTGGTTAACATCGATAAGTTTTGGTATAAATCCTGCGCCAATACCAGCAATTTGATGGGGTAGAGGTTTTTTGCACCCGTTTAGAACTGCTGATTCTTCAGGTTCAACTGCAAATAGTTTGCATTGTAGATAATTTTCTTTTAACCGCTTACCAACCCCCATTAATGTAGCCCCAGTCCCAACTCCAGCAACAAAAGCATCAATTTGTTTTTGGTCAAACTGTTCTAATATTTCTTTAGCGGTTGTTTGATAATGACAGGTAATATCGTCGGGATTTTCAAACTGGCGGGGAAGAAAAATTTTAGAGTTATTTAATGCCATTTGTTGAGTGCGCTTCATTGCCCCCTCATAAAATTCTTGCATCGGAGACAAACAAATTTCTGCACCAAACATTGATATGATTTTTTGTCGTTCGATACTCATATTTTCCGGCATTACAATTATACATTTATACCCTTTTACTGCACAGACCATTGCAAAACTTATGCCGGTATTACCGCTGGTTGCTTCGACCACAATCGAATCAGGTTTTAATTCACCGCGTTTTTCGGCTTGTTCAATGATGTATTTAGCGATACGGTCTTTGATACTACCAGTCGGGTTCATAAATTCAAGTTTAGCAAAGAAATGCCAGTTTTCATTCTCGTGCTTAAGGTTCATTTCAATGAGGGAGGTGTTGCCAACTGAATCTAAAATAGAGGTTGTTGGTTTAGAACTTGATTCATTTATCATCGGTTCAGTATAATTGGGAATGTTGTCTCAGTCAAGGAGTTGATATTGAGAATCCCGAGAAACTAACGACGAAAGCACGAAAAAATATAATAAAACAAGGATTATAACGCATTTCAGTATCAAAAAAGAGGGTGTCACTTTTTAGTTTTTGACATAATATGAAAGATATGATATAATTAAATGCTATGACAATAAATTCAATTAAACCAAAGGCAGTTATTAAAGATTTAAATAAAGTCGAATTAAGAAACTTAGCTGGAAAAGATGAAATAACAACCGAATTTGGTAGCGCTTCTTATATTACCCATATACGTTCGCGTTCAGGAAAATTTACTGAGATAATCGAGAGTGAACCTAACACAGCACAGGCAGAAATGATTAAAAAGGGTTTAGAATATATATCGAAAAAACTGATGGTAATGGTAGAACGAACAATGTGTCAATCAAATGAAATAAAATTTCTGTGTCGTTTCTATGTTACTAAAGATTATGCGCGCAATGCGTTTATGTGGCACGAGATGCTCTTTGAACCAATTGAAAAATCAGAACCAGACATAACCGTTATTTCAATTCCAGAATGGCCCGAGCGCAAAGTTTTAGTCTTAACAAAAGACCGGATTACTTTAATCTTCGGCAGCGATTATACGGGTGAGATTAAAAAAGCATTTTTAAGAATGGCAATGTATTTGGTTAAACAACGTGGTTGGTTAGGGCTTCATGCCGGAAGTAAGATTATAAAAGTTAGAGATAAAACACAAAAATTAGTTAATAAAGGTGTGTTGCTTTTTGGGCTTTCCGGCACCGGCAAAACGACTTTAACCTGTCATCACCATTTTCTTGAAGGCGATGAAGGGGTGATAATCAAACAGGATGACGTTGTATTCTTGAAACCCGATGGTTCAGCAATCGGAACTGAGAATAATTTCTATATGAAAACTGAAGGGTTGAATTTAAAAACCGACCCCCTTTTATATAAAGTAGTAACTAGTCACAATGCAACATTAGAGAATGTTTTTGTTGAAGAAAATGGTAAAGTCGATTTTCATAACTATTTGTTGACCTCAAACGGTCGGGCAGTTGTGATGCGAAGAGAATTGGATTATTCGGATGATAGCATTGATTTGTCTTATGCTAATATCTTAATTTTTATTTATCGCAGAAATGACATCATTCCACCAGTTGTTAAATTAACACCTGAACAAGGAGCAGCGTTTTTTATGCTGGGCGAATCGGTTGAAACTTCAGCCGGTGACCCAACCCAAACCGGTAAGTCAAAACGGGTTGTCGGTACAAATCCATTTATTATAGGTCCCGAAGCCGAAGAGGGAAATCGTTTTTTTGAAATTCTGAAACAACATCCAGATATGGAAGTGTATGTGATGAATACTGGTCGGGTTGGTGGTGAAAACGGCGAAAAAATAACAGTACAAGAATCAGTCGAAATCATTGAACAAATTGCGCGAGGTTCAATTAAATGGAAGGTCGACCCGGACTGGCATTATCTTATTCCAGTTGAGATACCAAATATTAATCTCGAGTTATATAATCCGCTTAATTATTATACCGAAGAAGAATATAAACATCGTGTACAAATCTTGAAATCGGAACGAAAAGAGTGGTTGAAAAAATTTACTAATCTGGCACCCGAGATAGCAGAAATAATAGAATGAAAAATTAAAAATTAAAAACCAAAAGAAAAAATTGCCACGGAGACACAGAGCACACAGAGGATTTCATTTCGCTTTTTTTATCTCCATGAACTCCATGACTCTGTGGTTAACATTTTTTCAGGTCTTGACAAGAGAGTTTTTTAGATTTAATATTTTACTATGATACCAAAAAAAGTGTTAGTAATATGTTTTTTGGGATATGTAATTACAGGATTTTTTGTTAACTGTTTAGCATCGGAATCAGAGTCTTATCAAAATTTATCACAACCGGTCAGAATCGATTATAAATCCGTTCAAGGTCCAATCAAGGAAGTGCAGGCGATACTTTATAATCTTTCTCGAAATCAAAATAAGTACGGTTTTCGTGACAATATTTTTAGCTCTTTAGAACCCGGATTAGATACATTACGCAATCATGACCGATTACCAAGTTTTTATTATACCAGCGATTCTGTTTATTATGCAACAAGATTGACTGTGCCAAATTATGCGGCATCGGCATGCACAATTAAAGTAATCCGGTTTGGTCTTACACGTCCTCGTAGTTCAGCAACTGAATTATGTAGTCTTTTTGTTTGGAATGATACGATAATCGATGGTGAGCATCAGCCCGGCATTGCGATGCATAGAGGAATATACTTTGTTCCAAGTTGGCCAATTGGTTTTTGGTCTTGGTTGAACGTTAGTTTGACATCACCAATAGTTTTTAACCCAACTGAAAATTTCTGGTTAGGATTTTTTTGCTTTACCACCGATTTTAATCAACTAGCGGATGGTTCAGAGAATCTGGATACGACAAGGAATGCAATTAAGACTGAAGCCGGGGTTTGGATTAGCAATAGATACGATTTCCTTCAAGAAGCGGTTGTTGCTTATACGCCGGTTGATTCTAATGTTGGTGTTATTATGATTGATGGTGTCAATAAGATTGTTACAGGCAATACGACTACAAATGTAGTGGCAAAAGTGAAGAATTTTGGTCGAACTTCTATACCAGCAGGTATGCCAGTTACCTTACGCATTACTGGTTCCAGTACAGTTTATGAAACAACTGGATATACACCAATATCACTTGGTCCTAACGATAACACGAACATTGCTTTTTCACCATGGCAATTTCCGAATACAGCAGGTGATTATGAGATTTTGGTTTGGACCAATCTTATTAATGACCCAGTACCAGGTAACGATACCGCTCGATTTGTTGCTTTTGTTTACTCCCACGGTATTGTAGAAACATTTCTCTCACCTTTTCCACCTGCAGGCTGGACCGTTTTTAATTTTAATGGTGATAACCAATGGGCAAGAAGTGATACATTTTTATGTTATGCCGATTGGTTTAGTGCTCGGATTTTATGGGACCCGGTTTCTTATGCCCCGAACAATGATTGGTTAATAACGCCACGCTTTAAAGCAACACCTGAAGATTCAATAATTTTCTGGTACCGTGCTGCCGCCTCGGAATTTTATGAAACATTATTGGTCAGGATTGATACTATAACAAGCAGTCAACTTGATACTTTGGATTTCTCGATAATTATTGATACACTCGTTACTAATAATACAAACTGGCAGCACCGAATTATCCCATTTAATCGAATTCTAACTGATAGTGCCAGAGTTTTTGTAGCATTTCACTATCCTTGTTACAATCATTTTTATATTGCAATTGATGATGTTATTACTCCTCGCTTGGATACAATTTTTGATTTCTATCCAATAAGTATTGATGCACCCAAATTACCTATAATTGCGGAATCATCATATGTACCAAGTGCAACTTTTCGCAATAATAGTATTTCTCAAGATGTCGTAGGCCTTTATGTATTTTACTATGTCGCAGGTAATACTACTTTTTATAAAGAATCAGCTTATGTTGGATTTGGAGGTGGAAATAACGAACGTATTAAATTTACACCTTTTGTCCCAAATGTTGCGGAAACGGTGTGGATTAAAGTCTGGACCGCATATCCTTCAGACGCAAATTTATCTAATGACACAATATCTCAAAAGGTATTTATTGCCCCAAAATATCAGACACCGCTTTATATAGAAACATTTGATGAAAGTTGGGGCCCTGAAGGTGATAATCCACCTTTAGGTGGTTGGTTGATAATTGCCGGTGGTACTGAGTATACTCCAACTTGGAATACCAACGATTGGCATAAGGATACTTGTCGTACTGATACTATTTCGCTACGCCAAGTCGCACAAGTTTTATATAGTCCGATTGAAAATCAATTGGAGCGACTCATTTCACCGAGAATCGATTGTAGTAATCCAGGAATTTATAACCTTTCTTTTTGGCATTGGTATCGTGACTATAACCCATCTACACCTGATTCAGGTGTTGTTTTAATTAGTAATGATGGCGGAACCAACTGGACCAGAATTGCTCGATACCTTAATGTTTCGGATTCGGGAATTAAGACATTTACCATTACTTCTCACGCTTCTGGTTCTTCTAATGTAAAAATATGTTTTCTTTATGGTGCTTATAGTGAATATTGGTGGTGCATAGATGATTTTTCCGTGGAGTGGATACCGTTAGGGCCAGTTTTGTTAACACCAGCTAATAACTTTGAAACACCGGTAACCAATATTTATTTCTCCTGGCAAATGGTTGCCGGGGTTTCAGTTTATGAGATTCAAGTTGCTTACGACTCATTATTTAATGCGATGGTAATTTCGGATACAGTTTTTGCACCATTTGATTCATTGGTTTTAGAACCGACAACTTATTGGTGGCGAGTACGGGCTGGAATGCCTTTTGGTCAATGGTCTGCAACACAGACTTTTACAATATTTGAAACTGGTTGGCATAAATATGCTGATATACTAACCAACCCGAGTGGAAAGAATGTTAAAGATGGAGGAGCATTAGTATTTTGTTCTTTAGATTCCAACATTTATGCTCTAAAGGGAAATAACACAAGAGATTTTTACGCATTTAATATCCGTGACCATGCATGGCGAGAAAAACGAGAAATTGCGGTTGAAAGTCTTAAAATCCGCAAGGTCAAGAAAGGTGCCACGTTATGTTTTGGGGATTCTTTAATCTATATGGCAAAGGGAAATAATTCAAATGAATTTTGGATTTATAATCCAAGAGCAGATACCTGGATTCAAAAACGAAATATCCCAGGTCTTGGACTTAAAGCAGGAAGTGGTTTAGCTTACGTTCCAGCGTCATATTCCACTATCAAAACAAAGTATAACAATAGTCCCCAAAAATCAGATAAAGAAAAAAAGGTAACAGAAAATGGATATGTATATTTACTGAAAGGTTCGAGTAAAGAATATGAATTCTTGGCTTATTCAGTAAGCGGAGATTCTTGGGTAAGAAAACAAAATTCTCCGGCCGGTCCGGATGATAAAATATTTAAAGGTGGTTCAGCATTAGTTTTTGATGGAGATAATAAGATTTACGCTTTAAAAGGCGGTGCTAAGGTTAATGAATTTTATTTTTATGATGTAACTGCCGATACCTGGTCACTTTATCCAGGTGATACAATTCCTCTGATTCATCCTTCTCTTGATAAAAAGAAAAAGATTAAGAATGGCGGAACCTTAACCGTTTTTGATAATGTGATTTATGCAATTAAAGGCGGTGGAAGTAATGAATTCTGGTGCTATGCGGAAAGTGTGGGACAATGGACTTGGATACCAATTGATACAATTCCTCGACTTAATAGAAAGAGTGTTCCTAAAGCTGGTGCCGCATTAACTTCAGCGTTTGGAATTATCTACTTATTGAAAGGAAATAACACGGTGGAATTTTGGGCATGGGTTCCAGAACCAAATAGAAGTTCCAGTAGAAAATATGCACCGGGTATGCCTGTTACAAGTAATGAAGACTCAAACCTGAATGCAGCCAATATTTCTACCCTATACAATATACTGTTTGAAGTTAAACCTAATCCTTGTAAGGAATTTACGACCATTTCGTATACAACTTCACAACCAACTCCGATTTCGGTAAAATTATATGACGCAACCGGTCGGGTTTTAAAAACAATCCAGAACGATAATAGTTTACACGCACCAGGCAGATATCATCGAAGATTATCGGTAATAGATTTATCACCGGGTGTTTACTTTATCGGTCTTAGTAATGGTCAAAGAGACTTAATATCAAAACTCATAATTCAGTAAAACAAAACAGTCATTTAAAATACTAAGGGCACTTGAAAACTCAGTGCCCTTGATTTAATAAAATATAATCTTGAATAATTACTAGATTAATCATATAATTTACCAATGGAATTAATCATTATTTTAAAGCGTTTTCAGAACAAACATAGGAAAAATCAGATTTTATTTTCCATTTTCCTATTTTTGTCAATATTATTATTGATTTCACTTTTAGTCGTCGGTTTTTTCATTAATCGGTGGATATTATTACTGCTTATACCAACACTTATTATTGTCATTTATAAATCAAACTTTTTTCACAGACTTATATCATTATCCCGTAAGATTGAAGCTTATTTTCCCGAAATTAAAGATAAGTTATTACCTGTGGTTGAACTTTGTCAAAGGTTTAAATTTAAGGGCACACAAACAAAAGAAGGATATTCACCTGAGTTAATTGATGCGGCGATTGAACAAGTGACAAAAAAAGTTAAAAATCTTACTTTAGAAAAGATAATTAATTATCGAAAGACCAGATACTCATTTTTAATCTTATTAGTCTTAGTTTTAGCCTTTTGCTCAATTCGACTGTTTTATAAAGATAATTTTCATTTAGGTTGGAGCCTGGCTTTTAATCCCAAAAGGATACAGATTAATCTAAATATTTCACCTGGTAATATATTTGTGAATAAAGATAGTATTGTAAAAATCAGTTATAGCATTGACTCGCCGGTTAAGACCTTGCGCACGATATTATACGCTAAAAATATAAAATTCTCTAACCAAGAAGTTTTAGTAAAAGCAGACCGAGAATTTGATTATTTCCTGTCCGTGCGGTCTAATTTAGGTATATCGATTTTAAGAAGTCCCACTTATCATATTAGACTTAATCGACCAATCGAAATTACTAACCTTAATTTCACCTACCACTATCCATCATATACGCACTTTGCATCGAATCAGAGTCGCAGTTCTGATATCAAAGCAATAAAAGGGACTTATGTCGAGTTTAATGGTTCGGCGTCGATGCCTTTAACCTCAGCGATGCGCATAGGCTCAGATGTAAAAATCGAGACTTTGTCGGTTAAAAATGATGAATTTAAAGGTAGTTTTACTATCATTCGAGAAGATTCATTCGAGATTGTGCTTAACGGTGAGAATCATCGGCAGGGTAAATCGCAACGGTTTTATATCACGCCGAGTACCGATGAATTTCCGTTTGTTCGAATATTTCTACCCGGACAAGACATCGATGTTCCAGTAAATATGCAGGTTCTAATTGGTATGTATGGACTGGATGATTTTGGGCTAACTCGATTCGATTTATACTACACAAACCCAACTACAGGTGAGACCGTAAAAACGTTCTTAAAATCGGTTTTTAATAAACCTGAGGATACTCTATTATATCTCTGGGATTTGACTAAACTTAATCTTCTGCCGGGCGAAGTGATCAATTATTATGGAGTGGTTCATGACAACGATGTGATAGCAGGATATAAGACCGCGAGAAGCGAAACTTATTCAGTTAGATTTCCAACCCTGAGCGAGATATATGACCAGGCGACCGAAACTAATCAAACTACCCAAGAACGTTTAGCACCGATTGCCGAAACTCAGAACCAGCTACAAAAAGAATTAGATAAGATATCAGAACATATCCAGCAATACCGGTCGATGGATTGGGAGGAGAAGTCCAAGGTCAATGAACTATTAGCTAAACAGGAAGAATTAATGTCGGAGATTAATTCGATACAGCAGGAAATTAATAATACGATATCGAATATGTATTCAGGGCTGATGTTAGACAAAGAGACATTAGACCGCATGCGCGAAATTAGTGATGTCCTGTCTCAGATTTTACCAGAAGAGATGAAGCAACGATTAGAGGCACTGCAGAAACAACTCCAGGAAAAAAATCCCGATATCACCAAGGCATTAGAAAACTTTAAGATGTCTTCGGAAGAGATGAAAGAAGCACTGAAACGTGCGTTGGAATTACTCAAGAATATTCAGAAACAAGATCAACTAAATAATTTGGCTCGCAAAGCCGAAGAAATCTATAAACAACAAACAGAACTGAATACACGCATGGAAGGAGAAAAATTATCGAAACTGATTTCGCCGCAGGACAAGATTGGTAATGAAATCAAGGATTTACAGGACGAGATACAAAAAATGAGCACGAGTTTTGAAGACAGCATGGTTCAGGCAGAACTGGCTAAAATCACCCAAGAATTAAATCAGATGAAAATTTCAAATCAGGTTAGTAACGTGAGTAAAAACTTAGGTCAGGAAAATCGTTCGGAATCGAAAAAGAGCGCCAGCGATTTACTGAAAGACCTACAAAAATTGAAAGACCAGTTAAGAAATTTAGCTGACCAATTCAAAAAAGAACAGAGCGATATGTTAACGGATAAGCTGCTTAAAATCGCCAATGATTTAAATGATGTTTCAGTCGAGCAGGAAAAGATAAGCCCGAACAATGAAAACAAACAATCGCTTAGTCAATTCGTGATAAGGCAGAAAAAAATGAGTGACGCAACGACATTAATTGCTGAAACCCTTGCTGCATGGTCCGAGAAATCACTTTATGTCTCACCAAATTGGACCAAAGAGATTGTCAAAGCGGTCTCGGCAATGGACCAGGCAGCACAAGTTTTAGAAGATGCGACTCATAACAATATGGATTTAACCAGCGTGCAAGTGATTCAAAATAATGCGATGTATCAGGTGAATATGGTAGCATTACAGATATTATATTTGGCTCTACAAGGACAAAAATCTGGTGGCATGGCGGGTGGTTTAGAAAGTTTATTACAGGCGCTGTCTCAGATGACCGCGGACCAGATGTCATTAGGTCAGGAGATGGGAGGTATGATACCAATACCTATGCCCGGTGGTCTATCAGCCGAGCAGATGTCACAGTTGGGACGATTACTTTCGATGCAGAGTCAACTACGCTCCCAATTAGAACAATTAATGCAGGAGATGAATTTGGGTAAATATGGTAAATTACCAGGCATGACGGGTAGTATGGAAGGTGCGGCGGAAGAGATGAGAAAGATTGAAAAAGACCTTACCGAACAAATGGTGAACCGACAGACAATTGAACGGCAGGAACAAGTTATTAACCGGTTATTAGATGCTCAGCGCAGCATCAGACAAAAAGAATATTCAGAAAAACGAGAACGAGAGATTGGTAAGGAATACCTAGACCGACCAAGAATAATATTAGATAAAAACCTGGGCGAGAAAAAGAAACAATTACGTGAAGAACTATTGCGGGCATTAAGAGAAGGTTATCCGAAAGAATACGAATTTATGATTAAAAACTATTTTGAAGAACTCATTAAGGAATAATATGTTCGCCACCGAGACACAGAGGACGCGGAGTTTGTCATTCATTTTTTTTCTTTGGGTAATCTGTGCCTCTGTAACATTTGTATATCCAGAGGGTAATTTACCGCAATTGAGAAATCAGTCAATTCAAACGAATTATAGTGATTCGATAAAGAAATACCAGTCAATGATAAAACAATCACCCGATTTCGAACCTGCCTGGTTTAGTTTACAGACTGCATATATTCAAATCAATGATTTAGTAACAGCACAAAAATTAGAGAAAATATTTTTAAGCGACCGTCTACTATGGGGGTATATCAGAATTTTATTTTATGCGAACTATTTTGACAGTACCGTTAAATATATCTTTATCTTCTCACAAAAATTCCCCAAAAGCTCTTTAGTAAATGATGCAGTTGCATTAGGCATCTTAATTGTTGATGGCGGTAAAGATACGGTTAATTTAAAGCGGTTCGCCCAGGCACAATACAATTTAGAACGAGGCAATTATAATGTAAGTATTGATACAATCCGAGCACTATTGGTGAAATCGAGCAATTTAGCAGAATACAGTTATCTTTTGTTGAGCAAACTGTATATTGCCAAAGGCGAGATAAATCAAGCAATTTCGACCTTCAATGAATTCGGTCAAAAATTCATACAGAGCAAGTTCTATCCCAAAACACGATACGAACTTGGCATGATATATCTGGAATCAATAAAAGATACACTCAAAGCAAAAGATATCTTCGAAAACTTAATCAGTGACTGCCCCGAAAGCCCGGAGAGTTATTTTGCCAGGAGCCGTTTAATAATCATAAGCGGAGGTAAAACAAAAGAATCTCCTGCGCCTAAATAAAATGACAAGCACAACTCTACAAAACAGAGCGAACGAACTACTTTTAAAGATAAAGAGATTAGTCAAGAAATCATTAAATCTTATGGAGGTTTGCGGAACTCATACCAATGCGATATCCGCTTCGGGAATTAGACATAGTCTGCCCGCTAATTTAAAACTACTTTCTGGTCCGGGATGTCCGGTATGTGTTACTGCGCAAAAAGATATTGATTGGGTAATTGGATTGGCGCGGAGTAAAAAAACAATCATTACAACCTTTGGTGATTTAATGCGAGTGCCGGGAACCGAAAGCTCCTTAGAAAAAGAAAAAGCAAAAGGTTCGGATATCCGAGTTGTCTATTCACCAATAGATGCACTAAAATTTGCTGAAGGTAATACGAAACCAGTTGTATTTATCGGCGTTGGTTTTGAGACAACCGCACCAACGATTGCTGGGGCAGTAGTTAAAGCAAAAGAACAGAATGTTAATAATTTTTATGTTATACCTTTTTTTAAATTGATACCACCCGCTTTGCGGACAATCGTAAGCGAACCTAAAATAAATATCCAGGGTTTTATCCTGCCAGGTCATGTTTCAACAATTATTGGTTCTGAACCTTATCAATTTTTAGCTAAAGATTATGGAAAACCATGTTCAATCACTGGTTTTGAACCATTAGATATTCTTGAAGGCGTTAATTTGATTCTGGAACAGATAAGAAATGATAAACCTGAAGTAGCAATCCAATATAAAAGAAGTGTCAAGCAAGAAGGAAACCGAAAAGCTCAAGAACTGATGAGCGAAGTCTTTGAGATTAGTGATGCTGAGTGGCGAGGAATAGGTTTGATTGAAAATTCTGGTTTAGAATTCAGCACACAATATAAAGATTTTGATGCCCGAAACCATTTTACGATTAAAGTACCAAAGCCAAAACTAACCAGTTGTCGATGCGGTGACGTTCTATTAGGTATAATAATACCTCCTGAGTGTAAACTGTTTGCTAAATCTTGCAGCCCATCAAATCCGATTGGTCCTTGTATGGTATCAAGCGAAGGGGCATGCGCTGCGTATTATAAATATGGTAAATAATTCAAAACTCAAAGTTCAAAGCTCAAAGCTAGATAAAAATATAACACTCGATTATGGTTCGGGTGGTCGTAAGATGCACCGACTAATTCAGGAGATGTTCTTAAATTACTTTCAAAACCCGATATTAGCTAAATTTGAAGATTCAGCCGAGCTTACGCTTAAATCCCGACGACCTGATTTTTGTTTCACGGTCGATTCCTATGTTGTGCAACCACTCTTTTTCTCCGGTGGCGATATCGGCAAATTATCAATCTGCGGAACGGTTAATGATTTAGCAGTTAAAGGTGCGAAACCTTTATATATCGCAGTTTCTTTTGTTATTCAAGAGGGGATAAGTCTCAAAACTTTGGAAAAAATCTGTGCGTCAATGTCGAAAACTACAAAGCAAGTAAATGTTTCAATTGTTACCGGTGACACTAAAGTAATTGAACGGAGAAGCGAACAAGAAGAAATTATCATCACGACTGCTGGGATTGGTAAGATACTCGCTAATTACCAAAATCCGACTTTAAGTGCCAGGAATATTAAAGTTGGTGATGTGGTGTTGGTAAATGGTAATATCGGTGACCATGAAGCGTCAATAATCTTGGCTCGTGGCGATTATGATTTTAAGGCAAAAGTTAAAAGTGATTGTGCACCTTTATATTCATTAATTGAAACCTTAGCTAAAGAAAACTGTCGGATAAAGATGATGCGTGACCCAACTCGTGGTGGACTCGCAACAACCTTAAATGAGATTGCCGATGCCGCAAAATTAGGAATTACTATTGATGAACGTTTAATACCGATGCAAAAACCAGTGAGAGGAATGACAGAATTATTAGGGTTTGACCCGTTATATATGGCAAATGAAGGGAAAGTGATTATCATTGCGTCAGCAAAAGAAAGCAAGCGAATTATCAGAATTATGAAAAAACATCCATTAGGAAAAGGTGCTGCGATAATCGGAGAAGTAACTAAAAGAAAACATGGTCTTGGCGTCTGGTTGCAGACAAAAATTGGCAGTTTACGACCTGTGCTTCAACTCGAAGGATTCCAAATACCACGGATTTGCTAATATAGGATTTATTTATTACAACGAAAGCACGAAAAATTGTCTGAGTTGTCATTGCGCTGTCCGTTTCTTACCCTGACAATTCCCAGTTGTAGTAAATCATCACATTTTTAAGATTGTTTTATTACTGTGTTTCTCGCAATGACTCTATGAGTTTGGAATTCAACTAAATAATCCTTGACAAAGTACGATAATTATTTACAATACGGTTAGGTATAGGTATAGGTTTTTAATTGGTGGTATTTGTAAAAATTGATGCCTAAAGGAGGCATGATGAATCGATATAAAGTTTTAATAACAATCGTAACTGCGCTCTGTTCGCTTCTTCCTGCTCTCTTATATTCACAGGTTGATACTGCTTGGGTGAGAAGATATAACGGACCCCCAAA
>Ga0315288_10007927_pt1 | contig 13440 bp, 10 predicted proteins | sample YL17G11_20_MG_FD_203454 | JGI IMG/M metagenome (GOLD analysis project Ga0315288, IMG submission 203454) | Sediment microbial communities from Yellowstone Lake, YNP, Wyoming, USA - YL17G11_20 | ecosystem: Environmental > Aquatic > Freshwater > Lake > Sediment | place: USA: Wyoming | collected...
CCCGGCCTCCAGCAGCCCCGCGGCCAATTTCCCCCCGCCTTCCACCAGCAGCGAAGTTATCTCCCGCTCCCCCAGCGCCTCCATCAAATCCTCCAGGCTCACCCGCGCTTCCCGCCGCGGCAAGACCACCACCTCCGCGCCGGCCCGCGCCAGGCGCTCCACATCCGCCTTCCGCGCCAGCGAAGTGGTAACCAGTAGTGGGGGAGGTGAACAAGATAATAACACGCGCGCCGTGGACGGAATCTGTCCCCGGCTGTCCAAAATCACCCGCCGCGGCTGCCGTCCCCGCGCCAGGCGCACGGTAAATTCCGGATCATCCGCCACCACCGTCGCCGCGCCCACCAGCACCGCATCATTTTGCGCCCGCAGCCGATGCACAAACTTCCGCGCCGCCTCGCCCGTTATCCAGCGGGACTCGCCCTTGCCGGTGGCAATCTTTCCATCCAGACTGCACGCCAGCTTCAACGTAACGAACGGCCGCCCGGTGGTGATATATTTTTCATACACCTCATTCAATGCCCGCGCCTCGGTCTCCATTAAACCTGCATTTACCTCGATCCCGGCCTTTCGCAAGGCCGCAAACCCTTGGCCATTCACCTTCGGATTCGGATCCTGCCAGGCCGCAAAAACGCGTCTTATCCCCGCCTTGATAACCGCCTCCGTGCACGGCGCCGTCCGCCCGAAATGACCACACGGCTCCAACGTAACATACAAATCCGCCCCCCGCGCCCGCACCCCCGCCTGCTCCAGCGCGACGATCTCCGCATGCGGCCCGCCCGCGCGCTTATGCCATCCGCCGCCGACTATCCGCCCCCGCTTTACGATCACCGCGCCGACCATAGGATTCGGGCTCGTCTTACCCAAACCTTTGCGAGCCAGCACTAAGGCCTCATGCATAAAATGAAGTTCGGCTTCATCCTTCATAATTCATCCTTCATACTTTCCTTGTTGCCATCCGCCGCCGACTACCTGCCCCCGTTTTACGACTACCGCGCCAACCATGGGATTCGGACTGGTCTTTCCCAAACCCTTTCGCGCAAGCCTCAACGCCTCCCGCATATATTGAAGATGTAGGGCGGGGTCTCCGTGCCCCGCCGAAATCATTTTCTTTGTGTCTTCGTGACTTGGTGGTGAAAGTTTTTTCATCTGCGTAATCTGCGCAATGGCTAAGCCCTTCGGGCCGCCATCCCGGCCCGCCACCTATATTGGCGGGCTTAGGGATCTGTGGATTTATTTCCCTTCGCCGTCCCTGTCTGGTTACTGTTTCATAGCTACTTCGTGTCTTCGTGACTTAGTGGTGAAATTATTTCCCTCCGCGCCCTCTGCGTTCTCCGCGGTTCAAGAAGTTTTTCTTCATCCTTCATCCTTCATAATTCATCCTTCATCCTTGCCGTTCGCGTCCTCTGCGTTCTCTGCGGTTCAAGAAGTTTTTCTTCATCCTTCATAATTCATCCTTCATCCTTGCTGTTCGCGCCCTTCTCGCCTTCCTGTCCTACGTAGCCTTGGCGAAGTAGGATGCGGCTTGCCCGCCTATGGCGGGTTACTGTTTTATTTTCCCCTCCCTTTTCCCGCCAAAAAGCTCGCCACATCCCTCCACAACTCGCTCTCCTGTCTCTTTCTCGCCGCCCTCGCCACATACCGCAACTCCACCAGCGCCATCACCACCAACCCGAACGCCAGCACAATACACGTCGTCCAATAACTCAGAAAAAACAACGGGCGCGCCTTCACAAACCCCTCCGCAAGCACCACCTCATAGCCCGCCACCATCCCCGCCAACAACACCAGCAACATCACCCCCGTCATCATCCGTAAAACAAACCGCCCCCGCGAAAGCAACAGCCTCCCCGCCCGCCATCGCCGCTCCTCCGCCACCAATAAGGCAATTACCCCCGCAATTAGGATTATTAAGACGATGGAAAAAGCATGCATGGAAATAGCTCCAGGGGAATCATAGCACTAGAGGGGCTTTGAGACAAATTGAGGTGATCACACACAGACCCGCGCAGGGCAAATCATGGGATTAACAAAGTCCATTAAAATGAAAGAGCGCTACCTGTATCATGGGCATCCGTTCGACTACGCTCAGGACAAGTCTTGCCCATGACGAATAAGGTCTTCGCAATAAGCGCATTTTCCATTTTTGCCTGCCCCTTGTGCCTTATCTCTCTTCTATTCATCCTTCCGCCTTCATAATTCATCCTTGCAGTTCAGCCCCAACTCGCGCTCTCTTCTCCGGCGTGGCAAGTCCGCCTGCGGCGGACAATGGCGCTGCCGCGCCATTTATCAAACCCCGCCTCCTGGCGTGGTTTGATATTGCCACGCCAGGAGAAGAGAGCGCGAGCAAGTTGAGTGCCCCTCCTCATGCCCAACACGCCCATTGATAATAGTTCGCAGTTGTTGAGAAACGGCCATTTTAAAGTGGCCCCAGAAAAGGGCAATTTTTGGAGTGCGGCGGTCGCAACCTTCGTAGCCTTTTGTCCTGCGTAACTTCTTGTCCTACGAAGCTTTAGCGAAGTAGGATAGCGAAGCAGGATGGCGGAGAAGGTTTGTGGCTAGACCCGAAGGGCCGCCATGGCGGTCCGCCTCTGGCGGACTTAGCCACCGCCGCTTTTTCTTTGAACTTATGCACCCCTGAAAGCGGTGGCACGGTTTCAGCGCTCTCGCGCCGAAACCGATGACCACCGCACTCCACATAGCTCAGATAATTCTTGATATTCTTTCTCATTGATTCTGAACTGTTACTCCCACTGGCAAATTCAAAATTCCAAAGGAAACTGCCGCTCTTTCTCTCGTGAAATAATGGGGGGCATTCTCAATCTGCCGTTCATATTTCATCTTGAGCGCAGCGAAATCCGCCCTAGCTTCTTGTCCTACGTAGCCTTACCTGTCCCGAGCAATGTCGAGGGAGCGAAGTGGGATAGCGACGGCGGGCTTCCACCAGATTATTTTCATCTGCGTAATCTGTGGATTTATTTCGTTTTCTCTCAGCGCCCTCTACGGCTTGCCCGCCGCAGGCGGGTTCAAGAAGTTGTTTATGATTTCTTTGCGTTTTCTTCGCGCCTTCCTGTCCTACGTAGCCTCGGCGAAGTAGGATGCGGCTCTGCGGTTTCTGTGTTTCTGTGTTTATTTGCTTTTTACCAGCTTTTCCCCAGCCCGGAAGGCTTTGCTCAGCGCTTCTGGAACCCGCGCAATCGCGCCATGTTCTTCAACATCGGGGAAGAGCAATTCGTCCGCATACGTTACTTCGATGCAATGGAAAAAGGACTGCATTTCAAACCGCACCGCGTCAAACGTGCGCGGCAGATTGGTCGCCCCCACCGCGATGAAAAGACCTCGTCGGCTCGATCCATCCTCCGACTTGTCCGCCTCGTCAGGCCGGTCCGACATGTAAATCGGCTGATGCAGCAGATACTTCCGCACCCAAAAGGGCTGGCAGCGGTCAATCAGCGCCTTGAGCTGGGCCGGCAGTCCCATAAAAAAGATCGGGCTGGAAACGATAATCGCCTGCGCGCCGGAGAGTTTCGGATAGACCTCCGTCATGGTATCGTGAACCACACATACCCCCGTGCGCTCACACCCCCGGCAGGCCAGACACGGCGCCACCTTGAGGTCGGCGGCGAGCAGCTTCTCCGTCTCCGCCCCCGCCTCCCGCGCCCCGGCCAGCGCCTGCTCCAACAGCAGATCGGCATTCCCACCCTTCCTCGGACTCCCCATTATCCCTAAGATTTTCATTCAAAACTTCCTTCTAGCTGCATATTCAATTGAACCGCAAAGCCGCAATGAGCGCAGCAAAGGATTTTGTAGGGGCGATCTTTATGATCGCCCAGGGCGAACACAAGGTTCGCCACTACGGGAATTTTCTTTGCGTCCCCTTTGCGTCCTTTGTTTATCCCGAGCTTGCCGAGGGGCGCCTCTGCGGTGATATTTTTTACAGCGCGGGTTCCAGCACCCAGATTTCCGTCTCTTTCGGCAGGCCCTTCGCGCTTATTTCCACCTCGCTCTTGCCCAGCCGCTTGACGTTCTTTTTGCCGTGCAGGAAGCCGTCAATCGGCGCAATGGGAAATCCCGCCTTCGGAGTTTTGTAATGCATCGGAATGCAAATCTTTGGGGCCAGCGAAGCCATCACTTTCGTCGCCGCTTCCGCATCAATCGTAAAGAGCCCGCCCACCGGCACCAGCAGCACCTCCACTTTGCCCAGAGCCTTCACATCCTCCGCAGAAAGCAAGTGCCCCAAATCGCCGAGATGGCAGACCGAAAGGCCCTCGGCGCGGCAGACGGTAATGATATTTTCGCCCCGCTTGCCTCCCTGATTTGCATCATGATAGGTTTTGTGGCGGAGCAGTTCGAGACCCCGAATATTTTGTGAAGTCGCTCCCGTCACGACCTGCGGATTTCCCGGCACCGCCGCAACATAGCCGTGATCCGCGTGATCGTGGCTCACCACCACGATGTCCGCCGCCTCCGTGAAAGGCCCATAACCGATCGCGCCATTAAACCCGCCGGGCTCATAAGGATCGAATTGAACCCGCGTGCCCTCCGCCGTGGTAATGAGGAAGGAAGCATGTCCGAGGAATTTGATCTTCATCATTCCCTCCGATATTCACCGCAAAGTCCCTAAGCCTACGGCCGGGATGGCGGCCTGCCAAATAATTGTGGCAGGCCTAGCCAGCGCAAGGGAAAACGCAAAGTATTTCTAATGGCAGGAGTAATCCTCCTGAGGCGGACAAGCCATGCCTGCGGCAGGCAAGCTTCCCGCCCAACAATAATTTCTCTTTGCGTTGACTTAGCGTCCTTTGCCCTTTGCGGTTAATGAATTTAAATGCTAATTGTGGCCAGCGTCTCTTTCAGCACGCGGCCGGAATCCACCAGCGCGGCGCGCTCGTGCTCCGAGACGACCGGCTCAAGCACCGGCCCTGCGCCTTCTTTGCCGATAAGAGTCGGCATACTAAGGGCAACATCTTCAATGCCCAGTATGCCGCGCTGCACAGTCGAAACCGGCAGGATCGCATTTTCGTCATGCATGATGGCCCGCACCAGTCGGGCAATGGACAATCCCACGCAATAACCCGCGCCGCCTTTCAGGCGAATCACGTCCGCGCCGCTGGTCTTGGTTTTTTGGAAAATGCCGGAGGCAATCTCCTCACTAAATCCGGGAAGCGCGGCAAGCGGCGTTCCATTTATCGCCGCGGTGGACCAGATTGGCACCATGGAATCGCCGTGCTCGCCCAAAATCAGCGCGTCCACCTGGGTGGCATCAACTCCAAACTGTTCGCCGATGAAGGAGCGAAAGCGGGTGGTGTCAACCAGTGTGCCCAGGCCTATAATGCGCTCCTGCCGCAAGGGGCAAAGCTTGGTCGCCAAATGGGTCAGTATATCAACCGGATTCGCCACCACAAGCAGGGTTGCGCCGTTCTTCCAGCCGGCGCGGTACAACAAATCAAGCATGTCGCGGAAAAGGCTGACATTGCGGTTGATAAGGTCAAGGCGGGACTCGTCCGGCTTGCGGCGCAGCCCCGCGCAATGGATAACAAGGTCGCAGGTCGAGGCCTCCCGCAATTCCGCAAAGCGAATGCTTTGCGGATGGGCCAGGCTCACGCCATGACGCAAATCCAGGGCCTCGCCTTCCGCCGCCTCCTGCGCCACATCAATCAGCAAAATTTCCCGGCCCAAACCCGCCATCTGCAAGGCAAATGCCGCGCTCGCGCCCACGCGCCCCGCACCGCCAAGAATCGCAATTTTCATTAGTGAATACCTTTCATTTATAGGATTCCATTAACCGCAAAGCCGCAATGATCGCAAAGGAGGACGCAAAGAATTTTAGGGGACAGGAGTAATCCTCCTGAGGCGGACAAGCCTCCTGCCCAACCGTGGTTCTTCTTTGCGTTGCCTTTGCGTCCTTTGCCCTTTGCGGTGAGATTCCCCGCCTTTAAGGAGCGAAGGTGCAGGCCTATAAGCAACGACACTATTTTTCCTCAGTAAAGAGTTCCGGCAGATAGATTTTCACCCAGTTCAGCATCTCCTCATCGGAAACCGAGGTTGTCCTTCCGGCGTCATATTCCACGATTATCGCCTCGTAGATTTTATCTACCACCGGATGGCGCTTATCAATGCGACGCGCCTCCGGCAATTGGAAAGTCTGGTTGATCCAATGGGCAATGGCGGATTGGCCGGACTTGTCGGTGATCGCCACATTGGGCGGCCGGTTGAGCACCGCGGAAGTATCGAAGATGTTGTAAATCTCCTCGTCCTTGAACAGCCCGTCGGCATGAACGCCGGCGCGGGTAACATTGAAATCCCGGCCCACAAAGGGCTGATTCGGCGGAATCTGATAACCGATCTCATCCTCAAAATAGCGGGCAATTTCGGTGATTACCGTAGTATCCATGCCGTCCGCATCACCGCGCAGGCCGATATATTCAAAAACCAGGCCTTCAATGGGCGTGTTCCCCGTTCGCTCGCCGATGCCCAAAAGCGTGCCATTGGCCGCGCAGCAGCCATACAGCCAGGCGGTGGTGGCGTTAATCAGCACTTTGTAAAAATCGTTGTGCCCGTGCCATTCCAGCCATTCGCTCGGCACACTTGCATGCTGCACAAGCCCATACATCAAGCCTTTCACGCTCCGGGGCATGGAAGCCCCCGGATAGGTTACCCCATAGCCAAGGGTGTCGCAGGCGCGAATCTTTATCGGAATCCCGCTTTCCTGCGCGAGCTGCATCAGTTCCTGCACAAAGGGCACGACAAATCCGTAAAAGTCCGCGCGCGTGATATCCTCCAAATGGCAGCGCGGGGTAATGCCTTCCTCCAGGGCGGCGCGCACAATATCGAGATACATATCAATCGCCTGGCGGCGCGTCTTGTTAAGCTTCAGGAAGATATGATAATCCGAGACCGAACAGAGAATGCCGGTCTCTTTCAATCCCATATTTTTCACCAGCGCGAAGTCTTGCTTATTGGCGCGGATCCAGCCGGTTACCTCCGGATAGCGATAACCCTTTTCCAGGCAGCGCGAGACGGCTTCCTTATCCTTGTCCGTGTAAAGGAAGAACTCGCTGAATTTAATCTTCCCGTTGGGCCCGCCCAGACGGTGCAGCATATCGTAAAGGTCCACAATTTGCTTTACACTAAAGGGAGGCCGGGCTTGCTGGCCGTCGCGAAAAGTCGTGTCACTTATCCAGATCTCATCAGGTGGATTCATGGGCACGATGCGATGATTGAAAGGTATCAGCGGCGCCTTGGTATAGGGAAAGACGTCCCGAAATAGCATCGGTTCTCCCGTCTCTTGCAGCACATAGCGATAAAGCTCCCGTTCCAGGGTTCTTGTGCGAGGATTCAGCTTCAGATTTGCCATTCTTTTCTCCTGATTGGATTTTTCATATTATCTGCTTCGACGCCGATGGCCGGATTGCCTTCCTATTTAGTGGGCCGCTTTTGCACATTCTTGGCAGGAATGTGATATTTTACATAGAATTAACCTAGTCTAGCAAAGTTTTATCTTTCTGGGAGAGATATAATACCGCAATGCGAATGCTTTATCTTGACTGTCCCTCCGGCATCTCCGGCAATATGCTCCTCGGCGCGCTGGCCGAATTGGGAGTGGGGGAGGAGATTCTGCGCAAGGAGCTGGCCAGCCTGGGCCTAACGGGCTGGAATTTCAAGACGGCAAAAGTGCAAAGAGGCGCGCTGTCGGCAACCCTTGTGGAGGTTGAAGTAACCGGCGCGCAGTCGCATCGCTCCCTGCAAGATATCCTGGCGCTGATTGACGGCAGTTCCTTGCCGGCCGGGGTCAAAGAGAAATCCGGGCAGGTTTTTCAGCAATTGGCGCAGGCCGAGGCGGAAGTGCACGGCGCCTCGCCGGAGCAAGTCCATTTCCACGAAGTCGGCGCGGTGGATGCCATCATTGATATTGTCGGCGCCATCACGGGCCTGGATAAATTGGGAGTAGAGAGGGTGATTTGTTCGCCCCTGCCGGTTGCACGCGGATGGGTGGAGAGCAGCCATGGGCCGCTGCCCTTGCCTGCGCCCGCGACTGCGCTATTATTACGCAGCGCGCCGACTTATGGCGTGGAGGGCGAATTCGAACTGGTTACTCCCACCGGCGCGGCCCTCGCCGTTACGCTTGCTGAGAGCTATGGCCCGCAGCCGCCTATGACCGTTCAATCCGTGGGCTGCGGCGCGGGCCGCGCGGATCTTCCAAAACCGAATATATTGCGCGCTTTTCTCGGAGAAACTACACAAACCTCCGTTGCCGAAAAGTTGATCTTGCTGGAAACCAATATTGACGACATGAATCCGGAGCTGTATGAAAACCTGATGGAACAACTCTTCGTTGCCGGCGCGCTCGATGTCTATTTCACGCCGATTATCATGAAAAAGAGCCGGCCCGGCGTGGTCGTCAGCGCGCTGTGTGAAGCAAAAGATAAAGCCGCAGTCCTGCCTAAAATGTTTGAGGAAAGCACCACCCTGGGCGTCAGAATCATCGAGGTGGAACGGCATTGCCTGCCGCGGGAATTCAAAGAAATAGAGACGCGCTGGGGAAAAGTTAAAGTAAAGCTCGCGCGCACCAGCGCAGGAATTGTTACCGCCATGCCGGAATATGAAGATTGTAAACGGCTCGCAAAGGAACATGGCGTACCCCTGCGGCAGGTGTATGAAGAAGCGAAATGCCTTATCTGGCAAGTCGAATTACGATAGCCTGGGAAATTATATTTTCAAAATATTTCACCACAAAGGCACAAAGACACTAAGGGACACGAAGAGAATTAAAAGGCAATTTGCCTTTTGGGAATTTCTTTGCGTCCACTTAGCGGACTTTGCCCCCGCCTCGGCGGGTAAACTTTGCGGCTTGCCCGCCCGTGGCGGGTTACTGTTTTAAGGAGAATGCATTTGAACATACCACCGGTCCTTAACATCGTCGGTCGCACTTTGCCGGAGGCCTGGCAAAAGGCCATGATTGCGCTCTATGAGGAGGGCGCGGATGTGCCCACGGCCTATGACCGCCCGGGCGATCCGCCCAGCAAAGAAGCCACCACACAGATCGTCATCGAAGAACCCTTCGCCGAGCCCCGGCTGCATCGCCGCGCCATTCCCACCGGCCTGGAGGATCTGGAGATTTATCGGCTGGAGGTCGTCGCGGGGGTGCATGATTCCTGGATCAATCTTAAAGATGAACAGTGGAATTACACCTATCACGAGCGGCTTTTTGCCTACGAGACCCCCGACGGCAAGCGCACCAATCAGATCGCGCAAATGATTGATTTGATTTGCAGCAGCGAATTCCCCTTCGGCCGCCGCTTCCAGGCCACCACCTGGATGCCCTGGCTCGATCCGACGATCATTGACCCGCCCTGCCTGCAGCGCCTTCACTTCCGGCTTGTTCAAATCGGCGAGAAAGACGGACCTGTCCTACGAAGCTCTCGCAAAGCGGAGCGCAGCGAGAGCGAAGTAGGATGGCGTCTGAACATGGACGCCGACTGGCGCTCGCGCGATGCCTACAAAGCCTGGTTTATGAATGTCTTCGCGCTGACCGATTTGCAGCGCCTCGTCGCCCGGGAGATCGCCGCCCGCAAAGGCGTGCGCGTGGAAGTGGGGCAGTATGTTGACCGCTGCGATTCCCTGCATATTTACGGCAAGGATTTGGAAGGGGTAGGGGGATTTGCCGGATTCCTGGAATCGCTGAAGGGCAAATCCCTGGATGCATTGACCTGGACGAGCGAATTCGCCCAACCCATATTTATTGAAGCGCGCCGCCGCCTCGCCGCGCAAATGCAGGCCGAAAAACAAGGCCTCGGCAAAGCCGTCATCCCGCCCGGGGTGGAAGTGGCGAATTATCCGTATCCGGAGGAGTGGGATAAATAACGCGGCGGGATCGCGACATGGAAGCCAATGGATTAGAACCGAAAACAGATGGGGCGGGGCGTGGCAACCCCGCCCTACACAATCGGAAGCATTTGCGTAGGCTGGGGCGCGTTTTTGAAACCTATCCTTCGCCGCTGTATTATCTTACGATTTGCGTCAAACATCGAAAGCACATGCTTGCCAGTCCTGCAATCCACGATTTGTTGGCACGCACTTGGAGAGAAGCGTTGGAGATATATGGATGGATGGTTGGCCGATATGTAATAATGCCAGATCATGTCCATTTCTTTGCGACTGCGGATGCAGAGAATGCAAAGGATCTTTCCGGATTTAGCGGATGCTGGAAAAGCTGGACGCGAAAGCAATTGCGGGAAGCCGGATGGGAAACATTCTCTTGGCAGCGTGAATTATTCGACCGATTATTGCGCAACAATGAATCCTATAGCAATAAATGGGATTATGTTAGAATGAATCCGGTACGCGAGCAACTTGTTGAAAAACCGGAAGATTGGCCGTATCAAGGTGAAATTCACATACTGCAGATGTAAAATTCGAGAAATTTAAGAGGTTCGCGGGAAGCTAAATGTAGGGCGGGGTCGCCGCGCCCCGCCCAGTTAATGATGCATATACCAAAATAAGGTGAATAATACTATGAAACTTAGACTCTTCGATACTTACGCTCGTGCTTTACGGGACTTCGATCCCCTACAGCCGCCGGTGGTTACGATGTATGCCTGTGGGCCGACGGTGTATGATTACGCGCATATCGGCAATTTGCGGACCTATATTTTCGAGGATGTATTGCGCCGCGTGCTGGAATTCAACGGCCATCAGGTCAAACATGTCGTCAATATCACGGATGTGGGGCACCTGACTTCGGATGCGGACACGGGCGAAGACAAGATGGAGAAGGGCTCGCGCAAGGCAGGCAAATCCGCCTGGGAGATTGCCGAGCTTTTTACCGAGGCCTTCAAAGCGGATATGAAATCCCTCAATATGCTGGAGCCGACTATCTGGTGCAAGGCGACGGACCACATCGCCGAGCAGATTGAGGTTATCCGCGGCATCGAGGCAAAAGGCTTAACTTACCGCACTTCGGACGGCATTTATTTTGATACCTCAAAACTTCCCAGCTACGGCCACCTGGGCCGGCTGGATACCCAGGGGATGCAGGCCGGCAAGCGCATTGATATCGGCGAAAAGCAGAACCCGACTGATTTCGCCCTGTGGAAATTCAGCCCGACCGACCAAAAGCGCCAGATGGAATGGGAAAGCCCCTGGGGCACCGGCTTCCCCGGCTGGCATATCGAGTGCACCGCCATGTCCGTGAAATATCTGGGCACATTTTTCGATATTCATTGCGGCGGCGAGGACCATATCACCGTGCACCATTCCAACGAAATCGCTCAGGCCGAGGCCTGCTATGGGACGCGGCTGGCGAATTTCTGGATGCATGGCTATTTCCTCCAGATTGATGCCGCCAAGATGGCCAAATCGGCCGGCGAATTCTTGCGCCTGCAAACCTTGATTGACAAGGATTATGATCCGCTGGCCTATCGCTATTTTTGCCTTAATGCGCATTATCGCAGCAATCTCAATTTCACCTGGGAGAGTTTGGACAGCGCCGCGGCCGCGTTGCAAAGGCTGCGCAATGAAGTCTATCGGCTGGGCGCATCGGGCGCGCCGGATCCGCAATCTATCGAGCAGTTTGTGGATCAGATCAATGACGATTTGAATATGCCGCGCGCTTTGGCCATTACCTGGGGCCTGCTGAAGAGCGATTTGCCGGAGGCGGTGAGAAAAGCTACCGTGCTGGAGTTCGATCGCGTGCTCGGCCTGCAATTGGCAACCTGGCAGCCGACGGAAATTGAAGTGCCGGCCGAGGTGCAGGCCCTGGCTTTGCAGCGCCAGCAGGCGCGGGCGGAAAAGCGCTGGCCGGATGCCGACGCCCTGCGCAAGCAGATTGAGGACGCGGGCTATATGGTGGAAGATTCCGCAGAAGGCCCGCGCATAAAGGTAAAAGGTAAAGGGTAAAAGGCAAAGGGTAAAAGGTAAAGGGTAAAAGGCAAAACCGCAACTGCAGGGATTAGGTTACTTCAACCTCAAAACCTTAAACCACAAAGTCCCTAAGTCTGCCTTTGGCAGACCGGGATGGCGGCCTGAAGGGCCTAGCCAACACTAAGGCACAAAGACACAAAGACACGAATAATGGCAGGCAAGGTATTAAGCAAAAGCTGACTTATTCGCGGCAAAAAGCGCATTCATCAATGCAGTTCCGCGACCCTGGGACCCTGAGACTCTGAGACTCTGAGACCCTGAGACTCTGAGACCCTGAAACCCTGAGACCCTGAGACCTCCCATGTTTGCCTTTTTACTTTTTACTTTTTACTTCAGCAGGTTGTTCCTGCTGATGGCTTGCGACTTGTCTTTCCAGTTTATTCAGCCGCTCATTCAGGTTCTGGAACATCTGGGTGACCGGGTCCGGCAATTGCTCGTGGTGAAAGTCCTGAACTTTCCGGTCGCCCTCTTTGACTATCCTCGCCGGCACGCCCACGGCGGTGCAATCGGGCGGCACATTTTTCAATACCACCGCGCCTGCGCCGATTATAGAATTATCCCCGATGGTTATCGCGCCCAGCACCTTCGCGCCCACGCCGATCAGCACATTATTCCCGATGGTAGGATGCCGTTTGCCGTGCTCCTTGCCGGTGCCGCCCAATGTCACGCCCTGGAAGAGCGTAACATTTTCGCCGATCTCGGTGGTCTCACCGATAACTACGCCCATGCCGTGGTCAATGAAAAGTCCGGGGCCGATTTGCGCGCCCGGGTGAATCTCGATGCCGGTGAAGCCGCGGCTGATTTGCGAAAGAATTCTTGCCGGCAATCTAAAATCATGCCGCCACAGCCAGTGCGATATTCGGTGCATAAGAATTGCGTGCAGCCCCGGATAACAGAGAAAAACCTCCAGCGCCGACCGCGCCGCCGGGTCCCGCTCCATGGCCGCCTGTATGTCTTGACGGAGATTGTGCATTGTTTCACCAGCTAAGGTCAGTATAGCCGCCGCTGTGAGGCCGTGTCAACGCGGGCGGGAAGTTCTTGGTTCAGAGTTGGGAGTTGCTCTGCTGCAAAGCATATGTAGGGCGGGGTCGCCGCGCCCCGCCGAGTCCTGAATTAAAGATAAGTTGAACGCTTTTCCGCCTGGCTCTATTAATATCTAGAGCCTGTTCTTTATGATTTGCAGCAGAGCAAGCTGGGAGTTTGGATTATGTCCCGCCCGTAGTGTAAGGTTGGGCGGACTCTCTCCAGTATCTTAGGCCGCAATGCGGTCCTTGTCAAGTGCATTCAGCGATTCTTTGGTAGGCAATTGGTCTTCGTCCAAGGCGGCCTTCAGCATCCAAAGCTCCTTATATCCCATGATCTTGCGGAAATTACGCTCCGTCTCCAACGTCGCGGCCGCCGCCCAACGTAGCGCCATCTCCCCATTTCTCCAGTGGGTAACCCGGTGGGTGCGTCCCTCCACCCCCGAGAGCGAGCTCTCAATGAGGTTGGTGGTGGCCAGGCCCTTGCGCAGCGCCCGTGGCA
>Ga0315288_10007928_pt1 | contig 13440 bp, 9 predicted proteins | sample YL17G11_20_MG_FD_203454 | JGI IMG/M metagenome (GOLD analysis project Ga0315288, IMG submission 203454) | Sediment microbial communities from Yellowstone Lake, YNP, Wyoming, USA - YL17G11_20 | ecosystem: Environmental > Aquatic > Freshwater > Lake > Sediment | place: USA: Wyoming | collected...
TGTCTCACCGGCGACAGAAACCGCTCCTGGGATCGCCTTGGCAATGGTTGCGCACAGGTCCCGCTGGCTAGCAACCCCGAATAGCACCACCCGGGCTCCCGCCTCGGCCAGTCGCTGGCCTACCACCGCGAAGCGTTCTGCAGGCCAGCAGGCCTCGGGCCGGGCGGAGCCTGCGTGCAGACAGACCACACGGTCGGCCGCAGAGATTCGATGTCTGAGCAAGAGCGAATCACACGCCACTCGATCTTCCGCTGTGACCCACAATTCGGGGTATTGACTGGTTGGCGCCGCACCGAGAAGGCGCGCCACCGCCAGTTGGGCGTCTGTCTCGTGCCCTTCTGCCATCGAGGTCAGATCGAAGCCGACACCGCGGCCTCCACTGTATCGCCCCACGTTTCGGGTCGCTCCAATTGCCCGGAGGAATGCCGCCATCCGCAGGCCGCCGGCGCGCGTGCCGACGTGGTAGAGATTGATGACTATGTCAAATCGCATCCCCCGGAGTTCCCGGATCAGTTGCCTGACCTCCTGCTGCTTGCGCCCAAGAGCCCACGCGAGCGCGGAGCGCGAGTGTCGCAGGTCAAGGCTCCGCACTTCATCGACGTAGGGACAGCGCGCCGCCAGGGGCTTGACCTCGGGGATCGTCAGCATCCAGATGCGCGCCTGGGGGTAGCGCTCGCGGATGGCCCGCACGGCCGGCGTTCCCATCACGAAATCCCCCAGCCCCGCCACGTTGAGGATTAGGATCCGTTGCGGCTCACTTGCTTTTCCTTGCTCGGGACCTGCCAGGGATAGGTGCGGCATGCGGACACGCTGGCTCCGTTTGGCCAAGGGAGAGGCTTGCTCGCAGGCTACCCCTCCCAGGGTCTCCCCGACGGGAATTGGCGAGACCGCCGACGCAATCGAGATTCGAACGGCAGGTCCTTGACGGGAATCACCAGCCAGGACAATCTCACTGGAGTCCAGGTACTGGCGCATCCACAGTTCGGCGATCATGAGGGTCCACAGGCGATCACTGTGGGTCCGGATTCCCCGCTGATGCTCCTGCTTCAGAGTTTCTACCGCTTCTGGGACGAACAGGCCTCGGTTCCGGACGCGTTCCGGGGCGAGCAGGTCTTCCATCATGTCTCGCAGGTCAGTCCGAAGCCACCGGGCCAATGGGATCATGAAGCCCTGTTTTCGATGGGATAGGACCTGGCGTGGCAGCACATCGGCGAAGGCCGCCTTGAGGAGTCCTTTGAGGCGGAAGCCTGGAATCTTCATGCTCGACGGAATGCGCAGGCTTTCCTCGATGACCCGATGATCACAAAACGGGGCCCGGAGTTCCAGGGAGTGGGCCATGCTCATCCGGTCGGCCATCACCAGGAGATCGTCGGGAAGGTAGGTGCTGAGGTCAATGCGAAACCCACCGTCCACCGGATCATTGTGGGCGTGCTCAGCGAAGGCGACGTGGTGGGTCGCTTCCACGTTAGCATCCCACATTTCCTGCAAAGCAGGTGTCGCCAGGCGCGACAGCTCTTGCTCGCTAAAGAAGCGCGTCCACCCGATGTACCGGTCGGGTAGGGGCTGCCCGACCCCGATGACGAACCGCCGAGCCCAATCCCCCCAGTTTATGCTACCTTCGGATTCTGGGATGAGACGAGGCACGACGGTGCTGGGGATGGACCGGAGCCAGCGGGGAAGCTGTGCGTACCGCTCCGACAGGCGGAGGCCCAGGTACCGAGGGTATCCCGCAAACGTCTCGTCACCGCCGATGCCTGAGAGCGCGACCTTGACGTGACGGGCCGTGGCCTGCGCCACGACGAAGGTGGGGATGGCGGACGAGTCGGCGAATGGCTCGTCGAAGTGATGCACAATGGCGGGCAACAGGTCCGCCACCTTAGGTTCCAGGATCTCCTCGTGATGGTCGGTTTCGAACTGCCGGGCCACCATGCGGGCATAGGGCAACTCGTCATAGGAGGGGGCCGCCCTGCCAAATCCGATGGAGAAGGTGGCGATGCGCTGGTTCGTCACCTCGCGCATGCTGGCCACGACCGCGCTGGAATCAATGCCACCGCTCAGAAACACGCCCAAGGGGACGTCGCTTTCTAGGCGGAGCCGGACGGCCTCGCGGAGCGCGTGGCGCACGCGGGCCATCACCTCGTTGACCGAGGCATGGCGATTCGGAACCGAGTTGCTCTGGGGAAGGATCCAGTACCGATGGAGCGTCAGGACGCCGTCCCGCAGGATGGCGGTGTGCGCAGGCGGGAGCTTGGCGATTCCCTCAAAAATGGATCGGTCGGCCGGCGTGTAGCCGAATGCCAAATAATGGTGAAAGGCCTCCCAATCCAGGGCCCGCGAAATGGCGGGGTGACAGAGCAGTGCCTTGATCTCGGATGCAAAGAGGAAGAGGCCGTCGCGATGCCAGTAGTACAGGGGCTTCTTCCCCATCCGGTCCCGGGCCAGGAAGAGTCGGCGCCGGTTGGCGTCCCAGACGGCGAAGGCAAACATGCCTCGCAGACGATCCACGCACCGCTCGCCCTCGTCCTCGTAGAGGTGGAGGATCACCTCCGTATCGCTGCGGGTCTTGAACCGATGGCCCTTTGTCTCCAGATCGGGCCGGAGGGATCGGTGGTTGTAGATCTCTCCATTGAAAACAATCCAGAGCGAGCCGTCTTCGTTGCTCATGGGCTGTCGGCCGCCCGTTAGGTCGATGATGGCCAATCGCCGCACGCCCAGGCCGACGCCGGGCCCCAACCATATCCCCTGGTCGTCCGGGCCCCGGTGGGCGATGAGGGCGAGCATGCCCTCTAAGACGTCGGGCTCGATCTGTCCCACGAGGCCCGCGATTCCGCACATGGTCTACGCCGGTCCTCGACCGCCGACGGCGGCAACACGAGGGTCCACAAGAAGAGCCGTACCTACACTGTGCGTCCGCATCCGGGCGGCGATCTCTTGCTCGGCGATGCAACGTGTTCGGAATGCCCCTACCGAGTCCCAGTCAGGGTACGTAGTCCTGGTTCCTTCCCAGCCTATGGGAAAAACCGTCTCGTATCCCCCGGGCGATTGCCGTGATCTTGTGTCCACTCTTGGCTCGCTCCGCTGTGCACAGGTACGCGGCGACCTTCATGGCGTACAGTAGTGTCCGGAGAAGTCGTAAAAAGCATCGATACGTCAGATATATGGACACCTCATTCCGAAACGCATAGTATAATCTAAATGCCGTTGCATATGCTTGTTGCTGCCTGCCAAACAGCGTGAACCTGATTTTCCCCTGCCGTCTTTCGAAACACCTGCTCGCCGGGATCCAGAAGAAGGCATACCCGAGCCTCCTCAGGCGCAGAGAATACTCGAGGTCTTCCCCATAGAGAAAATACTCCCTCTCCGGGAGGCCCGTCTCCCGGATGACGTCTACCGGAAACAGGGTCCCGCGCCAAGGCACGAATTCAAGTTCCGTGGGAAGCGACGAACTATGGCTTTCCCCCACGCACCGCACCGCTCCGATCCGCGTGGAAGCCTGCAATGTCTCCAGGCCCTGGACAAGGAATTCGAGCGCACGTTTCTCCAGACGAACGTCGTCGTCCAGTGTCCAGATCAGATCGCTCGCAGCCGATGCAATCCGGATTCCCTCGCAATACCCTCCGGCGCTGCCCGTGTTTTCGGGCAGCCGGACATATTTCACCGAGGGGTAGTTGGCCGTTACCTCGTGTTCCGTGCCATCGGAGCTGGCGTTGTCCACCACAACAATCTCGTCGACCGGCCTTGACTGGGCGCAGAGGTCTCCCAGCAGGTCCCGCAACATGGCGACATTGTTATACGTCACTATGACTGCGGTTACGTGCGGCATCCCTTTCACGGTTCAGGCTTCATCAGCTCGACCTGCAGACATTCTCCCTGTCCCCTCATGCACCAATCGAGCAGTCTGAAGAGAAGGGCGACAGTGAGGCGGAAATACACGGTCCGGTGAAATCCCGTCCGCACAAGGATCCTCAGTGCAGCGGGTCCGGCCGTGCGACCGTACAGATCGAGAGAGTACGCGACGGGGAATTCAGGTGTGACTGTCCGTATGCGAACGACGGTGAATGCGCCGAGTTGCGCGAGCCTGCGGACGCTCGCGGGCGTGAAGTGATGGAAATGAAATGGCAGATGCCATTGATACCAGTACGGCCCGAAAAAGCGAGCCAGATAGCTGTCGGCGTTCGGGCAATAGATGAAGAGTCTGCCTCCGGGGCGAAGGAGGTGCCGGATCTTTTCCAGGGCTCCTCGCGGCGACGGAAGGTGTTCTAGGGCATGCCAGAGAATGACCGTGTCGAAGGACCCGGGGGGGAAGGATAGGGTGTCAAGCTCTCCCTGCATGGCCGGCAGTCCCCTTTCCCGGCAGACCTGAACTGACGTCGGATTGATGTCCACTCCGAGCACCCGGCAACCCCGCCTCGCCAGGTCCTCCAGGAGTTCGCCGGTACCGCAGCCGACCTCGAGAACCGCTCCACGCGCCTTGCCGATGACCTCCGCCAGATATTGCCCGCAGTAGCGGTGCCAGAGCGGGCGGAAGAACAGCCTGAGTCGCTTGCCCCATCGCCGAGTGGAGGGTGGGCTCCCACCGTCTTGAGCGGCGTAATAGGTCTGATATAACCCCGGCATGCATCGTTGAGTCGGTCGCGGGCACGTATAGATGAACCCGCAGGAGTTGCAGGTCACGATGGCGCAGGGGATCTCCAGCCCAGGGTAGTAGGTCACGGGTGTAACGTACGGCGTGACGGCGTCTCCACCGCACATGTCACAGGGCACATGGACCATCTCAACGATGTCAGTTTGGATCATTCGCGTGTCGTCCGTCCGTGAGACTGGCGGTAGCGTCCTGGGTGCTCCGAAGGGCGCCGGAGGGCTTTGTCGCGGTGGCTACAATCTCCTCTCCGCTCGGCAGGCCGAGGGCGCAAGAGGCTCGCTCCTTGACCGAAAACCACCGCCTTCCCTTCTGTCGAGGAGCCGTATGGGCCCCCATCACGATGCCCTTCTGTAGCATCACGCTGGCATCGTAGACTCCGGCCGCCATGCGGGGAGAGGTCCAGAGTCTAATGCGCGTGAAGCCGCACCTCTCCAAGAGCATACGCATGTTGGCAGTGAAATAGCAGTACAGGTGGCGTGGAGGGTCCAGTGGCAGCCAGTGCCCCTGGAACCACTTGTGTCCAAGACTTCTTGCGTTGGGCGCGTACAAGACTACGGTGCCGCTCGGCTTGAGGATCCGGTAACACTTGTCCATGACAGCTATCGGGTCATAGACATGTTCGATGACGTGATTCATCGTGATATGGTCCACGGATTCGCTAGGGATATCCACCTCTTCAAAGGGGCCCGTATGGACACGTATGCCTCTTCCCTGCGCAAGTGCCGACGCGACAGGGTCAATCTCCACCCCAAGAACGTTCCATCCAAGGCTCTTCATCGCGAACAGAAAATCTCCGCGGCCGCAGCCAATGTCCAGGAGAAGCCCATCCTCCTTATAGTGAGGGATCCGCTCCTTCAATTCGTTTGTGGCGCGCACTCGCAGCCATTGAAGACGCCCTAGGGCCTTTCCCAGTGCGCATAAGGTGTGACGGGAATGCAGATGTGTGTAGCCGTAATAACCGCAGAAGATCATTGCCCTGATGGCATCCCTCAGGCCGCCGAGGAAACGTGGCTGCCCGTCCGCGTGAGTGGGGTCTGCGACCGATGCGTGGGTGTAGTACCGCCCGTAGAATTCTCCCATGTCCTCTCGCACGGGTCGGGGGCAGAGCCAGATCAGTCCACAGGTCGGGCAGATCAACTCCCCGAAATCGCCTTCATGTCCATACAGATCGTCCTTGACATGTGGGTAGAGCACCCTGCCCGAAGTGCGGCAGAGGACGCATGTCTCCACGTGCTCGGTCTTGACCGTCATGGCAGGGCGCCCCGGAAGCAATGAAACATAACCCGTCGCAGGCAATCACCGCCGGAGCCTCCTCTCGTTCCGGCCGGGCGTCTAACATCCAGCTGCGTGGGTAGGGGAGCAGGCTCAGCCGCACGCCACAATCGAGGAGAGTGCGGTCTTCGCGGCTGCGAACATCGCTTGGACGGAGATGTGCTCCACGCTCTCCGCGCGAAGGACACAGGCGCGCTTAGAAACAGGCCAGAAACGTACCGGATCAGTCGGCCCCATCGTGGAAATCGACGGGATATTCAGTGCGCACGCTATGTGAAGGGGGCCGGAATTGTTTCCGATGAAAAGCGTTGATCCCGCGATAGCGGCTGCGGAGACCCCTACGTCCTGCCCGCAAATGAAGGCCGCCTTTGCCGTCATCAAGCCAGCGATTTCGTGCAAGACCGCGCCGTCTTCCTTCCCTCCGATGAACACAGGCGTCAGTCCGAGTCCCGCACTCAGATCTGCGAGTTGTGCGAATCTCGGGGCCGGCCACCTCTGCTGTGGGTAAAAGCCTCCGGGGTGGAAGACGGCGTAACACTCCCCAACACTCTCATTGGAGAGAATGTCACGTGCAGCATCGTATGCCTGGGGACAGAGATGGACTTCCATGGGATATTGGTGCGGCTGAAAACCCATGGCGCGAAGGATGTCAAAGGTTTCCTCGATGAAATGCTTCCTTTCGCGGACGGGAACCGCAACATCGAAAAGTGCACCACGGCCGCCGATATCGAACCCGACGGAGCACCGGGCGCGGACCCGTCGCGTGAGGAGCGCCGTTTTGAGCTCGTAGTCGAAATGCATGTCCACCACGAGATCGTACCCCTCAGAGGCGAGTCCCCGCACTATCCCGGCGTCGCCCTCCTGGTCGAAGACCAATATGCGATCAACGAGCTTCCCGCCGTGCAGGAGCTCGCTCGTAAAGCCTTTTCCTAGGATCACGACCTCCGCCGACGGAAAAAGCTCTCTCACATTTCGAAGAAAGGGCGTGGAGAGCACCAGGTCACCTATTCTGTCCACCCTCATGAGGAGAATCTTTCGACACCTTTCCGGCAACGGCGAGCGCCGGCGCACAAGGGCGAGCGGCGTCAGAGCCATACTCCTTGCCCCCAGGTAGGCTCGGCGGAGGAGATCTTTCGCAATCATCACGCGCTCGCCTTGGCGGCGACGACCAGGAGCGCCTCTGACCATCGGCGCCCCGTGAGGGTGTAGACCGCCTTCGCGGCCTTTTCGAGAAGGATGTTCACTGGCCGGAGGGCGCTTTCGTCGATGCCTTCGAAGACCACCCGGAATCCCGCCGTTTCCACCATCCTGCGCAGGGTGTCCGGTGTGAAGTGATAGAGATGCAGCTCCCGCTCGCCCGGCGTGTAATAGCGAAGCCACCTCAAGCGCGCCAGCGGATAGGCGACGCGGAGAAGGGTGAATCCTGCGTTAGGCACCGCGACGATTAGAGTGCCATTCTCGCTGAGCAGTTCCCGGGCCCTCGTAAGACTCTGCAAGGGACGATCCATGTGCTCGAGCACGTGCCACATCGTCACAACGTCAAAGCCCGTCTCCTGGGGGTCGATCTGCAGCAGCTCGCCTTCCAGGATTGTGAGGCCGTGAGTATCACGAAGCATCCGTACGGCCCATCGTGACACCTCAGTTCCAACCACCCGCCAGCCCCTTTCCCTCGCCGCCAGGAGAAACGATCCGTCTCCACATCCCACATCGAGGAGGCGGCCGATGCGGGCGAAGCTCTCGAGGAAGTGCGCTCGCTTCCTCCACAGTGCGGCGCGCTGACGCGCCTGTTCCGCCAGCCAAGGACGGTAGTAATCCGCGTCGTAGTGCACGGCGCTGTCGAACTTCGGGAAAGGGTCCAGAAAGATCAACCGGCAACGGGCGCACTGGACTGCGCGGACCCCATCGGCCGCAGTTTCAAGGGCCCGGCGGTCCGTTCCGCCGCAAAGGTTGCACGCCGCACTCATGCGCAGACCTGCAGGTACAGCGCTTCCACTGCGCGCGCGCAGGCGACGGCATCAAATAGCCTTTCGGCCCGCTTCCGGGCGGCCGCTCCCATCCGGCGCCGCCCTTCTGGCGCAAGGTAGAGATCGCGCAGGCGGCCGTAGAGCGCATCTTCGTCCTGGGCCGGGACGAAAAAGCCGGTCTCCCCATCCACCAGGGTTTCGGTGTTTCCGCCCAATGGCGTCGCCACGGACGGCACCGCGCAGGCCATCGCCTCGATGAGCGAGCGCGAAAGCCCCTCCATGTGGGCCGTCGGAAGCGCGAACACGTCGAGCGCGGAGTAGAACTCCGGCATGGAATCGGAAAAGGGCAGGAAGAGTACGCCGTCACCAGCGGCCGCTCGCAAGACGGCTTCATCGTGGCCCCTGCCGGCGATCAGCAATTTGACAGCTGGGAACTCCGCCCGCAGTCTGGAGAAAGCCCGGATCAGCACGTCCAGCCCTTTAAGCTTGATGACCTGGCCGGCATACCCGACAACGAAAGCGTCTGGCGCGATTCCCAGCTTTTCCCTCAGAGCCCCACAGCCGGCACCGGGCCGGAACTCCGATAGGTCCACGCCGTTATAGACCACGTGTATCTTCGATGGGGATTGGGAGGAAAAACGCCTCGCCGTTGCGTTGGAGACGCAGATGATCTTCGCACAGAGCAGCGGGACGATCGTGTCAAGAACCCCGCCCGACTCGGATACCCTGGCGTGGAAGATGACCGGTACCCGGAGGCCCATTAACCCGATCCCGCTCATGAGCGCGGCGTAGATGGTATCGCAGTGTACGACGGCGACACCGAGGGTCCTGGCATGTTTCCGCAGAAACAGGGCATGGCGCAACGCCGAGAGGGAATCGATAGACGTGCCCGCGCCGAGGAAATACACCTCTGCACCGAGATCGCGCGCCCGCCGCGCCACCTCGCCTTCATACGGGCACAGGAGCGCAGGCAGGAATCGTTCCCGGTTGAGGAGCTTGACAAGGAGAAGGAGGCTCACCTGTCCGCCACCCGCCAGGTCGGCGTACCCGGAGACATAGAGCACCCTCTTCCTTCCTGTGCTACTTCCCATAAAGACGCTCTATTTCGGAGGCCATCTTTCCAACCGTAAACTTCTCGAGGAACATCCTTCGTCCCACCTCGCCCATCGCGCGCCCAGCGTCGGCATTTTCAAGTATCTTGACGATGCAGCCGGCGGCCTCGGTGGCGTCTCCCGCCTCACAGAGGAGGCCGTTGGCCCCATGCTTGACCAGCTCTGGCAACCCTCCCAGGCGTGAGCCGATGACTGGCCTCGAGGCGGCCATTGCCTCGATGATCGCCAGGGGCAAGCCCTCCCTTACCAGAGAGAGGAGTGCCATCGCATCCACCGCGGCGAGAGCCAACCCCACGTTCTCCATCCTGCCTGCGAAGACGGCCGAGATTCCTGCGTCCCGCGCGTGACGTTCCAGTTCACTGCGGAGCGTTCCATCGCCCACGACGAGCAATACGAGGTCACCCAGCCTCGCGCGGGCGATTCGCACGGCCTCGATCAGGATCGCATGCCCCTTGTGGGGCTCCAGAGATGCCACACATCCGAGGACCTTGGCCCCTTCCTGGATGCCGAAGTGCCTTCGGGCGCATTCCCTGTCCGGCAAGTGCGGATCCGCGATGCCGTTATAGATCACCTCCGTCTTCTTGCGAGGGATCCGCTCCTCGTGAACCACGAACTCCCGCACCGATTCCGACACGCAGATGATCTTCGTGCTGAAGGCGGAAAGCACCCGCTCAATCCGACGCTGTCGCGGCTGGAGCCACAAACCTTGCGTGTGGATGTGAGCGAACACTCGCGGCGTCTGTGCCAGTACGGTAGCCAGCCGACCTACGGTACAGGCCGTGTAGCCGTGGCAGTGCACGATACGGGCGTCCACGCGACGGAGCCTGACGGCCAGCCTGAGCAGGAACCCTGGCGACGGCCGCGAGCCCATATCTGAGATGCGGACCCTGACGCCACCGGCCGCTATCTCCTCGGCGACTTCCCCGCCACGTGCTAGGCACCACACTTCGGGATCGAAGCGCGCCCGGTCGAGGTTGACCACGATGTTGCGCACGACCTTCTCCAGCCCACCAGTGCGCAAATCCTCGACAATATGAATTACCTTGGTTGCGTCTCCCATTTTCTCCCGGTCACCGTCGCAATCAGCGCCGCAACGCGGTGCCCGTAGGTGTGTTCTGTCAGCACCTTCCCGCGTCCGCGACTTGCGATTTCTCTGCGCTCCTGGTGGTGATCAAGGTAGTAGCGCGCCTTTTGTCGGAGCTCGCTTAGGTTCCGAAAGATCGCCAGGTCTCGGCCGTCTTCGAAAAGTGCCCGCACGTCGGGTTGGTCGTCGCAGAGCAAGAAGCCCCCACAGGCAAGGACCTCGTACACTCGCGGCGATGCCTGCCGGCAAACAGGTCCCGGGGCGCCATAATGCGCACAAAGAATGACCTTTGCTGCGTTATAGATGCGCGTCCAATCTTCAAAGCGAACTTGGTCCCCGCGGATCTTTGAATGGAGCGGACTCGAGCTGGGGAGGGCTTGCGCGCCTGGACCCCAGGCTCCAAGGTCGAAATCTGCGAGCGCCTCCAGCATCGCTATACGGTTGGGGTACAACTCTCGGTGCAAGCTTCCCACGAACGCGACATCGCAGCCGTACGACGACTTCTCGTCGGGTGAAAGGTCGACCGGACGGTGGAGTTCCGGATCACACGCGAAGGGCAGCCAGTGTGGCCCGTTGCGCAGCATGGAGCCCCGCAGTGCCTCGATCATCTCGGTGCCACCACAGAAGACAAAGTCGAAGTGCGGGGCCAAGGCCATCCTCGGATCACAGGGCTTCACACGGTCGATCGTCCACAGCGCCGTCCTCGCCCCTGTCGCCCGCGCGGCCTCCACCGTTTCGGGTAGGATCCGCTCGCCGCCGGCGCACAACAGTAAGTCCGGATGTTGCTGCCGCACGGCCCTAGCGAGCCTACGATTTAGGAGCACCATATCGAAACGGCCGAGCGAGGGGATCGTCTCGCGCACTCTGCCAGGGAGGACAAAATCTCTATCGTCAAAGCTCGAGAGTGTGTGCCCAAGGGAGCGCACCGCACGCTCGATATACTCAGTTATCGTTGGAAAGTGCGGGTTTCTGGCCGCCGCGAACAGAATCTTCATGACCTTTCTGCCAGCGGTGGAGTCTCCTCAGGGGAAAAGGACAGTTCGCGGAACTGCCTGACCGGCAGTCGCAATCGTGCGTTCGATCCAGCGAGCCATGGCTGACGACGCGGATCCTGTCGGTTAAGAGGGGTCATTTGTGCGGACGCGTGTGTTTGAACAAGGATGAGACGACGCGCCAGGCCACAGATTTTCCAAGGAGATAATAGGAGTTCACATTGAGCCAATCAGCTTTGAGGGCTTTGGCAAATTCGGGCATAGCTTTTTCCGGATTGTTCTCGCCGAGAAAAAAGATGCCCCTCATGAAATAGTTGTGCGCCTTGAAAAAGGGCAATTCCCTCTTCAAGATTTCATGCTCTGCCGCCAAGAAAGTTAGTCTTTCAATCCAAAAGAGCCTTGCCTCATGAAAGCGTGCACTCTTTGAATAGTTGGAGGAATGGGAAATCCAGCGGGCGAACACGCCGGGTACATACCGCAGCCTGCCTCCTGAGATCAGAAGCCGGATAAAGAATTCGGCATCGTCAAAACCCGTTATTCGGTCGTCGGGAAAGAGGCCGCCGACCTGGTCAAAGGTCCGCTTGCGCATCAACAGTGTCTGGATCGAGAAGAGTCCGGTGCTGGTCGCCAGGCGATGCAGCATCTCCTCTCGGCTCGCCTGCCGGCTTATGAAGACATCGATCAGGCCCCCGTTTTCGTCGCGGCGCTCGTAATCTGAATAGACGGCGTCGATTTCCGAGTTCTCTCGGAGGGCAGCCGCCTGCACCGAGAGCCGTCGGGGGAGCATCTCATCGTCCTGGTCCAGAATGCATATCAGGCTTCCCCGGGCGATCCGGACCCCGGCGTTGACTGCCGCGCCCTTCCCTCCATGGGAAACACGCAGAAGCCGTATCCTTGGGTCGGCGAAACTGCCTATTATGTCGTCGGGAGGGACCTCAGATCCATCATCCACGACTATTGTTTCAAGCGTCACTCCCTCCTGACGCAAGACGCTTGAGAGAGGCCGGGGGAGCCATTCTTGCCCCCTGTAATATGGGATTATTACCGAAACTTCCGGGTCCATGTCTGAACGCTCAGGGTGCAAACAGCTGACGGAAGCCTATGCCCATTTCCAAAAGGCAGTCATCCTTTCCCTGGTGTGGACGTCCAGGACAAGCCTCCAGACCGCCGCCGCATACGCCGAGGCGATCACAAGGATTCCAACGATGACGACCGGAGTCACCAGGGGATTTCCGCGAATCTCGATTGCAGCGAATGCCGCTGAACACGCCGTAAGGGGAAGAATTACGACCTTCAGCAGTTTCCAATAGACGCTCGGCCTCTCGCCCAGTTCCACGCACGAGGCAATGTGCAGCAGAAGCGCATCAACAGACACCCGTAAGCACCATGCCCATGCTGCCCCAGTCATGCCAAAGCCCTTGATGAGAAAGTATGCCGAGGGGATGTACAGCACCAGTTCACCGCACTGCAGAACAAGTGGTATGTGCGGCTTCCCGACCCCCTGGAGGGCCGTGACGGCCGGCCGGGCCATGGCGTTGAGCATGCCACCAACGGCCAGGATTCCGAGCACAAGAGCCGATCTGTCCGCAAACTCCGCACCCATCCAGGCCCTGAGAAATGGCTTGCCGAGAAAGAGAAAAAAGGACGCGAAGAAACCGTAAGAGGCGCAGATATAGAGCGTTCCCCGGTAATGGAGTTCTCGGTTATATTCCGGTCCCTTGGCGCTGAAGTAGCTGTACGAGGGGAAGAGCACGGCCCCGAAGGCAGAGGGTATGAGCGCCAGCCTGTCGATCAGGGAGAAGGGCACGGCATAGTACGTCAGTAGTCCCACGGAAGTCAGCCGAGCCATGAAGAGTTTTTCAAGGTTGGTCAGCACGGGACCGATGATGCTCGCCACGGTCAGGACCCCGCCGAACCTGAGAAGCCTCGTCATGGCTCGCAGGGTGAGTCGAGGTTTCCTCAAGGCGGGCAGGAGGCGCAGGCACAGCCCGAATTGCCAGGCAAAGAGCCCGCCCTGGCAGAGCAGCATCCCCCACAGGATCTCCATGAGAGAGTATCCCGCCCAAAGCAGTCCCACGGTCAGTGCCGTCTGGGCCGTTCCCGTCATGATAGACATAAGATTCAATATCGCGAACCGTCCGACGGACCGGAGGGTTCCCGCAGCCAGGCCCGCCCACATGCTGACGCAGAGGAGAAGCGAGCTTATGCGGAAGGCCGTGACCGCCGTCGGCTGGAGCCGCGCGGGGACATGTAGCAGGGTTGATGCAATAAACCCCGCCAGCACGTCCACCGCGAGCACACAGGCAAGGCCGCCCGTCACGAGCCAGGCCAGGCCACCCCAGAAGGAGCTGACGATTCCCTCTTCGTTGTCCTC
>Ga0315288_10007931_pt1 | contig 13438 bp, 14 predicted proteins | sample YL17G11_20_MG_FD_203454 | JGI IMG/M metagenome (GOLD analysis project Ga0315288, IMG submission 203454) | Sediment microbial communities from Yellowstone Lake, YNP, Wyoming, USA - YL17G11_20 | ecosystem: Environmental > Aquatic > Freshwater > Lake > Sediment | place: USA: Wyoming | collected...
TCGACAATTTCTCCAGCGGACGAAAGGAAAACCTTCAGGACGTGCTAGACAATTCATGTCTTGAAATCGTCGAAATGGATCTCAAAAAAGAAGATGCACAGCTCAGCAATATCGTGCAGGAATGCGATATAATCTTCCATTTTGCAGCTAATCCAGAAGTGAAGATAGGCGAAACCAATCCGAAAGTCCATCTTGAAGAAAACGTCCTAGCCACTTTCAACCTGCTTGAGGCCATTCGAAAAGCCAAAACGCCTAAGACTATTGTTTTTGCTTCAACCTCAACGGTCTACGGTGAAGCCTCGGAGATCCCAACACCCGAAGACTATGCACCACTAGTTCCCATATCGACTTACGGCGCTTCAAAACTCGCCTGCGAAGCCTTCATCGCAAGCTACGCGCACACCTTCAACCATAGAGCTCTCGTTCTCAGATTCGCAAACGTCATCGGACGAAAATCAGATCATGGAGTCATAGTAGATTTCATCAAGAAAATAAAGGCGAACCCCAGACAACTTGAAATTCTGGGCGACGGCACGCAGAAAAAATCCTACATACACATAGAAGACTGCGTAAATGCGATAATACGCGTCACAGAACGTTTTCTCAAGGGTAACCAGACGGTGGACACCTACAATATCGGTACCAAAAACACCATCACGGTGAAAGAGATAGCAAAGATAGTCGCATCAGCAATGAATCGTCCGAGAATTGCCTTGAGGTTCACCGGAGGCATGGATGGAGGAAGAGGCTGGAAAGGCGACGTGAAAACGATGCAACTATCAATCGACAAACTGCTCAAAACAGGTTGGAGACCACGGTACAACAGTAGACAAGCCGTAGAACTGGCAGCCAAAGAACCACGTTAGCGTATGCAAGTGTTGACTAGCGCGCGCTCTGAAGCAGGACCATTTTCCTCGGCAGATCACTCTTTGTCTAGGGATTCCTCACACATCTTTCTGAACCACGTCCACCATCTAGTAAACGGAGAGCTTGGCTACTCCCTTGACCTTCAGCAACTGAGGAATAAGCTCCCCTGGAATCTTCTCCACGATCAACGAAAGCTTCGGTTCTGGCGAAAGTTCAGGGTCGTCAACGATGGCCTGTCTGATGCTCAAGCCGTGATCAGCCAAAATGACTGCTGCACCCGCGAGTATTCCAGGCGTCTTCGCGTCAACCGGCGTTATCTCCACTACTCCTAAACCCAGAGGCTTTGCGATCTCCTTCAACGAGTGACCAGCCGACCTGATGTTCTCAAATATCTCCCTCAGCTCACGGTTCGACATGATGGCGCTCAACGTTTCCTTAACCGTCCTCCTGTCCACACCGGCAACGCGAGCCACACGAACAGGCGGAACCTCGATCTCATTCAAACAGATTCTCCCTTCCCTCACGCTCAACCCGTTTTCGATTAGAACACGGCATATCCTGAGCCTTTCAGGATGATCGCCGAAGTACTCCTTCACATTGTTCCACATGTTGAGTCATGTACATTTCTGTTCAACAAAGTATAAATATGTTCGTGTGATTGATTTGACTACAAACGTACACACATGTACAGAATAATACATGAGGAAACAAAATGACACAAACCAACAAAAAAGATTACGTAACCATCCTCGAACCCGACGACATTCCAACATCATGGTACAACATCCAAGCCGACCTGCCCGAAGCCTTATCGCCGCCATTAGATCCGACAACGATGAAACCTGTAGACCCAGAAATCCTGGAAAGAATATTCGCCAAAGAACTCGTAAAACAAGAAGTCTCCAATGAGCGTTTCGTCAAGATACCCGACGAAGTTCTTGACGCTTACTTGGCTTTGCCGCGTCCGACACCGCTGTACCGTGCACACCGACTCGAACGCTTCCTCAAGACTCCCGCCAAGATATACTTCAAGTGCGAAAACTTCAGCCCAACAGGCAGCCACAAAACAAACACCGCCATCGCGCAGGCTTATTACAACAAGAAACAAGGAATCGAAAGACTAGCAACAGAAACCGGCGCCGGACAATGGGGCACCGCACTTGCAATGGCGACTAAGCTCTTCGACCTCAAATGCCGGATATACATGGTCAAAGCCAGCTACGAGCAGAAACCAGGCAGAAAAACAATAGCCGAACTCTACGGAGCCGAAATGTTTCCGTCACCGAGCGACCAAACCGAATTCGGCAGAAAACTGCTCCAGAAAGACCCGGCAAACCCAGGAACCTTAGGAATAGCCATCACCGAAGCAATACAAGACACGCTGGCACATGAAAACACACGCTACTCACTAGGCTCAGTGTTGAACCACGTGCTGATGCACCAGACAATAATCGGGCTGGAAGCAAAAAAACAGTTCGAACTTCTAGACACGCACCCCGACATCGTGTGCGGCTGCATAGGAGGCGGCTCCAACTACGCCGGCTTCTGCTTCCCCTTCATGCAAGAAGAACTCAAACACAAGACAGAAACCGAATTCGTGGCCTGCGAATCCAAAGCCGTACCCCACACGACGAGAGGAACATATACCTACGACTACGGCGACACCGGCAAAATGACGCCACTCATCAAAATGCTGACAATAGGACACGAATACGCATGCCCACCGGTCCACGCTGGCGGACTGAGATACCACGGGATGGCGCCTTTGATATCATACCTGATCCACAAGGGCTACGCACGATCGGTAGCCTACGGTCAAACAGAAGTCTTCGCCGCAGCTCAGACACTGGCGCAAACCGAAGGCATGATAACCGCGCCCGAAACCGCCCACAGCCTCAAATTCGTCATCGACAAAGCCATAGAATGCAAGAAAACCGGCGAGAAACAGGTGATCGCCATGAACTACAGTGGACACGGCTTACTCGACCTCTCGGCGTACGAGCAGTATCTCAAAGGAAAACTCATCGAATACGAACCCGAAAAAATCACCGTCCCAGTCTTCACTCCATAGGCGTGAACACCCGTTGACAACAACAATCCTCAAAACCGAGAGTTCAAATCCAAAAGCGACAGTAGTCCCTATCGATGAGCTCCGACCCCACGAAAAAGGTTCACCGCTCTACCTTGAGCTTCTCAAGCAAGAGATCCTCAGAGACGGCAAACTCAAGTATCCGCTTATAGCCGACCAGAACACACACGTTATACTAGATGGAATGCATCGCTGGCTCGCACTGAAAAGCCTCGGCTACCGACTCGCTCCCGTAATTGGAGTCAACGTGTATCAAAACCCACGCGTACGCGTCGGCACAAGAAGAATTCACGAATACATGAACAACGGAGAAAACATGATTATCAAACGCGTCCTGCACGCCGGTCTCACTGGACAACTCATGCAGCCACGTTCAACGAGACACTTCTTCCCCTTCAACAGGCATCAACTCATCAATTACCCACTAACTATGCTTAACAAGGGTCCACCACGCAATGTCTCACAGTACCTTGCAAAAATGACGCCGAAAGAGTGCAGCCTCGCCATAACCCATTGGCTCGATGAAATATCCGAAGAACTGGATTTCCTCGACAAGAGAAAAGTGCAGGTGGAAAAGGAGAGAGACGAATTCCTCAACAGAATCAAAACCGTAACACGAAGCTACTGATCCCTGTTTCTCTTCTGAAACAAGGCACTTCACTCGCAACAACAAGACGCGCCGTGCAGAACCAGTCGGCAGATCATCCTTCTCCCCCAAGCGCGCGCCTAGAAGTTTTTCATCATAGTTCCAGTTATTCTGTGCATAGAGGTCAATCACAAGTCATAAAACTTGAAACAGAGAACACAACAAAAGGTGATGTAGATTGCTTGAGAGTCAGAATGTGAATTTGAGGGTTGTGGAGAAAGAGGACTTGCAACTTCTTGCAGGATGGGTTAACAATCTCGAGTTCTACGGTGAATATTTTTCTCCCCTACAAAGAAGCGCGCGCTAACAATTCAGGTGCAAGTTGGTCAAACGCAATTCGGAATAACTCTTATATACGCGGCGGCAGTTGTTTTTAGAAGCTAAAATAGGAAGAAGCACTGTGATACCAAAGACTGAACTTTCGCCTTCGTTCTTCTGCTTCGCCTATCAGTTCTTCTACTTCTATCAATAAGCCCAGGCAAAAGAAAAATCTGGCGTTCGGTTTCCTGGGCTTCGGATGGTTTTGATCATGAGTAAGAATGATTTTTGCTGCAAACGGATCGTGGTGAAATATGGAGGCGGAAGCCTAGCGGATCATGAGAAAATCTCTCGGGCCGTTCTCGCCGTCTCTAAAGAAGTAAAGAAAGGCGTACAAGTCGCAGTAGTTGTTTCAGCCATGGGGAAAACAACCGATACACTTCTCACTGTAGCTAACAACGCGTGCGGCGGGAATATCGACAGAAGAGAACTTGATGACATTCTGGCTATGGGTGAAAGGACGAGCATCAGACTATTCACTGCCATTTTAAACGCAGTGGGATTGGATTCCCGCTACTTCGATCCTTTGGACCAAGACTGGCCTATCATTACTGATGACGTCTTCACAGATGCAAATCCAATTACAGAAGAATGTGATGATAGGATCAAACGATACATCCTCCCCCTAGTGGAAAAAGGTGTTGTACCTGTAATAGCCGGTTTTGTCGGCAGAACAGCAGACGGAAGAATCACGACGCTCGGTCGAGGGGGAAGTGACACCACAGCCTTCATTCTGGCAAGAGCCTTAAAAGCTGATGAAGTCATTTTAGTCACTGACGCAGACGGAATCATGTCTGCTGACCCAAAAATCATCGCTAATCCTCAGAAACTTCCAGAAATTGATGTTGGCACTTTGGTGGCGCTGGCCGATTCGGGCGCAAAGTTCATTCACACAAAGGCGTTGAAGTACAAGGATTCCTGCACAAACGTCAGAGTCATCAGCCATACTCACGGCGATCTAAGAGAAAATGGAACTCTGATCACAGGCGCCCTCGAATCCGAGCTCGACGTAAACATTGCAAACAACTCTCCAGCTCTGTCAATAACCATTGTAGGCAAGGGCATTTGTGACGCACCCCTGATAATGCAGAAGTTGGCTGAAGAGACGAGGGTCCACTCGTCCCTAATTGGATTGTCAGTAAACCACAACTCGATGATTCTCTACGCAGTTCAGGAAGGCGATCCCGAGCTGCTTCTTGAAAAAATCCATGACATCGTGATCAAACACAAAGAGACGATAGCCATGTCTGTAAAACTCAGTTTAGCATTTCTGAAAATACACGGCGTCGGATTGGAGAAAACCCCGGGAATCATAGGAAAGGTCTCGGATACTCTACGAACACACGGGATAAACATTTTTGGCATACTGACAATAACATCGAGCATCCTGCTTTTCGTCGATTGGAACCTGAAAGAAATCGCCCTGAACGTAGTGAAAGAGTCTTTGAGGGGTGGAGAAAAATGAAGAAAGCAGCAATTTTGGGGGCAACTGGGATGGTTGGACAGATCTTCGTTCAACTATTGAGCGGACATCCATGGTTCGAAGTTACCGTGGTCGCAGCGTCCGAAAGGAGTGGAGGACTGAGATTCTCCGAAGCAGCAAAATGGAAATTGCCGACTCCTATCCCTGAAAGCGTTGCCGACTTGGAAGTAAAGAAAATAGACCCTGAAAACGTCAAGGACGTAGATCTCGTTTTCTCAGCGTTGCCTGCTGAAGTGGCCGGTAGAACGGAAGAAAAGTTCGCTCAAGCTGGAAAGGTCATACTTAGTAATGCTTCAGCTCACAGAATGGACTCCGATGTGCCGCTTCTGAATCCGGAGGTCAACTGCCAACACGTTTGTCTTATTAATGAACAGCGGAGAAAAAGGAAATGGAGCGGTGCCATCATTGCCAATCCAAACTGTAGCACCGCAATTCTGACCCTCCCTTTGAAACCAATCCTAGACACCTTTGGCATCGAAAAGGTTGTGGTCTCCACAATGCAAGCGCTTTCAGGGGCTGGATATCCTGGCGTTGCGTCTCTCGACATCATAGACAACGTCATTCCCTTCATTCCAAGTGAGGAGGAAAAGATTCAGACTGAGTCTTTGAAGATTCTCGGTTCGCCCTATGAACCTGCTGACTTCAAGGTGTCGGCAAGTTGTCACAGAGTCTCGACTCTGAATGGACACATGGAAGCCGTCTTCGTTGAATTGAAACGGGAGGCTACCGCAGAAGACATTGCATGCACACTCGGAAGATTCGTCGGGGAACCTCAGAAGCTCAAGCTCCCGTCCGCGCCTGCCCACCCAATCGTTGTTAGAAATGAAGAAGACAGACCGCAGACGAGACTGGACCGAATGGAGGGTTCTGGAATGAGCGCAGTGGTCGGAAGGATCAGGCCCAGTCATGCGTCACGAGACACAAAATTCATCGTCGTCGGCCACAACACGGTCAGAGGCGCTGCGGGATGTGCAATCCTTAACGCGGAGTATTTGTGCACAAAGAATTACATCTAGGAGTTGGAAAACGTGGATATTGGTAAAAAAAGGCGACTAAAAAGAATCATTCGAAATGATGGACGAACAGTCATAGTTCCTATGGACCATGGAGCCACTCTTGGCCCAATTTCAGGGCTAGTCAGAATGCAAGACACAATTGATCAACTCTTGAAGGGAGATGTTGACGCAATTATCGTCCATCGAGGAATCGCAAAAATCGTCGATGTACAGAAGGCAGGTCTTATCGTACATCTGTCTGCCAGTACGAATCTAGGTCCTAGCCCCGACAGCAAGGTTCAAGTTTGCTCTGTTGAAGAAGCTCTGCGAATCGGTGCAGACGCCATTTCAGTTCACGTAAACGTCGGTGCTCAACGAGAGGACGAAATGCTCACAAAGCTCGGGACCGTGGCCGATGAATGTGACAAGTGGAGCTTGCCTTTGGTTGCCATGATGTATCCGAGAGGCCCAAAAATACCAAACGAATATGCGGCTGACGCCGTCGCGCATGTAGCAAGACTCGGGGCAGAACTCGGTGCAGACATTGTTAAGACAAACTACACAGGCGATATCGAAACGTTCAGACGAGTTGTCCGAGGCTGCGGCGTACCAGTAATAATCGCAGGTGGACCAAAGATCGAAACTGTTCGAGAAGTTTTTGAAATGGTTCATGAATCGATTGAAGCAGGCGGTTCAGGATTGTCAATCGGCAGAAATGTTTTCCAGTATAAGAACCCGACTTCAATCACAGAAGCCTTAGCAGCCATAGTACATGATGGTGCGTCAGTCGAAAAAGCATTACAGATCCTTGGTGCCGCAACATGAAGGAACTCTGGGTCGAAATAGACGAATCGATCTCTCCGAACGCAAAGATTGACCTATTCAGGCTTGCGGCTGAAGTCTGCGACGTGATCCTGATTGAGAAAAGGGATGTTGATAGTGGGAGGGAAATCAAGGCTAGAATAGCCTCACGATCGGTTGGCTACGACATACGTGTAGTTGATTCTTTCGACGAAGACATCATTAAGAAGCTCAAGAACTCGGGCATAGGGATAGCGGTGAGGATCAGAATCGAACGAGTGGATGATGAGAAAAAAGCTGTCATAGCCGCGGACCTTTTGACAGACTACATAATCCTCGAGTGTCCCAATTGGAAGACTATTCCCTTGGAAAACCTCATTGCGAAAACACGTGGAAAAACAAAATTGCTCGCCGAAGTCACATCTTCCGAAGATGCCAGATTAGCGCTGGAAACCTTGGAACTTGGAGCCGATGGAGTTGTTTTGAAAACTGCGAATTGCGATGACCTGCAACAAACAGCGAAAATCATTGCCAAAGAAAATTCAGAAATTCCGTTAGTATCAGTAAAAGTCGTCGAGATCAAACCGATTGGAGTCGGATCTAGGGCCTGCGTTGATACTTGCGAGATGCTGAAACCTGGTGAAGGAATACTCGTTGGATGCCAATCTTGCGGTCTGTTCCTTTTGGAAGCAGAAGTCCATGAAAACCCGTTTGTTGAAGTGCGCCCTTTCAGGGTCAATGCAGGACCAGTCTCCCTGTACGCACTCACTTCGCTCAAAGGAACAAATTATCTTTCGGAATTGAAGGCAGGTCACGAGGTTCTAGTAGTTGATGCAAGAGGGAACACCAGGGTTGTAAGAGTTGGGAGAATAAAGATTGAGCTGAGACCGCTAATCCTTGTAGAAGCCGAATTGAAAGAAAGAAGAATCAAAATAATCGTTCAGAATGCTGAGACCGTGAGATTCATCACCTACGGTGGATCCAAATCGATCGCAGAACTGAAAATCGGAGACGAAGTGCTGGCCCATGTGATTGACGGTGGGAGACACTTCGGAACGCTCGTGACAGAAGAATCGGTGTTTGAACGTTGACGACACGAATCTGCGTCTCAATTCTCCCCAAAACCATCACTGAGACACCAAGTCTAATTGAAGAGGCCGAACAATTCAAAGCAGATTTCATCGAAGTCAGATTGGACCGACTCAAAGAATACGACAGTTTGATCGACATTACGAGTCATACAAGAACGCCAATCATTGCCACAAATAGATCGCCCGAACATAAAGGCGACTTCTCAGGGACTGAAATCGAACGCCAAGAAACGCTTCTTGACGCCGCAAGAAACGGATTTGAATACGTCGACTTAGAATTAACGACGCCAAAACTGAAGAATCTTGTCAAGAAAATGCGAAAAACCAAAGTGAAACTGATAATCTCATTTCACGACTTTGACAAGACACCACCGATCACAAGGCTCCATGAAATTCTTCAGAAAGAGACGACAATGGGAGCTGACCTGTGCAAAATCGTCACTACCGCCGCGTCCATCAAAGACAACCTGCCCATGCTAGAATTTCTGTCTGAAACTCGAAGAAAACACAAGATGATATGCTTCTGCATGGGCAAACTTGGCAAAACATCCAGGTTCCTATCTCCACTTTTCGGTGCTTTTTTTACGATTGCATCCCTGCGTCCGGGAAAAGAAACAGCCGAAGGACAACTGCCTATTCAAGAAATGAGAAGAGCATATGACGCTTTGGAAATGATGTGAAATGCAAATCTCAGGAAAAACAAAAGTCTGCGGAATTATCGGAGATCCGATAGAACACACGTTGAGTCCAGTCATACACAATGCAGGGTTCAGTCATCTAAAGCTAGACTTCGTCTACGTTCCATTCACGGTCAAAGCGCATGACCTAAAAGAAGCCATGAACGCCTTCAATGGCCTAGGCATTCACGGGTTGAATGTCACAATGCCCCACAAAACGGCTGTCTTGGATTTTCTAACTGAAACGGATCCTCCGGCCAGATCCCTCGGCGCCGTCAACACCATCCTTAACCATGATGGCAAAAGTGTTGGTTTCAACACCGACGGCGTAGGAGCCATAAACGCGCTAAGGGCAGGAGGCGTAGACCTGAAGGGAAAAAAGCTGCTTCTGCTCGGAGCAGGTGGCGCGGCGAGGGCAATAGCCTTCTGCGCCGCGCAAGAAGTTGAAAAGATCACGATTCTTAACAGGACTGCAGACAAGGCCGAGAAACTGGCCAAAGACCTTCAGATGAGATTTGGCAGTAGAATCAAAGCAGATTCACTCTTGCCCAGCGCGATAAGCAGAGAGTTGAAAGATGCCGATCTACTGGTAAACGCAACCTCCATGGGAATGCATCCGTGTGCCGGCCGGAGCCCTGTCGATGCGAAACTCTTGAGATCCGATTTGTGCGTCATGGACATCGTTTACGATCCAGTAGAAACGAAGCTGGTCAGCGACGCAAAATCCGCTGGAGCTAATGTCCTCAACGGCTTAGAAATGCTGGTCAACCAAGCAGCGGTTTCATTCGAAATCTGGACAAACCAACGGGCTCCAATCACAATTATGAAAGAAGCCGCTCTGAGAAAACTGGACCCGAAAAGGTGCATTCTTTGACCCAAGCCGAAGCGTTAAGTCACGGAGCCGCAACCATAGTGAATGCCATAGCAGCAGGTAAAGGAGCGGCTTTCGGATTAGACCTCTGGACAAAAGCCAAGGTCAAACTGATCAATGAGCCAGGAATCATTAAGGGCCACGTCCTTTCAGACCCTGATGAGAAGTCTGTTCTCATAACAAAAACCGTGGAAAGAGTTTTCAGATACTTTGATGTCAACGACGAATTCGGGGCTCAAGTTGAGACTTCGTCCAACATTCCAATCGCCAGAGGCCTAAAGAGCAGCAGCGCAGCCGCAAATGCTACAGCCCTGGCAACTGTCGCGGCATTGAAAAAAAGTCTGGACGACATGACAATAATCAATTTTGGAGTCGACGGCGCACTCGATGCAAAAGTAACGATTACCGGAGCTTTTGACGATGCCTCTGCTTCCTATTTTGGGGGAGTCATCGTCACGGACAACATCAAAAGAAAAATTCTAAAACGCCTCGTAGTGCCAGATAACTTTGCCGTTCTGCTTTGCATTCCTCCCAAGAAGAGCTACACTGTCAACGTTGACATCGACAGGATTCACAGCGTGGCATCTCTTGCAGAAATCGCCCATAAAGAGGCGTGTCGCGGCAACTACTGGCAGGCCATGTCCCTCAACGGTCTGATCTATTCCGTTGCATTGGGATATGACTCGTCCATTGCTGTGGACGCCCTGATGGCTGGAGCGGTGGCTGCTGGACTATCGGGGAAAGGCCCAGCTGTTGTTGCCGTGGTTCCTGATGAAAAAATCGACGACGTAAGAATCAAGTGGAACGATCGCGAAGCAAAGATTCTTCAAACTCGTGTAAATCACCAAAAAGCTCGGGTTACGAGTTGAAACTATGGCAGATGCAATCATCAAAGGGCACCAGAAGCTGAATGGGAAAGTCGCTGCGCCACCATCCAAGGCTTACACACATAGAGCGTTGATTGCCGGATTGTTGTCAAACGGAGTTTCTCGAATATCCAACCCTTTGTTTTCAGAAGACACCGACGCTACTCTGAAAGCCGTAACAACCCTGGGAGCTAAAATAGGCTCTTCAGAAAACCAATGGACAATTCAAGGAATCCAGCAGATTGAAAAACCTCAGGCCCCAATACGATGCGGTGAGTCTGGATCAACCCTTAGGTTCCTTCTGCCTGTCGCAGCTCTTGCTTCCGGGCCTTCTGTCTTCACTCTGGGAACGTCGCTTTCCAGAAGACCTTTGGCGCCTCTCCTTCGAAGCTTGGAGCAGTTGGGAGTCAAATCAGACTTTCGGATAAACCAAAGTCCTTCGGTGGTTGAGATATGCGGAGGAGGAATAAAAGGCGGGAAGACAACAATGACAGGAGATGTTAGTTCTCAGTTTGTCTCAGGACTGCTATTCGGATGCTCAAAGGCAGAAGCTGACACGGACATTCTTCTTTCAACACCGTTGGAATCCAGAGATTACGTCAGGATGACGATTGAGGTTCTCAACAAACATGGCGTCAGAATGTTTGCCCATGAGAACATGACACAACTGAAGGTCTTTGCAAACCAAACCTACAGACCCTTCGACCACGACATCCCGGGCGACTTCTCGTCAGCAGCCTTTCTTCTAGCCGCTGCGGCAGTAACCTCTTCAAAACTGAAAATTGGAAACCTCAACTGGAAAACAGGCCAAGGAGATCAACAAATCTTGAACATTCTTGAAAAAACTAGATGCAAGATCAAGAAGGCTGAAGAAAGCATTGAAATCGAAGGCAATGAGCTTTTTGCCACCGATGTTGATGCCAGAGACACACCAGATCTGGTTCCCGTTTGCGCTTCCCTCGCATGTTATTCTCAAGGAATCTCGAGAATATTCAATGCAGGAAGGCTCCGACTCAAAGAGTCAGACAGACTTTCGGCGTTGCAAATGGAGTTGAAGAAAATGGGCGGGAAAATCTCGATAATAGAGAGTGGTTTGGCCATTGAAGGCCCATGCAAGATGCGAGGCGCAACTATCAATCCTCATGGAGATCACAGAATTGCGATGGCATGTGCTGTAGCCGCATTGGCAGCAGATGGTCAAACTGTGATTCAAAACTGTGAGTGCGTAAGCAAATCGTATCCTGGATTCTTCGATGATTTGAGTCTTTTGGGGGCTGATGTCGTTGTCTGCAGGTAATTCGATAGGCAAAGACTTCGTTTTCACCTGTTTCGGTGAAAGTCACGGCAAGTGCGTAGGAGCGATCATAGACGGATGCCCAGCTGGTCTGTCCTTCTGGAAGAAGGATATACAACTGGAGCTTGACAGGAGAATACCGTCAAAAAGGGAAATCGTCTCTGCTAGAGTCGAAAAGGATTCCGTGGAGATACTTTCCGGCGTTTTCGAGGGTCGAACAACGGGCGCACCAATTTGTGCACTGACCCGGAACAGAGATGCAAGGTCGAGTGAGTACAGGCAAACCAAGGATTTGCTGAGACCGGGGCATGCAGACTATTCTGCAAGAATTCGATACCGTAACTTCAATGATTACCGTGGCGGAGGGAGATTTTCAGGGAGAATGACCGTGGCTTTCATTATGGCAGGCGCCGTGGCCAAGAAACTGCTGAGAAGATTCAATGTCAACATTGCTGCCTACACGGTTGCGATAGGGGGAATAGAACTTCGAAGAGAACCCACCATTGATGAAATCGAGCGCAGATTTGACAATCCGGTCAGATGCCCTGATCCAGACACTGCCAAAATCATGGAAGAAGCTATCATGAATGCTAAAGCTGAGGGAGACAGTCTAGGAGGAATCGTTCAATGCATCGCAACGAACGTGCCGCCCGGACTTGGGCAACCCATATTCGATTCTCTCGACGCTGACCTTGCCAAGATGCTTTTCAATATTCCAGCCGTCAAGGGCGTTGAAGTTGGAGCGGGATTCAAGTCCGCAGAGATGAAAGGATCTGAATTCAACGATTTCTACTCCATACGTGAAGGAAAAATCACAACTCTGACAAACAATGCCGGAGGAATCCAGGGAGGCATTTCGTCCGGAATGCCGATTTCGATCAGGGTAGCCATAAAACCAACATCTTCTATCGGAAAGAAACAGAAAACCGTGGACCTTTCAAGAATGAAAGATACCATCATCGAGGTCAAAGGCAGGCACGACCCATGCATCGTACCCAAGGCTGTTTCGGTAGTTGAATCTTCAATAGCATTGATATTGGCGGATCACATGCTACGAGCGGGCGCTATACCAAAAGTTTTAGCGGAGGAATAATGATTTGAAAGAAATCGTCGCGTTAAGAAAAAAGATCGACGATATAGACGAACGAATTCTTCTTCTGCTGAAAAAGCGGGCTGAAGTAAGCTGCAAAATTGGTTCAATAAAAAAGAAAATTGGACTATCGATAAGAGACCGAACGAGAGAAAGTCGACTTTATGCTCATTTGAGGTATAAGGCGGAACGACTAGGTCTGAGCGCTGATCTTGTTGAGACGTTATACCGCGAAATAGTCGCAATGTGCATTCGCGTCCAAGAAAACAGTGTCGAAACTCAAGATCACGTTTCCGAGGATTGATGAGAAAATGCTCTATGAAACAAATGAAACCGCTATGAAACTCGAA
>Ga0315288_10007932_pt1 | contig 13437 bp, 7 predicted proteins | sample YL17G11_20_MG_FD_203454 | JGI IMG/M metagenome (GOLD analysis project Ga0315288, IMG submission 203454) | Sediment microbial communities from Yellowstone Lake, YNP, Wyoming, USA - YL17G11_20 | ecosystem: Environmental > Aquatic > Freshwater > Lake > Sediment | place: USA: Wyoming | collected...
ACCTGGCGGCAGGCGCCCACCAGGGGACCATCGAGATTTCCGTGCCGGCGGCGATGCCCTCGCTGGTGACGATTGCGGTAACGTTGACGGTTTCCTCGGCGCAGCCGGCGAACCTGTCGATTCAGCCTTCCAGTCTGAGCTTCCAGGTGGTGGCGGGAGGAACAGCGCCGCCCGCCCAGTCGCTGCGCATTGAGAACGCGGGAGGCGGGGCGCTGACCTGGAAGGCGCTGGCGGCGACCTTCAGCGGGAACTGGCTGGCGATCTCGCCGGAGTCGGGCAGCGCGCCGGCCGGCATGCAGGTGAGCGTAAGTCCGTCACGGCTGGCGGCGGGCTCCTATTCCGGCACCATCCTGGTGCTTAGCGACAACAACCAGACCGCCACGATACCGGTGAACTTGCTGGTTTCCCGGCCGGCGGGAGTGCTCCTGCTCAGCCAGGGCAGCCTGCTGTTCCGGGCCGTTCAAGGCGGCGGGGCCGAGCCGCCGCAAGACTTCGGGGTGTTGAACGTCGGTAGCGGCATTCTGGACTGGACGGCGCGGGCCGCGGAATCCTGGCTGCGTGTTTCCCCGGACAGCGGGCGCAGCGATTCCGGGGCCACCCAGATACCGCTGGTGAATGTCTCGGTGGATCCAACGGGGCTGGCGGCCGGCTTCTACGTGGGCTTGATCCGCGTGACGGCGGTGGCCGCCAACAACTCTCCTCAGGTGCTGCGCGTGGATTTGCAGGTGCTGCCGCGCGGCGCCAAGCTGGGCGCCGTGGTGCGCCCGACGGGGTTGATCTTTGTGGCAGCGGCGGGCGGCTCCTCGCCCGGCTCCCAGCAGGTGGGCGTGGCCACCACCGAATCGGAGCCGGTGGAGTTCCTCAGCCAGCCCATTGGCGGGCAATGGGTGCGCCGCGTGCCAGAGTCAGGCATCACCGCCCGCGACAACGCCGGGCGCATCGTGGTGCAGCCAGACCTGGGGTCGCTGACGGCCGGCGTGTACCGCGCCGGCTTGACCGTACTGATGAAGAATGACGGAAGCCTGCACCCCGTAAATCTGCTGTTGCTCGTGTTGCCACCGGGCACGGCCATGGCAACGGCGCTCTCCCCACAAGAGGTCCGCCCAGTCGATGCGGGCTCGACCTGCACTGCGTCCAAGCTGCTTCTGCAGTTCGCCAGCGTCTTCAGCAGCTTCAATGCCGCCGTCGGGTGGCCCACCGTGGCACAAGTGAACGCGCGGGACGACTGCGGCAACCCCGCCACCGGCGGGACCGTAGTGCTGTCGTTTTCCAGCGGCGATCCCGCGCTGACGCTGACGGATTTGAAGAATGGCCAATACCTGGGCGCCTGGCGCCCCAACAGCGTCAGTCCGCAGGTGGTGGTAACGGCCCGAGGCTCCTGGCGCGGCCTGGAGGGGCAAGCCATGGCCACGGCACAGGTAGGCACTACACCCAACCCGCAAGCGAACATACTGAGCCAAGGGGGTGTGGTGCTGGGCGCCGGGTTCGAGCGCGGCCCACTGGCGCCGGGCAGCATCGTGGCCTTGTTTGGGCGGAATTTGGCGGCGGCCGACAGGTCCGCCGCCAGCCTGCCGTTGCCACGTTCGATGGACGGGGTGCGAGTGCTGATCGGCGGCATTGAAGCGCCGCTGTTCTATGTAGGCCCCGGACAGGTGAATGCCCAGGTGCCGTTTGAGCTGAGTCCGGATCGGCAACTGCAAGTGTTGGTGGAGACCCGCGGCGTGCCCAGCGCGCCCGAGCCACTGCAGACCGCCGAAAACCGCCCCGGCCTCTTCACCCTGGGTGGGGCGTTTGGCAACCAGGGCGCGATCTTGATTGCCAACACCGACCGCTTGGCGATGCCAGCGACACCCAACATTCCCAGCGAGCCGGCGCAAACGGGCAGCATCGTTTCGATTTTCTGCACCGGCCTGGGGGCCACCGAACCGGCGGTGGCCTCGGGTGAGCCGGCGCCAGCCAGCCCGTTGGCCATGGTGAAAACGCCGGTGACAGCCACCATCGACGGCCAGCCAGCGACCGTGAGTTTTGCAGGGCTGGCGCCGGGTTTTGTGGGTGTTTACCAGGTAAACGTGCAGGTGCCCGCGGGCATCACTCCGGGCGATGCCGTGGCGGTTGTTCTCTCCCAGGGCGGCTTCCGCAGTAACGTCGCGACCATTGCGGTTCGGTAGGACGTTCCCGACAGGTAGTCCGCCGCCAAAGCGCAAAAATGCGCTCGCGGCAGCAGCCACCAGCGCCTGGTCACTCGATGCGCTTCCAGGCGATGATTTCGTAGCGCGGCCACCGCCCCGCGCCCGAGCGCTCCACCGAGCCGGAATTGCCGGCGCCGTCCCACCTCAGGCGCACTTCGGTCAAACCGGGATCCAGGGCACCGTCGTCTTCGAACAAGGTTCCGGCGACGGTTCCGCCGCCATAAGCCAGCGCGGTGATGCGCCAACTCCTGGGGTCCGCGGTGTGCTGTGTGGGTTCGGCCAGCGGCAGCAGCGTCCCTGCCCTGACGAACAGCGGAATGCGCTCCAACGGGACCGGGATTGTCACGCGCTGCCTGCCGGCGTGCCGTTCCCCGGTCCAGTAATCGAACCACTCGCCCTCGGGCAGGTAGACGGCGCGCTCCGCTTCCCCGGCCACCACCGGCGCGACCAGAAGACCGTCGCCCATCAGGTACTGGTTGTCGATGCGCCAGGTCTGCGGATCGTCCGGATAGTCCATGACCAGCGCGCGCAAGGGCGGCAGCCCCTCGCGGCGGTACCGGACAAAGGCGGCGTGCAGGTAGGGCACAAAGCGCATGCGCAGCTCCATCACGGCGCGGCAGCGCGCTTCCGTTTCTTCCCACTTGGGGTCAAACTGCCCGGCGTTATTGGCCTGCCGGTTCACCTGCTTCCATGGCGGATTCTTGATGTACCAGGCGTTCAGCAGCGCCATGGGCGAGAAGACCACCACCTGCAGCCGGCGAATCAGGTCCTCGGTGTTCTCCGCGTTGCGAAGCTCGGGAGTCCAGAGCAGCCCCGAAAACCCGGCGTTCGCCAGCCCCCGGATGAATTCCCGGTGATCGTAGAGATCGCTGTACAGGACGTAGGGATAGGGCGCCGCCAGCGCCTGCGAGGAGCGCACCAGGCCGTAGGTGCGCATCCCCCGCTTCTCGAAAATGCCCTGGATGGTGTCCTGGTAGCGCAGCCCGAACAACGAGTGCATCTGCTCGCCGTCGGCCCCGGAGGGGAACGCGCTCACCTCGGGAAACGACCAGGCCCCGGTGAAGTCCGAGTTGTCGCACTCATCGATCTTGTAGCCCGACACGCCGATGGCCACGTGCTTTGCTTCGTGGAACTCGGCAAATATCTTTCGCGCCTCGGGTGCCAGGAAGTCGGGCACAATCCCGCCCCACACTTCGTAGTCCCCCGAGTGCGGGAGCAGGGCCTCGTAAATCGGAGAGGTCGGATGGGTGAAGGCGTGTTCCCAAAGGTTCAGGCGATAATGCTCTTCGCTGAGTTTGCGCGCCATGGCCGCCGGCTCGGGGAACTTCTCGCTCCAGGCAAACGAGCAGGAGTAGGCGTGGCTCAGCCAGCTCGCTTCCAGGCCAAACACGTCGCAGGGGATGCGGCGCTCGCGGAACTCGGCCGTCAGCTTCAGCACCTCGGCCTGATCGTAGTCCGACTTGCAGCGGTACCACATGCCCAGTCCCCAGCGCGGCGGCAGCGCGCCTCCCCCGGCGAACAGGTTGTAGCGCTGGACGGCCAGGCGCATGGTGGGGCCGCCGAAGACGTACACGTCCACGCCCTCGGCCTGCGGGATTTCCACCAGCATCTCGCCCGGCTCGCCCATGCGATACCGCCGGTAGGCAACCGCCAGGTCGTTAGGCGCGACACCGGCCGGGTCTTTGGGAACCGCCGCCGGCCTGGGCCGCTCGGGTTTCCGGCGCTGGTTGCCGCAATAGAAGGTCGCATAGCGGGCGGTATCGACCAGCACGCCATAACCGCGCGTGGTCACATAGAAGGGGACCGGGGCGTGCGAATCGCCGGAGTCCATTTTCGGATCGGCGTTGACCCGGAGTTTCTTCTTCAGCCCGCGCTGGATGAAGGACTGCAACTGGAGCCCAAGACCGTAGACGATCTCTTTCGGCTCCAGCGGCGCCCTCACCAGGTACCCGCGACGGGTCGCCATGCCACTCACCGGGACCGGACAAGCGCCGACCGGCGGCAGCGCGGCAAGTCCCGAGGCCGCCGGGGGGTAGCGCCGGGTGGCGGCCGGCGTGATTTTTTCCGGCGTTCCCAGCGTGAACTTCCAGACTCCGGGGTAAACCTCCTTGGCCGCGCCAGCCGTGGTGGCTGCTCCGCTGCCCTTCGCCTCCAAGGCGGTGGCGGCTGCCGCCAATGACAGAAAATCTCGTCTCCGCATGTGTCCTTCCGCCAGCAGACGTCGCCATTTCCGGCCTTCGCGCACAAGTTAATTCTCCGAGAAGTGTGGTTGCTTAGCGGGATAAGACATGGCCACAGCGCGGCCCAGCCAGCAGGTCCAAGTTGCAGGTTCGAAGTTGAATACGCCTTAGTCAACAACAGGAGTCTCCTCAACTATTTCGGCAGCTTTTTTACGGCTTGTGTATTGTTTTGCGCCCCAGGCGGGGATAAGATAAGGCACAAAGAGAAGAGGGCGGGCTCAGGGGTGGCGCCGCTGATTGTTGGAAGGGGTGGCACCGAACACCGAGCGGCGGTGCTTGAACTCGAAAGCTCGAACAAATAGTGATGGCCGACCCCCAGGCACACTCGGAGCGCCCGGACGCCGCTTCGGTCGAGGGCTTGGTTGGCAAAACAGTACGGCGGTTTGCCATCCGCGCGCTGCTCGGCCAGGGCGGCATGGGCGAAGTGTATCGCGCCGATGACACCAGGCTGAACCGCCCGGTGGCGCTCAAGCGTATCGCGCCGGCCTGGCGGGCGGATGAGACTTACCGCCGCCGCTTTTTGAAAGAAGCCGAACGCGCTTCCCAGTTCACCGACCAGCATATTGCCGACATCTACGACGTATTCGAGGAAGCGGGCGAGATCTTCCTGGTCATGGAATACGTCGAGGGACGGACGCTGCGCGACCGCCTGCGGCGCGGAACGCCGGATGCGCCCTCGGCCGCCGCTGCCGCTTCGCCCGCCGGCGGCAAGGCGCTCGGCACCGACGAGTTCCTCAACATCGCCACGCAATGCAGCGAGGCCCTGGTGGCGGCGCACAGCCACGGTATCATCCACTGCGACATCAAGCCCGAAAACATCATGCTGACGGCGGAGGGCCGGGTGAAGATCCTGGACTTCGGCGTGGCCAGGCGCGCTCCGGTTGCCGACCAGAACACAACCGTGGACAGCCTGACGACGCTGCCGGGCTCTTCGGGAGGCACGCCTGCCTACATGGCGCCGGAGATCCTGTTGCAGAAGGATTTCGACGCCCGCGCCGACATCTTTTCGCTCGGGGTCGTCTTCTATGAGGCGCTGACCGGGCAACACCCGTTTGCCGCCGCCGGCCTGATGGCCACCTGCAACCGCGTCCTTCATGAAACACCCGCGCCGCTCAGTCAACTGAACCCCATGGTTGCCGCGGGGCTGGAGGGCATTGTGGCCAGGATGCTGGCCAAAGCCCCTAAAGAACGCTACGGATCGGCCGCCGATCTGCTGGCCGATCTGCGCGCTGTCCAACGTGAGCCGGCTGCGCCGGCCGCAGCGCCCCAACCTGCCCCGGCGGGCAAGGCGGGGCGGCTCAAGCGATACGCGAGGCGTATGGCCTGGATCGCGGCTGCCCTGGCCGTAGCCGTCGCGCTGGCTGTCGCCATCGTTCCCTCAGCCCGCCAAAAAGTTATGCAGTGGCTCGCGACGCCCAGCGCCATCCCGGGGCAGAAACATGTAGCGGTACTGCCTTTCCAGAACGTGGGCGGCGATCCGGCCAACCAGCCTTTCTGCGACGGCCTTACCTACGTGCTCACCAGCAAGCTCACACAACTGGAACAGTTCCAGGGCTCGTTGTTCGTGGTGTCGGCCGCCGACGTTTTGAAACAAGGAATCAATACGGTCGAGGTCGCTCGGAAGCAGTTTGGCGTGAACCTGGTCCTCAGCGGAAGTGTGCAGCGCACGGGCGACAAAGTGGTGCTGACGGCCAGCCTGGTGGATGCTTTTACCCTCCGGCAATTGCGGGCCTTGGACCTCAGCGCCTCTATTGACGATCCCTTGGCTTTGCAGAAGGACGTGGCGGTCAAGGTGGCAGAGATGCTGCAGGTCGAGCTGAAGCCGCAAGTCGAACGGCTGTGGGGCATCGGCGCCACCGGTGTGGCGCGCGCACACGATTCCTATTTGCAGGGCTGGGGCTACTTCCAGGATTACGACAAACCCGAGAACGTCGATCGCGCCGTCGAGCTCTTCCGGCGCGCACTGGAACTGGATCCCAAGTACGTCCTGGCTCATGCCGTCCTGGGGCAAGCCTACGTGCAAAAATTCAAGACCACGTCGCAGAGCAAGTGGCTGGATGAAGCGCTGGCTTCCTGCGAGCGGGCCACGCAGTTGGGCCCCGAGGTGGCGGACGGCTACACCTGCCTGGCCCTGGTCCACATTCAGCAGGGGAAGTACGAACAAGCGGAGGAGGAATTGGAGCAGGCCCGCCGTCTGGGCCAGCCCAGTGAGCTGGCCTATCGGGGTCTGGGACAGTCTTATGAGCGGCAGAACAGGCTGGAGGAGGCTGAAAAGGCCTATCAGCACGCCATCAACGTCCGCCCCAATTACTGGGCCTGCTACAACTGGCTTGGCATTTTCTACCTCAAGCACGGGCACAACGCCCAGGCGGCCCGCATGTTCGAACAGGTGGTCGTGCTTTCACCGGACAACATTCTCGCCTACAGGAACCTGGGCGGCGCCTACCTGCTCGACGGCCATTACGAGAAGAGCATCAAGGCCTCGGAACACTCCATCGCCATCCAGGATAACGCCGGGGCGCGCAGCAACCTGGCCTTCGTTTACTTCAATCTCCGGCGCTTTGGCGAGGCGGTCGATACGCAGGAGGCAGCCGTCAGACTGGGCCGCGCCGATCACACCATCTGGGGAAACCTGGGCGACATCTATTACTGGGCGCCGGGAATGCGGGAGAAGGCGGCGGAAGCCTACCAGAAGGCGCTTCCCCTGGCCGACAAGAAGCTGGAAGTGAATGCGCGCGATGGGCCTCTGCTGGCCTGTGCCGGCTTGTATCACGCCATGTTGGGCCACCGAACGGCGGCGTTGGATCGCCTGCAGCGGGCGGTCGCCCTGGCTCCCGATAACCAGGACGTTCGATTTAAGGAGGCGCGCGTGTACAGCCAGTTCGGTGAAACCAATCTGGCGCTCCGCGCGCTGGAAAAAGCGCTGGCTGCGGGATACTCGGCGGCCGACGTGCACGACACGCCTATTTTCGACAACCTGCGCACTGATCCTCGTTTTCAAGGGCTGATCAAGGGCAAGTAGGCCAAAGGTCCCCGCTCCAGGCGACCGTCCACAAGAATCCAAGGCAAGGTCCTCGGGCGCCGGAAGGCGATTACATGAACGACGGAGGTTGCGATGACTAAAAGAGACAGGGGAATCCGAGTCGGAAAGAAAGTTTGGAGGGGAGTCAAGCTGCACACCGCAGGCGGTGTGGCGAAAGCCACGCCCAATTCGGCCTCTATGAGCAGACATGATCTGCTCGCATGGCATTCGGGCGACGGGGGCGCATACACGGTCCAATTCAAGGCCGATACCCCGTTTGGGCAAAAGGAATTCCAGGTTCCGGTGGGAGGCGCGGTTGTGACCGGACCGGTGAGGCTGAATGAGCCCGGTCACGGCGCAAAGTACGAATACAGGGTCTTCCCCGGCGGCGTCGATCCGGATGTCAGCGTGGACGACTGAAGAGCAGACCGACGGAACCAGACAACCCCAGAGCGCAGAGGCGGCCGAGCCTGGCGGCGGGCCGGATTCCCGTCAGCCGTGCCGGAAGCCTGGGGGGTGTTGTTGTGCGCGCCGAACCCGGCGGGGAAATGGGCGACTGGGCCGCGACCGCAAGGGCGCGTACCAGTGCGGGCAGGACTTCGCCGGATACCCGGACGCTGGGCCTGAGAAGCCTCGATCTGTCGCTGCCCGAAAACTTTTCGCTGACCGAGCGGCTGACGCTGCAGTTTCGGGCCGAGACCTTCAACGCCTTCAACAGAAAGGCTCCTCTCCCAAAAGTGTGAAGGCCCGCGCGCATTGGGGGTTGCTTGATCCTCCATGGATTCGGTCACCGAAACCAAGCCCGCTCATATCGGCTTGGCAAAAAGTGCGGGAGGGCAAGCCAACGATTTCAAGGCCAACCTTGGCAGCGCCGGTGTCCCCCCGGGCAGGACCGTCGTGCGCCGACGAGATGGGCGGCCGGGACGGCCGCGCTCCATGACCGCAGCCGCCGCCAGCCGGAGGTTACTTCGCTCAGGGCCCAAGTCGCTGGCCCTCACGGGGCTGGCGCACCAGCTTGCCCCGCGCCGCACGTCTTGCCGGCGCCACAAGTTGCGCAGCGTGCTAATCTGGATGTGGCAAGTGAAAGCCGGAGAACCAGATGAAACTGAAAGTTGTGGTTCACGACGCCGAAGAGGGCGGCTATTGGGCCGAAGTGCCCGCTATCCCCGGCTGCGCCACCCAAGGCGACACCTTCGAGGAGTTGCTTCAGAACATCTATGAGGCGGTCGAAGCCTGTCTGTCGGTCGAGTTGCAGGCACCCAAGCCGACGGAGAGGCAGCGTGTACTGGAAATCGCCATATGAAAAGCGTCACCGGCCGTGAGCTTGCACGACTGCTCGAAAAACACGGCTGGGCGTTGCTTCGAATCCACGGCAGCCACCACGTCTATGGCAAGCCGGGGAGCGTCGTCAGGATATCAGTTCCTATACACGGCAGCCGCCCCGTCAAGATCGGGTTGCTCAAGCACCTTCTGAGGCTGGCCGGGTTGCCGGAGACATCGGTCTGACCACGACCGGGATTCCGCATCGGACCGATCGTGAGAGAGTGTGTCTTCATGTTAGGGCTTCAAGCCCCTCGCCTTGTGCCGCAGCGTGAAGCCGAGCGTCATAACTCAAGAGCAGCAGCTCCGGAAACTGATCCTGGAGGCTCTTGGCCGTCGCCAGATGCCATAAGTCCGCGGGGCGAATTTGCGACCGGCAGGGCCGGGTCAAACTGCGGTGAGCCGGGGACCGGGTTGCCGCGGCTGCCAAGTGAGGGACCGGATTCCCACCCTTTGCTGCTCGCCCCGCAAACCCGGCGGCTGCTCGCAGCACTCGCGGCAAAGGGCGGGGCGCCCGGCGCGCTGTTTCATGTTGGCCGAGATGGCGGTGCCATGGAGCGTGGGCCACCCGCCCAATGAGCCACCAATCAGCCACCCCAAATCGTGACAGGGACCGGCACCAGGCGTACAATTACCTCCCTTGCACAGGCAAGTCCTGTCCAGTCAACGCAATCCGTCCTGGGGTGGGGCAATGCCGGGCTGTGACACTGCCATCGCCTGTGACCTTCTCTTATCCTCTTATCCGAGAATTCTCGGAGAATTCTCTTGCGGGGTGCCCGCGGTAGGGGACAATAAGCCCGCGGAGGTGGTGTCCCCATGAGATTCTTGGGGGCGTTCTTGCTGCTGCTGGTGTTCGCCGCATGGCTCCCGGCCCAGGACTTCCGGGCCACGTTGAACGGCACGGTGACGGACTCTTCGGGCGCGGTGGTTCCCAATGCGCAGGTTGAGGTCCGGAATATCGAGACCAGGGAAGCTCGCAAGGCGGTGACGCAGGCCAATGGCCAGTTCAGCGTTCCGTTGCTGCCGCCGGGGACCTACACGGCATCGGCCCAGGCCCCCGGCTTCAAGAAGGTCCTTCGCGAAAACATCATCCTGCGCGCCGGCCAGGCCTTCGGTATCGAGCTGAGGCTGGAGCCGGGAACCGTCACCGAGCAGATCGTGGTCAGAGCGGAAACGCCGCTGCTGGAGACGGAGAAGGCCGACCGCGGCACGGTCATCGACACGGCCCGCATCACCGGACTGCCGCCGGTGAGCCGCAACCCGGTGATGCTTTCGGTGCTGGTGGCCGGGGTGACGTTCCGCGGAGGTTCCAACCGGGTGTTCGACCAGTCCTCCATCGACCAGTGGTCGGTCAACGGCTCGCCCAGTACCCTCTCCAGTTCTTTTATTCTCGATGGCGCGGCCAACAAGGCGCTCCAGGGGCAGAACTACATCGGGTACGTTCCGGAGCCCGAGGCGCTCCAGGAAGTCCGCATCCAGACCAATTCCTACGACGCGCAATACGGCAACAACGGCGGCGGCGTGGTCAGCATGACGCTGAAAAGCGGCACCAACGCCCTGCACGGCAGCGCCTACTACTATCGCAAGGACGCCCGGTGGAATGCCAACAACTTCCAGAACAACCGCACCGGCGTGAAAAAAGGCCCTGCCGTCACCAAGCAGCCCGGCTTCCAGCTTGACGGCCCGGTGTTCCTTCCGCGAATCTACGACGGGCGCAACAAGACCTTTTTCATGGTTTCCTACGAGGACTACTATGACCGTGTTGCCAACTCCCGCAGGGACTCGGTTCCACAGCCGGAATTCCTGACCGGCGACTTCAGCAGGCTGGCGGATGCGCAGGGCCGCAAGATCACGGTCTACGACCCGGCCAGCGGCCGCCTGGTCGGAAGCACCTGGACGCGCGACCCCTTCGTGAACAACATAATCCCGGCCAACCGGCTCGATCCCATCGCCCAGAAGACCCTGAGCTACTTCCCCAAGCCCAACGAGCCCAGCGGTCACGGTCCCAGCCAGGGATACTCGGCCGGCAATCTGTTCCAGCCGGCCGGCGGGAAAGCCGATCCCACCAACGATTTCTGGAACTTCGCCGCCAAGGTCGATCAGAACTTCGGAGCCAGAGACCGGATCTTCGGCCGCTTCGGGGCCAGCAAGCGGAAGGAGCACAAGAACACCACCGGCCTCAACGATGCCCCGGGAGAAGGCGAATCGTACACCTCCCGCGTCAACCGCGCCATCGTTGTGGACTGGGTCCGCACCCTGTCGCCCACGCTGATTTTCAACACCAACTTCTCCTACAACCGTTTCGTGCAGACCTCCAGCGCCGACGACAACAATGGCTTCGATATTACGACGCTCGGTTTCTCGAAGACCCTGGCGGGCCAGATTTTCAACCCCTATGATTTCGGCATTTACACCTTCTCCGGATACTCGCAGTTGGGCTGGGACCCGCGTCTGAGCATCAGCAACGAATGGGGCATGACTCCCAACGCCCACTGGATTCGCGGCAGTCACAAAGTACACTTCGGCGCGGAGTTGCGCCTGACCCAGCTTGCGGTCAAGGACCAGGGCCAGCAGTTCCTTCTGGCGTCCACCGCGGGCTTCACGCAGGCCAACTATTTGCAGAGCGACGCCCTGAGCGGCAACAGCCTCGCCAGCTTCCTGCTGGGAGCGCCGAACAGCGGCCAGGCGCGCTTCCCCGCCCAGACGTACTCGACGTACAAGTACCTGGCGCCGTACGTGCAAGACGACTGGAAAGTGACCCGGCGCCTGTCGCTCAACCTGGGCCTGCGGTACGACTTCCTGGTGCCTCCCACGGAGCGGTTTAACCGCACCACTGTGGGCTTCGACCAGACCCACGTCAACTCCGCCAGTTCCCTGATCGACCGGACCAGGTACCCCGATGTGCCCACCCTCTACGGAGGCTTGCTGTTTGCCGGCGTCAACGACCAGCCGCGGCGGGCCATCAACATGTACTGGGGCGCCATTCAACCCCGCCTCGGAGTGGCGTACCGGATCAAGGACTGGCTGGTGTTCCGCGGCGGCTGGGGCCGCACCTACATGAACTTCCAGGGCAACGGACAGATTCAGCCATCCGGCTTCGCCTTCACCAATACCATGAACACCAGCAACGACGGGGGACGGACGCCGGTCGCCGGATTTCTCCAGAATCCGTTCCCCAGTGGAACGCGTCTGCCCTATGGCGCGGCTCAGGGTGACCAGACATTCCTGGGCAGCGGTTTTACCTACTCGAACCGGAACTTTACTCCTGCTTACATCAACGCGTTCTCGGCCGGCTTCCAGGTCCGGCTGCCGATGGAGTCGTACCTCGATGCCTCCTACGTCGGCACCCGGGGCGTGAATGTGGAAACCAGCGTTTCAGTCAACAACATGTCCCTGGCTGCGCGGCGGCAGTGCGACTACTACGAAGGCGCCACCAGCCAGACGTACTGCACCACGAACATTGCCAATCCGTTCCTGGGGCTGGCTCCGTGGTTTGGCTCAACGCTATACTCTTCGACCCAGATCCAGCGCAGTCAGCTCCTGCAAACCTTCCCCGCCTTCGGTTCCCTTACCGAAAACGCCCGCAACGACAACAGGTCCTGGTACAACGCCTTCCAGATGACATTGGAGACGCGACGGAAAGGCGGATTGAACCTGATCTTCACCTTGACCTTCTCCAAGCTCATCACCGAGAGCGGCTATAACGACGTCCAACAGGGGATCAAGAACCGCGGGCTGGACGGCGGCGACATCCCGCGCCGCGCGACCATGGGTGGAGTCTATACACTGCCCTTCGGAAAGGGGCGCAAGCTGCTGAACACGCCGCACCCCGTCATCAGCCGCCTGGTCGGGGGTTGGGAACTGGGCTGGATCGGGCAGTGGAGCGCGGGCACGCCGCTTGGGTTCCCCAGCGGCAGCATGCTGTACGTCAAGGACGCCAGGCTTCCCAACGTGGACTGGGGCGCGGAACGGGTAAACGTCCTGCGGCCCTGCGTGGCGCAGTGGAATACCAACAACACCATCACCCTGCAGCCCTTCAGCGCCGCCGCCGGGTGTACCGATTACAATTTCCTGATCCTGCCCACGTACGCGCCCAGACAGGTACCCGGCTCCTTCCCGAACCTGCGGAATTACTCGTACCCCAACCTGGATTTGTCGTTGAGCAAGAGCACGGCCATTACGGAGCGGATCCGGCTTCAGTTCCGCGCCGACGCCTACGACGCCGCCAACAGCGTGGGGCGCGCCACGGCCGCCGTGGGCACCACCGATACCAACTTCGGGAGCGCGCTGAAACTCAACAGCCGCAGCGATACATACCGCACCATCCAGTTGTCGCTCAAGCTGCTGTTCTAGCACCTCGGCGGCAGGGGCAACGATGTGCCGGGCACTCAGTAACCCTCGGCACTTTCCAAAAACTGAAGGTCCCCGTCCACCACACCTGCTGCCTTTCCGGCTTCGGCCGCGTCCGGCGCGCTCAGGAAAGCCCGGGCCTTCTCGACGCTGCCGACCTCGAACACGAAGAACACATTGTTTGGCTCAGCCAGGCTTCGCCAGAGTTGCAGCAGATGCAGCCCCGCGGCGCGGTGCGCTGGAGCATGGGAATCGAACACCCGTTTCCACTTGGCAAAATCGGCCACTCGGTTGCGGCATAACATGTAGATCATGG
>Ga0315288_10007933_pt1 | contig 13436 bp, 7 predicted proteins | sample YL17G11_20_MG_FD_203454 | JGI IMG/M metagenome (GOLD analysis project Ga0315288, IMG submission 203454) | Sediment microbial communities from Yellowstone Lake, YNP, Wyoming, USA - YL17G11_20 | ecosystem: Environmental > Aquatic > Freshwater > Lake > Sediment | place: USA: Wyoming | collected...
CTGACCAGGTGCTGAACCGACTCATATTTCTCGACCGTCAGCAATTCGGTCACCACCCTGCTGCCCGGCCGAGCTACTCGGGCAATATCGTTTCTTGCCAGATCGACCAGCATCATGTGCTCGGCCAACTCCTTGCGGTCGATTTTCAGCTCGGCCTCGTACCTGATATCGATGTCGAGATCGATCTCGCTTCCGACCCGGCCCCGGGGTTTTGTGCCGGCTATCGGCCTGATTTCTACTTCGCGAGTCTCGGTGCCGCTGACACGCAGATTCAGCTCTGGACTGGAGCCCATCAGTACCGTATTGGGTGTGTTCATATAGAACATGTACGGCGAAGGATTCAGCCGCCTTAGCCTCTTGTAAACGTCCAGCGGCTCATCGGGACAAGGCTCCATCTTCGTCCTGCTCAACACGACCTGAAATATGTCACCATCGAGGATATGCCGCTTGGCCTTTTTGACGATCTGCTCATACTCGGCCTGGTCGGTATCGGTCGTTGCCTCAGGCAGCTCACCCGTAAACTTCCGCGCTTTCGGCGCTTCGAATCTTGCGATATTAAAGTAGTAATCGAAACTGCTTTGAGCCTCCCGGACGGCCGCTTCCCGGTCGCCGTTTGTGATTATACAATTGACAATTACGTAGCTTTTGCCTTGCTCGTGGTCCATCAGGAAGATATTGTCAGCGAAGTAAAATTCGTAATCGGGATTGCCCAGGAGGTCCGTTTCGCTGGCGGGGAGTTTTTCAAACTGGTCGATGAAATCGTAGCTCAAAGCTCCGAACAATCCACAGGTAACACGGAAAGGTTTGCTGGCCAGGCTGAAGGCAAAAGCAACGGCTCGCAAGACATCCATCTGGTTTGTGCTTCGCAGCCGTGATTGCTCATCAACCAGCTTCTCATCCTGCCTGATCCGCCCTTTGATTTCCTCCGGGCAGAACGTAATCGATTCACAAAAGGCGAACCGATCCTTCTGTGCGGAAAAAAAGTCCAACATGCGTTTTCCGGTGCGGCTGAGGGCCTTGATAGTGAAATCGGCGCCGGTGCCGGTCAGGTAGAGCGCGGGCCTGGCAGTGCCGAAACTAAGGGCGTTTTCCGACAGATGGTCACTTGCTTCGAGTAAGCAGCAGTTTTTAGCCCGGCCGTAATCACTGAGCCTGGCAAAGAAATCCACCGGCTCGTCAATATCAATTTCTTTGACAATAGGAACGATTTGGCCTGGCCTGGCACCGAGTATTACCTGTTTATATTCATCCATATCTCGAACCCTTTATTGCAGTTTCTATGCCCAAACGGCCGAAAATACAAATAAAAAAAGCAGCCTGCCGGTCCGACAGGCTGCGTTATTCGCAATTCTAATTAATGTTATACAGCAAATTGCCGCTTACCTGCCGGAATTTATCCCACAGGCCACCACCAGTTACCGGTATTTTTGCGGTTAATTTGCCTCATGATATTTACATTAAACCAACTTTCGTCCGTTTTGTCAAGAGAAAAATTTTAAAAATCCGGCGCCACCCACACTTTACCACGTCTGTATCATCCTTGTCCGATTTCCGTAGTAGGGGGCAACCCTGTGTGGTTGCCCTAATCCTTTATTTGCCCCATCGATATCCGGGCGGCCACATGGGGCCGCCCCTACGGTATCGCATCTGGGTTTTCTTCGTCTTTTTGCCAATTGGCAGGATTGTCGCCGATGTATTAACGAAAGTGATTTAATTCATCCTCGTCGCGGATAACGTGTTCATAATAGTTACGCTGCCACAATTTCTTACGAAACGGCAGCCAATCCCCTTCCTTTACACCACGAATGTACTTATTGGTCGTCATCGTTTTGAACCAATGTACAATATCCACTAACGTAGGGGCAACTCTGTGTGGTTGCCCTGATTCATTACGGGTGGTCGGGCGGCCACATGGGGCCGCCCCTACATTTACGATTCCATGGAAATGGTTGGGCATGACAACATATTCGTCTGTCTGAACTATCGGGAATTTATCGGCCAGCTTCCTCCACCAGGATTCTATCACCAATCCGGCGTCATTCAACTGCACCCGATCCCCAATTATCTCACCGAACATGCATCGCCGGCCTTGTGTGCAAATTGTAATAAAATACCGGCCCTCTTGTGAATAGTCGTAGCCCTCAAGACGCATAGAACGTCTATGATGAACATTCGGGCTATATTTTTCAGACATAGATGGATTATATCAGATTACACCCGCCCGGCATGAAAGTAATCACATAAAACCCTCTCGCTCCTACAGCCCGGCAGCTTTGCGGAGCTCGTCTGCCATATCGGTCTGCTCCCATGTGAAACCGTCACCCTTTCGGCCGAAGTGACCGCCGTAAGAGGTCTGAGAAAAGATCGGCCTGGCCAATTTCAGATGCTCGATCATTTTCTTGGGCGTCAGCGGGAAGAGCTTCCGGATTAAATCGCTCAGCACTTGCCCGCTAAACTTTGAGGTCCCCGACGTGTCTACAAATACCGAGACCGGCTCGGCCACTCCGATCGCATACGATAGCTGCACTTCACAGTCATCGGCAATGCCCGCAGCCACGACGTTTTTGGCGATATATCGAGCCATATAACTCGCTGTCCTGTCAACCTTCGTCGGGTCCTTTCCGCTGAAGGCGCCTCCCCCGTGACTGCCTCTTCCACCATACGTATCGACGATAATTTTCCGCCCGGTCAGGCCACAATCTGCTTTAGGTCCGCCTTCTACAAATCGGCCGGTCGGATTGATATGAAATATGATCTTTTTATCTACGAGGCGTTTCGGCAGGACGGGAAGAATTACTTTTTCTATGATTTGTTTTCTCAATTCCCGGTCTGAAACCGCCGGTGAGTGGTGCGTGGAGATCACGACGGTGTGAATGCGTCTCGGCTTGCCGTTTTCGTACTCGATTGTCACCTGGCTTTTGCCGTCGGGCCGCAGCCACGGCAGCTTCCTGCTCTGACGCATTTTTTCCAGCCGGGTCGTCAGCGCGTGCGCCAACTGTATCGGCATCGGCATCAGCTCCGGCGTCTCTTTGCAGGCATAACCGAACATCATTCCCTGGTCGCCTGCGCCCTGCTCTTTGTGCCGGCCGACGCCCTCGGTTACGCCCTGTGAAATATCGGGACTTTGCTTTGATATCGACACCAGAACGGCACAATTCTCGTCATTAAAGCCCAGTTCCGGATCGTCATAACCGATTTCCTTGATTGTTTGTCGCACAATCGTAGGGATATCGACGTGAGCCTGTGTTGTAATCTCGCCAGCCACCACGACCATATCGGCCTTTACAAGTGTTTCGCATGCCACCCTGCTCTTCGGGTCCTGCGCGAGCATTGCATCCAGAATCGCATCGGATATGTGGTCGGCCACCTTATCCGGATGCCCCATTGTCACAGACTCGCTGGTAAAAAGGTATTTGTTGGTATCAAGAGAGCTGCTTATCGATTTTTTTGCCATTTGCGATTTATCCTTTCTACGAACCATCGTTAATTGTCCAATCATACGTCATATACTTAATTGTATAGTTTCCTGTTTCAAGAAAAGTAACATCTTTTTTCGAAATATAATTAGTAATAAAATTCAACACCGCCCGGGTTTCAGCAGACTGGTCCTTAAACTTTCTGTCTATTGCGAACTTTTTAATAAACTCTCTGCCGTACCAGGATGATTGAAATAAGGCTGATAAATAAACCTTCCGCTTTTCTCTGTCAATGCCAAATGCGAGGGGACTGGATAGGAACCTTTCGGTTTGTTCGTCCAACTGTTGGCTGAGATTGTGTCCATAATACGGCTCATTTCTAAGCGGCGGACTCGACAGACAGGCGCTGGATATGGCAAAAAATACCCGGGGATCGTCAAATTCGCTGCGGAAAAAACGCTTTTCAATGGTTGGAAATGTAAATTCTTCATCCATCACAAGGAATTTGTGCCCGGTGATTTTTCCCTCAATGTGCCTGATGCTATTGGTGCCCCGGTAGAAAACGGTCAAAATCCGGGACGACGGCTTGATGGGATAATTGTCTGTAATTATCCTGAGCTTTTGCAGGTTGTACACGTTAATCCAGAAGGCGATTTTGTCCTCCCTGGGCCAGGACTCATATTCGCCCCGGTCAAGTTTGTTGAATTCTTGCAGCATTGCTCGGAACTCTGATCTTTTCCGCCTTAGCCCTTGATAGTCAACCATTCCCTTATCATTGACAAATTCTTTCAGGATATTCGCATATTTGTCATGAAAAGACGCCGCCTGCACGGATTTTAGGTCGTTAGGCTCAGCCTTGGCAGATTCGACACCGCCGGGCTCAGGCTCGGCAGGCTCAACTTGATCAGGCTCAACATCGATAGGTGAGATTTTATCGGGCCCATTCTGGTCCGGTTCGGGATGACCGGGCTCGGTCCCGTAACGTTCGGACCCAAAACCGCCAACATCGAGAGGTTCGACAGATTTAGGCTCAACAGAGGCGCAGCCGCAAATAAAGGCCGGTACTAACATCAAAAATATAATAAAAACAAGGCTTTTAGCCATGTCAGCCTTCCGGCAAAAAAACAAGTAATCCTTCGACAGTAAACATTTGGTTATTCAACATTAGCATAAGGATTTAGCTAATAAATGCAACGATTTGTTGGCTGTTTTCGTCGCATTTTTTTTGAAGAGAATCCTCAACCTGCTGGATAGGCGATTTAAAGATAGCACGTATGAAACTAATAAAAATAGTCTAAAACACCGATCAGCCGGTGAAATACATATATACCGCAACAATGATGACAAGTAAAATAGCCGAGAAGACAACATCGGCTTTTGTCCAACTTGACCGAGACTTTTCCCGATCCTCGATGGTCGTCGTTCCAAACGTAAGGCCGCTTATTTTTTCATAGGAGGGAGCTTCCGTCAGATAGCTGACAGCGAACATTACAATTACGCATACGATGAAGATAAATATACTGTAGTACTGAAAGAAAACGTTGTTCATAATCCAGAGGAAGGAGCCCTGCGAGTACTTGAAGTCCTCAAGGAGTTTGACGGGCGTGTCTATCCCGAGGCGAATCAGGCCCAGGACAAATCCGATAATCAAAGCCGACAGGCAGCCTTTTGCGTTAAGTCGTTTTATGAACACGCCGAAGAAAAAGACCACAAAAATCGGCGGAGCAAGGTAAGCCTGTACACCCTGCAGATAATCATATAGACCCTTGCCGCCACGGATCACTGGAATCCACAGTAAACCAATCAATACCATAACGGTTGTAGCTACACGTCCAACCCATACAAGCTGGTGCTGCGTGGCCTTAGGACGAAACTTGGAGTAAAAATCCATCGTAAACAACGTGGAAGAGGCGTTAAATACACCCGAGAGCGAACTCATAAGCGCTGCCAGCAATCCGGCCACGACAATTCCTCTTACACCGGTAGGCAGGACAGTCATCACCAGCAACGGGAAAGCCTTTTGACCTTCGTCGCGGATTATCTGTCCCTGCGAATCGAGCAAGGTCTGCTGAATCACCGGTGCTTTACCGCTCGCAGCCAAAGCAAAACATATCATGCCGGGAATGATGAAGATGAATACCGGCAGGAGCTTGAAAAAGGACGCACAAATCGAGCCGCGGCGTGCCTCGCGCTCGTTCGGCGCCCCCAGGGCACGCTGAACAATGTATTGGTCAGTGCACCAGTACCACAAACCGATAACCGGTGCACAAAAGAGCATTCCGAGCCAGGGATAATTATCATTGAAGTACCAGGCCATACGTCCGGTCTCTTTGACCGGTGCCCAGGTGCCTTCGACATTAGCCGGTACCAACGGTTTCCAGAGATTGAACATTTCCGAGCCGCAAATCGCCCGCAGCTCACTCCAGCCGCCCAAAGCCTTAAGGCCAAAGATGGTCACTAAAATCGAGCCGAACACAAGAATAATCGTTTGCACGGCTTCGGTGTATGCCACAGCTCGCAGGCCGCCAAGAACGGTATAAATACCGGTCAAAATAATCACAAGAATAGAACCTATCCAGAAACTATCCAGCACCATGAATCCGATGTTTAAATTCATTTCCGGCAGAAGGACGGAAAACACGATCCCCCCTGCAAAGATTCCCACCGCAATCTTAGTCACGACATAGGCAACGAGAGAGATTATTGATAACACCCATCGCGCAGTAGGTGAAAAGCGTCTTTCCAGAAACTCGGGCATTGTAAAAACCCTCGATCGGGAATAAAAGGGAACCATGACCCAGCCTAAAACAAGCAGACACCAGGCATGCAGTTCATAATGTGCCATGGCTACACCATCGGTGGCTCCGGATCCGGCTAAGCCGACCAAATGCTCAGAGCCAATGTTGGAGGCAAAAATCGACGCGCCAACGATGAACCACCCCAGGTTGCGGCCCGCAAGAAAGTAATCATCAGCCGTGTCCTTGCTTTTCTTGATCACCCACCAGGTAATAACGAAAAGAATGGCAAAATACGAGGCGATTGCTATCCAATCCAACGTAACTAATGACCCTCCCGCTTGTCCGAGGATTTCAAATGATCCCATGAAAAATCCTTTCCTATTATTTGGTTGGTATTTTTACAGGTTCAATTTAAATTTCGAGAAATTCTACCGGTTCGCACAGTCTATTGCAACATATTCTGCTTAAAAGTTAGGGAATTTCTGATAAAAAAGTCTTCTTTTATTAAGAATAATAAAGATAGATACTTGAAATTAATGACACAAGCACCTATTATCATCAATATTCAGGCTCTTTAATCGAGAGGACAAATTATGGCATACACAATCGGTTTAGATTACGGAACTAACTCAGTTAGGTGCCTGATAGTCGATGTCGCTAACGGCAGGGAATTGGGCACGGCAGTATACGAATACGAAACGGGCAAAGCCGGGATAATTCTCGATCCGGCCGACCACAACCTGGCCAGGCAGAATCCGGCCGACTACCTCAAGGGTATCGAGGTAACCGTCAAAGCCGCAATCACCGAAGCGAAGCAAGCCGTGAAGAGTTTTCGACCGGACCAGATCATAGGCATCGGTATCGACACAACCGGCTCAACGCCAATCCCGGTCGATAAATACGGCACGCCCTTGGGCATGCTCGATAAATTCAAGGACAATCCAAACGCATGTGCATGGCTGTGGAAGGACCACACAGGTCACGCCGAAGCCGCCGAAATCACCGCATTGGCTGCGAAAGAACATCCCGAATATCTCGCCCGGTGCGGCGGGACATATTCCTCGGAATGGTTTTTCAGCAAGATTCTACATTGTCTCCGTGTGGACTCTAAGGTCTTCGACGCGGCCTGCACATGGGTGGAACATGCCGACTGGATGCCCGCAGTGCTAACCGGTACCCAGGCGCCGGACAAACTCAAACGCTGCCGCTGCGCCGCCGGCCACAAGGCCATGTTCAACGACGACTGGGGCGGCTACCCCGAAGAAAAATTTCTCTCAAAGCTCGACCCGAAACTCGGCAAACTGCGAAAAACACTCAGCGACCAGACATACGCAGTAGATAAGGCGGCGGGAAATCTCACCGACGAATGGGCGGAGAAACTCGACCTGCCCGCGGGTATTCCCGTGGCGATGGGCGCTTTCGACGCCCACTTAGGCGCCGTCGGCTCCGGCATCGCTCCGGGCACGCTGGTCAAAATCATCGGCACCAGCACATGCGACATGCTCGTGAGCGAATCGAGCCGGGAACTGGCCGATATCCCCGGTATCTGCGGTATTGTCGACGGCTCCATCCTTCCCGGTTTCTTTGGCCTGGAAGCCGGTCAATCGGCTGTGGGTGATATTTTCAACTGGTTCGTCAACTACATCCAGCCCGGCGGCCCAAAGGCAGGCTCTCACGAAGCCCTGACTAAGAAGGCGGCAAAGCTCAGGCCGGGCCAGTCCGGCCTGCTGGCTCTCGACTGGAATAACGGCAATAGAACCGTGCTTGTCGACCAGCGACTAACGGGTCTGCTGCTCGGCCAGACGCTGCACACAAGACCGGAGGAAATTTACCGCGCGTTGATCGAGGCAACCGCATTCGGTGCTCTGACGATCATAAACCGGTTCGAAGAATATGGCGTCAAAGTCTCACAGGTCATCAACTGCGGCGGAATCGCCGAGAAGAATCCCCTGCTGATGCAAATTTATGCCGATGCAACCGGCAGGGAAATGAAGATATCCCGCTCGGCCCAGAGTTGCGCTTTGGGCGCATGCATCGCCGGCGCCGTGGTGGCAGGCAAAAAGTCCGGAGGCCACGACAGCTTCGCCGATGCCCAGGCTGCGATGTGCGGGATTAAAGACGTAACCTATAAACCAATAGCCGAGAACGCCCGAGTTTATCGACAGTTGTACGTCCTGTACAAGCAGCTTCATGACGCCTTCGGGACGCAGGACTTCTCAGGCAAGCTGGCAAACGTTATGAAAGAGCTGTTGAGCATCAAGGATAAATCCGCCTGAAAGGCGGGGCTGAATATTTAGCCCCACGTTCCACGTGGGGTTTTTACTATTATGCATAAAGAACTGAAAAAAGCCGTCTGCAGGGCAAATCTTGAGTTACAGAAACAGCAGCTTGTTATTTGCAGTTGGGGCAATGTCAGCGGGATAGACCGCTCGGCAGGTGTAGTCGTCATTAAGCCCAGCGGCGTTTTATACGATGAGCTGACACCCGATAAAATGGTAGTGCTCGATCTGGAAGGAAAAATTATCGAAGGGGCTCTTAATCCTTCAACGGACACGCCGACCCATCTTGAGCTGTACAGAAATTTCGAAGCCATCGGCGGTATCTGCCACACCCATCCACCTAATGCAACAATTTGGGCACAAGCCTGTAAAGAAATCCCGTGTTTCGGCACAACTCACGCCGATTATTTCTACGGCCCCATTCCGTTGACCGACGTCATGACCGAAGAGCAGATAAAAGATGACTATGAGCTGAACACAGGCAAAGTCATCGTCGAGCGGCTTGCCGGCATGGACCCGATGCAGATGCCGGCGATCCTTGTCGCCAATCACGGGCCGTTCACGTGGGGCGCCGATCCGGCCGCTGCCGTTGAGGCGACCGTTGTCCTGGAACAAATCGCAGCAATGGCCCTGGGCACCATTACGATAAATCCCGACCAGGGTCCGATCAGCAGCGCACTGCTGAACAAGCACTACCTGCGAAAACATGGTAAAAATGCCTATTATGGCCAGTCTCGGGGCTAAGTCCCGGGTCTTTTTTTAGGAGAGAAGAAAATGAAAAAAACAACATTCGGCGTCATCGTTGGAAACCGCGGCTTTTTCCCTGATGCATTAGCAAAAGAAGGACGAAAAAACATCCTCGATGTGCTCAAAAAAAATGACTTCAACCCGGTTGCACTCTCTATGCAGGATACGAAATACGGCACGGTTGAAACTTTCGCCGATGCCAAAAAATGCGCCGCCCTTTTCGCAGAAAACAGTGAAAAGATTGACGGCATCATTGTCACGCTGCCGAACTTCGGCGATGAAAAGGGAGTCGCCGAGGTAATCAAACGCTCCGGGCTCGACGTGCCGATCCTGATACAGGCCGAGCCCGACGATATGGGCGGTATGACTATCGCCGGCAGAAGAGATTCCTTCTGCGGCAAGATCAGCGTCTGTAATAATCTCAGGCAGGCGGGCATTCCGTACACGCTGACAAACTCGCACACGGTCGCAGTCGCCTCGGCCCAGTTCAAACAGGAGCTTGACGATTTCGCCTCGGTCTGCAGGATTATAAAGGGCCTCAAGAATGTAAGGTTCGGCTCCATCGGCGCCCGCACAGGTGCATTTAACACCGTCCGTTACAGCGAGAAAATCCTCGAGCTTTCAGGCATAGCCGTCGAGACAATCGACCTGTCGGAAATCCTCGGAAGAGTCGATCGGCTTGCCGATAATGACAGAGCGGTGAAGAAAAAACTGGATGCCATCAAAAAATACACACCGACCGGACCGATTCCCGCCGAGAAGCTCCTGAAGATGGCCAAATTCGGTTATGTCATCGACCGATGGATCAAAGAAAACGAGCTCGACGGCACCGCAATTCAATGCTGGACCGCCCTGGAAGAATTCTTCGGAATCGTACCCTGCACGCTTATGAGCATAATGAGCGAATCGCTGGTGCCGAGCGCCTGCGAGGTCGATATTACAGGCCTGTTGGGAATGTATATCCTCCAGCTTGCCGGCGGAACGCCCAGCGCGCTTCTGGACTGGAACAATAACTACGGCTCCGACCCCGACAAAGCCGTATTATTCCATTGCAGCAATCTGCCGAAGTCGTTCTTCGGCAATTCGAAGATGGACTACCAGGAAATCATTGCCGGGTCAGTGGGCAAAGAAAACACCTACGGCACGATTGTCGGCAGGATCGCACCCGCCAGGGCGACGTTCTGCAGGGTAACGACCGATGACGCGACCGGCATCATCAGCACTTACGTCGGCGAAGGCCAGTTCACAAACGACAAGCTCGATACGTTCGGCGGCTACGGCGTTATGAAAATCGCAGATCTACAGGTGTTGATGCAGTATATATGCAGGATGGGCTTCGAGCACCATGTTGCCGTCAACATCTCACAGAAAGCCGACGCAATCGCCGAAGCTCTTGACACCTACATGGGCTGGGAAGTCTATAGGCACGAGTAAAACTCAGGCTCTTCGGCAGCCCGCCCGGAGCGTTAGCGACTTGTGCTATGGCGCCTTGTGCGCTTTCTCACTGGCAACGGCAACCTGCACAGCCGGCTACGATCCTCCCAGAGCGGACAGTCTCGCCGCTACATAGGCCGCCAGGCCTGCACCCTGGTTCTCGGCCAAAGGTGCAACATAGTTATCCACAGCAAACATTACCGCCTCTTCGGGAGAAAAGCTCATGTCGTTGCTCAAGATGCCAACGTAAGCTACAAGAGCATCGAGGTATTCTCCGGCGGTGGCATAATAATTCAAGGCTTTAGAATTGCGCTGGATCGCATCGGCAACGGATGCCATCTGTTCGGCCGTCGGCGGTGCAGTGCTCGAAGCGAACTCATCGATGACCTGAGCCAGAGCGGCTATATGTGTCCCTTCGGCATCCTGTAAAATTGCAGCTACTCCTTTAAGCCTTGCGCAAGCATCACACGGCTGCATGTCCCGCGAGGAGGCCAAAGTATTTACAGCCCAGATCTGCATCATTCTTTCATCGATTCCGAGCTCCGCAGCCGCCCACTTCACCAAAGCGGGACAACCGGAAATTTCGAATTCGACTCTTTCAAGACCCGGTGCCGCAGAGATATACGGAATGACAACAGGAGGTGGCGGCGGTGGCGGTGGTTGTTCACCAGGATTGACTGTAACTGTCACAGTGGCCCCGGCAGGCTTGCTTATTATTTGGCCGTCAGTGACCAAATATGTAAAAGTGTCTTGTCCGGAAAAGCCATCATCAGGCAGATAGGTAAAAGTGCCGTCTTCATTCAACACCAACTGGCCGTGCTGCGGCGAGGTGCCGTTTAATACAACCGAAAGAGGATCGTTGTTCTGATCGAAATCATTTTCAAGCACGTTGCCGCCAACCAGCACGCCCGGGTCGGTTATAACATTATCGTCAGCCGCAACAGGAAGATCATTAGTCATGTTTATCGTAACCTGGGCGGTACCGGACTCCCAGACAACGCCCTGGGGATCAGTCACCGTATAAACGAAGCTGTCGGTGCCGGCATAATAGCCTGCGCCGTCCTTATCAGGCACATAGGTATAGGTCCATGTCCCGCTTGTTTCGTCCCAATGCAACGTGACATCGCCATAGGACGGTCCCGTCACTATATTTACGGTCAAATCTTCGTCGATAAAGCCGAGCTGATCGGAAACATCGGAGTAGTCCAGTGGCTGGTTCTCAATGTCGATTCCCATATGCCCGCTTGCCGAACTCGGATTGGCAACAGGAAGCTCGTTGGTCATAGTGATTGTAACCTGGGCCCTGCCGGACTCTCCGACAACGCCCTGGGGATCGGTTACCGTATACTCGAAGCTGTCAGTGCCGGTAAAATAGCCTGTACCGTCATCTTTGGGTACATAGGTGTAAGTCCATGTCTCGCTTGTTTCGTCCCATTGTAATGTCACATCGCCGTACAACGGATCAGTAACTATCTTCACCGTTAAGTTTTTGTCGGTAATACCTAAGTCATCAGGAACGTCAGAGTAGCTAAGGGGCTCGTTCTCGACATTGATGCCCATGTGCTTACTTGCCGAGCCGGAATTGGCAACGGGAACCTCATTAATCATTGTAATTGTAACCATAACCCATTCGGTTTCCAGGCCGCTGTCTTTAACCTTGGCCTGATATGTGAATGAGTCATTTCCGACATATCCCTCATCCGGCGTATACTCATACTCACCGGTTTCATAATCTATATCCAAGGTCCCATGGACGGGATTAGTCTGCCTGATTATCACGAGAGAATCTTTAGTCAGGACATCGCCGCTCGTAGTAACACCCATATGGGTGATAAAAGCCCATGGGTCCAGCGGCGGCACCAGCCCCGGCGGCGTCGGGCAGTCGGGACATTCGCCGGTAAATTTCTCATCAAGCTCTAATTTTGCATGAGCCTCGCCATCTGAAATATCTATATCTGCAGGAGCTTTACCATCCGAGTAAATTTGCGTTTTAGAGCTTTGAGTTTGAGCGCGAAGATAAATAGCTTTATTGGCTCTATCCGGATTCGTTATGGTAATATTTCCTTTTTCAGCCGTTTCCTTTCCGGCATGTATTAACACAGAGGCATTGGCCGATCCTTCTGCTGAGGTCAGCGCGGTAGCCCTTATCTGTCCTCCGCCAAGGTCTATACTAACATCGCGACCTGCATCGATGTGAATATCAGCCGTAGTTTTGTATTTGGCATGAGCTTCGACCGTTACGATACCATTAATTTCCACGTCGCCGTACTCGGATACCAGGCATGTTCTGGCCTGGCCGACCTCCAGGCCTTCATCGACCTGGTGTGCGTATGTTGTTACGTCACCGTTAATCAACAGGTCGCCGGAAGCGATCACGGAGATTTCATCGTAGCTGCCGCCGTCCACCGATAATTGTCCCGTTGTGATATTTCCGTAATTTGTCGTAAGGAGCCTGATTTTACCCGGTTCGACAATCCATTCTTCCGGGGCATGTTGCGGCACGAACGAAATAATATCTCCGATTGCAATACCGCCTTCGGTAATACCGGTAGTGTCCGGATCGTCTCCGCCGGCCAGCATATAGACATTTCCGCCCTGGGTCGTGTGGATAGCGGTTCGGTCTCCGCTGGTTCCCGGCATAAACGTAATTCCGCCAGTGTCGTACTTCGTGCGAAGAACTATATCACCGCTGCCTCCTTCGATCACACCATCGCTGATAGGTCTTGCGATAATGTTTCCTTCCGTTTTCGCATGGGCAACCAGCTCAACATCCGTTGACGCATACGACTGGGCCTCAATCCACTTTTCATAGACGGTATTAT
>Ga0315288_10007934_pt1 | contig 13435 bp, 11 predicted proteins | sample YL17G11_20_MG_FD_203454 | JGI IMG/M metagenome (GOLD analysis project Ga0315288, IMG submission 203454) | Sediment microbial communities from Yellowstone Lake, YNP, Wyoming, USA - YL17G11_20 | ecosystem: Environmental > Aquatic > Freshwater > Lake > Sediment | place: USA: Wyoming | collected...
TGGCAAGCATGGTCATAATCCCATAAGTTCGAAGATCATGGTTTTCTATCCTTTCCATCCTCTCTGTGGACAGGAGTTGGAAATCGTGCATGAACGAGGGGATGGAGCTGTCATGGTGATTCATCCTGCCGGATATCATTTGAAGATTCCTACATGGATGACATCTTCTGAAGCCGCAAACTTCTCGCTTTCAGAGAAAGTCGTCATCAGACCCAAGGCTCTTCTCACGCTCACCAGGCTGATCGAAGCTCTCAAGAAAAGCGCGGAAGTTGATGCCGCAGGTGTCCATGATACTCTCTCCCGAAGCGATCAAGCGAAGGGAGGGAACCGTTGTGAAACAACTGACTTTCCAGTTCCTCATGGAGCAGTGGCAGAAGCTGCCGGTTGCACTGGATCCAAAAAACAAAGAGAAACTGATAGCACACATGTCCAACGCCATCATCGCAGTCTTCAAGAAAGGAAGGGGTAAAACCGATGGCAACGACCCATCACTTGTCAAATAAGATTAATTCACAACACCTTGCGCGCAAAGCAGTTGTCTACATCAGGCAGTCAACAGAAAGGCAGGTCAAGCACAACAAAGAGAGCCAGGCTCTTCAATACGCGCTTGTGGATCGGGCGCGCGAGCTCGGTTTCACGCTCGTGGAGGTTATCGATCAAGACTTGGGCTCAAGCGCTGCCGTTGCAGCAGCGGAACGGAAAGGATTCGAGCGATTGATCGCTTCTGTTGCCTTGGGGGAGGTAGGAATCGTTCTCAGTCGAGAAGTGTCTCGACTACTGCGAACGGACAAGGATTGGTGCCGGCTCATAGAAGTCTGTCAGATCTTTGGGACGCTTCTTGGAGATGAGGAACAGGTGTATGACGCCAACCTCATGGATGATCAGTTGATTCTCGGTATCAAAGGAACCATGAGCGTGGTGGAATTGAAAGTGCTCCGGATGAGGCTTGTCGCAGGGGCGGAAGCAAAAGCCCAAAGAGGAGAGAAGATAAAGCTCCTTCCCCCTGGGTTTATGTATGATGGGAGTGGGAAAGTCGTCAAAGATCCCGATGAACGTGTTCAGCAAGCGATAAACATGATATTCCGCCAATTCCAGAAACTGTGGAGTATGCGCCAAACCTTTCTGTGGTTCCATGCTGAGCAAGTACAAGTGCCCGTGAACAAATACCGAAACGGCCGGATGACGATCGTGTGGCAACTACCAAGGCGTTCGTTCATCGTGAGTGTTCTCCAGAATCCTTTCTATGCGGGCGCATATACCTGGGGTCGACAGCCAGTGGAGGTAAGGTATGTCGATGGAAAGCTGATCAAACGCAAAGGAAGAAAACGAAAGCCGGAAGAATGCAGGGTCCTCATCCCCGATCATCACGAAGGGTACATCGACTGGCATACCTACGAGAAAAACGTTAAAATGATTCACAACAACTGTATGAGCCAATGCAGGAGGGAGTCGATTTCTCCGGTCCGTAAAGGACAAGGAATCCTCACCGGGATTCTGCGGTGTGAGCGGTGCGGGCGGAAACTCAGCGTGATGTACTACGGGAAGAGCGGGACAGCTGCCCGCTACATCTGCAAGGGTGAATATGAATCGGGAGGCAGATACTGCCTTGCCTTCGGCGGCAGTACGGTTGATAAGCAATTCAGCAAGGAGCTGATGAAAGTCCTCTGCCCTTTAGGAATGCAGGCGAGTCTGGAAGCGATAGAGAAGCTTCATGCGAAAAGCGACGATGTGAGCCAAGCTCTGACTAAACAGCTTCAGCAATTGCAGTACGAATCTCAACGAGCTTCTGAGCAATACAATGAGGTGGATCCTCGGAATCGTCTTGTCGCGGCAGAACTGGAGAGACGCTGGAACGCCAAGATGGAAGAACTTGAAGAGCTAAGATCCAAAATAGCGACCCATGACGGGGAAGGTGATTCACTCACAGCCGAAGAACGCGAAGAGATTCTGCAAATGGGGGAGAGATTCGAGTCAGTGTGGGAGAGCCAAGACTGTCCGATCGAGACGAAGAAAAAAATCATTCGGACTGTTGTTGAAGAGGTTATTGTCAATCTCGACGATGAGAAGGAGATGCTACGTTTTATCATTCATTGGGCAGGGGGGACGCACACGCAGATCGAGATGCCCAAACCTCCATCGGGTATCGGCCAGAAGACATCGATTGAGGATTTGGATGTGATCCGCAAGATGTCGGCGCGGTATGGGGACGATGAGATCGCGCGTGTTTTGAACAAGCTTGGTCGCCTTACAGCGACCGGAAAACGCTGGAATGAACAGAGGGTTGGATTCGTGCGGGGGAAGTATTCGATAGCGGGTCATATACTATCCCCCCAAGATCCAGAGCTTCTGACACTCGGTGGAGCAGCGAAATACTGCGGTGTGAGTCCCACTGCGATCAAGAAACTGGTTAAGGAAGATGTCTTGAAAAGGGAGCAGGTTGTTCCTTGGGCGCCCTGGGAAATCAAACGGTCGGATCTGGACACGGAAGGGATCCGAAAGATACTTGGAGTACTGAAGGAAACAGGAAAGCTCATCATCAAGGGGGTCGATCCGAAAACTCAGGGATCTTTATTGTTTACTGCATAAGGAGTTAGCAATGCCAGGTATTATGAGCGGGAGTGTTGCTGGCGGGGATCCACGAAGGTCTCCAGCAGAACCGGCCGGTAGCCCCACCGACTCTCCCAGTCCCCCCCGATCCTGCCACACACCACAGCCAGAACATGGCTGGAGAGGTTAGGGACCTGGACCCAGGGAAACACCAGATGCCGATTCAGGTTCGCCACCCACGCCAAGCGCTGAAGCCTCTGTGCTTCCGTCCAGCCGATCCAGCAATCCCGTCCCCTCAGCGCCTTCGCCGCCCCGCAGAACAGCAAGCACCCCAGTCTCCCTCGGTCAGTCTCGATGAAGTAGCGCATCTGATACCCAAACGGCTGTCGGTAGCCCAGGGGGTGATAACGCTGGATGTACTCGTTAAACAGCCTCTTCTCTGCCCCCTGCACCGCCTCAAGGCGTACAGCGCCCAGCCCCTTCAGCGAGCAGCTGATGGGCGAGGGTGGGTCCGTGCGAGAGCTGAACGCTATCTTCTGCCCCCGGATGCTCAACTTCCGTTTCTTCCCCACCTTCAGCAGCCCGCGCGCCTCCAGCTTTCGAAGCAGCTTTTCGCATGCATTCTTCTTCAGCCCTCCCCCCGCTGTGTACCAGCCCAGATGTTCGCAGAGCGTCGCCGTCAGTTCCGTCGGCGCAAGATGCGGCAAGAGCTTCACCGTCTCACAGATGCCCTCGATCTCCTCGGCGCTGAACCGCCGACCGCACTGCACCAGTGCACTTGAGTTCTTCTCCGACATCGATCCCCTCCCCAAACATGGATTCCCACCCTCATGCTACACGGGAGGGAGGAAGATGTCTACTACTGCGCGGGATCGGGGAAGCCGTGCGGGACCGCCGGCTCCTCGGATGGGCTTCCGGGCTCAAGAGGGGAGAGGCAACCAACTCAACGAGTCTGCCCCAGCATAGCATGCCAAAAGGGCTGACCCGTGTCTACCCCACATTCTCGATGAAAAAGATCCTACCCTCGTCCGAATCCCTTGCGAAAGCAGGACTTGTCTACTGGTGCGTCAGAGCTGGTATTGCCGAAGCATCGCTTACTTTCTCTCCTCGACCCGATCGGGAACACCTGATGCCATGGCTCTCTGGCTGGCTTCTTCGACGGCTGCCGGGTCGGTATCCACGGCTGAAATGACCGGCAGAACCGACGAGCTGAGAAAGAGGAAGAGCATCAGCACGAACCCGGTGATGGCCATCGCCCAGTGCAGCACGCTCGAGATGATCATGACCCAGGTGGTGTCCCCGGCGCCCCGCTGGGCACCCCCGAACACCAGCTGCGTGGCGTCGGCCAGGGTGTAGAGCGCCACGAGGCGCAGCAGCGTCTCATTCGACTCCATCTCGTTCGCGACGAAATCTTCACTGTGGGGTACAACCTCCCCAGGACATGAGCGGACGAGTGGTCCCGCTCGGTCAAGAAGAGCTTTCGGCGGTGGGCGAATTGATGCTCGCGGGTGTCGCGCGCCGGTCCTCCGTCGCCCGGGTCTCGCCGGGGGCCACGAAATAGCCCACCTCGCGCAGGGCGCGCTTGAAGGCTGATTCTGAGGACGCCGTCACGACGAGGTGCCGTTCCCCGGCTCGCATGCAGTGCCTGCGCGTCCGAGAGTCGTTGACGATGAGCGCGGCGAGGGTGGGGTCGGCGCATTCGACGAGGCGAGCGAGGCCGCAGTCCAGCACCTTCGCGCTTCGATCGGCGACATCCTCGAGCAGGCGGGCGACCGTGTCGGGGAGAGGGCCGCCGCTTCGCGCCGACAGGAACTCCTGGATCTCGGCCACCGACCTTCCCTCCTCGATCGCGGCGAGGAGCTTGCCGGCGTCCAGCCGCCAGACAAGGTCGGAGACCTGGGTGGCGTAGGTGTCGAGGGCGATCCGATCGCCATTCTCGAGCTCCGCGCCGATGGCTGCGATTTCCAGATTGGGCAGCACCCGCAGGACCGGCTTCACCTCGACGGGCGCGGGCTGATAGCGGCATTCCGCGCCGAGACAGTAGGCGCCGAGAGCCGTGAGGCGGAGGTACATCAGCCCGTCGTAGCGGCTGAAGTACACCTGATCGTCCGTGCCCCACAGACCGTGGTAGTCCTCGCGAGCCCCCGCGGGGGGAATGAGCGCGACGTCGATCAGGCCGCGCGTGGTAGCGTACTCCAGCAGCAGACAATAGAGGTAGCGCTCTTCCAGGATGCGCTCACCGTCGCCGTAGCCGAGCGAACCGTATTGGAGCTCACCGATGTAGAGGTCCCAGGCCCTGCGTGTCACCAGGAAGTCGTTGCCCGAAGCGCGCAAGAAGCGGAAGAACTCGCCCATGGAGATCCAGCCGCCGATCGGGCACTCAGCCAGGGCGCAGGCGGCCGAGTCCCTCCGAGACGAGACGCCGGTGAGCCCGCGCCTGCCTTTTCCTGTCTGGCCCTTGACGCAGTCGATGCGCGAAAGCTCATCGAGGATGGTCTTGTCCGTCCACTTCGTCCAGATCGTTCGGATCGTCTCGGCGGCCGGATCGGCAAGAGCCTTTCGGCCCGCCCTGGTGAGCTGAAGCCGCGAACCCGAGAGCTGAGCGAGCCCGCCCGCCTGGATGAGGAGTGGCCAGGCGAAGGCGCGGATCGGCCCCGCATTCTCGTCGTGCCACGTGTCCGTGAATGGGAAGCGCGGGTAGAAGTCGCCGCCTTCGAGGACTGAGGTGATCGCTTCGATGGTTGCCGAGGAGGCTCGCCTCGTCTTGTCGCTCACCGCGACCTTGCCGGCATCGACAAGGCGAAGAATGGAGAGCATCTCGCGCTGGGCGGTCCGCTCGTTTTCGCGGAGCGTGAGCGGCACGGCCTTCGTGCCCTTCTCCCATGGAAGATCGCAGGCAGCCGGCAGCCCTGCAAGCGTCTCGATCTCCGCCGCTGCAGGCGGAGGCACGAACTCTTTGAGCCGTCGCTTGAGATCAGACGGCATCATGCCGTTGCTGTAGAAGAAGAAGCCCAGCGCAGACGGCCTGCGGCGGTAGCCGCCCTTGTCGTCCGTGCCCCAGATGGGGTCTCGGCCGTACTTGGCGCGGAACCGATCGGCGTTGAATGCCGTCGAGCTCGAATGCACGACCTCGGCCACGGCGGCGCGCTGCAGCTCATCGAGTGATTGCCAGACCGTGTGCAGTCGTTCCCCGCCGAGATGCCGCATGATCACGGCGGCGAGGTCGGCCTTTCGGGTAGGAAGTTTCTCCCGGGTCAACGCAGCGAGCACTCTCAGGTCTTCCACGCCCATGCACTCGGAGAGCGCAACTTCGAGGGTGGGGATTCCTACGTCGATAGAAAACCGTTTCATGCGGCAATCCATCGGGCTTGCTTCTTCTCCTTCGTGGGCACCGGGTCACCTCCCTTCCGAGTCGTCCACCCAGGGTGTCCTGGAGCGCACCACATCGATCAGACCACGCACGCCCTGGTTGTCGGAGGGATTGAGCCAAAGCATCCGATCGAAGCTGTTCAGCGCATCGTCGAACCGACCCAGGCGCCACAGGCACAGGCCGAAACCGTGCATACAGCGAAGGAAGGGCCGGTTGTCGATGAGGCCCCAGGGCAGCAGACCGTCGAACGCGGGACCGAGCGACAGCTCGCCGATGCGCAGGCCCACCTCGTAGCGGTGGATTGCGATCTGGGGCCAATCGAAGACGAGGTTGCCGAGATGCGCGTGGGCGTCCAGACAGCGCAGATCGGCCTGACAGAGCTCCATCAGGATCTTGCGCGCGGCCGCATGGTCGCCAGCAGCCTTGAGCTCGTTGGACACTGAGATCGGGTCGGAATCGGAATCAGCAGGGTTCCACCCCGGCAGCACCTGCTCCATTTCGAATTGCTGCCGTGGGCCGCGGGCGATGATCGGCTTGGCCCACTCCTCGATCGGCTCGTCAGGCTCGCCCCAGTAGTGACCCTCGGGTGTCCAGGTGCCCTGGTCTTCGAGCTTCAGCGGCACGAGACCCAGAGCAGCCACGTCCAGCCTTGCTGACTCTATCACACCGGCAAGATAGGGGTGACCAGCGTACCTCCACTGCTTTTTTGGCTTGACGACAATGATCTCGCCGGGACCCACCTCCCAGAGATGGGTCGCGCGGAGCGTGATGACCCGATTGGCTCCCAGAAGCCGGCAGCGCACCGCGTTCCCCTTGACCGACAACGCGACGAGCTCGACGGGGCCGCTCATATCGAGATCGGCCGCCTCGACTTTGTGCTGCCGCGCGCGGCGGGGAGGAGCGGCGTCATCAGGAAGAAACGGCTCGAGGCCCAGCCACTTGCGGTAAGCGGCGAGGTAGAGGGCTCCACTCGAACCTTGAGGGAACACGACATCCAATGCTGCCACGACATACTCGGCGCCGTCCTCGCGCCGGCACCTCGCAGTCAACCCGCGCCGCTCATTCCCGTCATAGTCGAACTCCACGGCAGAGATCGGCTCGCCGATGACGAACCCGTCGCAGGGCAGGACGACCTTGTCCTCTAACGCCTGACAAAACGCCCAAAACTTTTCATCGTCGCTGCGGGCGTCAACCGTGATCTCCTCGATGAGCTGATCCAGATCAGCCGGGCCCTGGCTGTCGCCGTCTTTCTTCTTCATTCGTTCTCTCCCTGCTGGCGTCCACCCCAGCGCGCCTTGGCGCGCTCCAGGAAGGACGGTTCATCGCTCGGCCCAGCGCCCGCAACCAGGCGTTCGAAGCCGGACAGAAAGCCTTTCTTGCGGTGGTGGTCCACGCGCACCCGGCTCACGGTCTGCTCCCACTCGGAGGCGAGCCCCGCGCGCTCGAAGCAGCGCTTGGCCCTCTCGAAGTTCGAGATCGCAGCGCCGTAGTACTTGTTCTTCTTGGCGTTCAGGATCCTCATCCCCTGCGCGCGCCACAGGCGGGCCGCGATGTCAGGGGAGGACTTCTCGAGCTTCCTGGCCGCTGGTTCGGCTGTGGAATGGCTCAAGCCTTCCAGTGCGGGATCTTCGCACTGGCGCACGAGGTCAGTAAGCCGCTCCAGTTCCCTGGTTCCCAGCAGCAGCTCCATGTGGGAACGGAGATCCGCTCGCGTCGCTGCCTCGATCGCCTTCTGATGCCACTGTCTCCGCTCAGCCTTGGGCACGAGCTTCATGAGGTCGTCGTAGGAGTACGTGCTCGGGTGCTCGCAGAAGTCGGCCCAGGCGGCTTCCAGAGCCTCGCTGCTGCGGCCGAGCCTGACCAATACCTTGCGCCTGAGCTCGGCGAGGTCATGACCGGCCATCGATCCATCCGACGCCTTCCTGTCGAGATCGATGCCCCGCTCTACCCAGGCCAGCGCCTCTGCCGGTTGGCGTTGGGTGGCGAGCAGTGCCGCGATGGCGTGGCAGTCCTGGGCGGTGAGTCCGGTTTCTTCGGCGAGGTCGACATAGGCTGGGACATTCTGTTGCGCGATGTAGAGCGCGCGCAGGGTCTCGCCCCAACGCCGGCGGAGGTACTCTGGGCTTTCCTTGGACACTCCGTCGGCTCCCGGCTTCGTCTTCATCGCGCCGTCGAAGCGCGCTCGGGCTTTCGTCACGAAGGCGGCGAGGCTGGCTTTGTCGAAGACCTTGGCAATGTCCTTTTCGAGGCCGTAACAGAACGCGTAGGGGTCATCGTCCATCCATCCGAGCAGACGAGTCGCAGTCTCGTCCGGGTCGGCGCCATCTGCCTGCCGGGCCTTGATCCATCCGCAGAACAGCTCATCGACGCACTGCCCGAAGTCGCCGCTCGAACCGTCGACTTCTTCAGCCTTCTCATAGCAGCCGGCAAGGAACGTCGCATACAGTGCGACGGCTCGGGCCGGCGCGGTGTCGACCAGCTCCGCGATCTTGGCCGAAACCTCGTCGAGATCGCGCACGAACTTGGAGCACCCACGGTCGGCAATGAAGACGCCAGGGTTGAGCGCCAGTTCGATCTCATGCTCCAAAGGGTCTGCCTTGGCGCGTGGTCTCCGGGTCATCAGTCGTTCTCCTTCGGCGCCTTCTCGATCAGTCCCACCGTGATGTGCCGGATACTCGTGCCGAGCCCTGCGCAGCGAATACGGAGCCGCCGGCGGAGGTCTTCGTCGCTCGAAAGCGGGGTTCTCAAGGCCGGCCTTTCGCACACGTCAGCACACGTCAAACCAGGAAGGCCCCCCATTTCGGTATTGGCACTTGCCACAGGCAACCTGCAACGGGACGGTGAGGCCGATCAGTGCGAACGCACTGTAGCCCGAGCCAACTCACCTTTCAAGCCTTCTTTTCAAGCCTTCAACGGAAGAACCGTCCGCGCGGATTACGCAGCTAAGAGCATCATCGCCGGGAAGGCCTTTCGCGCGGTGCTGCAGCGCCGCCGCCCACACCGCCGTGATAGGGGTCATCCCCAGCGTCCGTCCCGAAGAGGAGGTCGCCGCTTCCGCACGGCAGGAGAAGAGGCGGCAAACGTCGAGGGGGACAAGATAGCGAGGACATTCAGTGAGACATTTTAGGGGCCAAAATCCATGTCTGATCATTATGTCTATCTGGCACAGCAAGTTAGAAGTCAATATAATTCTCTATATGAGGACATACCAACGGACACATCCTTGGCTGACGTTCACCTTCGATCTCAGGGCTTCTCCCCCCGCGCTTTGGATGACTCTGGGGGAAATCAGGTCCAAGTGCGAGCATATCGCCGGGGTTCCGCTCAACGAGGAAACGGCCGATCAGCTGTACACCCTCGCTCTCACGCGTGGAATCAACGCAACCACAGCCATCGAAGGGAACACGCTTACAGAGGAGCAGGTACGACAGCGGATCGATGGGCAGCTGAAGCTGCCCGAGTCCCAGGAGTACCTCGGAAAGGAAGTGGACAACCTGCTCCTCGCCTGCAACACCATCCTCGATTCCGCGGTTAAGGGGAAATCGTCTGACCTCACCCCGAGCCTCATCCAGAGTTTCAACCGACTCATCCTGGCAGGCTTGCCCCTGGCTCAGAATGTTGTACCTGGCGAGATCAGAACCTATCCTGTCGGCGTGGGCAGTTACCCCGGGGCGCCCGTCGAGGACTGCCCGTTCCTGCTCGAGCGACTGTGCGAGTTCCTGAACGGCGCGAGGGATGGCGTTGAAGGCCTCGACCGCACCACGACGGCTGTTCTCCTGGCGGTCATGGCGCACCTCTATATCGCGTGGATTCACCCCTTTGGCGACGGCAACGGCAGGACTGCCCGGCTGGTCGAGTTCATGCTGCTCCTCGAAGGGGGGGTACCGGCTCCCGCCGCACACCTTCTCTCCAACCACTACAACCTGACCCGCCAATCATACTACGTCGAGCTTGACCGGGCCAGCAGGTCCGGAGGCGAGGTACTGCCATTCCTCCTGTATGCAACGCGGGGATTACTAGATGGGCTGCGCGGCCAGCTCAAGGAGATCCGTCAGTACCAACTCGAGATGATCTGGCGCGACCACGTCTCTCGCGTGTTGGAGGGCAGCAGACCGGGAGAATCCGCGGAGGTGAGAGCACGCCAGAGAGAGCTGGTGGCTGCCCTGTCGGAGCATGATAATCCCGTACCTGTCTCAGAAATCGCGCTCCTCACGCCACCGATCGCGAGAGCCTACGCCACTCGGACGCGCAAGACGCTCACCCGGGATTTGAATGCCTTGAGGGATCTCGGATTAATCGAGGTCGGTCCTGAGGGGGCGCGCGCCAGGATCGAGACCATCCTCGCGTTCCTTCCACCGAAGAAGCGAACCTGAGGCGATCCTGAGGGCCGGCTCCTTCCAGCTATGCGTGCGGACTGCAGGACGACCGTTTCAACGGCTTCTACGTGCCCGCCCTCTCCGCAGGCGACCACGCTGCCGGCGCCTCAACCAGACACATGCCAGGCCGCGAGGGGGCGGTGCGGCAGCCGTGTGCGGAGCAAACGACGAGAGTTCGACCCGACCGAGGGCGCTTGAGCCGGGCCTTGGCCGGGACGGACCACGTGACTACCTTTGCCGCCGGCATCCCCCGGGCGGGCCACGCCCAGAAAAGGAAGGGACAGGGTGAGAACCGTGTTCATCGCTCTGCTGCGCGGCATCAACGTCGGGACCGCCAAGCGCGCGGCCATGGCGGAGCTGCGCGCGGCGGTGGAGGAACTGGGCTACACCGAGGTGCGCACCCTGCCCAACAGCGGCAACGTCGTTTTCTTGGCTGCGAAGGCAGCGCTGCGCGAGCTGGCCGTGCGCATCGAGAAGGCGCTGAAGGCCAAGCTGGGCGTATCGGCCCGTGTGATGGTGATCAGCGCCGAAGAGCTCGCCGAGGTGGTGGCTGGGAACCCCCAGGGCGGCAGGCGCTGGAGCTCCGAAGGAGCGAAGCGCCGAGAGCCCGCTGGGGAAGATCGCCGACAACCCCTCGCGCTTGATAGTGGGGATCCTGGAGGACCCCGCGGATAGGGGGAAGCTCGCGGACATCGCGAATAGGGACTGGAGGAAGGAGAGGATTGAGCTGGGGGCGGCGCGCTTGAAGGCGAAGGGCTTGGGAGGCAAGGGCGCGGGAAGCGCGGCTCGCGCGGTGTACATGTGGGTGCCCCAGGGGGTGACATCCCGCAACTGGGCGACGATGCTCAAGCTGAGGGAGATGACGAAAAGGAAAGGGCTGGAATGTCATTTGGTGAGAGGCTGAAGGCAGCACGAGAGATGGCAGGTCTTTCTCAAGAGGGTCTTGCTGCCAAGATTGGCAACAGGATCACCAAGCAAGCCATCAGCAAGTACGAGAAGGATCTGATGAAGCCGGAAGGCAGCAGCACTTTGATTGCCCTGGCCGGAGCGCTTCAAGTTCCCGTGGACTACTTCTTCCGAACCGTGTCGCGAGAGCCCTTGGATGTGCACTTCCGAAAGCGAGCAGTTATTGGAGCAAAGTCCGTGAGGGCCATGACCGAGATAGTGCGCGATCGGCTGGAGCGCTATGTCGAACTCGAAGAGCTTCTTGGTATACAGGCAGATTTCGTAAGCCCTCTTCGCCGCCAAGGACTCAGGGCTGAAGACGATTCCATAGCCGCCGCAAGAGAACTCAGAGTCGCGTGGGGGATCGGAAGCGATCAGCCAGTTGCCAGCGTCACTCAGCTTTTCGAAGATAAGGGCATCAAGCTCATCACTGTGAAGGGGTTTGATGGGTTCGATGGCATGGCGGGCTATTACCGGAATCACCGCTTCATCTCAATTCAGGAAAACTTTCCAAAGGAGCGCGTCAGATTCACCTTACTCCATGAGCTTGCGCATATCCTGCTGTGGGATTCCAATCATCAAGATGACAAGCAGGACGAAAAGCTCTGCCACCTGTTCGCATCCGAGTTTCTACTGCCTGCTCATGTACTCCGCGAAGAGTTGTCCGGTAAGATTCGGCATTCAATTGCTGTTCCCGAACTACTGCAGCTCAAGGCGAAGTATGGAATCTCCATGCAGGCAATCCTATTTCGGGCGCACTCCCTTTCCTTGCTGACGGATGCCGGCTACAAGGCGCTATTGCGCGATTTCGGGGCTCGGGGCTGGAGAAAGAGCGAGCCAGGCGAATACCCAGGAGATGAGCGTCCAATTCGGTTCGAGCGGCTTCTGTTCAGGGCAATCTCAGAGGATGTCATCGGCTTAAGCAAGGCAGCTGCTTTGTCTCTTCTGCCAATTGCGGAGCTCGAGGCTGTGTTGGGCGGGGAGCATGCAGCTCGCCATCAGTGATGCGGGCATTCTGATAGATCTCTCAAGCATCGGGCTTCTTGTAGCGATGACGAAGCTCCCCTTCGAGTTCGTCATCCCCGACTTCGTGGTGAACGAGATCACTAGACGGGAGTAGAGGGAATCCGTTCATTCCCTCGTTGAGAGCAGCGCTCTCACGGTACTGACCATGACTGCGGAGGCGATGGAGCAAGCGCCGCCGCCCGAGCGTCGCGCTTTTTACTATAGACAGTCGGGCAGCCCGCGCGAAAGACCTGCACGCCGCGCTTCCGCGATGCCATGGAGGTATTCAGAGCGTGTCACCGGCCGCCAAAGCTCGGGTATCCGAGATGCCTTGAAGCAGGGTCGGTACTGGTCCATCACGTTCACGTAACTGTCCCTGGAAATCTCCTTGGCGATGAACTCGACAACCCGAGCCGTTCCCGCCAGATTCCCTGGCAGCACGAGGTGGCGTATGAGCAAGCCACGCTGCGCGACGCCGTTCGCGTCGATCCGCAGGTCTCCCACCTGCCCGTGCATCTCGCGCACCGCCTCCCGGGTTCTCTCCCAGTAGCCCTCGGCGCCGGAGTAGCGCAGTGCCTCTTCATCCGAAGAATACTTGATGTCGGGCATGTAGATGTCGATGACACCGTCGAGCAGGCGGAGCGTCTCGACGGACTCGTAGCCGCCGCAGTTGTACACGAGCGGGATGCGCAGACCTCGCTGTGCGGCGATTGCCAGCGCCCGCACGATCGCATGCACGACATGGGTGGGAGTGACAAGGTTGATGTTGTGGCAACCCAGCTGCTGCAGCCGCAGCATCGCCCCGGCGAGCTGCTCTGCGGTCATCTCATCTCCTCGCGCAAAGTGACTGATCTCGTAGTTCTGGCAGAAGACACAGGCCATGTTGCAGGATGCGAAGAAGATCGTCCCCGAACCGCCCTGACCGACCAGGGGAGCTTCCTCACCGAAGTGGGGCGAGGCGCTTGCCACGAGTGTCTCCGTGCCCAGGCGGCACTTGCCGAGCTCGCCGTCGAGCCGGTGCACCCCGCATCGATGCGGGCATAGCTGACAGGGGGAGGAACGTGCTTTGAGCAGCTCGGCCTTCTCCAACAGCGTGCCGGACCGGCCCGTCGAGAGATAGACTGGATGTGGCTTCTGCCGCTCCATGGCTGTTGCCAACAGGGGGCCTCCCTTGTCAGGGGGCCGGGGCCGG
>Ga0315288_10007935_pt1 | contig 13434 bp, 7 predicted proteins | sample YL17G11_20_MG_FD_203454 | JGI IMG/M metagenome (GOLD analysis project Ga0315288, IMG submission 203454) | Sediment microbial communities from Yellowstone Lake, YNP, Wyoming, USA - YL17G11_20 | ecosystem: Environmental > Aquatic > Freshwater > Lake > Sediment | place: USA: Wyoming | collected...
GGAGGTACCGCGAGCAGCGCCGTCACACCACCAGCCTCGGCCAGGATCTCGGCGCCACCCTCCAGACCGACGGCATCGACCGCCTCCCGGTCGAAGCTGAAGGCCCCATCCTCCCCCGTGGTCGCCTCCGCCCGTGGGGCGCTGTCTCCCTGCTTCCGAAGGACGACGTGCGCGCCCGGGAGTGGGTCGTAGGACTTCGAGAGCACCCGGCCGCGGAGAGGACCGTACAGCCCGGTGACGCTGTCGATGTGGACCTCCGGGGGCGAGGGCAGGTCAGTCCACAGCTCCACGCACGAGACCACGGCGTTCGGCCCGCTATCGAGGCTGAACCGCAAGACGAGTGTCCCATCCACAATGCTCTCGGGAGGAATGCGGAAGAGGAGCCGCTCCGCGCCGCCCTTTGGCAACGCTCGTGGTCCATGGAGTTCCACGTCGCTGGCGTGGAGGCTCTGTACCCGGTCGTTGAAGACCTCGTTGGCATAGGTGACCGCAGCCACGTAGGGGTGCGCCATGTCGAGCCCATCGTACACGGCGAGGAGCTCTTTGCCCCCCCAGGCCACGGTGCGAGCGCGCTCGTCGCCGTTCACCACGCCCGGGGGGAAGTAGGCGACATCGGTCGCGCGGATGTGCGGCTGGCGACTCGCCTGTCCGCAATCATCGAAGAAGAGAACGTGGTACCCCTCCGGCATACTGGGTAGAGGCGAGGGCATGGCGATAGAGACCTCCGTTGGGCCTGCGAGCCAGGCGGCCATGGCCACCGTGGCGGTAAGCGGTCGTAGAAATGTGGGGCTGTTCATGCTCGGCACTTCCCTTCACGGGCGCATTCGGTCGCGTGGTGCCCGAATCCTGGTCCGGCGTCGACGGGCAGGGCGCGGGTGACGTGGCGCCGAATGGCCCAGTGAGTCCACGCGGATGGCGTCGGAGGAGACGGTGTGACCAATCGAGAGCCGTTGCTCACCACAGGGCTCCCGGGCCTGGACAGTGTGCTGAAGGGCCTGCTCCCCGGCGACAACATCGTCTGGGAGGCGGTATCGGTTGCCGACTACCGGCCGTTCGTGGACCCCTATGTTCGGGCGGCGCTCGACAACGGCAGACCCCTCGTCTACTTCCGGTTCGCCCACCATGACCCGCTCGTCGCCGATGACACGGGTGTGAGGGCACACGTCCTCCACCCCGAGCAGGGCTTCGAGACGTTCATCAACGAGGTCCGCGGCACCATTCGCCAGATGGGCCGGGGCGCGCACTACCTGTTCGACTGCCTGTCGGATCTGGCGGTGGACTGGTACAGCGACCTCATGCTCGCGAACTTCTTCATGCTGACCTGCCCTTTCTTGTTCGATCTGGAAACGATCACGTACTTCGCCCTGCTGCGCAACAGCCACTCGGCCCACGCCACCCGGGTGATCGCCGAGACCACGCAGCTCCTGCTGGACGTTCACTGCCACCGCGGCACTCTCTACGTTCACCCGCTGAAGGTGCAACACCGCTACTCCGGCACCATGCACATGCTGCATGCCTGGGAGGGCGACCAGTTCCTCCCCGTGGTGCGGAGCGCCGACATCTCGCAGATCCTCACGAAGGAGCCCTGGTACCGCTCCGGGCCGGCGCAGCAGCAGCTCGGTCTGTGGAACCGGACGTTCATCGAGGCGATGGACGCGCTCGAGGAGGACGGCCCGTCGGCGCGGACGCCGCGTGTGGTCGAGCTCACGCGGCGCCTTCTGCGGATGGCGGTCACGCGCGACGCGCGCGTGCTCAGCCTGGCGGAGAGATACCTGGACCTGGCCGATCTACTGGCGATCGGTCAGCGTATGGTGGGTACCGGCCTGATTGGCGGCAAAGCCGTCGGGATGCTGCTGGCGCGGGCCATCCTCCGGCACGACTCGCCTCGGTGGCAGGAGCTGCTGGAGCCGCACGACTCGTTCTACATCGGCTCCGATGTGTTCTACGCGTTCCTCGTGCACAACGGGATCTGGTGGGTGCGCGAGAAGCAACGGGACCCGGAGGCATTCCTCGACGGCGCCGAGATGGGCCGACAGCGCATGTTGACCGGAACCTTCCCGGACTACATCGTTCGCCAGCTCGAGGAGATGCTCGACTACTTCGGCCAATCGCCCATCATCGTCCGCTCCAGCAGTCTCCTGGAGGACAACTTCGGCAACGCGTTCGCGGGGAAGTACGACAGCGTTTTCTGCGTCAACCAGGGTCCGAGCAGCCAGAGATTGGAGGACTTCCTCTCCGCCGTCCGGACGATCTACGCCAGCTCCATGGGTGAGCGAGCGCTGCGATACCGGGCGCAGAGGGGGTTGCTGGACCGCGATGAGCAGATGGCGCTCCTCGTGCAGCGCGTGTCCGGCGCCGTCTACGGGGATGTCTACTACCCGCAGGTCGCCGGCGTCGGGCTGTCGTTCAACCCCTATGTGTGGAGCAGCAGCATTGACCCTGAGGCGGGGATGCTTCGATTGGTGTTCGGGCTGGGTACTCGGGCCGTGGACCGCGCGGACGACGATTACACGCGGGTCATCGCGCTCAATGCCGTCGACCGCAGGCCGGAGGCGAACTTCGACAAGGTCCGGCAGTACGCTCAGCGGCGGGTGGACCTCCTGGACCTGCAGGCCAACCAACTCGTCTCGGCGGACCTGTCTACGGTCGCGAGACGCAGCCTCGGGCTGGACCTCTCCCCGTTCGCGTCCCGCGACCCGGCGATGGAGCAGCGGGCCCGAGACCTTGGCGTGGAGGTCCCCTTCCCGTGGGTCCTCACCTTCGATGGATTGCTGCAGAGCACAGCGTTCGTCGATGACATGCGTGAGATGCTGGCAACGCTCGAGGCTGCGTACGAGTACCCTGTGGACATCGAGTTCGCGGCGAACCTTGCCGACCGCGACCGCTACACTATCAACCTGCTCCAGTGTCGCCCCCTTCAGGTGAAGGGCGGCGGGCAGATCCTGGATCCCCCGACGGATCTGGCCCAGGAGGACATCGCCCTCGAGGCCCACGGGGTCGTGATCGGTCAGAGCCGCCGTCTCACCGTGGAACGCGTCATCTACGTCGTCCCTTCCGTCTACGGTGAGCTGCCCATCAGCGACCGGTATCAGGTCGCCCGACTCATCGGCAGGATCGTGCATGCCCGGGAAGAGCGGCCACCGCAGACAGTGCTCCTGATCGGTCCCGGACGGTGGGGTACGACCACGCCATCTCTCGGCGTGCCCGCCGTCTTCGCCGACATCAGCACGGTGTCCGTGCTCTGTGAGGTGGTGGCGATGCGCGATGACCTCGTGCCGGACGTGTCCCTCGGCACCCACTTCCTCAACGAACTGATCGAGCTGGACATGCTGTACATGGCGCTGTTTCCCGGCCGCGAGGAGAACCACCTCAACACGCGGTTCTTCGAAGAGATGCCGAGCCGCCTCACCGAGATCGTACCGGACGCCGCGCGTTGGTCCCACGCCGTCCGCGTACTCGACGCGCGTGACCTGCCTGACGGCCGCTGCCTGGTGTTGAACGCGAACGCCCTCCGCCAGCGAGTGGTGTGCTACCTGACGGATGCGCCGTGACCCTCGGGCTCGGCTCTGAAGGAGACCCTATGGCCAACGAACGTCGCCGCTTCATCCTCGCCATGTTCCTCGCTGCGGCCTGTGCGGCGCCTGCATTCGCGCAAGGCGACAGCGCGCATCTCGTGATCCTGCACATGAACGATACGCACGGAGTGCTTCTGCCCAGCGTCGGGCCGGACGGCTCGAGCGAGGGCGGGGCGGCGCGCGTCGCATCGATGGTTCGCCAGGCGCGACGAGAGATGCCGGGGCGCGTGCTGTTCTTCAATGCCGGCGATGTGCTGTCGCGAGGTGGGCCGCTGACATCCGGCTACGGCGGCCTCGTCGACTTCCGTGTCCTTGAGGAGTCCGGACTCGACGCGCTCACGCCGGGCAACGGCGATTGCTACTTCGGTCTGGAAGACCTCCAGCGCGACGCGGATTCGGTGCGGTTCCCGCTCCTCCACGCGAACCTGGAGAGGCCGACGCCCGAGGGGGGCTCTGCGCGGCTGTTCCGGCCCTACATCATCAGGCGCCTGGCGGGGCTGCGCGTGGCGATCCTCGGGCTCGGCATCGTGCGCATGGAGCATCCCTCGGCGCGCGGCCTGACCCTACTCGACCCCGCCAAAGTGGCTGCGACGCTGGTGCCGGTCCTCCGGCAGCAAGCAGACGTTGTCGTCGTGCTGTCACACCTCGGTCTGGAGGGGGACTGCGCACTGGCAGCCGCCGTCGCCGGCATTGACGTCATCGTCGGGGGCCACAGTCATTCCGTCCTGGACCGGCCCATTCGCATCAGGCACGCTGCTCCAGAGGGCGACACCTGGGTCGTCCAGGCGGGTGACCTCTCGCGGTACCTCGGCCGTCTCGACATACACGCGACACGGGACGAGGCCGCGTGGCACGTGACGCGCGTCACCGGCCGATTACTCCCCGTCGACGCTGCCGTGCCCGAGGCGCCGGACATCCGATCCATCCTGGCGCACTACCAACGTCGCCTCGACCGTGTGATAGCTGAGTGCCCGGTCGACGTGTCTTACTCGGAGACGGGTGATAGCCCGATGGACGTGCTCGCCGCAGGTATGATGCGCTCGGCGACCGGGGCGGATGCTGCCCTGCTCGGCCGCGGCGCCATTGCTGCAGGGATCGCACGGGGCCCGGTGACACTGGCGGATGTGCAGCGGATCCACCCGTGGCGCAGTCGCATCTTCGTGGTGAAACTCACGGATGAGCAGATCCGCCGAACGGTGGTGGAGGCGGGACTGCCCGGCATCGTGGTCGGCGATGCGCCACAGGCCGCGAGGTCCAGTGGCGGCACCTCCACCGTCGCTATGGACAGCTTCCTGCTCGGGACGACCGCGTTCCTGCGCGAGGCCCCCGCCGTTGACTCGGGGAGGAGGCTCGATGACATACTCGCCGATGCCATCAAGCTCTGGGGGAAGGCCAGCCAGCCGGCGCGGAGTGCGGCAAGCTCACCGGCAACGGCAAACGAGGAGAGGATGCCCGCTGTGACGGACGCGATCGCTCTGTCGGTCCTGGTATGGCTCGTGGCTCCGGCCGCGGCGGGCCCCCTCGCCGACGGCCCCGCCGTGGCATTTGAGAACCAACAGGATGCCATCGTCTACTATGAGACCGAACGACCCGTAGCCACGATCGTGGAGTACGCCGGCCCTGATGGCGTGTGGCGGCGCGCGGCGAACGGTGAGGTGAGGGTCAGGCACGAGGCCCGCCTCCCCGACCTCGCGCGATCGACTAAGTACCGGTACCGCATCGTCGTGCCAAACTCTGACGGCGAGCAGCGGGCCGACGAGTACACCCTCAACACTGAGTTCGACTTCAGCGTCCGCGACGTGCCGGCGGCCGCGGAGCCCTACCCGCGCGATGGGCGGTCCAGCCTCTGCGCCCGCGCCGCCCAGCGCATCCTCGCATCGACCGGGGTCGACCGCGGCTACTGCATCGACTACGGCTGCGGCGACGGCCGCCTGGCCTTCGAGATCGCCCGGCGGTCGCACCTACAGGTCATCGGCCTCTCCGAGGACGCCGACGCCGTGGCGCGCGGGCGGAGCGCCCTCCTGGCGGCCGGCCTCTACGGGGCGCGTGTGACGCTTCGCACGGTCGGCTCTCTTGCGGACATCCCCGCCCCGGATCTAGGCGCGAATCTGATCGTCTCCGGTGAGGTGCTCGCCACGGGCCGACTCGTGGGTGACGCCACGGAGATCGTGCGGAAGCTCCGACCGGAGGGCGGGAAGGCCTGCTTCGTCGTCCGGGGCGGGCCGGACGCGGGGCTGACCGAGTGGCTCGCGCCGCACGATCCGCCACCGAACGCGGCGGGGCTGCCCGAGTCCTACGAGCCCGTTCGCCCAGAGGTGCGGACCGACGGCCCATGGCTCTCACTGATGCTGGCGCGCACGGCCCGGCTCCCCGGCGCGGGCGAGTGGACTTGCGCCTACGGGGATGCTGGGCAGACCGCCAACAGCTTCGATGAACGGCTGTCCGGCACGGCGGGCGAGACCATCGAGATGCAGTGGTTCGGCCTGCCCGGCCCGAACGCGATGCTCGACCGACAGGTCCGCGGCGAGGGCCCCGTGTACGCTGCCGGCCGCGTCTACACTCAGGGCAATGGCCGGCTCATCGCCCAGGACGCGTACAACGGGACGATCTTGTGGTCGCTGGAGATACCTGGCCTGCGCCGCACGAACCTCCCTCGGAACACGGGTAACGTCTGTGCCAACGATGACTCCCTCTTCGTCGCCGTCCGCGGTCGGTGTTGGCAGCTCGCCGGCCAGACCGGCGAGCTGCTGCACAGCTACCCGGTTGTGGCGCCCGAAGGCGGGCGAGCGTACGAGTGGGGGTACGTGGCAGCGACGGACGGGCTGCTCCTCGGCTCCGCCGTCCGCCAGGGCAACTTCGACGATGACTACATCGGGCCCGACTACTGGTACGACGAGCATTCGGGACCGGACGTCGCGAATGTCGTCAGCGAGAACCTGTTCGCGTGCGACATCGAGACCGGGCGCACAGAATGGGTCCACTCGGGTGGATTGGTCGTGAACCCCACCATCGCTGTTTCAGCCGGCCGGGCCTTCTTCGTCGAGAGCCGCAGCCCGTCGGCCAAGAGCCTGGAGCAGCGGAAGATCGGCGATGAGCTGTGGGAGGATACGTGGCTCGTGGCTCTGGACCTGCGAACAGGGAGCGTCCTCTGGCAGCAGCGCTATGAGCAGGCGCCACCGATCGTCATCTACCTCGTGGCGTATGACGGTCGGCTCGCCGTCGTCGCTTCGCGGGACGGGGTCTACCATGTCCTCGCCGCCGACGCGGCGACGGGAGCGACCGCCTGGCAGGCCGATCTTCCCTGGCGCTCCGACAACCACGGCCACCACATCCAGCATCCGGTCATCGCGCAGGGGCGGCTGTTCCTCGAACCCCACGTGCTCGACTGGGCCACTGGTACTCCCCTCGACATCGAGTTCCCCGCCCGGTCCAAGTGCGGAACGATCACGGCGGCGGCCAACCTGCTCCACTACCGCGACTTCAACGATGAGGTCTGGGACCTGCGCACGAACACGACGAGCGAGTTCGCCCGGCTGCGCTCGAACTGCTGGATCGGCATGATCTCCGGCGGAGGGCTGCTCATGTCGCCCGAGTCGGGTGGCGGGTGCAGTTGCTCGTGGCCGGTCTATACGTCCCTCACGTACCGGACGAAGAACGACTACTGAGGAGGCGCCCATGAGGGGCATGTTCCGCGTCTGCGGGATCTGGCTCGGGGTCATCCTGCTGGTCGCCGTCGCCGCCTTGCGTCCCTCGGCACAAGGCGCGCCGGAGGCCCGACTTCAGTCGGGCAAGCAGGGGGCCGACGACGACTGGCCGACATACCAGCACGACGCGAACCGGAGCGGGATCACCACGGCACGGCTTGACGTGGCGCACCTCACCCTTACCTGGGAGTACACACCGCCTTCCCCCATCCGGCCGGCCTGGCCCGGGCCCGATGAGCGCGACTACTACAACAGCCCTACGGTGGACAACGAGGACCGGCTGGACCTGGACGCCGTCTTCCAGATCGCGGCTGTGGGCGATTCCGTCTACTTCGGCAGCTCCATCGAGGACTCGCTCCGCTGCCTGGACGCCCGGACGGGCGAGCCGCGCTGGGCGTTCACCACCGACGGCCCGGTCCGGTTCGCACCGCATGTGGTGGATGGTTGGGCCTACTTCGGCTCCGACGACGGCAGCGTCTACTGCGTGTCCGCCGCGGACGGCTCACTCCGCTGGCGCCGGCGAGTGGCGGAGAGCGACTACGTCGTCCCGAGCGATGGGAAGTGGGTCTCCCTCTGGCCGAACAGAAGCGGTGTGATCGTGCGTGACGGCCTTGTGTACTGCGCCGCGGGCGTGTTCCCCGCGGAGGGCGTCTATGTGGCGACCCTCGACGCGGCGACGGGCGAGCCGCGCTCCTCGCAGCGCTTCAACGACATGTCCCTCCAGGGGTACGTGCTCGTTTCGGATAGCAACGTCTTCTTCCCCGGCGGACGCGCGGGGCCGTGGGTGTTCGATCGGGGGACGATGTCTCGCAAGGGGCAGCTTGGCGGAGGCGGGGGAACCTACGCCGTCATCACCGAGTCCCAGTCGCTGATCTACGGCCCGGGGAAGACATCGGCCGTGCTCGAGGAGTTCAGCGGGGAGACATACGACAGCATCGCGACGTTCCCCGGCGCGAAGCACATCATCGCGACGCCCCAATGCTCCTACATCGCCGCCCGAGACGCACTGCTCGCCTTCGACCGCAGCCACCACCGCGAGCTGACCCAGCAACTCGCGGCGATGGTCGAGCGCCGCAAGGGCCTGGATGAAGGTAGCGTCGAGTATGCCGACCTGTCCGACCGGATCGATGCCGCGACGGCGGAGCGGGAGAAGTGCCGCCTCTGGAGCGTCGAGTCGACGTTGTGCGATGCGTTGATCCTCGCCGGCGACACGCTCATCGCCGGTGGCAACGGCGCCGTAGCTGCCTTCAGCGTCTCAGACGGCTCGCGCGTGTTCCCCGCCGAGGTCGCCGGCGCCGCCAAGGGCCTCGCCGCCGCCCGCGGCCGCCTGTTCGTCAGCACAGACGCCAGCCGAATCTACTGCTTCACCCCTCGGTAGGTTGCTCTTGGGCGCGGGAACGCCCTTGCGTGGAGGATCGCCAGGCGCTACCGTGTGTGCACTATCGGAGGCCAGCCGATGATCGTCGGTGTCGAAGCGCACAGCTACCGCTGTCTTCGGTGGATCAATCAGCCGCTGGACTCGTTCCGTGTGCTGGTGGGCCCGAACGCCAGCGGCAAGAGCACGTTCCTGGACGTACTGCGCCTGGTCAGGGACGTGGTGACCCCTGAGCGCGGAGTGGAAGGGGCAGTGGCGGACCGGACTCGTGACCCGCGGGACCTGATCTGGCTCCGCCAAGCCCGCGAGTTCCAGATCGCGGTCGAGTTGAGGCCCCCGGCACTCCCCGGTATCCCAGCGTCCGAGTGTCCCGATCCGCGGTTCCGCTATGAGCTGGCCATCGGATGTCCCGATGGCGGGGCGCCTCGGATCGAAGCGGAAGCACTGTGGTTCTGGCCCTCAAGAGAGCCACGTGACCCGCAGCAACGCCTCGTTTTCCCGGAACCGCTTCAGCCTCCGCTGAGCGTTCTTCTTCTGGACTCCGTCGAACGGTCGCGCGTCGGCCGACAGAAAGTGGTTGCGAAGGTCCGTAGCAGCGGCAAGGACTACTACCAGTGGCGACCGCCTGGGTCGGGCGCCAAAGCATGGAACCAGGTCGTGTCTGTCGGCCGATCCCGTGCAGCGCTGGCGTTCCTACCGGCGTCGGGGGACTCAGAGGAGGACCACTACGCCGCTCCCCGGTGGGTACGCGAGTATCTGTCCACGTGTATCCGCTACATCCAGCTCGACGTGACGAGGATGCGGCAGCCGAGCCCCCCTAATGCGAAGGGAGAGCTCTCGCCCGACGGGTCCAACCTCGCGTGGGTCGTGCGCGAGCTGAAGGAGGCCGACCCCGGCGTGGCGCAGGCTTGGACTGAGCACATCCGGCTCGCTTTTCCGCTGGTCGAGGACATCGTGACATTCGTTCGTGAGGAGGATCGACACTGCCTTCTCAAGGTTGTCTATCGCTCCGGCGCAGAGGTGCCAACGTGGCTGCTCTCTGACGGCACTCTGCGCTTCATCGCGCTCACCCTCATCGCTTACTACCCGTGGCCGACCCCGGGGCTGTTCATGATCGAGGAGCCGGAGAACGGGATTCACCCCGCGGCGGTCGGGGCTCTGTTCGACAGCCTCCGCTCGATGTGGGAGCATCAGGTCCTGCTCGCAACGCACTCCCCGGCGCTGTTGCGTCTCGCGAAGCCTGAGCAAGTCCTGGCCTTCGCTGCCACCGAGGATGGTGCGACCGACGTGATCGTCGGCGAAGAGCATCCTCGCCTCCGCGAGTGGCAAGGGCAGGTCGGCCTCGATACGCTGAACGCGAGCGGGGTCCTGTCGTGATGCCGACGGCACCCGAGCCTACGTATGACCTAGTTGTGGTGGCGGCGGACTCTACGATGCAGCGCGTGGTGGAAGTCCTGCTCTCGGAGCGCGCCCCTTCGCTGCGGATGCGTCCGGTCACCTTCCGGGTCATCACCATGGCCGAGCACGACCCCGGGGCGGCGCGACATGCCGCCGAGCTGCTAAGGGAGTGCGGCCTGCTGTTCCGCCACAGCATCGTGCTCTTCGACCACGAAGGCTGCGGACGGCGCGAGTCGCCGGAGGAGTTGGAGCAGGAGCACGAGGAGGCGCTCGGGAAGGTCGGACTGGGGGGCAAGGGCATCGCCGTGTGCATCTCCCCCGAACTCGAGACCTGGCTATGGTCCAGCAGCCCGCTCGTGTACGAGGAGCTCCGCATGTCCAAGGAGGGCATCGATTCGGTCCTCGACGGGGCCGGGATTCCGCGCGACCCAACGTCCGGGAAGCCGAGCCGCCCCAGAGAAGCAGTGGAGGCCGTGCTCCGTAGGACGAACCGGCGCTTCTCGGCGACCCTCCACGTCGCCATCGCTGAGAAGGTGGGCCTTGGCCGCTGCACTGACCCGGCCTTCATCCGCTTCCGCCAGTTCCTCCAGGAGAGGTTCGGCGCCAAGAGCGGCCTTGGCCCCAGTTGACGCCTTCGCTGATGGGTCCCGTAACCCGGTAGCCGGTTCCGGGACTGGTGCCCGCGGTTGTGGAGGGACTCCTGGCGCTAGCTGCGAAACAAGTGTCGTCCGTGGGAGAGTGGGGGCCCCGGCGCATCCCATGTAGTGCCGCTCACTAAGCAGAGGAGGAAACAGTTGGCAGAAGCGACAGTGAACTCGGGCGCTCCCTCGGGAGACCACACCAGTTCGCGGCTCCTCTTTATCGCGAGCTGCATCTCGCTGATCGCCACAGCGATGGCCTTCGCGATCCGCGGTGACATCATCGGCGACCTCGAACGGCACTTCATGCTCGACCCCGTCCAGAAGGGATGGGTGAACGGCGCTTGGGCATGGGGGTTCGCTGGCGCCATCCTGTTCGGCGGGCCGATCTGCGACCTTCTGGGCATGCGCCGGATCATGTACATGGCATTCTGCTGCCATGCGGGGGGTTCGCTCCTGATGATCTTCGCCGGCAGCTTTGGCGTGCTGTTCATGGGTACACTCGTAGTGGGCTTGGGCAATGGCCTGGTTGAGGCCGCGATCAACCCGCTGGTGGCGACCCTTTACCCCAAGCAGAAGACGGCCAGGCTGAACGCCCTCCATGCCTGGTTCCCCGGGGGCATCGTCATCGGGGGGGTGCTCTGTTTCGTTCTCTCTACGATGCTCGGGGCGTCAGATCCGGAGGTGGTCAGCGAGGTCCAGGTCGCGGGCGTCACGATGATGCTCTGGCAGCTCAAGCAGGGCGTGTTGCTGATCCCGATGCTCGTCTACGCCGTGATGATCTTCACGCAGCGGTTCCCCGCGACCGAGCGTGTAGCGGCCGGCATCTCCACGAGGGCGATGTACAAGGAGGCGCTCCGCCCGCTGTTCCTCACCTTCCTCTTCTGCATGATGTGCACCGCCTCGACGGAGCTGATCCCGGGCGGCTGGATCTCGGACATCATGAAGAACACCCTGGCGGGGATGGCCAATGCGGGGATCCTGGTCCTCGTCTGGATCAACCTCGTGATGTGCATCGGGCGATTCTTCGCCGGCCCGCTCGCGCATGCGATCAAGCCGACGGGCATCGTGTTGGCCGGCTCGGCGGTCTCGATCGTCGGCCTGCTTCTCCTCAGCGGCGCCAACTCCATTGTCGCCGCCTTCTTCGCTGCGACCGTGTTCGGCCTGGGCGTCTGCTTCTTCTGGCCCACAATGCTCGGCATCACGACGGAGAGGTTCCCAAAGGGTGGCGCCCTCCTCTTGGCCATGATGGGGGCATCCGGCAACATCGGCGTGGCGATCGCGAACCCGATCTTCGGCGAGATCATCAAGGAGACCGGCGATCAGCGCTATGCGCTCAAGTGCCTGGTCGTCTTCCCCATCTTCCTGGTGTTCGTGTTCGGGTCCATTGTGTTGCGTGACAAGGCCAGGGGTGGCTATAGGGCCGAGGAGCTCTCTGCCGGTTCGGGGCGCTAGCTGCGGCGCACCCACCCCGCCAACACGATCCCTTCTCGGGCCGGGGCTTGTCCCCGGCCCGAGGTGTACCGGTGGCGGAGCGCGCATGCTGTCCATAGTGCTCGCGAACTGGAATACGCAGGACCTCCTCCGACAGTGTCTGGCGTCACTCGCGCGTTCTGAGGCGGGGCGGGGTGCGGAGGTGATCGTCGTCGACAATGCCTCCGCCGATGGCAGCGCGGCTATGCTTCGGAGCGAGTTCCCCCAGGTCACGGTCATCGAGAACGCCGAGAACGTCGGGTTCGCGCGCGCGAACAACCAGGGCGCCGCGACGGCATCCGGCGACCTGCTCCTGCTGCTCAACACGGACACCGAGGCGCCCGAGGGCGCGCTGGAGGCACTGGTGCGGTTCCTGGCGGACCACCCGGACGTGGGCATCGTGGGGCCTAGGTTGGTCGGCGCTGACGGTCGTGCGCAGAACTCATGTCGGACGGAGCCCGGGCTGCCCAACCTGATCCTTGAGACGACGGGGCTCGCCGCAGCGTTGCCCCGTTCACGCTTCTTCGGCCGCCCGGCGATGACGTGGTTCGACCATTGGACGACGGTGGACGTAGACTACGTGCAAGGCGCGTGCCTGCTCATTCCTCGCCCGCTATGGGATGAGTTGGGCGGATTCGACGAGGCGTTCTTCTTCTACGCGGAGGACGCCGACCTGTGCCGGCGCGCTCGCGAACGCGGCTGGCGTGTGGTGTTCTTCGGGGACGCTGAGGTCGTGCACTACGCCGGCGCCAGTGCGACCAAGGTCGGCGCGAAAGCGGCCATCGAAGGCTTCCGCTCGACTCTCTGGTTCTGCCGGAAGCACCACGGCGGCCCGTACGCGGCGGCGTGTCGGCTGGTGGCGCTCCTGGGCCAAGTCGCGCGACTAGTCGTGACGGGGCTCGGGCTGCCCGTGCTGGGCATGCTTGGCCGAGGGCGGAGCGCGCTGGACCGGCTGCGCACCTACTGGGCTGTGTGTGTGGCGCTTGCCTTCGGCGACATGCGGCCGGCGAGTCGGCGCTGGTAGTGAACAGGTGGCTGACGGGTGTTGCGTATCGGCATCGAGATGCGAGCGGCGCTGGGGCCGAAGACGGGCGACCGCACGTACCTGCTTGGCCTCGTCCACGGCCTGGCGGAGCTCGGCACGCGGCACGAGGTCATCCTGTACCTGGATCGGGCCCCCGGGGAGGAGCTGACATCCTGCCCATTCGAGGTTCGCGTCGTGCCCTCCGCCTCGGGTCGCCTGTGGAAGCAGCGCGTCCTGCCCCGCGTCG
>Ga0315288_10007936_pt1 | contig 13433 bp, 10 predicted proteins | sample YL17G11_20_MG_FD_203454 | JGI IMG/M metagenome (GOLD analysis project Ga0315288, IMG submission 203454) | Sediment microbial communities from Yellowstone Lake, YNP, Wyoming, USA - YL17G11_20 | ecosystem: Environmental > Aquatic > Freshwater > Lake > Sediment | place: USA: Wyoming | collected...
GGGCTTACCATTGCGCACATTTATGATTACTTTATGCTTGTACATCAACGGGTTATGTATTCTATGGAGGGATGCTTAATGGAAATGCATCCTCGTTTTGCTCGCGACCGACTCAAGCCGCAGCCTGGGCGATCAACGAATTGGGCCACGCTGAACTGGGCGATGATCGTCGCACCGAGCGTTTGCTCATGATCGCCACGGCCTTCGCCCAGCAACCCACCGCGCCGATCCCGCAAGCCTGCGGCCCCGGCCCCGCCGCCCAAGGGGCCTATCGCTTCTTCGAGAATGACGCGATCGATTCGGAGGCGATTCGTGACGCTCATCACCAGAGCACCCTGGAGCGCGTGAGCCGTTTGCCCATCGTGCTGGCTCTCCAGGACACCTCCAGCCTCAACTATTCCACTCATCCCCGGACCGAAGGTCTGGGCCCCATCGGCACGCGCCGTCAAAAAATCATCGGCCTTCTCCTCCACTCTACTCTGGCCGTCACCCCCAGCGGCCAACCCTTGGGGATGCTTCACACCGCCGTGCGCGCCCGCGATCCCAAGGCCGCCGGCTCCGCCCAACAGCGCCACGCCAAACCCACGGCCCAAAAGGAAAGTCAGCGGTGGCTCGACAGCCTGAGCGCTTGTCAGGAGCTGGCTCCCCAGTGTCCCCAGAGCCTCCTGGTCAACGTCGCCGACCGCGAAGGCGACCTCTACGATTTGTTCGCTCAAGCCCTCGCCCCCACCGATGAGCCCACCGTCCATCTGCTGGTGCGCAGCAAGCACAACCGTAAACTGGCCGGAGAGGACGGCCGCCTCTGGGAGGCCCTGGCCCGGCGACGTTCGGCGGGGCAACTCCAGGTGCGAGTGGGCCGGCGCAGCGAACAACCCGCGCGGCTGGCCACCTTGTCGATTCGCTTTAGCCCTGTCACGCTGCAGGCGCCCACCCGCAAGGCCGGCCAACCGCACTTGACGTTGTGGGCCATCGAAGCGCGGGAACAGCGCGCTCCCAAGGGTGGCAGTCCGATTGTCTGGCGGCTGTTGACCACGCTGCCCGTGACGAGTGTGGAGGCGGCGTGCGTCAAAGTGGGCTGGTACGCGCAGCGCTGGCAGATCGAAGTGATTCACAAGGTGCTCAAGAGCGGCTGCAAAATCGAGCAGCGGCAACTGGAGACGGCCGCGCGTCTGGAGCGGGTGCTGGCGGTGGATCAAGTAGTGGCCTGGCGGTTGTTGGCGTTGTGCAAAGCGGCGCGGGAGCAGCCCGACGAGGCGGTCAGCGCCTGGCTGAGCCAGGCCGAATGGCAAGCCTTGTGGTGTCACGTCCATCAACGCACGACGCCCCCCAAAACGCCGCCCAGCGTGCGGCCGGCGGTGCGATGGATTGCGCAGTTGGGTGGATTCATGGCGCGCAAAGGCGACGGCGAGCCTGGACCGATTACGCTCTGGCGCGGCCTGCATCGGCTCAACGACCTCACGGCGATGTGGCGACTGTGTCACGGCCAGAAACGAGTAAAACAATGTGCGCAATGGTAAGCCCATGGGAGAGGGCCGGGGTGAGGGGAACCGGCGTCGCATCGGGGCACGTCGCGGCCCGACCCCAGCGCGCAAATACCTCCGCGATCTGGTCGCGCACGAACGGCTCCCCGCGCTTCTGCAGAACCCGGTTCAGGCCGAGGTAGTGCGAGTTGCGGAACAGGGCGAGGATTTGCCCGGGGCGGTGGCCCATTCGCATGAACTCCTCGACAAAGCACTCGCACATCGCGTCGGTGGTGTCTTCTCCGGTGAGCATCGCCACGCCGTTCAGCTCCAGCGGATCCTCGAAGTCGAACTCGTCTTTGGGCATAGGTCAGGCCGGATGGAGGATTTCGGGGGAATGACAGTTTGCCAAGCCGGTCGGGCGGGGAGTAGAGTGCGCTCTGCCATGAGCTACAAAGGCACAGTCAAGAACGGCGTCGTGGTGCTGGAGCCGGGGGCCAAACTGGCTGAGGGCACAGCGGTGCGGGTGGAACCAGAAGCGGCAGCGGCGAAGAACGCGAGCGAGTTGGATCCGATCTGGAAGATCGGCGAGCTGGCCGTGCCCACAGGCATCCCGGATCTTGCCACGAACATGGATCACTATCTTTACGGGCACCCCAAGGTCACCGATGGCAAGTAGGCTCGTTTTCGTGGACACCAGCGGGTTGGTGGCGCTGCTGAACCAAGATGATTCGCTACACTCCCTCGCGAGAATCCGGTGGCAGGAGCTTGGCCAAACAGCGCGCAAGGTGGTGCTTACGGACTGGATCCTTGCCGAAACAGGCAACGGTCTTGCCCGCACCGGCGCCCGCGCGGCTTTCGTCGAAACAGCGCGCCGGTTCCTGAACAGCGCCGATGGTCGTTTGGTGGATGTCACTCTGGAGATCATGGAGAAGGCTTTGGGACTCTACCTGCAGCGGCCCGACAAGAGTTGGGGTCTTGTTGACTGCGCCAGCTTCGTGTTGATGTCGAAGGAGGGCATCTTCGAAGCCTTCACCACGGACCGCCACTTCGAGCAAGCGGGCTTTACCTGCTTGCTGCCAACGAGCGCAAGCTGATTCTCCGGCCGCCGGTTTGTGCGCGGGAACGCCCCGCAGGTTGAGAACCTGCGATACCGCGGAGTGGAACTCTGCGCTACCAATCCGACCGCACTCCGAGCCGCCGCACCGAAAGCCAATCCTCTGCCCAGCGCCTGCACGGGACCCTGTTCGGATTTCGGATTTCGGATTTCTTTCGGCATTCGGACTTCGGGTTTCGGGTTTGTCACTCGTAGCTCTGCGCCTTGGCTTCCCCGGTTCCGCTGAATCCGCCGGCCAGGTACTTCTTCATCGCGTCATTCTCCGCGTCGGGAGCCATGCCGTTCCGGCCCGGTTTCCACGGCCCTTGGCCGCCGAGGCCGCCGTCCTCCGCCTTGCTAACGCGAATGAGACATTCCTTCGGCACGGTGTTCACGGCGTGGTTGTCCGCCTCGCCGCCAAAGAGGAAGCTCATGAACGCCTTCGATTTGTGGAACAGCGTATCGGTCTGGTGCATCGGCATGTGCCAGTTGCGCGTGACCGATTGCTGGGAACCAAAGCGGAAGTTCGAGATGTAACCCTCCTCCGTCAGCGACAGGCCGTCGGGACGGGTCTGCTGGGCTTTCACCGTCTTCTCCGTCGCGATAAATGAGCCGTGCTTCATCATCACGACGTGGTAGGGATAGGCCGCGTTGTAGGTGAGGCGCAGCATGAGCCGGCTCACCTTGTAGAAGGGGTCACTGGGCGTCGCGCCGAGATACGGACGATCCGCGGGGTTGGCGTCCACATAGACGTAGTCGCCGTCCTGGATGCCGAGATCGCGCGCCGCCTGCGGATTCACGTGGAGTTGATGCTCGCCCACGTTGGGCAGGCGCTTGTCGATGCGGTACGGGTCGCCGAAGTTCGAGTTCCAGATCAGGTGCCAGTCCACGTTCGCCCACGAGGAGTGAACGCTGTGGCGGGACTTCGGCGTGAGGCAATAGAACTGGAATCCTTTCTCCCAAAGGAAGTTCTTCGACTGCTTCGTGTCGGCCCAGGAGCGCTTCACGTTGCGCACCGTGCGCGCGTCCCAATGCTCGGCGTCGAGCGGGATGCCGTAATCGTCCGGGCGGACCAGCGGATTGGAGCTGACAATGACATTCGGCAGATACGGCGTCGCCTCGGGGCCTTCGCGGTGGACGATGAAGTTCTCGCCGCAGCTCAGCGCCGTCGGGTCGTCGCTGTAGGAATGGAGCCGGCCGGTGTCGGTGTAGAACGGATAGGCGTTGTGGATCTGCTCGTAGAACGGGATGCGGGGGTAAGAGCGGAACAGCATCAGCGCGCCGCCGGGCGGGCCGTATTTGCCGGCCATGATGTCGGGGAGTTGGTAGCCCGCGGTCGTCGTGCAGGTGTCGAGCAGGCGCTGGATGTAGATGCCGCGCTTCCCCTCGTGCTCGAACTTGAAGTGACTGTGGAACCGCGGGTCGCCGGTGACCTTGCCGAGCGCGGCCGCGATGCCGGCGAGAATGGTGAGGTCGTCCCTCGAATCGTAGAGCGGTTTGATGCCGCCCTTCCAGATTTGCAGGAACGGATTCGAGCAGCTCGCGGTGATTTCCAGGTCGCGGAACTCGACCCACGAGTTCGCCGGCAGACCGAAGTCGGAATACTCAACGCTCGCCGTCATCTGCGTGTCGATCGTGACGATCAATTCCACGTTCGGGTTGACGTTCTTGATCATGCCGTAGGCCCACTTGGCGTTGTTGATCAGGTTGACGTTCGTCGTGAAGATCGCCTTCGTCGGCGTCGGCATGTGGGTCTTGCCCGTGAACACCTTCCGCCCTTCCTTCGGCGTCTCCACGATGAGCGGGCGGTCGCCGTGGTTCCAGTAAGCCGGTTCCTCGTCCTTGGTGTACCCGTGGGCATGAACGTCCCGACCGTGCGCCTTGGGATCGAGGTTTTGCTCGAACGGATCTTCGCCGATCCAGCCCTTGAAGCCGGGGCCGGTGAGCTTGCTCCCCTGGAAAAGCGCCGCCTTGTAGTTGCCCGCCCAGCCGTGGCAGCCCGCCCCGGGCTTGCCGATGTTGCCGGTGAGCATCAGCGGCAGATAGGCGGCGCGGTTCGCCTCGGTGGCGTGGAACCAGTGGTTGATGCCCTCGCCCTGGTGGATCGACGTTGGCTTGATCGTGGCGATGTCCTTCGCCAACTGCTGGATGAGTTCCTTGGGGGCAGCGGTGATTTCGGCGACCGTGTCGAGATCGTAATCCCTGAGATGAACCTGGTAGAGGTTCCAGGACGTCGCAACCTCCACTTCGCCGCCATCGACGAGCTTCACCTGGCCCTTGAAGTCGAGTTGCGGATCGAGGCCCGACTTCGCAAACGTCTCGCCCACCATGTCGCGCGTCAGCGCTTTCGGCGCACCCGACCTCGCGTCCCACGCGACAAAGTCGCCGAGCCTCCGGTGCTGCTCGTCGGTGAGGCCCTGGACCTTCTTGCTCGGGCTGTCGTCAGGCAACGTGCTGGTGTAGTGGGGGAACACTTCCGCCGCGCGGAGGCGTTTGCCATTATCGGTCCGGATGAGCAGCGGGAAATCCGTGAACTGCTTCACGAACATTTCGTCATACCAACGGTTGTCGATCATCAGCCGCGTGACGCCGAGCCACAGTGCCGCGTCGGTGGCCGGCCGGACGGGGATCCAATAATCGGCCTTCGTGGACGGCGCGCCGTATTCGGGCGCGATCACGACGATCTTGGCCCCTCGCTCCATGGCTTCGACGAACCAGTGGGCGTCGGCCATTTTGTTTTCCACGAGGTTCTTGCCGTTCATGACGATGAGCTTCGAGTTGCGGAGATCGTTGAAGTCCGTCTCCGAGTTCTGAAGCCCATGCACCCACGGATGGCCGGGCGCCTGGTCGCCGTGCCACGTGTAGTTCGACCAGATCCGGCCCGCTTTGGCGTCCGCGGGCTTCACGCCGCGGAGGTGGACATCGAGCAGCGCGAGGGTGTTGCAGAGGCGGTACATGCCGTACTTGCCGAGCACGCCGAGCAATCCCATGCCACCCCGCATCTTGAGGGTGCGCGTGCCGGCGCCCCCCATATCCTCGATCATCTCCCTCGGGTACCCCTGGGCCTCGAGCAACTTCGCCCCCGCCTCGCCGCTGTAACGCGCGGCAATGGCCTTCGTGGCTTTCGCGATGTAGGCCAACGCGTCGTCCCACGCGATGCGCTCGAATCGGTCCGTGCCCCGCGAGTCAAACTTGTACTTCGCCTTCACCTCCGGTGAAAGTTCCGGGAAACCGTCGTCCGCCCAACGCTTCCAGCCACGTCGCACGATGGGGTGCTTGAGCCGGTACGGCCCGTAGAGGATGCGATGAAAGGTGTAGCCCTTCGCGCAATGGCGATTCCCCCAGGCGGCCGACGCCCTATTCCCGTAAAGATCCGCGTAGGTCTGGACATCGAACTCCTCCCCGAGCCGCACGATGACCCCGTTGCGGACGTGCGCCGTGATGCGGCAGTTGTGGGTGTCGTTCGGCGCGCAGACCCAGGAGAAGGCGCGGTCGTAGGCGTATTGGTTGCGGTAGAGCTTCTCCCAGTCGCGGTTGGTGTATTGGGCGAGCGGATTGCCCAGATCCTCGCGCACCTCCTGCGCCTGGAGAAACCGCAGCGGCAGAAACTGGGCCGCGGTGATGCCCGCGCCGACGAGGCCGCTGCGCTGGATGAAATTCCGGCGGGAGAAGTGGTCGGTGCTCATGGGGAGTACGGTTCGAGGATGAGCTGATACCAGTTGCTGATCGCCTTGCGCCCATTGCGGTCGTGCTGTTCTCCATTCCAGACGGCAAACGAGACAGGCACCGGTTTGCCCGGAGCCAGTTTCACGTCGTCGGCATCCCGGGACTTGAGGTCGCGCAGGAACACCACATTCCAGGAGCCGGCCGCCCAGATGCCCTTGCCCTGGACGTTCTGCCGCTCCATCGACTGCGAGTTGAACGAGCCGAAGCCCCGCGCATTGGCGTCCTCGACGGCGGTCTTGTGCGACTGCGAAGCGACGTTGCCCGCCTGGATGGCCGTGGCGAACTGGCGCTCCGGTTGGAAGTACGTATCGACGTGCATGGCCTGGTAACGATCCCGCTCGTCCTCGTGGCGCCCTTCCGCCTCCGCCTGCCAGCCCGCCTTCCACTGCCAGAGATTCACCGGGTTCGCCGCGTCGCCCATGCCCAGGAAAGGGAAATTGCCCGTCAGCGAGAACTGGATCGCCGCCGCGTCTTGGAAGTCCTGCACGCGAATGGGGGCGCCGTTCGGCCGGTCGTCCTTCCACTGGCACAGGATGGCCACGCGCTTGCCGTCATGCACCGCCGTCACGGCCACCGCGTAAACCAACTCCGGCTCCGGCCACAGGGGATTCAAGGGCACGCGCACGGGGTCGAGCGATTCCCAGAATGGATCCGTGGGCCCGCCGGGGAGCTTCTTCACCCTCGGCGCATGGATCAGGGCATCCTCCGGAGTGAGGATGTCATTGACGGCCACATCGGTGCGGCGCAGCGACTGTACATAATGCGCCAGCGCCCACCGCTCTTCCGGCTTCAGCACGTCGTCGCCGTAGGGAACCATGGGCGTGCCGGCCAGACCGTTCAGGATGCGCAGATACAAGTCCCGTCCCGTGGAACCGCCGCGGAACTGGCTGGTGTTGAAATCGCGGGGGCGCGCCGGCAGGCCGAGGCTGTCCTTCAACGTCGGCACCTGTGGTCCGTCTCCCGCGCCGGTCTCACCGTGGCAGTTGAAGCACTGCATCTTCGTGAACATCTCCCGGCCCAACGTGAGCGATTGCACGCCGGCCGCCGGCTCCGATGGCACCTCGACGGGCGCAACGAGCGGGCCGGCCGCCCTGGCCTCCTCGAAGCGACTGACCCGTTGCCCGGCTTGGTTGGTGTAGGCGGTGAGTTGCTTGACGTACCCCACGGCATCGAGCCGCTGTTGCTCGGACAAATAGCTGAAGGCCGGCATGGAGCTGCCTGGCAGTCCGCGTGTCACCGACCGCAGCAGATCGTCGTCGGTCGGCAACGAGCCCGCGGGCGTGGATTGAATCTTGAACAATCCGGCGCTGAAATTCCGCGGCTTGGGATACAGCCAGACCGCCGCCGGGCCGTTGCCGTCCCCGTCGGTTCCGTGGCACGCGCTGCAGTGTTGCTCATACACCGCGCGGCCGCGCTCCGCCGTCACAGCATCACCGGTAGCGGCCCGGGTCATCGCCTGGACCAGGATCAGGAGGGCGAGACCACCGGCGTGGAGGGGAGGCTGAGACAGCTTCTGGCTCATCGGTTCATTCCTATCATTATGCGCGTTGCTGTTTCTTGACACAAGTCAACAGCCGGAAGGTTTTTTTCCACCGGTGGCGAAGTGCCGAGTACGATCGCCGCAAGGGTGGTGCGTGTGGCGCCAGCCATTTACGGGAGCGATTTGAGCGCCGATCCGGCGACCGGGATTCCTTCGCTCACGGTTTCCGACACGATCCCCGGCTGCCAGTACCGGTTGGTTTACGCGGAAAGTGTCACCGCGCCGACGTGGAATCCCGTTGCCTCACCCTCACCTGGTGGATGGACGGGACAGAGCCTAGATCGCCTGCGGAGTCCCTGAGTCTTGGATGAGACGCACATGAAAGTGAAGGGGGGTTTATTCGTGCAGACATCTCATCATCATCTCACGGGGGCGGCAGGGCGAATAGAGAACGTAGGCGTTCATGAGAAACGACCCGTCCACGACCCGTCTGCGGCTCCCGCCCTTTCGTCTTGAACGTGTAAACGACGGGATCGAGGGGGACGCCGTCCGCGCTCTGGAAGTTCTTATACGATCGACTGTTCAACCCAAGGCGATAGCTGTGGTTCGGCTCCAATTGCACCGGAAGGACGCAGGTCTTCCGGTCTGCGGTCCAGGACGCCCGTTTGCCCTCCGGGGTCTGCGGGTATTCGGGCCCGCCGCCAGTCCAGGACATGCCGCCGCCCATGGGAATGTTGAACGTCACGCGCAGTTCCGTCAGGCCGGGGTCCACATCCTGCGCGCCGATGGGCGGCTGGCACTCGACGAGCTGCGGCTTGGCCATCTTGCCCTTGGCGTCGCCGCTGGCCCCGCGCGTGGTGAAGAAGATGACCGAGGGTTGGGCGGGCACGCCCTCGGCGCTCTTGAAGTTCTGGAAGCTCGTGGAGTTGACCCCCACGCGATAGAAATGCCCCGCCACGAGTCTGACCGGCAGGACGCATGTCCGTTTGTCGCGCCAGGAAGGCTTCGCCCCCTCGGGGCTGGCGGGATAATTGGCTCCGCCGCCGGTCCACGAAAAGCCCTCGCCCATGTCGCGATCGAAGGTCACCGTGATCTCGGTGAGGGCCGGATCGACATCCGTGGCCCCCACTTTGGGCGAGGTGGCGACGACGCGCGGTGGAGCCGAAGCATCGCCGGCTTTCGGGGTTGTGTCGGCGGCGCCCTGGGCCGCCCGAACGTTCGCGGGTCCGTTCGTCAAGGTGAGGAATGCCAAACCGGCGACGAGCAGCGCCGCGACCAGTGGTTGGCTCGCGTGCAATCTGAATTGAGCGATCATACTGATTCTCCTTTCGAGGTTTTCTCTGTTTTCGGCAATCCCGGTCAACGCCGGGCAATTCGCGCCGTCCATGCCCAATTCCAGCAGTCTGATGATGGTCTGTCCGTAGGCGTCCTTGCCTTCACCCTGGGTCAGGGTCAGCACCAGTTCATCGCACGCCAGTTCCCGGTCCCTGCGCAGGCGTCGGAAGGCGTACCACACCAACGGATTAAACCAGTGGATGAGGCATAGCAGGCTCAGCAGCCAGTTGTTCCACGGATCCCAACGCCGCAAGTGGGCCAACTCATGGAGCAAGACGTAGCGCTGCTGTTCCCGCCCGAGCTTCGCCATCACCTGCGTCGGCCATAACAACCACCAGCGGCCGAGGCCATACAAGGCCGGGCTTCGCACCAAGTCCGTTTCCATGAGGCGGAGGGCGGTGCGGACTCCCACCCGCTGCCGGCAGTCGGCCAGCAAGGCAAGCAGGTCGGCGTCACTGACCGGCCGGCATTTCCGCAGGCGCCACATTAGCCGGCCGTTCTGCCAACCCAAGCGCGCGGCGAGTGCAAACGCCACGAGGAGCCAGAGGCCAAGGGCCCATCGCAACACATCTCGGTTTGAACGCGCTTGCACCGCGGCGGACGCAGCTTTCGACGGCCCCGCTTCCGAGGGCACGGTCGCAACATCGGCCGTCGTGCTGGAGTCTCGGGGTTCGACCCGTCCGCCGGGAGAAATCATGCGGGTGGCCCACGCAGCGGCTGTGTCGGGCTGGAGATAGTGAAACAAGCTCCACGAGGTGGTGGGGCCAGACGGAAGCAGGAGCCGGATCATCACCAACAGCCAGAGGCCCGCCCGCCAGCGAGCACCCAGTTGGCGTCGGAAGATCCGCTGCACCCCCAGGATCAACACAATCAACACCGCTGCCTGCCAGGAACTCTGCAGCACCCATGGGAATGTCAGTTCGAGTCGGCTCATGGTTACTTCTCCTTGCGCGACAGGATCTCGCGGAGTCGTTGAATGTCATCCGACGTCAACGGTGTTTCCTCGACGAGGTGGACCAGGGCCTCGACCGGCTTCGTGCCGAACAGCCGCTGCAGGAGCGACCGGGTTTCATGTCGGGCACACTGCTCGCGGGTGACACAAGGCTCATAGAGGAAGGGGCGCTGCTGGCTGTGGATCCGGACGGCGCCTTTGTGGGCGAGACGTCGCAACAAGGTGCGGCTGGTGCTCGATTTCCAGCCTTTCCGACGAGCCAACTGCTCGACAATGTCGCGGACCGGTTTGGGGGCGCCCTGCCAGAGGAAGTCCATGACCTCCCATTCTGCGGTGGAAATGCGGATCGCGCGTTGACGCCCGGGTGACATACGTAACGGAATATGTTACACGTGTAACTACATTGCAAGAACAATCTGCCGACACAGGATCGGAACAGGGTTGATTTTCGGATCGGCGCTGACATGCTGGCGCCGCTCAGCCAACCCCTGGCCGCTATCAAGGCAGCGTGGCCGGCCGGGCGGCGCGCGAGTCGGTTTTTATGGAAACAAGTATGGTCGTCAAATGCACCGCACCGATTCGGATTTGTGACCTAGGCGGCTGGACGGACACGTGGTTTGCGGGAACCGGCAAGGTCCTCAACCTGGCGGTGTTCCCCTCGGTTGAGGTCACGGTCATCACGCGATCCCGGAAGCGTCAGGAACCGCCGATCACGATCCATGCGGAGAATTATCACGATTCCTACAGCATCGACACTCGGTCCAAGTCGTGGGCGAAACACCCCCTGATTGAGGCCGGGTTCAAACTGTTTAAGCTGCCCCGGGATCTGCATTTGAGCGTCAGCATCTTCTCGGAAGCACCCGCGGGCGCCTCCACCGGGACCTCGGCCTCGGTGTCCGTGGCTCTCCTGGGAGCGCTGGATCTGATCGGGGGTCGGTCCTTGACCAGCTACGAACTCGCCCGGAAAGCGCATTACGTCGAGTCGGAACTCCTGGGCCTCCAATCCGGCATCCAGGACCAGCTTTGCGCCGCGTATGGGGGAGTCAACTACATCGAGATGTCGCGGTACCCGGAGGCCTCCGTTTCGCCGGTGGCCCTGCCGGATGACCTGGCGTGGGAACTGGAGTCCCGGCTGCTGTTGATTTATCTGGGGAAGCCCCATTCGTCCTCCCGGGTCCATGAGATGGTCATTCGGCGGCTGGAACGGTCGCCCCGATATCGTCAATCCCTCGAACCGCTCCGCCAGGCGGCCGTGGACGGCAAAGAGGCGCTGCTGCGGGGGGACCTGGGTGCCTTCGGCCGTGCCATGGTGGAGAACACGGCCGCGCAGAAGACGCTGCACCCGGACCTGATCGGGGAACGGGCACTGGCCGTCATCGACATCGCCAGGAGACATGGGGTGGCCGGCTACAAAGTCAATGGCGCAGGGGGTGCCGGGGGTTCCGTTACCCTGCTGCTCCCGGCGGCGGCGCGCGACAAGCATGCTTTAATTCGGGAGCTCGAGAAGGCTCACCCGGATTTCCGGAACATTCCCGTGCGGCTGGCTCCGCATGGATTGCGTCGCTGGACCGGCGTGACTGCGTCTTGAGCCTCTGGAGACTGTGGCACCCAAGTTCGATTTGCAGTTCCCCCCTTTCAACCTGTGCTCTTGACAAAGCGGCGGTCTGCGAGTGCATCGTGCTACACATGAACTCGACGCCAACCCAACGTGTGAACTTCCCTTCGCTACTTGCCAGGTCGCGGAGTTTCGCCCTCCTGGTCGGGTCGGCGTCGTTGCCCCTGTTGCTCCTCGTCTGCGGGTCGGCCGAAGCATCGCGCCAGTTCAGACCCGGCGCGGGATGGACCGACCAGGACGGCGCCGCCATCAACGCCCACGGTGGCGGCATGCTCGTTCACGACGGCACTTACTACTGGTACGGGGAGAACAAGGAGGGCCGCACCTGGCTGCCGAAGGTCAACAAGAAATGGGATGGCTACCGCGTGGACATCACCGGCATCCGCTGCTACTCGTCGCGCGATCTCTACACCTGGAAGGACGCGGGCCTGGTCCTGAAGGCGGTGCCGGACGATCCCGCCCACGACCTGCACCCCTCGAAGGTGGCCGAGCGCCCTAAGGTTGCGTTCAACGCCCAGAGCCGCAAATTCGTCATGTGGCTGCACATCGACACGCCGGACTACCAGGCAGCCCGCGCCGGCGTGGCCGTGGCGGATTTCCCCACCGGGCCGTTCACTTACCTCGGCAGCGTCAAGCCCGAGGGGGCCGACAGCCGCGACCAGACACTTTTCGTGGATGACGACGGCAAGGCCTACCGGATCTATTCTTCGGAAGGGAACAAGACCACGTACATCTCGCTTTTGACGGACGATTACCTCCAGCACACCGGCAAGTATGTGAAGGCGTTTGTGGGGCGGAAAATGGAGGCGCAAGTCGTGTTCAAGCGCGGGGGGCGGTACTGGTTCATCGCGTCGGGCTGCACCGGATGGGACCCCAACACGGCACGGTCCGCCGTGGCGGACTCGATTTGGGGACCCTGGAAGGAGTCGGGCAATCCGTGTGTGGGCGCGAATCGGCGCAAGACCTTCCGGGCGCAGAGCGCCTTCGTGTTCCCCGTGGCGGGCAAACCGGACGCCCTCATCTTCACGGCAGACCGATGGAACAAGACGAATCTGCCGGATTCGCGCTACGTGTGGCTCCCCGTCCGATTCGCGGGCGCTGGCCTGCGGCTCGAATGGTCGAACGCTTGGGACCTTTCGGTCTTCGATGATCGGGCAGCAGCCTCCGCCTCAGCGCCTGCGGAGTAGCCAACCCGGGCCTCGCATCGAGCGGCTGCGTGATTCGTCCGCCGTCTTCGGCCCTGCGCGCGCCCGGCGGGCCAGCGGAGTCCTCAACCCCGCACCGTGAACAACTCGTCGAAGGGTTTTCCCTCTCCGTCCCGGGTGACACAGAAGGGGCGTTTCTCCGTCTCGTAGGCGAGGCGAGGTGAAATCCCCATCGCCCGGTAGATCGTGGCGTGGAGGTCCTCAATCACCACTCGCTTCTCAATGGTCTTGAACGGCTGCTCCTCGGCGGTGCGCCCATGCAGATAACCCCTCCTCACCCCGCCCCCAAACAGCAGGACGCACCCGGCGTCGGTGAAGTGCCGGTGCATCCCGTAATGTTTGGCCTCGTGGATGGCGTCCGGCACCTCCACCTGGTCGTTGACCTTCTTCTCGGGTTTGCCCTCGATGAGGGCGTCGCGGCTGAATTCGCTGGCGACCACGATCAACGTGCGCTGCAACAGGCCCCGCTCCTCGAGATCGAGCACCAACTGGGCAATGGGCGCGTCAATCTGCCGCTTCATCGCCTCGAGACGGGCGTGCCCATTCTCATGTGTGTCCCAGTTG
>Ga0315288_10007938_pt1 | contig 13431 bp, 13 predicted proteins | sample YL17G11_20_MG_FD_203454 | JGI IMG/M metagenome (GOLD analysis project Ga0315288, IMG submission 203454) | Sediment microbial communities from Yellowstone Lake, YNP, Wyoming, USA - YL17G11_20 | ecosystem: Environmental > Aquatic > Freshwater > Lake > Sediment | place: USA: Wyoming | collected...
TGGCGAGCCCATCACCCCGAAGCCGGGCTCCTTCGACCACGGCATGATGGCCCGCGGCGGGCCGGGCATCCCGCGTGCTTTCATATGGAGAGATAAGGAATACCACGTCCTCGGCCTTATCGAGACCTGGCACACCCGTGAGCCCGGCCACGGAATGGACAAGGACTACACCTACGTCCGTAAGCACTTCTACAGGATCAAGACCACCACGGGCGAAATCATGACCCTGCAGTTCGACCGCAAACCGCAGAGGCCGGCGGGCCGTCAGCGGTGGTCATTGTTTTCGATCTCCGACCCATAGGATGCTGAGCCATTATGAGAGTCGTCACCGACAGGATAGCAACCGGCGAACTGAGGAGCATGGCTGAGAAGGTGTTCGGGAACTTCGTGAAAGCGGTTGTTGACATAGAGAAGAAAGCAATGGCGGTTGATGCCGGCCTTCATGCCGATGAGGAGGCTCTGCTCCTGAAGGAGGGTTCGGAGCAAGAGAATCTATGGGGCATCAACCTCTACCCGGGGCTCTTTGGCAGCACCGACTGGATAGAGTTCGATTCGATGATAAACCTCAGGCCAGGGCAAGGAAACAGAAGCCGCGGCGTTGAGGACGAGGCTACCAGAAACCGCATTACGGAAATAGTCAACGAGTTGGTTGAGGAATGAGCAAGCGGACCTTCTACCATCAGGAACTGGCCGCCGGTCGCTGGCGAGAACTTTCTTTTTTTGAACAGATGGCCAATGTTGGCAGCGAGATCGAGCGGACCATCAAATGGCGTGAGAAAAACGAGGAGTTCAGCCGACTAGCATTCGAGCGGGGCTTGGAGCTTCTCGATCTCACCATCGCCGATCCGAAGAACAGAGACCGTCTGAAAGAGCTAACCAGGGTCCGAGAGGCATTGGTTGACTACTTCATGTTCGCTAATGAATATGGCTCGTCCGATAAGCTATGGCGGAACTACTTCTATGGGTTCAACTACGCCGCCCGCCTTGGATTGTGATCTCTCCGCAGGCTGAATCCGCCGGAGGCGGATAAGAGACGCTAACAGAACTGCTCACCGCAGAGCCGCAGAGGGCGCAGCGAATCCGCTGAGAGGCTAATGAGTCCCCTCTGCGAGTTCCCTGCGTGCCCACCGTCTCCGCGGTTCCGTGGTTCTGTTAGAGATTCTAAATCCGTCGGAGGCGGGTGAATCTGCGTAGTCCGCAGAGGCGGACAAGTCTGCGGATGATTGCCGCTACTCTATCGCCAACAGATTGAGCCCCGATCCCTCATCATAGGCCCGCTCCGCCTTCGCCCCGACGATCTCGGTGATGATCACCTCCAGCACCAGGTACACCGCCATCCCCGCCCGCGGGCAGCCCACCAGCGCCGAATCGCCGCGCCCTATCCCCGCGTGGAAGTGCAGCGTCGGCTTCCCCTCGCTGAGGAACACCGTCCCCACGCCCACCAGCTCCCGCGCGTCATCGAACTCCTCATAGTGCGGGACCACTTTCCCGGTCGGGTTCTCCGGCCCTGTGACGACTTTGCCCCTCCTCATCCCGCCGACCGCCAGCACCGATGCCGCGCTGATGCCCTCCCTTCGCGCAATCTCCTCCACCACCTCATAGACCGACTCGCCGTCCTCCAGCCGCGCGAGAAAGACGCGGCCGACACTGCCTTGGTTGTATCTCATCGCATCCCTCCACTCCCGTATTCTTGCCACACCCTCTGCTGAGCAGGCGAATGGCCTCCATCTGCCGAATCACCCCACCCGTGCCCCACGGAGACGACTCGCCATAGATGTCATCACAAACCAAGTCCCTGCTTTTCCTCATAGCCGCTGCTAGCTTCTGGAGCACCAGCGGTCTCGTCCTCAAGAGCGTTCCCTCCGTCCACTGGCTCGCCATCGCGGGAGTTCGCTCCTGCTTCGCCGCGCTGCTCTTTCTGCCCGGCCTCGCCAGGCCGCGCCCTCCGGCCGCAAAGCTCCTCCCCGCCATTCTGATCTACGCCGTTCTCGTGAGCTGCCTGATGGGATCCATGCAACTCAGCACCGCCGCCCAGGGAATCTGGCTCCAGTACAGCGCCCCCGCCGTCGTGGCCCTCTGGGCCTGGCTTGTCCAACGCCAGCGCGTCCGACCTTACGAAGCCCTCGCCGTCGTCCTCACTATCTTCGCCGTCGTGCTCATCGTCACTGGGGGCAACGGCCGCGCCCACTCCCAGTCGGTAATCCTCGGGATCATCAGCGGCGTCGCGTTTGGCGCCTTCGTCCTCTTGCTGAAAGGCTTCGGCGACGCTCCGCCCGCGAGCATCTTCTTCTGGACCAACCTCGGCACGGCCGCGATCGTTATCCCGGTCGCCCTCGTCACTGGCGCCCCACTGCCCGACCAGCCGCGCGAGTGGCTCATGCTCGCGGCCATGGGGTGGTTCCAGCTCGGTCTCGGCTACTACTTCTTCCAGTGGGGCTTGGTGCGGGTGCGTGCGGTCGAGGCCTCGTTGATCGTGCTGCTCGAACCGATCCTGAACCCGATCTGGGTGTTCCTGTTCCTGGGTGAGGTCCCCTCGACCCGTGTGATCATCGGCTGCGGCCTCATCGCCTTCGCGCTGGTGGCGATGGCCTTCTCCCCCAACCGCCGCGGCTGACCGCTGCTACCGCTCTTCCTCCGGCAGTTTGTCGAAGATCACCTCGCAGGGCGCCCGGTGGAGCAGCGTCTCCGCCGTCCGCCCCCACACATGCCCATGATGGCCTGGCGTTATCCCCATGACGATCAGGTCGGCCCGATGATCCTTTGCCGCGGCGATGATTCCGTCCCCCGCCTGCCTGGCCCGGTGTACCAATGCCCTCACCGGCAGGTCGTGCAGCATCACCACCTCTTTCGCAACCGTCAGCGCCTCGCTGGCCTCCTGCTCGGCCGGCGGCAGCGGCGCTCCGAGCTGCAGCGTGCGCGGCACCTCGATCACGTAGACAAGCAGTATCTCCGCTCGCTGCTCCTGCGCCAGCCGGCAGGCCAGCTCCACCGCTCTCTGCGAAGCCGGCGTCCCCGTTGTCGGCACCAGTATCAGCCGCGCGGCGTCCAGTGACCGCCGCGCCTTCGCCACCTCCGCCGTCACCGGCCGCGGCACGCGGAACATCCACCACATCAGTGCCCCGATGGCCGCCACGAACAGAACCGCAATCACCACTCCTGTTGCGGACAGCTCAACCGTCGGCATCATCGCTTCACCTCACGCAGCGCGCGCACTATCGCCTGCGACCGCCAAACACCATAGGCAAGCATCACGGCGCCGACCGCACACCCCAGCCACACCTGCGCCATCGCCGAGCGCGCCACGATCGTCGCCCCGAGCACTACGAAGAGGCCGCTGGTCACTATCTGAAAGTAGTCAATCGGGCGCAGCCGCGTCATCGAGGCCGCTCTCTCGCCGCCCGGTCCCGAGCCGCCAGCGCCCCTCGATATCGCTCCAGCAGGTCGAACTCCTCCGCCTCCGCCAGCACCTCCTGCTGCTGGGTCTCCCAGTCTCTCTTGATGCTCCCCAGCACCGGCAGCTTGTGCCTGCGCCGGTACCAGGCGTAGTAGGCGAAGCACGCCGCAATCCACGCCGGGCCCGCGATTCGCCCGATCTCGTGCGTCAGCACCACCATAAACAGGATCATACCAATCCCCGCGCACCCCACCACCGCCAGCAGCGGGAACTCGTATGCGTTTCCGCGGTGCTGGATCTGGATGTTCAGCGGCATGCGGTAGGGCCGCGGCGAGTACGGGTCCGTGAACCGAAGCCTCATCAGCGCGATGAAGACCAGCAGATACCCCGTACTCGCCCCGAAGGCGTACATGTTGGCCAGCGTATCCAGCGCCTTCGGCCCCGTCAGCGACGCCAGTGTCACCTGAACCGCCGCAATCAGCGAGAAGATCACGATCGTGCGAGCCGGTGTCCGGTACTTCTTGTGCACCGCGTTGAACCACTCGTCAATGAAGTGGAACCGGCTCATCGAATAGGTCAGGCGCGAGGCGGACATCACCCCGGAGTTGGCCGAGATCAGCAGCATCAGCGCTCCCAACGCCGCCGCAAAGGGCCCCGCGATGATGCCGATGACCGGGATAGCTTGCGCCATCACCGCCACCGGGTTATTCTGATGATACCCCAGGATCTCCCAGGGCTGCACGTACAATCTGCCGTCCGGACCGGTCTCCGCCGGAAGCTGCATTCCCAGCCCCAGCACGGAGAACGCGGTCGCAAACAGAAATACGCTGAAGATCAGCGCGATGGATGTCCGCGGCACGATCGTCGCCGGCCGCTTCGTCTCCTGCGCGGCCTGCGAGATGGACTCCAGCCCGACGAAGGAGATGATCGCTAGCGACGTCCCGTACATGAAGTTCCTCGAGTTCGGGAAGTGGTGCGTCCACTGCAGCTTAAGGATCTCCGGGTGCCACGCCGCCACGAACCCGAAGACCACGAGCCCCACCTCCGTCGCGATCACGAGCACCCCGATGATCTCGTTGAGCAGCGACGACTCTCTGATTCCGCGGATGTTGAGCCAAACCAGTAAGACGATCAGCACCAGTGTCTCGGCCAACCAGACGTATTGCACGTTCTCGAACGGCCCGAAGCTGAACACGAGATCGGCGCTGGTGAGGCCGCCGAAGGCATAGGGAAGGAAGAAGTTGACGTAGCCGGCGCAGGCCATCGAGAACAGCGCGATGTCAATCGTGTAGTCCAGCAGCAGCGCCGATCCGGCAACAAACCCCCAGAAATCCCCTAGCCCTCTGAGCGTGAAGTACTGCCCGCCTCCAGCCACCGGATAGGTCGCCGCCAGTTCCGTGTAGGCCAGCCCGATCATGATGTACACTAGGCCGGCCAGCCCGAACGCCAGCCCCGTCGCCCCGGCCGCATAGGCCATCACCAGTCCGAGCGCGACATACGTGTCCGCGCCAACGTCCGCGAACCCCCACATATAGGACCCCCAGACGGTCACATCCCGTCGGAGGCCCTCCCCAGCGCCGCCCGCGTCAGCCGGCGGCTTCGCATCTGTCATGCTCATCCAACCTCAACAAAAATCCGACCTCGCACACCTGAGGCCGGAACTACCACCTCCGCCAGTATAGGACCTGCCCGTTTCCTGTCAAGAGGGTCAGACTCGTCGTCAGACTCGTCGTTGCTTCCGTCTCTCGATTCTCGATTCTCCTCATTTATGGTATCCTCTTGACCCGTTAGCATGGGATTGCATCCATCCCGGGCCACGTCACTCCGCGAGGTCAACCGCATCTATGCCGCGTTTCGTGCTGGAGATCGGAACCGAAGAGATTCCGCCGCGGTTCTTCCCACCCGCGCTGGCGCAGCTCCGCCAGGACGGTGAGGCCAGGTTCGGGCGCGCCCGGCTCAGCTTCACGGAACTGAAGGTTTATGGGACACCCCGCCGGCTCGTTCTTATCGCGGAGAACCTGGCCGAGCGCCAGGCCCCACACCAGCGGGAGGAGCGCGGCCCCGCCGCCAAGGTCGCCTTCGATAAGGACGGCAACCCGACCAAGGCGGCGCAGGGCTTTGCCTCTCGCTATCGCCTCAAGCCGGAGGACTTCGTCGTCAGGAAGACCGAACAGGGCGAGTACGTCTACGCCATCATCCAGGAGCCGGAGCTGCCGGCGAAAGAGGCCCTGCCAAGCCTGCTGCCCGACCTTATCACCGGCCTCTCCTTCCCGAAGACCATGCGCTGGGGAACGGGCAAGCTTCGCTTCGGCCGGCCGATACGGTGGCTGCTCGCGCTGCTGGACAGCGAGGTCGTCGAGTTCGAGCTGGATGGCATCAAGAGCGGGCGGTTGACGCGGGGGCATCCCACGCTGGCGGAGGGGATGTACGGACTGCCCGACGCGAGCGAATACGAGGACGCTTTACGTAAGCTGCAGGTTATCGTCGACCCAAAGGCGCGAGAGAGCGAAGCACGGAGGCAGATTGAACGGGTTGAGGCGCGCGAGAAGGCCCACGCATTGGGCATTGTACACCCCGAAGGTTTCTTCCCGACCACTGATGTGATCTCGGTCGTGCCCGACAAGTTCGCTCGCGATCTTGCGGAGAGCCTCCTCTGGCAGACAGTATTTCTTGTCGAGTCTCCGACGGCTGCAGTTGGCAGCTTCGATCCCGCCTTCCTCGATCTACCCCGGCCGGTTCTAATAGACGAGATGCAGCACGTTCAGAGCTATTTCCCACTGGAGGATGAGCGCGGCAACTTGCTTCCCAGGTTCATCGCAGTGAGGGATGGTGGCGAAGACCACCTGGATAGCATCATCCGCGGGTGGGAGCGCGTGCTCCGCGCGAAGCTCATAGACGCCGACTTCTTCTACCACCAGGATCTGAAGACACCACTCGCCGAGCGCGTCGAGGCGCTGAAAGGCGTTGTTTTCCAGGAGCGGCTCGGCTCCATGTACGACAAGGTCGAACGTGTTCGGGCTGCCGCGGCGGCCGCCGCGAAACAGATCGGTCTGTCTCCCGACCAAACAGCCCACCTCGAGCGGGCCGCGCTGCTCTGCAAGGCCGATCTCACCACGGAGGTCGTCACCGAGCTCCCCAATCTTCAGGGGGTCATGGGTCGCGAGTACGCGCTTGCATCGTGCGAGACGCAAGACGTAGCCGACGCGATTGGGGAGCACTACCGGCCGCGCTTTGCGGGTGATGCGATTCCCGAGACCAAGCTCGGAAGATTGCTGGCACTTGCCGACAAGGTGGACACGCTTACATCGCTCTTCGCGATCGGCGTCACCCCCACGGGCTCGGCGGACCCATTTGGTCTGCGACGTGAGGCAGCTGGCGTGGTCGCGATCCTCGTCACGGCCGGCTCCGAGGTGGACCGGGCATCGCGGTTCGAGTTGTCGGTGACCCAGATTGCGCGCGCCTGTCTAACGGCACATGGAGAGCAAGTTAACATCGAGCGCCGCGATGCTGACGTGATTACAGAAGTGCTGGACTTCCTGGGGCAACGCCTGGAAGCGTATCTTCGGGATGACGAGGGCGTAAGGTACGACCTCGTGGCGGCCGCCCTGGCGGCTGGGGTAGATGACATCAGTTCTGCCTATAGGCGAGCCTCGACATTGAAGTTCGCCCGGGAGTGGGACGACACGCCTGGTCACCCGCCCTTCATGCCTACAGTCATTGCCTGCACTCGTCCAATGAACATCGCGAGGGGCTTCGAGGGTGGGGATGTCGACCCCGCTCTATTCGTGGAACCCGCGGAGCGCGAGCTATGGGCTGCGTACCGCGAAGTTGCCAGCACTGCCGACAAGGGGGGGCCGCTGATCGCGCTGCTCAAAGAGATCGCAGAAAGGCTACGCGAACCGATAGACCGCTACTTCGACGACGTCCTCGTCATGCACGAAGACGAGGCCCTCCGCCGCAACCGGCTCGCCATGTGCTGGCAGCTCAGCCAGCTTTTCCGGCGGATCGCGGATTTCACGCTGATTGTGCAGGTGTAGGCGGGCAGGAGATGAGCTTGTGCTCAGCAGGCAAGACGCCTGCGCTCCCAGGAAGTCCGGCCGAGATGATTCCGAGGGAACAGACAGAGCAGATTGAGAGCGACATCCTTTCGCCCTTCGCGGCGAAGAGCGCGCAGTCGCGCGGCCGACAACGGCCCGAGCCCCAGTGCCCCATCCGCACGGTCTTCCAGCGCGACCGCGACCGCATCATTCACTGTAAGGCTTTCCGCCGCCTGAGCCATAAGACCCAGGTGTTCATCGCCCCCGAGGCCGACCACTACCGCACCCGCCTGACGCACACGCTGGAGGTCGCGCAGATCGGCCGCACCATCGCCCGCGCCCTTCGGCTGAACGAGGACCTGACGGAGGCGATCGCCCTCGGCCACGATCTCGGCCACACCCCTTTTGGACATGCGGGCGAGGCGGCGCTCGACGCGGTCTACCGCGAGTTCGATCCGGAGGCCGGCTTCCATCACGCCGAGCAAAGCCTCCGCGTGGTGGAGGTGTTGGAGAAAGAGGGCGAAGGACTGAACCTGACCCATGAGGTCAGAGACGGCATCCGCGCCCACAGCAAGGGCATGGACGATCTGCCGCGGAACTCCGAGCGTCCCGAGACACTGGAGGGGTGTGTGGTCATGTACGCCGACCGGATCGCCTACATCAACCACGACATAGACGACGCGCTCCGCGGCGGTCTCGTCACCGAGGACTGCCTGCCGCCTGATTGCATCGCAGTGCTGGGCGACACCCACGCCCGCCGCATCACGACCATGGTCTCCGACATCGTCGCCAACAGCCACGATCGCCCCGAGATTCGCATGGGGCCGGCCGTGGAGGAAGCGACCAATCGCCTGAAGGACTTCCTTTATGACCGGGTCTACCGCGCCGCCGCCTTGAGCACCGGCGAGAGCGAGCGCGTCAACCGGCTGCTCACCGATCTCTTCCGCCTCTACATGTCCCAGCCCGACCTCGTGCCGGGAGGCTGCGAAGCGGCCGCTTCCGGCCCCAAGGCCCTCGCGCGGCGCGTCTGCGACCATCTCGCGGGTATGACCGACCGGTTTGCCGCGCAGCAGTTCCAGCATCACTTCGTTCCACGCCGCTGGCGCGCGGCGGATTAGGAAGCTCTAACAGAACCACGGAACCGCAGAGACGCTGAGCACGCAGAGAACGCGCAGAGGGATTCATGCTCTACAAGATCGCCAGCGGCGCGACTGTTGATCTGCTGTCGAGTCTAAGAAGATGCAGGCAGCATTCCCTTCAGGCGGAGCGCCTCCATCCATGCCATGCCTCGAATAGCGATCAGACTGGCCCCGATCCTCGCCCTCCTGCTGCTCGCGCTCTCGTCGCAAGCAGGCCTATGTGGGCGTCAGCGAGGCAGTGGTGGCGCTGCCCGCCCTGCGGTCTTGATGCTCGCGCAGGCGGCTGGTTTTTACGAGATTCAGACCCCGACTTACCGCGCCCTGATCGGCGCCGACGGCAACCTCCACTCCCTCTCTGTGGCCGATACCGAGCTGCTCGATGACCAGGTCGCGATCTCCCTGGGCAGCTTCTTCTACGCCGACGGCCCCCGCAAGCTCGGCTCCGTCGAGCGCCCCGAGGAATCCGTGCTTGAGGCCACGGATGGGACCTACTCGATCCGCTATCGCTTCCTCGCTAACAACATAAGGGTCACTCTCACGAACAAGGCCGCGAGGCCGGTTCCCTACTTCGTCGTCCTATCTCCGGCCGTCACCATTGTGAGCACGGGCAAGGGCGAAGCGGCGGCAGTTCCCGCCAATGAGCGCTGGGGAGCGGCCCAGTTCCAGACCGAATCGGGGGCCTACCTTGAGCTCTCCGGCGGCACGCGCACCTGGGGGCCGTGGCTTGGGCGACAGGTCTGGGAGGTCAGCCAAGTCGCACCCGGCGCCGACGTCGAGATCGTCTTCCACGTCGGCACGGGCGCGCGGCCGCGCGCCACCCTCTCCCAGTTGGTCGGGGTCCGCGCCCGGCTCTCCTCTGACACGGGCCTGGTCTCCGCCAACAGCCCCATCGAGCTCGTCGTCTCGCTGGACAACCGATCCGATCAGAGTGTTAGGGGCAACCTCTCTGTCGAGCTCACCGCCACCCGCGGCGATGTCGTCATCTACTCCACCTCGAGCTTCGAGCTTGCGCCCAAGCGCGCGAGCCAGCAGACCTTCCGCTGGCAGGTCCAGTCGCCCGACTTCTACCGCGCCAATGTCACTGCCCTCTCCGGCGGCCGCGAGATCGCAGCCGCTCGCGCGGCGGCCGGCTACCGCGTCGCCGAGATGCGGCCCGATGTCCCACGGCCCGGTGATTTCCATGATTTCTGGCAGCGCCTCGTCGCGGAAGCGGGCGCGCAAACACCCGGGTTCTACATGCGCCGCGATGAGCGGCTGTCCCGACGCGGCCTGGAGGTGTGGGTCGTCCAGTACGACAGCATCGGTGGGAAGACGATCCACGGTTGGTTCGCCGCGCCCGCCTCGGCGCGCGACCTCCCCGCCATTCTCTACCTGCCTGGGTATGGCGCCCGTCCCGTGGAGGCACCCGTCGCCCTCGCCGCTCACGGCTGGGTGGTTCTCGCCATTGACGTGCGGGGCAACCGGATTGACCGGGCTCGCCCGCGCGCCTTCGAGGACTACTGCACCGAGGGCATCGAGTCGCCCGACAACTACGTCTACCGCGAGATCGTTGGTCATGCCCTTCGCGGGCTGAGCTTCCTCGCCTCTCGCGAGGAAACGGACCCCAACCGCATCGCCGTCGTCGGCGTGAGCGAAGGAGGCGGGGTCGGCCTCATCCTTGCCGCCCTCTCCCCGCAGGTGGCGGCCGTCGCCGCGGATGCGCCGATGCTGGTGAATTTCCCGCTGTCTCTGCGCGCGGCGAGCTGGCCTTACACTGAGCTTGCGCGCTACCTGCAGCAGCATGCGGAGTCGAGAGGCAACGTGCTGCAAACCCTGTCGTACTTCGATGTCGCCAACTTCGCCCCGGACATCCACTGCCCGGTTCTGCTCAGCACGGGCTTTCTCGACCGGGTGTCCCTTCCGGGGGCTGTCTTCGGCCTGTATAATGTGTTGCCCGGGTCGAAGGACATCAGATCCTTCCCACAGGCCGGGCACGAGGGCGGAGGCGAAGACCTCTGGACCTATAAGCTCGACTGGCTCGCCGAGAAGCTGGGTCCCTCCGCGCGCTAGCCGGACTCGCTCCCGCCCCACCGCCTCCGGAAAGGGCTCTCAGTGACCGAGGAGCAACCCGGACTCGATCCGGCCAAGCCGTCGAATCTGCGTGAGCTGTTTCGCCGGCACGGCTTCCACCCTCGCCGCTCGCTCGGACAGACGTTTCTCGTTGACGCGAACATCGTCCACAAGATCGTGCGCGCGGCCCAGCTCACAGGCGAGGAGGCGGTGCTGGAGATCGGCGCGGGCGCCGGCGCCGTAACCCGCGAGCTCACCAAGCACGCGCGGCGCGTCGTTGCGCTCGAGATAGACCCCTCGCTCATTCGGATTCTGCATGAGACCGTCGGCGAGGCCGCCACCATCGTGCAGGGCGACGTCCTGGCGGTTGACTGGGAAGACCTCCTCGGCAGCGAAGGCGAGGGCCGCTGGCGCGTTGTGGCCAACCTGCCCTACGCCATCACCGGCCCCGCCATTCTGCGGCTGCTGGACATGGCCGATTGGGTTGACCGACTGGTTATCATGGTCCAGCAGGAGGTGGCCGATCGCCTGCTCGCCAGTCCGGGCCGCCGCGCCCGCGGGCTGTTGTCAGTGCTGGTCGAGGCCGCTTGCGACATGGCCGAGATCGGGACGGTGGCTCCGACCTGCTTTCGACCGCGCCCCCAGGTCCAGTCCACCATCCTCGCCCTCACGGTGCGCCGGCCGCCGCTTGTGCCCAGCCACCTTGCGACCTCCTTTCGCGAGCTTGTCAAAGGGGGCTTCGCCACCAGGCGGAAGACTCTCGCCAATGCTCTCTCACGCGCGCAGGGCCTGGAGCTTTCAAAGGAGGAAGCCGTCAGTCTCCTGTCGGAATCTCACATTGACCCGCGGCGCCGAGCCGAGGACCTGAGCGCAGATGACTTCCTCTGCCTCACCCGGACTCTGGAGGCCGCGGCCACGAAAGGCCGGCCGTGACCGCACTCACCATCCGAACCGCCGCCAAGATCAACCTCTGTCTGCGCGTCCTGGGCCGCCGCGCCGATGGCTACCACGAGATTGAGACGGTCCTGCACACCGTCGGCCTGTGGGATGAGGTCCACCTCGCCGAGAGCGACTCCGACACGATCACGCTCTCCTCTGTCTCCGGCGAGGCTCCGACCGATGAGACCAACTTCTGCTGGCAGGCGGCGTCCCTGCTCGCCGCGCGCGCCAAGCCCAGGCGCGGCGTGGTGATAAAGATCGAAAAGACCATACCGTTCCGCTCCGGCCTTGGCGGTGGGAGCAGCGACGCAGCGGCCACTCTCGTGGGCCTGGTCCGCCTGTGGAACCTCGACCTCGCGCTCGACGAGGTGTCGGGGATCGCCGCCGAAGTCGGCGCCGACATTCCCTTCTTCCTGCGCGGCGGGTGCTGCCTCGCCCGCGGGAAGGGAGAGAAGGTGACACAGCTGCCGGACCTGTCCGCTTGCCTCGTCCTCGTTGCGCCTGAGCGCCGCATCTCCACCAGCCAGGCGTACGTGGCCCTCAAGCGCGGGGCCACCCGCGGCGGCCGGCGCGGCACTTCGCGTCCGGTTCAACGCTTCCTCGATGCCCTCAAGCAGGGAGATCTTCGCGCCGTCGGCTCCACCCTGCACAATGACTTCGAGTCGGTCGCCATGGCCGGCGTCGCCGACGCGCTCCGGGCCAAGCAGCACCTGCTCGACGCCGGCTGCCTCGGCGCCGCTATGTCCGGCTCCGGCTCGGCTGTGTTCGGCCTCACCGCAGATCGCGAGGCGGCCGCGCGCATGGCCGCCCAGCTCGAAGGAAGTTGGCCCTGGGTCGCTGTAGTCCCGACCGTGCCATCGGGCAGCAGCATGATCATCGCTGAAGCGGAGATGTTCTGATGGCGCTTGACGCGGTTGTCCTAGCCGGAGGCGCTGATCGCGGCGAGATCGCCGAGCATACCGGTGTGATCTACCGGCCTTTGCTCGAGGTCGGCGGGCGCCCGATAATCCAGCGCGTCCTCGCCGCGCTGCGCGGGGCCACCTCCGTGGGTCAGGTGGTGCTGGTCGCGCCCGATCCAGTGCAGGAGGCGGTATGGGAGGAGGCGGTTGACATCAGGGTCCCGGCCGGCGATTCCTTTGTCGCGAACGTCGTGAACGGAGTGGCCGCCACGACCCCTGACGGCGACTCCGTCCTCGTCATCACCGGCGACCTGCCCCTCCTCACCCCCGCCGCCGTCAACGATCTCGCGGCCCAGGCCGCCGCGCTCCAGGCCGACGTCGTCTATCCCATCATCCCGCGCGAATCGTCCGAGCGCGCCTTCCCAGGCGGGAAGCGCACCTATGTCAAGCTGCGGGAGGGAGTTTTCACGGGGGGCAACGGCATGGTCCTCTCTTGCGACTTCGTGCGGCGGCGGCGCGATCTCATCAACCGCCTCTACGAAGCGCGCAAGAAACCCCTGAAGCTTGCGGGCATGTTCGGGCTGCCCTTCATCTTCGGTCTGCTGACCGGTCGCCTGACCATTCCGCAGCTCGAGGCGCGCGCCGGCCGGCTGATCGGTGGCCGCGTCGCCGCGGTCATCACGCCCTACCCCGAGTTGGGGTTCGACGTGGACAAGCTCGCCGACCTCAACCTGGCAAGGCAGGTGGCGGAAACGATGGACAAAGTGTAAGGAGTGGAGTCGCACGCTGCGCGCGGCACGAGAAGACTGACCCACTTCTTGCGGTCACGCTGGCAGGCGGCAGGCGCGCCACCTTGACACCCCCTCCGCCCGCTCTTATACTCGCGTCGGTGGGCGTGAAAGCCATAGGGCGGACCGGGTCGGGCATGAGGCAAGGCCCCCTGTCGGAGGAGCGGCCTGTGGCGACTGTGCGCT
>Ga0315288_10007942_pt1 | contig 13429 bp, 4 predicted proteins | sample YL17G11_20_MG_FD_203454 | JGI IMG/M metagenome (GOLD analysis project Ga0315288, IMG submission 203454) | Sediment microbial communities from Yellowstone Lake, YNP, Wyoming, USA - YL17G11_20 | ecosystem: Environmental > Aquatic > Freshwater > Lake > Sediment | place: USA: Wyoming | collected...
GACACCTTCATGAAGCTGAGCGCGCAAGCTGTGCGACACCTCGGCCCGCATGTTCTCTTTCATCTGCACTCGACGGGATACAAGCACTACGAGCAGGTGCTGCAGGTGCCGGGTCTGGGCGGGTTGCAGATGACGATTGAAGCCAACGGCCCGCCACTCGCCGAGCTCGTGCCCGTGTTCCGGAAAATCCTGGAGCGGTCGCGTCTGCTGATCTTCGCCGACCACCGGTTCGAGGAACTGCCCACGGTGCTGCCCCGCCTGCCACGCGAGGGCCTCTATGTGGTCGTGCCCGAGACGTATTTGCGCACCGAGGCCGGGTTCGCTGCCTTTGTGAGAACTCACTGGCACGCCGAGTGAGCGTTGCCGCAGGGAACTCCGACTGCTCGCTTGCTTCGCCGGGACCGCGGCCAGCACTGCCATTTCTCCTTCCGAGGTTTCCAGGATGCGCGCCTTGGCATCCACGCTCGCCCCGTTCTTCAAGAGCGTCTCGATCCGAGGAGGGCTCGGGCAAATCGCTCGTGGCCTCGGCCAGGCGCTTCCCCTCGCTGCCTTCAATCCAACATTGGACATTTTCGAAAGATTACAGGACTTCCGCCACCCACAGGGGGAGCGGCTCTCTCGGACGAACGATGAAGCGCTTCCGAACCTGCTCAACTCGCTCCGTGGGTCGTTCGGATGAAATGCACGGAGTCCTCGTGACGCTTGGTGAGGCCCCTGACCCGCGCGACGGCCGAGCGGCTCAACGCCAGGAGGAAGGGTACCGCCAAGGCCGGGGCTTCGCGAAGCAACAACTCGAAGGAGGCTGCGCGGATTCTGAGCAAGACGCTATCTTGGTTCGCCACCACGTCCGAGGAGCGAGGACCCTGATCCAGCAAGGAGATCTCGCCAAAGGACTCACCGGCGGCGATGGTGGCGAGGGTCGACTCCTTGCCATCCACCATCGTCAGCGCCCGCAGTTCTCCCTCCAGCACCACGTACATGGCATCGCCGCGCTCACCTTTGCGAACGATCTGGCTGAACTGGGGGTAACGTACCACCTCCATGTAGCGGAGACAGGACTCGATCTGCCGAACATCCATACCTCTGAAGATCCGGATCCGGCGGAGAACCTCCGGTTTCGAACCGGCGATGCCTTCGCCGCGCCCGCCCGCTGCGGTCCCCATGAGGCTGGCCGCCGGGGCGGAACGGAAGAACGTCGCCAACTCCGGCAACTCGGCCGCTTTCCGCCATTGGTTGCCGGGCTCGGAAAACACCCAGTGATCCGCCGCGAGGCGTCCTGCTTTGACCCACTCCACCAGGACGGACGACTCCACGGCACCGTAAACGACATGGTCGGTTCCCCATACCCAGTATACCGAGACCTGTTCTGCGTTCTCCATACCTTCGTTACTCCATCTGTTTTGTGCGGCAGACGCCTTGCGCCGCTGTGTGCTGTTGACGACTATACCTCCGGGTGTCGGCGGCGTCCAGCTCGGGCCGACACCGGCTCCCGCTTGGGACTCGGACTTAATTCGAGTTGCTTTTCCCGACTTGGCGTACAAGCTCCACACTGGTTCCCAAAGCTGTCTCAACCTATGCTCCAATCGAGGAAATGCTCCCGCTGTGGCTCGCCTAACGACGTCGATCCGGTCACAGGGATTTGCCGGGTGTGCGCCGGCCAAGCCCCGCTGGCTCAGGCCCCACCGACCGCCGGATCAGATCCCGGCGGTGGACGATCCCTGAGCGTGGAGCCGCCCCGCCGCTCCGAGGCTCAACCTGATGTCACGGCCACCCCGACCGTCCTTGACTCCGGCGGGTATTCCTGCCCGGCGTCACCGGAGACCGGGCGGTCGTTCCGACGCATTCACGATTATGAGATCCTTCAGGAACTCGGACGGGGTGGCATGGGCGTGGTCTACAAAGCCCGCCAGGTCAGTCTGGGCCGCGAGGTCGCCCTCAAGATGATCCTGGCAGGGGAGTTCGCCAGTGAGACGGAGATCAAACGCTTCCGGACGGAGGCCGAGGCGGCCGCAGGTCTGGAGCATCCGAACATTGTCCCGATCCACGAAGTCGGCGAGTACCAGGGGCACCACTATTTCAGCATGAAGCTGGTGGAGGGCTTCAGCCTTTCCAGGCTGATCCCCGATTTCCGGCGGGACCCGCGGGCAGCGGCGGCCTTAACCGTTTCCATCGCCCGGGCCGTCCATTACGCGCATCAGCGCGGGATCCTCCACCGGGACCTGAAACCCGCCAATATTCTGATCGATCGCAACGGGGCGCCTCAGATCACCGATTTCGGGCTCGCCGTCCGCATCCAGTCTGGAAGTGACCTCACGTTGAGCGGAACGATACTCGGCACGCCGGGTTACATGGCGCCCGAGCAGGCGGCAGGAGACCTCAAGCGCCTGACCACCGCGGCGGATATTTATAGTCTGGGCGCGATTCTCTACCACCTCATCACGGAACGCCCCACCTTCTCCGGAGACAGCATCGCGCAGGTGCTGCACAAGGTGCTGGAGGAAGATCCCGTCAAGCCTCACGTCCTGGTGCCGGGCCTGGATCCTGATCTCGAGACCATCTGCCTGAAATGCCTCGAGAGGGATCCGGCGCGCCGGTACGCTTCGGCAGAGGCACTCGCCGAGGATTTGGAGCATTGGTTGCGACTGGAACCGATCCGGGCTCGGCCGGCCACCACCTGGGAGCTCCTGGTCAAATGGGTGCGGCGCAAGCCCCTGGTTGCGGCTCTGACGGCCGGTTTGTTGGCTCTGGGTCTGGTGGCTCTCGTGGGAATCACGTCCCTCTGGCAGCGCTCTGAACGCAAGGCCACTGAAAGCCAGGAACGGCTGGTCCGGCTGAATGTGGTCAATGGCACGCGCCTGGCCCGCGAGGGCGATCTGGCGGGTGCGCTGCTGTGGTACACCGAGGCCCTGCGGTTGGATGAAGGCAATCGGGCCCAGGAGGAGATGCATCGCATCCGTCTCGGGTCGCTCCTGGAGCAGATGCCTCATCTGAAGAAGATCTGGATTCACCCGGATCCGGTCTGGCTCGCTCAATTGAGTCCGAGGGAGGATCTGCTCGCCACCATCAGTGGTCGGGCTGCGGTCAACAACCGCTTCGAGAACGCGCAACTTCGCATCTGGCCCCGCGCCGGCACCGAGGCAGCGGTTCCAAGTCTCACGTTCAGCGGCGGACGGCCCCGAATCTACCGAATCCGCTACCAAGTCTTCAGTCCGGACGGCCAGCAGGTAGCCACGATCGCGTGCCACGACATCGACGGAAAGACGGTCAGCGAGATTCAAATTTGCGCGGCGGCTTCTGGTCAACCGCTCTTGACCCCGCTCACCTTGGACGGGGTTGTTTCTGACGTGGCCTTCAGTCCCGATGGCGCGTGCCTCGCCGCTGCGAGTCAAGCGGGGATGGCCGAGGTCTGGAACTTGAAGAAGGACCAAAAGACCGGCCGGGTTCTGGCCCATGAGGGATGGGTCACAGTGGTGGCCTTCAGCCCGGATGGGCGCCGCCTGGTAACGGGCGCCATGGATAAGACCGCCCGAATCTGGGACGTCCCAAGCGGACAACCGACCGCGCCGGTGTTGCCACACGGACGATCTGTGCTCGATGCGCAATTCAGCCACGACGGCTCGCGGATCGTGACGACCGCTTCCGACGACTCGGGCGGCGAGTTCCACGTCTGGGATGTGCCCAGCGGCAAGCGATTGCTCTCCGTCGATAACCCGCAGGGAAAAGTCGAAAACGTCATCTATCAAGTCGCCTTCAGCCCGGATGACAAGCAAGTGCTGACCGCCAGTTTCGATGGCACCGCCGTCGTTTGGGACACCAGTTCAGGCCGACAGATGTTTCCACCCTTCAAACACGAACACGGCGTATTGACGGCCGGGTTCAGCGCCGACGGGCGGTCGATCGTCACCGCCGGCTTCGACCGGGCGGCACGGCTCTGGAGTCTGCCGTTGGGCGGATCCCAGGTGGCGGTGCTGAACCACTGCAGCTTCATCCTGGGCGCGTTCTTCAGCGCGTCCGCTCGACAGGTCGTCACGTTCGGCATGGATGGAATGGTCCGCGAGTGGGAGTTGCCCCTCGGGCCACCGGGCGTGATCACATTGCAGCACAGCAACGCAGTCCTCCATGCCGAGTTCAGCCCGGACGGACGTCGCATTGTCACGGCGAGTGTCGATCGGACGGCCAGGATCTGGGACGCTAAAACCGGGAAACCGCTGACGCCCCCGTTGACCCACGACGGCGCGGTGAACCACGCCTCCTTCAGTCCCGACGGCGAACGGGTCATCACCGCTAGCACGGACGGCACGGCCCGCATCTGGGAGGTCGCGACCGGAACGCAGGTCGGCCCCAGCCTGTCCCATAGCAACACCGTCTGGCACGCGGTATTCGACGCGACGGGCTCGCGGGTGGTGACTGCCTGCGGGAGCTTCCGGGATGAAAACGCTGCGAGCAGCCGCCTTTTCCGGAACTTCGCCGCCGAGCGCGACCCCAGGCGCGCTGGGCAGGGAGAGGCTCGCGCCTGGGAGGTGCGCACGGGGAGGCCAGTGGCCGAACCCATGCGGCACGACGACGCGGTTCTTCACGCTGAGTTCAGCCCCGACGGGCGAATGATCGTCAGCACGGCTGCCGATGGGTCGGCGCAGATCTGGAATCTGGCCGACGGCTCCAGGCTGGGACCCCCCATGAAGCATAGCTCCTCCCTCATCTTCGGCGCCACCTTCAGTCCCGACGGACAGTTGATCGCCACCGCGTCCGGCGGCGCGGGTACGCTCGAGAAGGCCGCCGCACGCATTTGGGACGTGCGCACCGGGAAGCCGTTCGGCCGCCTGTTTGAGCATTTCGACCTGGTCTACAGCGCCCTTTTCAGTCGCGATGGCCGCCGGCTCATCACCGGTTCGGAGGATGGAACTGCGCGGGTGTGGGACCTGCGCACGGGCGAACCGTTGACGCCTCCGATCGTTAACGGCAGCATCGTGCTCAGGGCGGAGTTCAGCCCGGATGGCCGGTTTGTCCTGACTGCGGCCCTCGATGGGAACGCCCGGGTGTGGAACGCCGCCAATGGCGAGTTCATCGCCCAGCTACGTTTGCACGAGAAGCGCCTCAACGCCGGGGCCTTCAGTCCCGACGGCACGTGCCTCCTGACGGCCAGTGATGACGGCACCGCGAAGATCTGCCCGCTGCCGAACGCAGGTTCGTCCATGGGCGATCTGACCTTGCTCGCTCAGACGTTCTCGGCTCGGCGTATCGCCGGCGGCCGGACACAGGTCGAGCCGCTGCATCCCGGTCTGTTCAAGATGGCATGGAGTAACCTCTGCCAGCGCTTTCCGGACCGGTTCTTCGCCGTTGAGGTTCGGCCGGACGCGCCCAATCCGAAGTGACGGACCGGGTGGCCGGCGTGCCGAAGGCCGGACTGCGGGTGCGTTCGGGGCGCGCGACGGCTGCTGCCAAGTCCGATCGCGGCATGGTGTCGCCAAGTCTTGATCAGCGCACCGACCATGAACGCGCCGTTGGCAGCCCGGGTTGGCCCTCGGTTTTCGGTAGGTTCGGTGATTGGCGCGGCGGCTGCGGGATCGCCGCACGGAGTTCTATTGGGTTAGTCCGGTTTGGGCACCGCATGGAGCGTCTGCTCGATGAGCCCGAGGGTGCGGCGGGCGTGGGCGTAGCCGCGCTGATCCGTATGGGTCTGCAGGTCGGTAAACAAGGCGAAAAGGCTCGCCGTCTGCAGCGCGGTCAGTCGGCCTGGCTCGCGGGCCACTGACTGGAATCGGCGATACTGCGCGTCAATGCGTGCCACCAATCCTTCGCCGGTCAGGCCATGTAAGACCCCCCGTTCCAGCAGCAGGCTGAGGCCGTAGCCCAGCAAGACCGAGCCCACAACTGCGCCAATGACCAGGACGACAGTGGTCAAAGGCATCACGAAGCGATAGCCGCCTGGCGCGGTGAACGCCAGGAGACCGGGAATCGGCACAATGAAGAACCACAAGAACGTGAACAACCCGAGCACGAAGGCGCGCTTGAACTCGCAGACGGAGCGGCTGCCGGCCGACTGTCCCTTCTGCAGATCCGACACAGGCCGTCTCAGGCAGGGCAGCACCTGGTCCTGCAGCATCTGACCCACAGCCGCCTGCGCGTCTTCGGCCAGACCCGCTTTCCGCAGGGCCGCCCGGGTCTTATCTGCATCTCCTCCCCAGCTTCGTACGATGGTCTTCGCCAGGGCGTCAGCTTCGGGGGCGCTCATGCCTCCTTCGGCGATCCGCCCGGCCAATTGCTCCATGACCTGTCTGAGCTGCCGGGGGTATCCCCAGTACCTCAGCCCGACCCGCAGCACGGCCCCAAAGCAGACCACCCCCAGGCCGAGCCCGAGCCATTCCTGCCACCCACCGCGCGCCACGAGCCCGGCCACCAACCCATAAAACATCAGGCTCGCCACCCACCCGAGGAGTCTGGGCAGCCAAGCCCAGCCCAGGCACGATCCGGGTTTGGGCGTCATCACGAAGGGGCCGACGAGCGCGCTGACGCTGAACATGAGAGACGGCAGCAACAACAGCGCGTTGAGGAAGTCCAGGTTCGCGAGCGCAAACAAGTTCAGGGACAGAGACGCCAGTCCCACTCCCCACACCACGGTGCGCAGGTTGACGAAGTTCTGGTAACCGTCGAACGGCCGGTCTTCCCGCGGGCCTACCCACGCGCGAAAGGCGATGTTCACCGCCTGGGCGTCATTGGCCGAGGCCCCCGAGAGGACGAATTCCAGGCTCTGACGCACAATCTGCCCGAGGGCGTGGATGACGAGCTGCGGTCCAAACAGGACCACATCACGCCCCCGGTAATAGAGCCACCGACCGAGGCCCATCGCAAAGCCGCCAGCCAGGAATCCCAAACCCATCAGCGGAACGGCGAAGGGAGACAACGCCTCAACCGTCGCAGCGGCGAATCCCAGACCGGCGGTTCCGGCCACAGCGGTGGCCCGGTTGAACCCGGTGCTCTCGAGACACGCCACCAGACCCAGCGCCGTGAGAACCTGGTTCATCACAAAGCCGACGTTCCACAGGAGGATGAGGATTTGCACAAACGGGGAGACATCCCAGATGATGGCAAGGGGCATTAACAGAATACTCAATAGGGCCGAGGGCGCGCTCAAGAAGAAGCGGCCTCCGTTGGCACGGATCTCCTTGGCGAACACGGGGAGAGGTCCTTCGTCATTGATCCGCTGCATCAGGGGATCAAGCATCATCTGGAGGTAACCGCCGGACCACCGCGGAAAGGCGGAGAGCCATTCCGCGTGGCTCCAGGACTCGCGCATCTTGTGCCATAGGGCCTTGGAGCGGTGGAACTTGATCCGATAGCCCAAGGCCAGCCCGTTGTGCGCCGCCTGCGTGACCCCCCAGATGTCTTCGGAGATTCCGACGGCATGAGGGCCGAATCCGATCAGCCCTTCGAACTGGTCGCCAAAGGGGGCGCCTCGGCGGCTCGCCGTGGTGAGGGGAAGCTTGGCCACGTCCGGATCGCACAAGGCGGTCTGGACGCGTCCATAGTAAACAGCCTGAATGTTGCCCCAACCGGTGCCCAGGGTTTCGGCTCCCGTTCCGCCCAACAGCATGATCCCTCGCGTCAGCGCCCGCTGTCCCTCCTCGATCAACTGGGAACTCTGGCCCACCGGGGTGAGGGTGTTCGTGGTGCTGCGACCGGGAATGACGATGATAACGCCCGGATCGCCGAGGGCGACCTGGAGGTCCGCCACGACCGCGTCCAGGTCATGGGCGGTGGCATTGCGATCCAGGATCAGCATCTGGTTCAGCTTGAGCGACTCCTCGTACACCAGGTCCATGCCCACCAGGCCCCCGGCTTTGAAGCCAAAGGGGGTCCAATCGTTGAGGCTGTAAGCCCGGCAGCCCGGAGCGACCTCCATGAGCAGCCGGGCCAGTTTGTTGCGCTGGCCCAACTCGCCCTGGTCATACCGGACTTGAGAGGGGCGGTTGTTGTCCTGCTGATCGTATTTATTCTGGATCAAGTAGAAGACGGTGTGGGCGCCGAGATCCTCGTGAGCCAGGCGGAGCGCGATGTCCACCAGGTTGATGGCCGTGTCCTGCGCGTGACCCGCCGTGGACATCATGGTGACGAGCCAGCGACGAAGATGCCAAGCCGCAACCAGTTGGTCCCGCTGCACGGCATCCTCAACGACCAGGTTCAAGCCCAGCTCCGGTCGCAGGCTGGGGCGCTCGCCCGCAATCACGAGCTGTAGCGGGTGCCAGAGCGTCACGTCATGCTTCTTCTCCAGCTCGTACAAACGCTTGAACTCCTGAGCCAGCGCCCCGTCGTCAGACCACGGTCGGAGTCGGTGAAGCAGGCGCAGGCCTCCCGAACCGAGTCGGTCACGCAGGATCTGGAGGCGAGTCACCAGCAGATCAGGAGTCAGCTTGTAGAACGACAGATCGTCCCCACTCATGTAGACGACGCCCAACGCGTGCTCAGGGTCGCGCCGGGTTGTCTCGAGTGACTGCCGTTCCTTCTCCCGTAGCCGAACGGCGCGGGCTCGCAGAGGGGGCAGGTTCCGCAGCCAGGCCAGCAACTCCGGCTCGAGCGCCATGAGGGCCAGTCCGGTAACCAGTACGCTGCCGGTAAACAAGGGATGCGCATCAAGGGTGCGGCTGAAGGGATGCTCGAGCGCTTGGAGCCCTGCCCAGCCCAGCGCGATGAGACCGCCCACGACCCGGACCGGAGAGAGGGCCAGCGCGGAACTCAGCGCGGCAACGGACACGAACAAACCGAAGCGGAGCAGGTACATCGTATTCCAGAAAAGGATCCCCCCCAACAGCAGGCCCAGGTCACGGCCGGCGCGGTAGGTTTCCTGGAACCAGAACTCCAGCGCCTGCTTGTACATGTAGCTTCCCACGAGAAAGAAGAGGGCGGCGAAGACGAGGTAAAAGGCGATGGCTCGGAGCATGGCCGAGAGGCCGCCGGTCGGGACCGAGGGTTGGAAATGATAGCGGAGCGAGTGCCAGAGCAGCGAGGCGGGACGGGTCGGAACGAGGTTCAACTGATTGACGAAGCGGAGAACGCCCCCGGCGCGGGGGTCGGCCGTGACGCGATCTTCCAGTCCCATTGCGAAACGGGAAATTACGAGAGGCAACAGAATGCCCAGCGCCTCTACCAAAAGGATCGGGACCGCCAGGCCCTTGACAATCATGAAGGTCGCGAAAGTCGGTGGTTCCAGATCGAGCAAGGTGATCCCCAGCCAGACGAGGCCGAGGCCCCGGAAGACCCAGCCGGTGCGCCGATAGACTACCGGGTTCCACTTCCACCCGGTACGAATGGCGGGCGTCGCGGCTTGGCCTTCGCGGACAAACAGGCTGGCGAGGGTAGCATCCAGAACCATTGAGGCTTTTGCCGGCGAACGCGTTCGCCAGCGGTAGCGGTGGACTTCCATGAAATAGGCCGTCACGCTGAGGGCATAACCGGCGAACAACGGGGCGGCCCAGGTGAGCGAATACCAGTCCAGAGCCATTTCGGTGGCCAGCCCTTTCAGGTACGGAAAAATCCTGAGGCCGCCATATTCGACGTTGTACCAGACGAACCCCACAAGCCCCATCAAAACAAAGTGGGGCAGCACTTTAGCCAACTCGAGCAGGTAAGGATGGACGGGAAGCAAGTCCTCCCGTTCCTTGAACGATTTGAAACTTCGGATGAAAGCCACGACGTGTTCACCCGGGATCCCCAGGCAACGTTCCATTTCCTCTACGACGCGGCCCAGGGAGGCCCCGGGCTGCTGGAGAACGAGCAAATCCAGGGCGGCGGGATCATTGGGGGCGTCAAAAGCCACGCGGGCGTCGAAGGGGGTCGGCCTGGCACGGACGCCCATCGTTCGCAACACCAATTCGATCTGGTCGTTCGCGCCCAGGACCGTCGCCGTCCGGGGGTCGGCCTTGAACTCCTTGAGCAAACCAAGCAGACCCATGTGCGGTTCCGAGAAGTAGATGACCAGGCGGGACCAGATGTGGTTGCTGTCTTCGTTTTCCTGAAGCGCATCCGGCTGGCGGCGACCGTCCTTCTTCCCTGCCTTGACTACCCAACGGGAGTAAATGCCGATGAGGACGGCAAACTCGTCGATCCCGTTGAGCCATTCATCGCCGCCTTCCTCCACCAACCGCTCGTCGGTCTCTGACCAGCCGTGTACGACCCGGCGCCACTCGAGCACCAGCTTGTAGATGGCGCGCAACTGCATGTGGAAGTTCTGTTCGATGGCGCCGTTGGAATAGAGCGAGCGCTCCGCGCCGGCGGGCACGCGCCGGCCGAGCACCCGCTTGGCCCAACGTTCTTCGGCCTTCTGCCTAACCGCGGGTGGAACCAGCGAGCCGCCGGACGACGCCTGCGCCCTTGCCTTCCGCCGCTTCCGGACCGAACTAAGGGACCACCAGAACAAAGTCGCCGCCAAGATCGAGAGATAGAACCCAGCCGCAATCCAGAGGAACTGCGTGATGTCGCGCTGTTCCAGCGGGCGGGGTGCCATCACGTTGCGCGACGGTTGGTTGGTCAGCCACGCTGCCCCCGCCTGTTGGGCGTAGACGCTCAACGTTTCCGGCCAGCCGGCGGGGGAGTATGGTCGCTCCCGTCCTTTGCTTCCGGAGGCGAGCGGATAGAGCGTAGAGCCCTGCCCTGTCGGCAGGAGCAGTTGGGGACTGGCTGTCGTCACAACCACAGGCCACATCAGGTCAGCTTCGCGCAACAGGTCGAGGTTGCGTTGGGCAAAAGCCGCCGCCTGGTGGTGACCCAGTTGGCGGGCAACGCGGACGAACTTGGCGGTCAGTTCCGGCGAAACCGCGTCCGGGCGCAGGAGGGCAACGCTCCAGTCCAAACCCCAGACACCATGCATCCTTACCCCGTGGACACGGGCTAGGTTCTCCAACCAGAAGTGGGTTCGTGCCTGGCTGACTCCGAGGAGGTCGGCCGCCTCGAGAAACGTCAGCCAATCATCGGCGGCGGTCCAACGCTCGACGGCCAGCGCCCTGGTTTTGGTGTGCACGTCCTGGATTTCAAAGAGTCCTCTGGGCACCACCCCCGTGCGCTCGACCTCGGGCAGGATCCGCTCGGTCAGCCAGGCAGCCTGCTCCCTAGCCGCGCGCAGGACTCGCTCCCGCCACCCGGGCTCGAGAGGGTACTTGTCCCCGAGCTGCAAGATCCGCCTGAACAGCAGGTAGGCGCGGGCGTTGGTCTTCAGCGAGAATTTCCTCGCCTCGGGCCACAGGGTCACACCCTGCCGCGTGATCGTCCCCTTAGCCGACCGGTCCGCAATGCCACGCGGCCACGTCATATCGTCCAGGGCTGGCTGGAACTCGGTCAGGACAAGGCTCACCAGCCGTTGGCCGAGGTTCAGGGCGTTCGTGTCCCCAGTAGCCACCGCAACGCGGAAGGCCGCTTCCGCAATGGCCAGTTGAGCTTCAGCCGTCGCGTTCGCATCGCTCGCCCGCTCGTATCTCGGTTCTCTCACCAGCGGAGCGCCGGTCCGAGCGTCGTAGCTGGCCAGTAGCCGGTTCGTGCCGCCTTGGGACTTCTCCCAATAGAAATTCAACAACTCGCCCGCCAGCGGGAGTTCGTTGAGATGCACCGCCAACTCGATGATCGCTCCCTCCTGGACGGTTTCCACAAAAGGCTCCACCTCGGTCCCGGGAGCGGTCGGGATCAGCCGGGTCTTCGGGTAGCGCGTGGCGAGTGCGTTCAGATGGAGACGCGGCGGGATGGCACCACTCCCAAAGTCGTCGGGCGCGGCGCGGTCTGGCGCGGCCCGCGTCCAGGGGATTTCCCGCATCGGCATGAGCGCCCGAGCCAGCGTCGGCAACCCATTGATCTCCTGCGCCTGTGCCGCGGCGGGGCGCAATTCCTGCATCATCCGGCTCAACTCGGCTTGGTCGGGGCCAAAATCGAAGACGAAATCCAGCAGGCGACTCCCCCCGAGCGTGAACGCGCTGGCCGCGCACCGGTTGCGCAGGCGGGCCAGCGCCATGGACAATGCGCCCCCACCCTTGGCAAGCGGGATAGTCACGGGGTAAGTCCGGCCGAAGGCCACCCGCCCTGGCGAAATTTCGTCATCCAGAACCGCCGCGCGAAATACCTCGAGCTGGGGGGTCTGGAATCCGCGGGTAATGCTATACACGTGCGTGTCTCCGGCGCGGAGTGTTTGATAAGACTCCAGGAAGGCGCCGTCGGCCGCAGCCAACGCGTAGAGGGGCCGAGGCAAATCCGGATCGGCATAATCGGTCAGACGGACGATCGAGTAGTATGGCGGCTGCGGACGGGAGCTCGCGAAGCCCACCGGCTGGCCATGATACCAGACGATCGACTCGCGCCCGCGCTCCGTTCTGATCTCAGCCGCAGTGCGCCGGTGTCGGGTCTGCGTGGCTGTCTCCAAACCGCTGTCGTGGGTTTGGAGGTCGCAGACGACCTGTCGGGCTTCCTCCGGCACGAGCTGCGCGCCTCTGTGGGCCAGTCGATACAGGGGCGAAACCCGAATGTTCGTGCTCCCGTTCAGCCGCACGCCGAGGTCCAGGGACGCCACCCGTTGAACCTCCAGCCCGGCTTGGGCCAGCTCCGGCACGGACACCACGAACACCTGACCCGCACTGCGCCAGCCGACAGGGGGCGCAACGGCCGAGCCCCGTTCCGGGGCGATTTCGGTGGGCAGCCACTGGACCAATCCCTGGTCAACCGGCCAGAACGAGAAGCCCTCACGGCGAGGCGTGTCTTCCGCGTTCGACACGGACGCCTGGTGGCCCGCGCTATCGCGGACCTGCAGTTGCACCGAGGAGTCCGCCGGTGCGTCCAAGTAGAACGCGAGAAAATCGCAGCCCGAGAGATCCTCCGAACCCGCCAGACGCAGACGGAGAGTTTCCACGCCCGAGGACTGGGCGACCGCCTGCCAGGCTTCGGGAGCCGGCAGTGGCAATTGATACGCGATCTTGGCGGCCGGCTGACCAAGGCGGTTGATCTTCCGTGCCACAATCGTGCTGGCGTTGCCTCGCGCGTCGAAGAGGGTCTCCGTGTCGAACAGCCGTTTGCCGTTCTCGTTCAGTTCGGTGCTCGTCCAGGCCAGCCAGAAACCCGGGACTCCGGGCAAGTGCGGGTTTTGCTGGAGCAACCGAGGCTCGTGAAGGTGCCGGAAAAGGTATCGGCCGGTCCCCTCCATGTCCAACTGGCTTTCGGTGGTGGCCTGATGGCCGTGAACTTGCGTGGGCCACTCGCGCCAGCCCGCATCATTCACCCGCCAACTGCGGGCTTCCGGCGAAGGGCGGCTGCGGGTGAACGTAATCTGCCTGACCCCTGTCCCGGTCTCAATGTTCTCGGACATCCAACCCGGCTCATACCGGTAGGTAGACGTCCTGGTCACGGCAGCGCCCGTCGCCGCAGTAAAAACCGCGTCCTCCGTGTAGGATTGAGGGCCGAGGTT
>Ga0315288_10007943_pt1 | contig 13428 bp, 25 predicted proteins | sample YL17G11_20_MG_FD_203454 | JGI IMG/M metagenome (GOLD analysis project Ga0315288, IMG submission 203454) | Sediment microbial communities from Yellowstone Lake, YNP, Wyoming, USA - YL17G11_20 | ecosystem: Environmental > Aquatic > Freshwater > Lake > Sediment | place: USA: Wyoming | collected...
CCGATCTCCATGAGCCGCTTGATGTTCATCGTCACTTCGCTCCTCAGAGCACCCTCGACCTTGTAATCGTTCTCGATGATATCCCTGATCTGGACCGCCTGTTCCTCGGTGAGATCGCGGGTCCTCGTGCCGAGCGGCACTTTGGACTTCTTGCAGATCATCTTCGCGGTCGAACGGCCGATTCCAAAGATATACGTCAGGGCAATCTCGATATGTTTGTTATCGGGTATATCGATACCGACTATACGCGCCACAGAAACACTCCTTTCACGAGCGCCGCAGGGCTACCCGTTAGCCCTGCCGCTGCTTGTGCTTCGGATTCTTGCAGATCACCCGGAGAACACCTTTGCGCCGGATGATCTTGCAGTATGGGCACATCTTCTTGATTGAGCTACGAACCTTCATGGTCACTCTTCCTTCGTCACTTGTACCGGTACGTGATCCTTCCTCTCATGAGATCGTACGGGCTGAGCTCGACGGCAACCCGGTCGCCGGGAAGAATGCGGATGAAATGCATCCGCATCTTGCCCGAGACGTGCGCGAGGATCACGTGCTTGTTCTCGAGCTCGACCCTGAACATCGCATTGGGCAATGCCTCGACGACGGTCCCTTCCACCGGTATGCCCTTCTGCTTCGCCATTACGTCCTCTACAGCGCCTTCCTCCCGCCGCGGCGCCGGGGCGCCATCGGCATCAGAACATTCCGCCGCGCTCTCACCGCGTCATGATCACGGGGCCATCGTCAGTCACGGCCACCGTATCCTCGAAGTGGGCGGAGAGCTTTCCGTCCACCGTTACGAACGTCCATTTGTCCTTCAGCGTCAGGACATCGCAGCGCCCCTCGTTCACCATGGGCTCGATCGCGAGCACCATCCCGTGAACGAGCACCGGTCCCCGTCCGGGAAGACCGAAGTTGGGAACCTGCGGATCCTCGTGCATCTCGCGCCCGATCCCGTGCCCAACGAGCGTCCGCACGACGCTGAATCCGTTCGATTCCGCCTGCCGCTGGATCACGTGGGAGACGTCGGAGAGATGATTTCCGACCCTCGCCTTTTCAATAGCGAGATCCAGGGCCTCCCGGGTGACCTCCATGAGCCGCCGGGCCTTCTCGCTCACCTCGCCGATCGGGTAGGTGCGCGAGGCGTCGGCGCAGTAGCCGTTCCGCACGACGCCGATGTCGATCCCGACGATATCACCCTGCGCGAGCATCCGCGCGCCGGGAATCCCGTGAACGACCTGTTCGTTCACCGAGGTGCAGATCGAGGCGGGATACCCCTGGTATCCCTTGAACGCCGGAACCGCGCCCCGAGAGCGGATGAGCTCCTCGGCCGACCGGTCGAGCTCGCGGGTCTCAACGCCCGGCCGAAGCATTTCCTCGAGCTTCTTGAAGCACTCGACGAGGATCTCCCCGCTTCGTCGGATGAGATCCATCTCCGGCCGGCTCCGTATCGCAATCATTTCAAAACGCGGCGTATCTCCGCGAAAATCTCCTCGATATCCCCCGCACCGTTCACGGTGACGAGACCGCCCCGCTTCCGGTAAAACTCGATCACCGGCGCGGCCTCGCGTCCGTAGACCTCGAGGCGCGTGCGGACCGTCGCTTCCTCATCGTCGGGGCGCTTGATAATGGGCGTTCCGCATGAGTCGCAGATCCCCGGCACCTTCGTCTTGATCGTGTCGAGGTTGTAGACCGCCTTGCACTTCGGGCACACGCGGCGGTTCGAGAGCCGTCGAACAATGAGTTCGATCTCGGCGTCGATATTGAGCACGTAGTCGATCTTCTCGCCGCGCTTTTCGAGCATCGCCGAGAGCTCCTCGGCCTGCGCGAGCGTCCGCGGAAAACCGTCCATGATCCAGCCTGCGTCCTTCGACGCGTCGAGCGCCTCGTCGATGAGACCGAAAATGATCCCGTCCGGCACGAGGAGCCCGCCCTTCATGAAGCGTTCCGCCTCGAGGCCGAGGGGGGCCTTCCGCGCCACGGCGTCGCGGAGCATATCCCCGGTCGAGAGGTGCGCGAGCCCTTTCTCGCGCGCGACGCGCGAAGCCTGCGTTCCCTTGCCGGAGCCCGGTGCTCCCAGTATGACGATATGCATATGCGCCACGTCGAAGTTCTCCTAGAACCGTCTGCCCTGCAGACGGCCCTTTTTCATGAATCCGTCGTAGTGCCTCATGAGGAGGTGCGTCTCGATCTGCTGGAGCGTATCGAGCATCACACCGACCACGATGAGGAGCCCCGTGCCGCCGAAGTAGAAGGGAAGCTTTCCCTGCTTGATCAAAACGTCGGGAAGAATCGCGATGAACGCGAGGAAAATGGCTCCCGGGAGCGTCACGCGGGTCAGTATCCGGTCGATGTAGTCGCTCGTCCGCTTGCCGGGACGGATGCCCGGAACGAATCCCCCGTACTTCTGCATGTTCTCGGCGAGATCGACGGGGTTCAGGACGATCGCCGTATAGAAATAGGTAAAGAAGATGATGATGATCGCGTAGAGCGAATTGTAGATGACACCGTACGGGTTGAACGCCGAAGTGACGGCCGACATGAACTCGTTGTCCTTGAAGAACACCGCAATCGTGCTCGGAAACATCATGATCGACTGCGCGAAGATGATCGGGATGACGCCCGCCGTGTTGACGCGCAGCGGAATGTACTGCGCCTTGCCGCCGTAGACGCGCCGTCCGACGATGCGCTTGGCGTACTGGACGGGAATCCTCCGCTGCCCTTGCGTGATGAGGATGACGCTGGCGGTCACGAGCACCATGATCAGGATCAGCAGAACGAGCCGCAACGGCGTTAGATTTCCGATCTGCAGGGCGCGCCACGTATCGATGAAGTCACCCGGGTAGCGCGCGACGATGCCGATCATGATGATGAGAGAAATGCCGTTCCCGATACCGCGCTCCGTAATCTGCTCGCCGAGCCACATGACGAAGATCGTGCCCGCGGTCATCGTGATGATCGTGATGAGCCTGAAGAAGAGGCCCGGGTTCGGCACCGCGCCCTCCGCCATGTTCTCGAGAAAGAAGGCGATGCCGATCGCCTGGACCATCGCGAGGGCGACCGTTCCGTACCGGGTGTACTGCGTGATCTTCTTCCGCCCCTCCTCCCCTTCCTTGGCGAGCTTCTCGAAGTACGGAATGACCGCCTGGAGAAGCTGGATGATGATCGACGCGCTGATGTACGGCATGATACCGAGCGCGAAGATCGTCACCCGGTGGAAGTTGCCCCCTGCGAAGAGATCGTACAGCGCGAGGATCCCTCCCTGCTGGCCCGCGAAAACCGCCTTGAGCGCCGCCGGATTCACGCCCGGCGTCGTAATGTGGCCGCCGATACGGTAGATGATGAGAAGCCCCATCGTGAAGAGAATCCGCCTCTTGAGCTCGGGTATGTTGAATATATCCTGAAGCTTTCTAAACATTACTTCTTCTCCCGATTGTCGAGCACGGGCACCTTCTTCCCGGAGAGGAGACGAATCGTGCCTCCGGCTTTCTGGATCGCCTCAGCGGCCGTGCGGCTCACCGCGTCGACCTCGACCTCGAGCGCCACGGCGAGCTCGCCCCGCCCGAGGATCTTCACGGGATCAGCGGCTTTCCGCACGAGGCCCGCCTCGATGAGGGTGCCTCGATTGACCTTCGAGCCGGCCGCGAATCCGCTCAGGGAGTCGAGGTTCACGACCTGATACACGGTCTTGAAGATGTTGACGAATCCCCGCTTCGGCACGCGCCGCTGGAGCGGCATCTGGCCACCCTCGAACCACGCGGGAATGCTCCCGCCCGAGCGCGCCTTCTGCCCCTTGCAGCCGCGCGTCGAATATCGCCCGTGCCCCGAGCCGGGGCCGCACCCGACCCGCTTGCTCTTCTTTGTGGCGCCTCGGGGCGGTTTGATCTCACTCAGCTTCATTTCGTCTAGCTCCTTGTCGTTCCTTTATCGAGGACGGTGTATCCCGGTCCCTTCTTCGAGCGAACCCTGACGTCTTTCTCGTCGATCTCTTCCCAGACCACGAGGTGCTGCACCCTGTGGATCATTCCCCGGATCTGCGGCGTGTCCTTCTTGTACAGCGTCCGGTAGTTCTTCGTGAAGCCAAGAGACTCCATGACGGACCGGTGCTTGTCATAGAGGGAGTTGATGACGCTCTTGACCTGCGTTATCTTCAACATCTTCGCCATATCATTTCCTCGCTATCCGTCGTTCGCCGCGCGGGGCGCATCACTCGTCGGCGCCCTTTTCTTCCTTTTTCCCGAAAAGCCTCGCCACCGATATGCCGCGGCGGTTCGCCACGTCGCGCGCGCTCCGGATGCTCCTCAGCCCTTGCATCGTCGCCTTCACCATGTTGTGCGGATTGTTCGATCCGAGCGACTTCGTCAGAATGTCCTTCACGCCCGCCACCTCGAGCACGGCGCGCACCGCGCCGCCCGCGATGACACCGGTACCGGGCGAAGCGGGCTTCAGGAGCACCTTCGAGGCGCCGAAGTTCCCCATCACCTGGTACGGGATCGTCCCGCCCTGCATCGTGATCTTGAACATGTCTTTCTTCGCGGCTTCGGTCGCTTTGCGGATGGCGTCCGCGATCTCGTTCGCCTTGCCGAGCCCGATCCCGACCTTGCCCATGCCGTCACCGACGGCGACGAGGGCGTTGAACCCGAACCGGCGTCCGCCTTTGACGACCTTGGCGACGCGGTTGATATTGATCGTCTGCTCCAGGAACTCGGGGACAAACTCGCCCGATCCCTCGCGCGGTCCGCGTGGATCTCTCGGTCCCCGGCGATCCCTCGAATCCCTCGGTCCTCTCGTATCTCTCGTTTGTGATCCGTTCACCTGTACACCCCCACGGGTGGGTTGTGGTGCCCACGCTGGGCACACGGGTTTCTAGAACTCGAGTCCACCTTCCCTGGCAGCCTTGGCCAAGGCGGCGATCCTTCCATGATAGATATGTCCGCCGCGGTCGAACGCGACGGCCTTGATCCCCTTTTCGAGCGCCACGGCGGCGATTGCCTTGCCGACGGCAATCGAACGCCTCATCTTCATGCTCAGAGGGCGCGCCGCTTTCTTTGAGCCCTTCCCCTCCTTGCCCTTTTCGCCCTTCTCGGGCTTGTCGGCCTTCTCGGGGGCTTTCTCGGGGGCTTCCGGCAGCGGCGGCAGCTCGATCTTGAGGCTCGACGCCGCGGCGAGCGTGGTCCCCAGATCGTCGTCGACGATCTGCGCGTAGATATGGTTGAGGCTCCGGAAAACGCACAGCCGCGGCCTCGCCGACGTTCCGTGCACCTTGTTCCGCACGCGCTCGTGCCGTCTCAACCTGCCGTGTCTCTTCTCCTGATTGACGTCTCTTTTCACCTGTCCAAACTCCCGGCTTGTATCATCACCTTGATCGCGGCGCGCCGGTCTCATGAACCGCGCCTACGCCGCGCTCCCGCTCACGTCAGAGCCCGGTACCGACCGCGGCCTTGCCGGCTTTGTGCTTGACCAGCTCGCCCTCGTACCGGATCCCTTTTCCCTTGTACGGCTCCGGCGGCCTGAACTTACGGATCTCGGCCGCCGTCTGGCCGATCTTTTCTTTGTCGATCCCCGATATCGTGATCTTCTTCGGATCCTGAACCACGATAGAGACCCCCTCGCGCGGCTCGTACCGGATGAGATGGGCCAGACCGAGGCTCAGCACGAGCGTCGTGCCCTTGAGCTCGGCTCGGTACTCGACTCCCTCGATCTCGAGCTTCTTCTCGTAACCCTGCGAAACGCCGTGCACCATGTTCGCGATGAGGGTCCTCGTCAGTCCGTGGAGCGATTTGTGAAGCTTCGAATCGCTCGGACGTTTCACGGTGATCGTGCCCTCCCCGACCTCGATGGCCATGTCGGGATGGAGCGCGCGCGTGAGCTCCCCCTTGGGCCCCTTGACCATGATCACGTTGCCCCGCAACTCGGCATGAACGCCTGCCGGGATCGGCACCGGATATTTCCCCACTCGTGACATATCGACTGTCTACCTCCGTCTACCAGATATGGCAGAGAACCTCGCCGCCGACGCCGAGGGCGTGGCACTCCTTGTCCGTCATGAGACCCTTCGAGGTCGAGATGATCGCGATGCCGAATCCGCCCATAACGCGCGGAATCTTGTCCTTCGGAACGTATACGCGGCGGCTCGTAAGGCTCACGCGCCTCATGCCCTCGATCGCGCACACGCGCTGCTCGTCGTACTTGTAGTAGATCCTGATCAGCCCTTGCCTGTCGTCGTCAATATACTTCACGTTCTTCACGTACCCGCTATCAACAAGGATCTTTGCGATCTGTGCCTTGATACGGGAGGCCGGAACATCGACGTACGGCTTCTTCGCCTTCTTGCCGTTGCGCAGCCGGACAATCATGTCGGCTATCGGGTCGGTCATCATTTCGCCATCACCTCAAATTCTTATGACTCGTCATGCGCCGTGAATCTACCAGCTCGCCTTGACGACGCCCGGGATCTTTCCCTCGAGGGCGAGCTCGCGGAAACAGATGCGACACATCCCGAACTTGCGAAGGTAGGCCCGCGGACGCCCGCACCTGCTGCACCGGAAATATGCCCGCACTTTGAATTTCGGCGGTCTCTTCGCTTTCGCGATCAAGCACTTCTTGGCCACAGAATCTCCCTTTCCACCGTATCAGGTCTGGCGGAGCGGCATCCCGAGGAGCATGATGAGCTCCTTCGCCTCTTCATCCGTCTTCGCCGTCGTGACAATCGTGACATCCATTCCCATTACCTTGAGTATCGTGTCGTAGTCGATCTCGGGAAATATGATGTGCTCCTTGACGCCGAACGAGTAGTTCCCCCGCCCGTCGAAACTCCGCGGGGAAAGGCCCCGGAAATCCCTGATTCGCGGGATCGCGACGTTCACGAGTCGGTCGAAAAACTCGTACATGCGGTTCTGCCGAAGCGTCACGTAGCACCCGATCGGCATGCCCGCGCGGAGTTTGAATCCCGCGATCGCGGCTTTCGAGCGCGAGATCGCCGGACGCTGCCCCGCGATCGCGCTCAGATCCTTCACCGCGGCCTCGAGAATCTTCGCGTCGGTGATCGCGTCGCCGACGCCCATGTTGATCACGATCTTCTCGATTCGGGGCACCTGGTTCACGTTCTTGTAACCGAATTTTTTCATCATCTCCGGTACCGCCTTGTCGAGATACCGGCGCTTGATATTCGATACATACTGTGTGTTCGCCATCGCACTCACCGTTTCTGTTTCTCCGTTCCCGTTTCAGACGCGCGCTCACGGGCCCCGAGGCCGCGCTTTAGCCGCCTCATCGACCCTGATCGCTCAGCATCTCCTTGCACTTCTTGCACTGGCGCGCCTTGCTCCCGTCGGCGAGAACGATGATGCCCGTTCTCGTCGGCTTGCTGCACTTTGGACACACGAACATGACGTCCGAGACGTGGATCGGCGCTTCCTTCTCGACGATGCCCCCCTGTTGCCCCTGGCCGCGTTGCTTCCGCATGTGCCGCTTGATCAGGTGGACTTTCTCGACGATGATACGATCGGTTTCGGGGAACACCTTGAGGACCTTGCCTTCCGACCCTTTGTAGTTGCCCGAGATAACCTTTACGAGATCGTTCTTCTTTATTTTCATTGTGGCTTCCCGTTTCCTTAAATGACTTCCGGGGCCAGAGAGACGATCTTCATGAACTTCTTCTCCCTGAGCTCCCGCGCCACCGGCCCGAAGATTCTCGTGCCGATCGGCTCCTTGTCATCGTTGATGAGCACCGCCGCGTTCTGGTCGAAGCGGATATAGGTGCCGTCCTTTCGCCTCAGCTCCTTGCGGGTCCTCACGACCACGCACCTGACGACCTGGCCCTTCTTGATCGCCGAGCCCGGGATCGCCACCTTGACGTTGGCAGCGATGATGTCGCCCACGCCCGCGTACCGGCGTTTCGTCCCGCCTATCACCCGAATGCACCTGACGCTCTTCGCCCCCGAATTGTCGGCGACAACCAGCATGGTATACGTCTGAATCATCGTCGTGTACTCCTACTTCGCCTTCTCCAGGACCTCTACGAGCCGCCAGCGTTTCATCTTGCTGAGCGGCCGCGTCGACATAACCTTTACGAGGTCGCCGACGTGGGCCTGGCGTGCCTCGTCATGGGCGTAGATCTTGGACGTGCGCTTTATCATCTTCTTGTACATCGGATGCTGGAAAATGCGCTCGACCGAAACCGCGACCGTCTTGTTCATCGTGTCGCTCACCACGCGCCCGACAATGCTTTTCCTGGGCTTTCGAGTCTCCATGTTCACTCCTCGTTACCGGTATGCCTTCAGCGGCGTCACGCCTTGTTCGCGTCCCTGGCGCCCGCCGGCGTCTTTCGCTCCGTCGCGCCGGCCAGGATCTTCTCGTTGATGATCGTCTTGATCCGCGCGAGATCCCGCCGCGCGACTCGCGCCTTCAGCGGGTTGTCGAGCCGCTTCAGAGCGAGCTGGATCTTCATGCGGGAGAGCTCCTCGGAAAGATCCGCCTCGCGGGATTTGAGCTCGTCAAGGGTCATCTCTCTCAGCTCAGTTACCTTCATGCTTCAAACCGTCCGGGTATTTGAAAATCCTCTCTGTACGCTCCGTGCCCGCCGGGCGCCGCTTCGGGCGGCGGCCCCGGGCAACGCTCTCAGCCGGTCACCTTTCCGGTAGCCACCCGGCGCACGAACTTCGTCTTCATCGGGAGCTTCGAAGAGGCGAGCTCCATGGCCCGCCGCGCCTCGTCGAGCTCGACTCCCTCGAGCTCGAAGAGGATGCGCCCCGGCTTCACGACCGCCACCCAGTACTCGGGCGCTCCCTTTCCCTTGCCCATTCGCGTCTCCGCCGGCTTCACCGTCACGGGCTTGTCCGGAAATATGCGGATCCAGAGCTTTCCTGAGCGCCTGATGTGGCGCATGATCGCGACGCGCGCCGCCTCGATCTGACGATTGGTGACCCATGCGGGGGCCTGGGACTGGAGCCCGTAGGTACCGAAGTCAATGCTCGAGCCCCGGGTCGCCTGACCGCGCCTCCGGCCTCTCTGCTGCTTGCGGTACTTCGTTTTCTTCGGCATCAACATGACCAATCAACCCCTTGTCCGGTCTTCAACGTGTCCGGGTACCATCGTCGATCGCGGTCTCGCTCATCTGGCGCCTGAAATCCTTCGGGAACAGCTCGCCGAGGTAGATCCAGACCTTCACGCCGACCGTGCCGTAGGTCGTGAACGCGGTCGCTCGCGCAAAATCGATGTCGGCGCGAAGCGTATGGAGGGGAACCCGCCCGTCCATGTACCCTTCGACGCGGGACATTTCGGCGCCGCCGAGACGGCCCGAGCACTTGATCTTGATTCCGCGCGCGCCCATCCGCATCGCGGAGCCGATCGCTTTCTTCATCGCCCGGCGGTACGAGACACGCTGCTCGATCTGGCCGGCGATATGCTCGGCGACGAGCTGCGCGTTGAGCTCGGGACGCTTTACCTCGCGGATGTCGATCTGGACGTTCTTCGCCGTGAGATGGCAGAGCTCCTCGCTCAGGAAATCGACCTCGGCGCCCTTCCGCCCGATCACCATGCCCGGCCGCGCAGTGTGGATATGAACCCGCACCTTGTCGCCGCGCCGCTCGATCTCCATCTTTGAGACGCCCGCCCGCGCGAGGCGCTTCTTGATATATTTGCGTATCGTGACGTCCTCTTCAAGCCAGTGCGCGAAATTCTTGGTCGCGAACCACTTGGAATCCCACGCGCGGTTGATTCCGAGTCTCAACCCTATGGGATTGGTTTTCTGACCCAAAAGATCCTCCTCGTGTTAGCTTTCCGCTTCTTCTTTATGCTCGACAACCACGATAATGTGGCTCGACCGTTTCCGTATCCGGTAGGCGCGCCCCTGGGCCCGTGCCCTGATGCGGTACATCGTTTTGCCCTCGTTGATGCGGATCTCCTTGACATCCATATGCGCGGGCTCGATCGGGTGCTCGCTCATCCCGGCGAGGTTGTGCATCGCCGACATCACGGTCTTCTGAATGGGCCTCGCCGCGTAACGCGTCGAGAACTTGAGAATTTCGAGGGCCTTCTCGACGGACTTGCCCCGCACGAGATCAGCTATGATCTTCGCCTTCTGGGGCGAGACCCTCACGTGGCGCGCGATGGCGCGTGCTTCCATGTTCACTTACCTCCACCAACTCACGCTTTTTTGCCGCCCGGGTGCCCACGGTAGATCCGCGTCGGAACGAATTCGCCGAGCTTATGGCCTACCATATTCTCGGTAATGAACACCGGTACAAACTTGTTGCCGTTGTGTATCGCCAGCGTTTGCCCCACGAACTCCGGGGAGATCGTCGAACGCCGCGCCCAGGTTTTGACGACCTTCCTGTCTCCCGCTTCGTTCATCTTCTCGAGCTTCCGGAGAAGCTTCTCGTCGATAAAGGGGCCTTTTTTCAGTGATCGGGCCATCGAACCTCCATACCGCGTCTGATTCGCTCTCCCGGGAGAGCGCCGCGAGCCGCGCCACGGGGCGGCTCAAACCTGCCGTTACTTCTTCCGCCGATGAACGATATATTTATCCGACTGTTTCTTCTTGCGCGTCTTGAATCCCTTGGTCGGCTTTCCCCACGGTGTCGTCGGGTGCCGTCCGCCGCTCGATTTTCCCTCGCCGCCGCCCATCGGATGGTCGACCGGGTTCATCGCGACCCCGCGGACCTTGGGTCTGCGGCCGAGCCACCGGGTGCGCCCCGCCTTGCCGATCGACACGTTCTCGTGATCGATGTTGCTGACCTGGCCGATCGTCGCGTAGCACTCCTTGCGCACCTTGCGGAGCTCGCCGCTCGGAAGCCGAAGGAGCACGTGGCTGCCTTCCTTCGCCATGAGCTGCGCGTAGGAGCCGGCGCTGCGCGCCATCTGGCCGCCCCGCCCCGCGATGAGCTCGATATTGTGAATGAAGAGCCCCGTCGGGATCTTCTCCATCGGGAGCGCGTTCCCCGGGTGGATATCCGCATCCGGACCGGAGACGATCGCGTCGCCGACCTTTATGCCGTGCGGCGCGAGGATGTACCGCTTCTCGCCGTCCGCGTACGTGAGGAGCGAGATGAAGGCCGAGCGGTTCGGATCGTACTCGAGCGAGGTGACCTTGGCCGGAATGCCGGTCTTGTTGCGCTTGAAGTCGATGATGCGGTACTTCTGCTTGTGCCCGCCGCCGATGTGACGGCTCGTGATGTGGCCGTCGTTGTTGCGGCCGCCCGAGCGCCTGAGCGGTTCCATGAGCGACTTCTCCGGGGGCTTCTTCGTGAGCACCGAATAGTCGATGCTCGTCTTGAACCGCTGCCCCGGTGTTATCGGTTTGAACTTCTTGATAGCCATCGATCAGTTCCTTTTTCCGAGACCTCGTGTGCTTCCCGTTCTCCGCATGTACCGCGCGCCGCGATGCCGCGCGCCTGCCCCACGTTCGTCAGACCTGGTCAAAAACGTCTATGTTCTGCCCCTTGACGAGCGTCACAAACGCCTTCTTGCGATCGGGGCGCTTCCCCGTGAACCTTCCGCCCTTCTGGACCGTCGTCTTCGGTTTGCCTTTCATGACGCAGGTTCGCACGTCCTTCACGGTGACGTTGAAGAGCTTTTCGACGGCGAGCTTGATCTCGCGCTTGTTCGCTTTCGGATGAACCTCAAACACGAATCTGTTCTCCGTCTCCTTCATCGCGTTGCTCCGCTCGGTGATAACGGGCTTCATTATGATCTTCGCCAGATCCTTCATTGCGCAAACACCCCCTCGAGGGAGGAAAGCCCTTCCTTCGTGATGAGGAGCACGTCCGCGCGGAGCACGCCGTACGCGTTCATGTTGCGGCTCGCGATCACATCGACGCCGGGGATGTTCCGCAGCGAACGGTACACGGCGTCGTTCCAGGCGTCGGTGACGAAGAGCACGCGCTTGCCCGAGAGGCCCGCGGCCTGGAGGAAGCCCGCGAACGGCTTCGTCTTCGGTTTGTCGATGACTATTCCCTCGACGAGGACGACGCTCTCGCGCACACCCTTGTCGCTGAGGGCCGACACGAGCGCCGTGCGTTTCATCTTGCGCGGTATCGTGTAATGGTAATCGCGCGGATGGGGGCCGAACACGACCCCGCCGTGCCGCCAGATCGGCGAGCTCCGCATTCCCGCGCGCGCCCGTCCCGTGCCCTTCTGCCGGTAAGGCTTCTTCGTGCTGTAGCTCACGTCGCTGCGCCCCTTCGCCTTCGCTGTGCCCCTCCGCTGATTCGCCAGAAACTGGCGCACCGAATCATAGAGGACCGCCTTGTTGACGGGAGCGCCGAAGAGAGCATCGGGCAGCTCTACCGTGCCCTTCAACGTGCCGCTGAAATCATACAGTTTTGCACTCGCCATGGTTCTTCCTCTGTTGTGACCCCTCACGAGGACGCCGTGACCCGAAGGATCGTATTGACGGCCCCCGGCACGGCCCCGCGCACCAAGATTAGATTATTCTCGAGATCGATCTCGACGACTTTGAGATTGCGGACGGTGAACCGCTGGTATCCCATGCGACCGGCCATCTTCTTCCCCTTCATCACGCGCGAAGGGTACGCGGAGCTTCCGATCGAGCCTGCCACGGCATGCGACTTGGATCCGTGGGTCTGGTCGCCGCCGTGGAATTTGTGGCGCTTGACGAGCCCCGTGAAACCGCGCCCCTTCGTCTTCCCCGTCACGTCGACCCATTCGACGCCGTTGAATATGCTCACGTCGATCATCTGGCCCGGCTTGAACTCGTCGGCGTTATCGACGCGGAACTCCTGCAGGTGCTTGTACGCCGGGAGATTCGCCTTCTTGAAATGCCCGGCGGAGGCGAGCTTTAGTTTCGTCGAGCGCACGTCGCCGAAGCCGAGCTGAACCGCACCGTACTTTTCCTTCTTCACCGTCTTCACCTGCACTACGGGGCACGGACCGAGCTGGATGACCGAGACGTTCACCTGGGATCCGTCCTTGTCGAATATGCTCGTCATGCCTATCTTCTTGCCGATCAACCCTCGCATCTCGCCCTCCCCGTTCAAACCTTGATCTCGATGTCGACGCCGGCCGGGAGATCGAGCTTCTGCAACGCATCGACCGCTTTCGGCGTCACGTTCGTGAGATAGATGAGGCGCTTGTGCACGCGGATCTCGAACTGCTCACGCGACTTCTTGTTGACGTGCGGCGAACGCAGGACCGTGTACACGGTGCGCTTCGTGGGAAGCGGGATCGGCCCCGACACCTCGGCGCCCGTCCTACGCGCGGTCTTCACGATCTCCTCGGCGCTGCGGTCAAGCGTGGAGTGCTCGTATGCCTTGAGTCTGATTCGTATCCTCTGTCCGTCCACCGGGAACCTCCATCCGCAGCAGATTGTTACTCTATGATCTCGGTCACGATGCCTGCGCCCACCGTGCGGCCGCCCTCGCGGATCGCGAACCGGAGTTCCTTCTCCATTGCGATCGGCGTGATGAGCTC
>Ga0315288_10007944_pt1 | contig 13424 bp, 20 predicted proteins | sample YL17G11_20_MG_FD_203454 | JGI IMG/M metagenome (GOLD analysis project Ga0315288, IMG submission 203454) | Sediment microbial communities from Yellowstone Lake, YNP, Wyoming, USA - YL17G11_20 | ecosystem: Environmental > Aquatic > Freshwater > Lake > Sediment | place: USA: Wyoming | collected...
CTTAAGAATTTCCTGAATTGCGTTTCCGATTTGCTCTCCCAACAACCTCAAAGCAGATATAAGACCATTGACCTCCTTTTGAGCGTATGCCTCAGCAATTGCCTTTAGTGCATCCACATCCGGTAACTCTGCCCAAAGATAAAACCTACGCAGATAAGCGTTCAATGATTGCCTTAACCGATACTTTTGGATTGCTTGCCAAGGATTCTTGGCCTTTGTAGATTCCGCATAATTAGCCACACTTTGAAGATACCCTAGAAAATTCGTTGCACAATGAACCTCTGAAGGGGTAATCCTCTGAGTGTGCCACAAATACACCTTTTCGGTCTTTACCGAATCGTATGGCCTCTGGTTTTTTACCCATGACTCTTTTTTCATGGTATTTTCTCTCCAACCTCATAATAGGCGAAATCCCGTATAAAGTCAATTTCGCACTTCGTTTCTAACTTCTTTAAAATCAATCAGATACAAGGTATTTTCAACTTTCTTTTTTAACACCCCTAACATTCCAATTATCCTCGGAATCCCTTCCAGTTAAAAAACTTCCTTGGATATAATTCCCTATTTTCGTATCCCTTGGACGGGCGAACATATATAAGGAAATATATATAGCAACCCTTATAAATAACTCCTATATCAAACAAACCCATATAAACTAATCCCTATTTAAAATACCAAGACAAACCAATCCCTTATAAATATACCCTTAATTCCATCCCCCTTCCGATTTCCGAGAGCCAAATACTCCAGACTTAACCCGCTCCACCCTTTCCAATTTCCCTACGTCTATGGATTTAGCTTCCGATTTCCGAGCTTCAAATAGTCCAGACTTATAAAGTTCTGACCACTTAAGAATACCTACCCAATCCAAATTGAATAAAATAATTTGAAAGTAATTTACCGTCTATTTTATGCAACCAAGTCTGAATTTCATTGAATTTAATTATTAAACTGTATGCATCTGAGAGTGACATTGTATCCCTATCCTCAACCCACGTTTCATATAGGGAATCCCTAATAGTTTGAACTGCCAAAATTTGTAACTTAGTTGCCTTTTTTGGTTTAACCCGCTCCCAAATCATCATCTGTCCTCTCCTGTTGTACCTCCCGTTTAAATTTTTGGTAGGCTTCAATAGTAGGAACCATATACAAATCAATAAACCGCTTACTCTTAAAAAACCAATCCTTAGCCTTATCCAAATGCGGAAGGTCATAAGTGTCACTACCTACAACTTCATCAAACTCCACAAGACAATTATCCACATAAAAATAGAATTCCTTAAAAAGCGGAGGCCATTTACGGCAATACGTCATAAATTCCGAGAATATAGCCAAAACCAAATCATCTACCTTTTTATCAAACCGATGCACATCTTTAGTCGAAAATGCCTCAGGATGGTTATAATAAATATACCTTAGTGTTTCCACATCGTAAGGTAAGCCAGCAATATCCGCTAATTTCTTTAAGGCATCAAAAAAACCTACCTCTTCTTTTCTTCTAATAAACTCTACCGAATCCCAATTTTTATTACAACCAAAACAATGAGCAAAATTCTTATCAATATTAACCAGTAAGGACGGAGCATTATCACCATGGAAAGGACAAATCATCTGTACTCTGTCTTTCCCTTCTGTTTTTAGTCCTATCCCATAGTACTCAAGCACCTTAGTAATGGAGGTATTTAATAAGACATCAATCTCTTTCATTCTCTACCTACAATAACCAAACAATACCTAACCTTACTACTTCCAAATACTTTCATTTCAGGGGTTTCCTGCCAAAAATTTTGGGGCCAAATTCCTTTTCCTACAATTTAATGAAGGCCAAACCCATCTGAAGGGTTGCCTACCATACTTTTTAGGCTTCTTTTCCATTAGTAGAGTCCAAAACTGACCTAATCAATAGCATTATCTAACTCTGTACCAGCACTAAACTTAATCTCATCAATGTACTGATAATCCCTTTCAATTGCTAACCGAATGGTAGGGATACTAGCACCATCTCTCATCTTAACCACATCTAACTCTAACTGATTAGGAGAGCTTTCATTCTCCCAAATAAACACACCAACATCAGTAATTCTTTCTGCCTCAGAAGAGGAAGCAAGGCCAGCCATCGTAATTTTTTTGTTGCCTCCTCCATCCTTCTCATTCAAATACTTGTAAGTCTCCCTATTAATATGGTAAGGGGAAACAACCGGAATACCTCTATTTGCATGTGTCCTAGCAATCTTTTTAAAATCCCTCAATAGCTGACCAACCTCTTCATACTCCTGCTTACGCACACTTCTTGGAACCATATTCCTAATATCATCCAATAAAAGAATATCAACTTTAAATTGAGCCTCATATTGAAGAAGTTTTGTTCTCAGCCACTCCATTGTAGCGTTTGCAGGAGCCTGAACTACCATTAAATGCCCCATCTGACCACTATTTACATAATTCTTCAGCTTTAAAAAAGTATTCCGTTCTACCTCTGAGAGAGTACCAGCCTTAAATTTTTGGGACGAAATTGGAACATCAAATATCGGAAGTTTAGTCATTCGTGCAAACAACCTTCGTCTAACTTGAGGCTTAATCGTCTCAGTTGTAACGAATACCACATTTTTCTTCTGCACACAGGCGATATGGATAGCGGAATTAACCAACATAGTAGTCTTACCAACACCTTGCCAACCAACAATTAAAACAACCTCACCCCCACGAAGCCCAAGAATAGCCTTATCAAGAGATTCAATTCCAAGGTCAACAGACAGCGTAGCCCGAGCATCCCGACCTGCGGATACTTCTTCTATGAAAACATCTATCTCATCAGATAACAAACCTTCTGGTGTAATATCAGCCGAGGTACCATCCAATCTAGCAAGGGATACCAGCATCTCGTCTCGTCCCCTAGCAAATCCTTCTTTCTTCATTACCTCAGCACTTTTCTGTGCATGTTCCTGAAATTTTAATTGTTTAAACAGTTCTTCAATTCTACCTACACTCCAAAGAAAACCATGAATGTCAATTTTATTAGCCTGTTCTTCAACATCGTATAGTTCTCTTTCCACAGAGTAAATCAGCTCTTCTGATACTGCCCTGCTTCTAAGAAATTTCCGAAGCATATCTATATCAGGCAACCCCATCGTCTGCTTATGGTAAGCACAAAAAATATCCCAAAGAGCCTTACGCTTTTCATTAAAATACTCCGCCTGTAATCTGGCGGCTGCCTTAGTAAAGGCATCTTCTCTACCTTTAAAAAAGATATATGCAAGTACCAATCGTTGCGTCTCAACCCAATCTTTAATCATACCCTCTCCAAATAATCCAACATAGCTTGAAGTACTTGCGAATTATCTTCAATTTGACCAAAAAATAAATTACATCTACTACAAAGAATCCCCCGAACCTTACCTGTTTTATGGCTGTGGTCTACTACTGGACCCCTTGCACCCCATTTATCCGAACCACATGCCGCACAAACTCCACCTTGTCCAGCAAGCATCACTTCAAAAGCCTTCACAGTTAAACCATACTTCTTCTGTAACAAATAAATTCGTTGATACTCTAGGCACTCAAGTTTTCGCCGCAAATAATAGGCTTTCTTCTTCTCCTTTATTTCAGGACGCCGAGAATAGATAAGTTGTTTTTCCCTAATCTCAGGTCGTCGTGAATAATAATCTTTCATATAAACCTTATTGTACTCTTTTTGATAGACTTTCTTTTTAACCCTTTTCTCCTCATCAGTCATTTTCATACTTTCTCCTTCATCGGTAATCCCATTAAAGCCGCAAGTTCAAGTGCAGACAAATCAGGGAATATATTAGTATTCTTACCAAGTACCGCATCAAAAAGAGCAGCCTCATATTTTAACTTCTTAAATAATCTTTCCTCAATCGTATCTTTAATAAGCAAAAGGTATAAAACAACATTCTTATTCTTTGAACCTAATCTCCTAATACGACCAATAAGTTGCGTTACCTCTTGAGCATTTAAAATGAGGTCAATCATTATAAGATACCGAGCAGACTGTAAATTTAAACCTACTTTAATAGCATCAGTACCAATAAGAATACGACAGCCAGGGTCATTCATAAACCTTTTTCTAATGTACTCTCTCTTTGCCTTATCAGTAATATCACCAGTAATAATTTCAAAATCTGTTCTTCCTTTCTTTGTAAAACGGGCAGCAAGAGCCGCCACAGTTTTCTTATAAAAGGAATAAACAAGTACCTTCTCACCTTCACCTAACTTATCATCTATAAACTGCTCAACTGCATCTAATTTTGTAGACTCATCTGTTTCCAAACCAAGAGTCTTTGTACCAGCACATAGTTGCCTCTGTGCATGAAAACCAATATTACGAATCTTTACCCATTCATTCTTATCCCATGCCTCAAGTAACTTCTTATGCAATTGAACCTGCAACTGAGACTGCAACTCGGTCATACCTAACCAAACAGGCTTCACAATAAGCTCAGGTAAAAACTTTCCACATTCCTCAAATGTGCGTTGAATCATAAAAGGACTAACCTTATTTTTCAATTCATCTAAATTTCTAGCCCTAACAAATTCTTTTTTATACCGTTTAAATCCACCCCTTGCCCAATAACTAACCGGCCTAAGCACACAGTAGTGATTTTCAAATCCAATCTCAGAACCAAATAAACCACCGACACCAATTGCCTCAAGCAACGAATGAAGGTCTTTAGGATTCTTCTGCATAGGAGTAGCAGTAGAAAGAATAACCCTGTTAGCATTTTTAGTGAGCAACTTTACAATTCTAGCTGTCTTAGTACTATGATGCCTAAAGAAATGAGCATCGTCAAATATCCAATTAGTAACACCTAATTCAGATAGCACCTCATAGTCTCTAATTAATACCTGATAGGAAATAATCATAGTGTGAGGAATACCTATCATGTAGTTATTAATTCGGTCTCTACGACCAAATATTCCTAGTACCGGCTCAGGAAAATCAGTAAATTTATCAAACTCTCCATGCCATTGGAGAATAGTAGTAGGGGGAGCTACAATTATCCACCTATTATCCTCTATTCGCTGAGATTCTAACAGTTTCATAAGACCTAAACATTGTGCAGTCTTTCCTAAACCAGTTGCGTCAGCAAGAATACACCTTCTAGCCGCATACATATAGTAGACACCCTGAACCTGATAAGGGTGTAATTTTAATTTCATACCAAAATCAGGGTAATCAGAGAACTGAGTATTAGAAAGGGGTAAACCCTTTATACTCAGAGCAGCAGAATAATTCGGAGTCACATAAACTATACCGACTACGCCTCTGATTTTTCTAAATATTCTGCAATTAACCTAGCAGTATTATGAGAGTCATTTATCAAACCGATAGCCCTATTACACCTACCACAAACGATACCACGAACTTTCCCTGTCTTGTGGTCATGGTCTACTACAGGACCCCTAGAATCCCACTCTAAAGATTTACACACAGCACAACAATTATTCTGACCAACGAGCATAGAATTAAATGCCACCAATGAAAGGCCATAACGCCTAATCAACAAGTAATTTCTAACCTTTAATTTAACCTCCGGCTTCTTATTCCTCTCCTTAAACATGGCACTTTTCCTAGCCTTAACCTCTGGTCTACTATTATACTGCCTATAATACTCTTTATTATGTTTACCATGCTTACTCATTAATTTAAGTCTCAATCACACCACAAAAAGTAACAGATGCCAAGATAGGCGTAGGCAACCAACCATCTGCATTGTCAGCGTGTAGGTGCTTATTAGAAGTCTCAAACCTACGGATACCTAAATCATACAAAATCTTATGCACCACAGCCCTAGTAATATCAGAGTAAATCTGAATATCTACCGCATGAGTATAACCATCAGGACCCACAAGGTGAGCAGAATGTTTTGCTCCACCAACAGCCAAGTTATACTTCTCACACCTAGAACCAGAGTTAATAACAATAGCCTTACCAAGTTTCTCTCTAGCCTGATTTAAAATATCCCACATCTTAGGGTCTAGGTTAGATAAACCACAACCACATCTACATCTAAACTCATACGCTGTGAAATAATTTTGAGGCATTACTTTGCCAACACTTTCAAAATAAGAGCAACGGTAGTCGTAGTTAAAGCCCCAATAATAGGAATAAGAATATACTTAATTGAATTAATACTCTTACGCATACCTGAAATATTGTACGCAATCGGACTTAACTTCTGTACTAACTCACCCATAGCCTGAGTATTTTTATTCATGCAATCACACAGTTGTTTCATATCCGAAGTCAACTGAGTCTGCATTTCAATCGTTCTTTCAAAGGTACTAAAGAGCATATCGGTACTAAGATGAGAACCATTAACAGAAGCAACCTTCTTATTAGCCATTCTACTTTCCTACTGCAACACCTAAAATAAAACTCACAACAGGTATTCCCACATGCTCTAGGGTCTTTAAATTAAAACCAAATTTCCATTTTCTACCTGACTCACATCTAGCCAACTGCTCTGTCAAAGCAACCTTATCTTTACCTAAATCGCTTCGTTCCTCCTCACACTTACTTAAAGAAAAATTACACTCACCAATAGATAACCGGAGTTCACCGTTTTCTTTCCTAAGAGCCACGGCTTCCTTCATAAGTGCATCAAAAGCCGGAGTCAATACTAGCTTAAACTGAAAAAGATTATCTAGATTAACTCTAGCCGCTGAAAGAGTAAACTCAATCATACCACTAGCCATCAAACGCACATCACCCATAGGAACATCAAGATGTTTTACAGTCTCAGAAACCACCTCAGTAGGAGGCAAAGTATCCGCTTGCCCCTTCCAATAGGCAGCCTGACCCAAAGCAATTTTCCACTTGGTTTGAAAATCATCTGCCTTCAGATGCCACTCGTCTGCTAAGGCAAGATGCTGTGCTGACAAAATTTTATACTTCTCAGCCTCTTCTCTAGCAAGCCGTTCTTTTTCTGCTCTCTCATCCATCTGAGCCTGCCACACTTTTTTATCTTTATAATAATTCTTATCAACAAAATATCCCACAACCAATGAAACACATAAAGTTATAGCAACACCGAGTAAGAATGAACTAGTTTTACTCATTGACCCTCTCCTCTAGACTTCCCCTTAAATGCATCAATCGCAGTAGGAATACTAGTTGCCGCTAAATAGGCAAGAGCAAGCTTCTCTACAATACTCATACCCTGAGTAGCAAGAGCCTTGTCTACAGTAGGCCAAATTCTATTAACTGTGAGGATAAGAAGAATACCTAAAACACCTAAAATATACCCAATGCTTCTACGACCCGAAAGATTATAGGCTGTTCTCTTTAAAAATCCTTTAAAGTTACAACCACTAGCAGAAATGTTATTAGACCCATTTTCCCCGTTTTGTTCGGGCATACAGAACTCCTAATATACTACACTAGCCAACTATATTTTAAGAGTTTGCCTCACTACAGTCAAGAAGTTTTTAATAGATACTCTCTCATTTTATCCACAACATAAACATCGTCATTAATTTCACCAAGAACAAGGTTACATCTTTTACACAAAAGACCCCGAATTCTACCTGTCTTATGGTCATGGTCTACATAAGGATACCTACCTCTCCACTCTGTAGTACCACAAATAGCACAAGAATAACCCTGAACCTCAAGTAGAAGATTAAATTCATCCAATGACAAACCGTGGTCCCTTTTAAGTTTATAATTTTTAATCTCTTCTTTATGGGCCTTTTTATATCTTTCCCACCATTCCCGCCGTTTTTCTTTATCTTTATATGGCATTACACTAACCAACTATACTGCAATAACTTCTCTATACCCTCATCCAAAGTCCTAGCAGGGTCAAACAACTTAGAAATAGCCCGATAATATCTATGGTCTACTTGATTCACAACCACGGCTGGAATCCTAAAAGCATATGCCATCCCAAGTTCAAGAATCACACCTGGACCCATCAGCTTAGGTCTATAATCTTCAAGATTAGCAAACATAACATCGCAAGATTTAACAGCTAGAGCGTCTACATTCCAATAAGTAGGGAAATCATCCTCTGCCTTATCAATAACTTCTTTCTCTTCATCAGTAAGATGAATACCCGATGATTTTTCTGTCCAACCACTCCTCGGATTTAAAAAGAAAAACTTATTAGGCTCCCGTGCCTGAACAGCAGTCATTACCTTTAAATCCCAAGGAGTATGAAATCCACCAGCTAAATAGACTCTAACAACTCTCATATTTTATCTTCCCTTCATTCAATGCCCGTAATATAGGTAAACCAATCTTAAAATTAACCACAGGAAGCATCATCTTTTCTTTGCCGTTCAATAGAACCATGGGGTACCTGGCTACTGCTCCTCTAAACCCCTCTTTCCATGCATACTCAGTCTTATACTGATGGGAGCCACTTCTCATAAATACCTTAGGCTGACCTTGCCAGTACACATACGAAATACCCACAATATCATGCCTATGAGCAAAACTAATAATATCAGGAGTAGAGTCCATCTTATTTAAAAAAGTGTAGCAAGGATTAAAATGGTTATTACCAGCCTCAAAACCATACTTATGATGAGCCGCTATTCTATAGGTGATGTCACCAACTTTAAAATTAACAGTCCCACCAAATCCCAAATAGTAACCAATAATTTTACTCTGAATATCCTCAATCATATCTCGTCTTGCTCTTGTTCTTACCCAATTATCATGGCATCCCATAACCATAAAAAGCATGTTGGGGACAAGAGAAACTAAGTACTCAATAACCTTAATTCTATCTCTGAGAGGAAAATCAATCGTCTCATTTTCCAATTCCATAAAACGAAGGTCAATAAAATCTCCAAGGTCTCCATTAAATCCAAAATATAGGTTTGGTTCTTTACCAATCAACTTCAATTCCGCAATTAAGGCCTCAGTATTTGTACGGTAATGCTCAAAATGCCAATCACCGCCTATTACCAATCCAACCCACCCATCCGTCTTAATCTCAGGCCAAACCTCTTCTTGTCTTAAGTCTTTTTTATTAAGAAGTTTATTACCCTGAATTATGTAGTCAAGAACCTTCTCAGGATAATTCTCCTCTCCAAACTTTTTATCAGGGGTAAGAATAGGCTTAGGTGGAACATAACAGTCTGAAAAACGATGAAGTTTACCTGATGCCTTAAGCCTTTTAATTCTTCCATTAACCGACATACGACTAACACCCAATTCGGCTGCCAATGAGTATAAAATACGTTTACTTGTATGATTACGATTAATATACTCATTGTACAGCCTAACTAGTGCGTCTGAATATGTTTCATTCTCGGATAAATAAGTATTCCAATCAAAACCATGTGAAGGTTTCATTTAATATCTACACCTATAACAATTTAAAATCACGCATCAATTGTAGCGGAGTCTAAAATATCCCAAGCCTGCCCCATAACTAAAGGACCATAAAAATCACCAATTAAACTACGAAGCATGGCCCGCTCTTCTTCTGAAATTTCAACAACTCCATCATGCCTATCAATCTTTTTAAAAAGTTTATACCTCTCATATTTCTCAGAACCCGAAATCTTCTCTGCCATTCTCATGTTAACAAGAGAAAGAACTGCAATTTTTTTTAAAGTAAGAGGCCTCTTTTCTTTGTCTCCCTCATCCAATAAAGACTTACCATCTGCGTCTACAAATACAAAACCAAAATCAATCTTAAACATGTTATCTCCTCTCATATAGTTTTTAACCGAAAATTTAGGAATAGACTTAAAACCCATTAGCAACCAACCAATCATATAACTGCTTATACTTATTAAAATCTGAAAGAATTTTAACTAATGTCAACGAAGGATGCTCATTCAATAACGCAACCAACTGTGCTGTTCTATCCGTACTAAATTGAATATCATTTTTCAACCCATGATACATACCAAAAATATACTTAAAAGCATCCAAAGATTCTTTAATACCTTTATTATACTTCTCTATAGGTTTAACATCTTGCCAAGCCTGTATATTTGCCATAACATTCTCCTATTCAGGGTTCCACACACCACTAACTTTTACATTAGCAAGAACACCTGTCCAAATACCAGAAATCTTAACCCAAATTGACTCCACCTCCATCCATGTTCCTGAAACCTTAACAAAAACTGAACAACCAACAGCAGCCTTAGCAAGACCTGGAATTCTACCATATTCCACGGTTCCCAAGTCATCATCAGTCGCAGGAATAGTTCTTTTGTATTCAAATGTTTCTGTTCTTGGTGTAGCCATTATGATACCGCTATATTATCAATATAACCTGAAATGTCCTCACCTTCGGTAAAATCAGTGACTCCTAAGTGAATAAAAATTAACAAATAAACCTTTTTTTCTGCCGTAAAAGCCACTTCAACATCCTCCCACTCATCTTCACTAGCTGTCTCAACAGTGTCCATAATAGAACCATCATCCGGGTCTATAGCCTTCACCCTTAAAGAGCCATTAATAGGAGCCCACGCCTTCATCGTTATAGTTCTAGCACCGGCTTTCAAGCCAACATCAACTGTGAATCTACCCAAATTTTTAAGTTCTAATGAATAAGTCCCCGCATAAGATTTCGTTGCACTAACGAGACTCTGATAAAATTCTTTCCTCATAGTTTCCATAGGACCATGTGGCTGTGCTATCGGGTTCCCAATTAAAAAAGGAGTATCATCAAAAATACCAGTGTAGTTTGTCATCAATCATTCCTTACCAGAAGCGTTCTCGCACTGTCTATTGAATTGGTTTCATCTTTATACACAATATACTCTATCCCATTTATCACTATCGTATTGCCATTCGTGTATTCAACAGGACAAGCAAACATAATTATTACTCCATCCAAAGAACCTATATAATAATAGGCACTATCTAAATAATACACTCTTGTTTCTCCAAAAAAACGTCGGTCCTTATTATAATCCTCCCACACTCTATATGGAGAAGCAGCACGTTGACCAACGGGAGCAGCACCACAATTGGCAGTACCAGCATCAGAACGACCAAGTTTCCATGAAACATAATAACCTTCATTGTGCAAAGGACTATAATTTGTCGGGTATGAATTTGCCCCGACCACAAGGCAATACGGATTGGTCTCAATCAATCTTTTAATTTCACCACAATAAGCCACCCAATTCGTTACATACCCTCCTATGGAAGTCGTTATCCATATAAAACGTAAATCGCTTACATGAACAGTATATACAGGCTGATGTTTTGCAAAACTTAAACTCTCTGTGTTCCATCCACTTCCAACATGAGTACCAGAATCCCAAGTCTGAAAAATACGAACATTAAAATAATCTGCCTGATTGTCAGAGACCCATACATAAAAAGTGACAACACCAGAACAGCAATATGTTTTTGCGTTTGTACCAGCACTCGCATCATAAATAGACCAGTTGGTATTAGCAAGAAGAGCAACGTCCAAAACGGCTATGGCACTCCCTGCCGCATTTGTGCATCGTCCTTTAGTTATTGCCACTATATCCACCTAACCATAACTTTCCCTGGAGGGTCGGATACTGTGGCTCGCCATACCCACCACTCATCACCATCCAAAGTAATTATATCGCCCGCCATAAATTCTGCCGTTTGTGCCAAAGGAAAAAAATAATTACTAGTAGCAAAAACTAACTCTTGAGGACCTATAAAGTAAAGTATAGGGATATGTGCAATTCCAGAAGCATCTAACCTATAGATATTTTCATATAACCCAGGAGTACCTCTAGAAACAAAAGTTTGATTAGGACAGCCAAAAGTGTCTTTCATCAGCGTCCACACGAGAGCGGAACTATAATACCCCTGAAGAGGAGAATAACCTATACCAGAAGTCAACATCCCAATAAGTCCGTAATACCTTTCTCCTTCGTATAACTCTTGTAGTCTACCAGCAAAATGTGCATACGACACAGTCGCTGATGTATAATTTATATAGATAAAATGATGTTCGTGCAATAACAAATAATAATTTGTGTATCCATGCCGGAGAGAGGCGGCTTGGCTATACATTCCGCTCCCAACATGTGTACTTGAATTCCAGGTCTCCCATAAAGTACAAATTCCATAATTAGCCTGATTGTCATTGACATGGAGATAGAATAAAACATCATTAGCAGAGTCCTCACACTTATATGTTTTTGCGTTTGTACCAGCACTCGCATCATAAATAGACCAGTTAGTATTCTTTATGAGTTCTGTATCCAATATCGTAATAAGACCACCAGCCGCCGTGACCATTGTTCCACTATAAACAGCCATCTTAATCCAACCTTACAAAAGAACCACCGGTACTTTTACTAATCATCCACGGCACTCCATTAACTAAAACAGTCCTATTAGATAGCACAGTTATATCACCTACAGACATCACCCCATCCAATGTCCCCAATAGTTTTAATTCAGTAGAACTATAAACCAGACTCTCCTGTACTATCCATCCACGGGCGGTTCTAGGACATGCATATACTATTCCAGCTATAGTGTCAGTCCCAGGACAAAGTAAATATCTAACAACGTGATTTGTTAAATCAATATATAGCCAAATAGGACCACTAGAACTTCTGGTACTCCCATGACCCAGAGCATTATAACTTGTTGAAAGGCCCACTGAAACACCTATAAGGGCAATTCCATTAATATTCTCATCAAATAATTTTAATCTGCCTACATAACAAGCCATATTGGACGTAATATATATAAAACGAGTATCATTAATTATAAAAACATAACTTATACCAGTCCATATATAAGAAGATTGAATAGGAAAAGTATTCTCAATAACAGAATCAGAATGAGTACCGCTGCCTGTATGAGTTCCTGCATCCCACGATTCCCAAACACGCACAATAGAGTATGAAAAACGATTATTATCCATATACAAATAAAACACAGAACCCACAGTTGAACACTTATATACCCTTGCCGCTGTCGTCACCTTAACTATACTGATATCATCTACTGACCCATCAAAGCCGGTTATAGGCACAAATCGCATTTCAAAAACAGACAAACTAGAAATTTCAAGCGTGTATGTTCCATTTACACCGCACTGTATTTGCCGACTTGCCGGTTCTGTGCTACTCATAGTAAATATAAGAGCATTTGCAGCAGATGTCGAATTTGAAATCGTAAAGGTCACTGTATAAGCCTGATTACTAGCCCCAAGCGAGTCCTGCCGTAATATAGCAACTCCCCCACCAGCAGTATGAACAGCTTTCCCCGAAGCCGTTGACCACCCAGCTCCCACACTCCACCCAGTATCTCCTGATGCAAAATTTCCATTCACCACTATATTTGTAGTATTAGCTGGCACCGGATTAGTGTCATGGATAGACCAATTACTGTTCTTTACAATTTGTTCATCAAATTCAGCTACCATAGCACCTGACATTAAATAAGGAAATCCACCATAATATACTGCCATGTTACA
>Ga0315288_10007945_pt1 | contig 13424 bp, 7 predicted proteins | sample YL17G11_20_MG_FD_203454 | JGI IMG/M metagenome (GOLD analysis project Ga0315288, IMG submission 203454) | Sediment microbial communities from Yellowstone Lake, YNP, Wyoming, USA - YL17G11_20 | ecosystem: Environmental > Aquatic > Freshwater > Lake > Sediment | place: USA: Wyoming | collected...
TTCATAGCCGATGATGACTTCTGCAGTATAGGTGATTTTGGTGAGTTGAGTTTTGCTATCATTAGATGGAACTGTATCATTTAAAAGATTGGTCTTAACGATTACATTCAAGGTCTCGGTTATGGTTGGAGTCCAGGAAGTAAAAGTTACAATTGTTTCTTGCTGAGAAGCCAAAGAGATTGTTTGGATATCCAAGTGTCGGATGATGCCTGTGTTATTGATGATTGAGCAGACCACAGGAAAAGTTTGTCCGGCACTACCATAATTTTTTATTCGTGCTCGCGGTGTCATTAGAGTATTAGGAAATTGCCAGGTGCCCGGACTTAATATTTCTTTTACTCCAACATCGCGTGCCGGCGGGGTTGCGATGGAAAATCGGATGTTGGGCCGGTAAAGAGTTCGAATGCCAGTGCCGGTTGGAGGATTGTTATTTGCATACCAATATTGATGACGATTGTTAGGACTGGTTGCAGTATATCGAATCGCTTTTGCCGAACTTGCTTCACCACCATTTCCACCATAATTGGTTTCGACTAATACTAATAGATTCGCGCCAGTATGATTGAAAAAATCGGTTGTAAAAGTAAACCAGCCACCCGCAGTAAAAATTATGCTGTCATCATAAACCAGAAATGCATTGGTAATCATATCCTGCCAGGTTGCCGGATAAAGAAATGCGGTGTCAGTAGTGTTCTTGAGATAAATTTTTACTGGACCGTTGGCGTGATTAGTGAGTGAGTTTATATACCAGGATATATCAATGATATTACCCGGTCGATTTATTTCACGACCTAAATACAAAGAAGCGCTCCGTTCATAGCCATAATACATCGCCAGAGGAAATCTTTGAGTGGCAGTGCCAGTTCCGATGATGACCTGTTGAGTATCCCGTTCGAAATTGGCATTAACAAAACTGATAAAAATAAAGATTATACTGATGATAATTAATATTTGTTTCATTGTTCTTCTCCTAACATATATAGATAATAAAATCAAGATTTTAATTTAAGTAATATCAAATAAGATAATCGCGGATTTTATCTTTGTCAAGCAGTGATAGAGAGAGTTCTGAAAAACTCGCTTTTTACCACGAAAGCACGAAATAAAAGAAAGCACGAAATTGAAACAGAATTACTTAAGATTAAATATTTTTTCGTGTCTTCGAGGGCTTTCGTGTTTTCGTGGTTTTTCAGTGTTCTCATAGAGAAATTGTAATTAAGTCTACTATTAGCAATAATCAACCGAGCTGAATTTATGATATATGGTGGATTTTACCGATTGCGGTAAAGACAAAAAATGTTTATTGCTTACAGTTGGAACTGACTCTATTTCGTTATTATTAATTTTCTAATTATTTTCTCTGAGCCGACTTGGATAAAATAAATACCAGGATTTATTCCATCAGTGGATATTCTTGTCTCTTGTTTCTTGCTTCTTACTTCTTTAATTACCTTTCCCATACCATCATATATTTTTATGCGGTCAGCGGCAAGCGGTAAGCGGACTGTGAAGTAACTTCTTGCCGGATTCGGAAATATTTCCAGTGAAAAACAATTAGCAAAAAGCGGTCGGTAATTATCTTCAATACCAGCTGATGAACCGGCAAATTTTAAAATGTAAGCATCATAACTACCGGCATTGCTTGCCTGAAAATATGCACTGCCACCTGGATTATAGGTTGGGAAACTGGATGATAGAGTGAACCCAGTTAAAAATATATTATCGGTAGCATCGGTTATAATTGACATTCCATAATCAGTACTGCTTCCGCCGTAATAGGTTGCCCATTGTCTTACTCCGGTATTGGAAAATCCCAGAATGAAAGCTTCGTGTCCTCCGGTAAGAGCTGCCTGATAATAGGCGCCACTACCTGGATTAAAGGTCGGAAAATTAGATGATAAAGTATTGCCCGTGATAAATATATTACCGGAATCGTCGGTTGTAATTGACCGTGCAATATCGCCGGTCGTTCCTCCGTAATAAGTCGCCCATTCTTTTGCGCCGGTATTGGAAAATTTTAAAATAAAAGCGTCGTCACTTCCTCCATTGGTTGCTTGATAATAGGCACTACTGCCTAGGTCATATGTTGGAAAATTGGTTGAAGAAGTATTTCCAGTTACAAATATCTTTCCTGAACCGTCGACTGCAATCGACCTGCCATAATCATTCGTGCTCCCTCCATAATAAGTTGCCCATAATCTTATTCCGGAATTCGCAAATTTCATAATAAAGACAGTGCGATAACCGAGTATGCTTGTCTGATAATATGCACCACCACCTGCATCGTATATAGGAAAATTGGTTGACCGAGTCATTCCAGTTAAAAATATATTGCCGGAAGTATCGGTTGCAATCGAATAGCCATTATCATCATCGGTTCCTCCATAATAAGTTGCCCACTGTCTGACACCGGTATTGGAAAATTTTAAAATGAAAGCATCAAAAGAGCCGGCATTGGTTGCCTGATAATATGCGCCACCACCTGGGTCGTATGTGGGAAAATTGGTTGAAGAAAAAGTATTTCCAGTTACAAATACATTACCGGAACCGTCAGTTGCAATGGAAATGCCCATTTCATCGGCGGTTCCGCCATAATAGGTTGCCCATTCTCTAAGCCCGGTACTGGAAAATTTTAAAATAAAAACATCAATCTGTTGTCCAGTGGTTCCCTGGAAAAATATATTGCCCCCTGGATTATAGGTTGGGAAATTGGTTGATAGAGTAAAACCGGTAACAAAAATATTTCCCGAACCATCAGCAGTCATCGCACCCATTTCACGGGAACCATCACAATTATCCTGACCAGTTCCACCATAATAAGTTGCCCAGAGACGCTCAAACGGAGGGTCGATGATTAAAGTTTTGTTCTTGTCATATCCCTTTATATCAAATGTTATAAAACCTTGCGCGTCCTTTTGGAAAAAAGCCGATATTTTTTTTCCTTGTTTTTCATAAACGTAAATTTCGCCTTCATTTATTTTTCCAAGAGGTGTTGAATAGATTAGCTCTTTTCCAACTTTAATCTCTGTATCAGCCCATTTTACTCTAAGTTTTATATTACTAATATCCGCATTTGGTTTTACTTCAAATTCATTATGAACTTTATCATCATATCTCCAAACCCAGTCTATGCCGGGATATAAATCCTTTATCTTAATATAGCGATAAGATTTGACCGACAGAATGCCATCAGGACAATGGGACAGATAATAGTTGCTGTATCCATAAATTTCATCATATAATTCTATCTTACTTTTATCAATCTTGCCATCAACCGGTTCAATATCAAAACGGGCAAAACGGGTTAAATCTTTATCATATTGGTTAAGTACAAAACTTACGCCATTTTCTGATAAGAATATGTTATAGCCAGGAAGGTTAATCCTAAATAATACAGAAGGGACGGGATTGTTTTCCATATCAGTTATCTGACCTAAATTTTCCTCAAAACCAGTGTAGCTATTTATTGAGCTCTGCACAATCGCGTTGGACTGAGTTTCGGCGTTATGCGAAGCGCCATTGAGCGTAAGCGAAATGCATATTATTCCTGCTATTATTACAATTAATATTGTTAGTTTTTTCATTTTTTCTCCATTAAAATATAAGTTCAATTAATACAAAGTAAGATAATCTCGGATATTATATTTGTCAAGATATTACATGCAACCCTAAAGGGTTGCCCTACAAAATAGTAGCAAAGTCTGTAGGGCAAGGCTTTAGCCTTGCAAAATGTCTTTCAGTCTATTTCGTTATTATGAACTTTCTTAAGCTTGTTGCCAACCTGGTCTGAATAAAATAGACACCGGGATTTATTCCATTGAGTGATATTGTGTTTACTCGTTGCGAGACTTCGGTCTGTTTTATTACATTACCCGAAACATCATAGATTTTTATTGGAATGCTATTAACAGTTTGTGGTAGACGGACATTTAGATATGATTGGGCAGGATTAGGATAGATTTCCAATGTTGGTAAATTTGTTATTCTATTTGTTTCTTGTTCAATTGCTGGAGGGTCTTGCAGGTATAAAGGTATTTGTGTCATTGACGCAGTAACTGAAACTAAAGGGAAAAGGGGTATAAAACCGATTTGTTGATTTGCTCGACCAAACATAAAATATAATAGTCCGGTATTAAGTGAATCAATATCATTGGCTGGTATAGTAAAACTGCCATTATCGTCAAGCGGATAATAAAGAAGAGTATTTTCAGCAGTATCGAGAATCTCAATTAATACATTATGTTCATAATAAGGAACCCACTGAACAGTCAGATTCGTCCCCCTTATCACAATATTATTAGGTTGAGGATATGTTAGTTGAAAAGGATTTATCGGTGAGCGGAGTGTATCAATGAATGGAGGTATACTTCCATATCCTTTTACTCGAAACTGATAACGATGGTTATGCGTATAAAAAAAGTTGTCATATTCAGTAAGCATATAGGTATAACCGGATATAGAATCAAAGTCCTTTATCATTGGTTGGTTATCAAGCCAGCAAGTATCAGCATCAAGACTATAATCGGAACTATCAAAATATGCTTGTGCGATTGGGAATGTATCAGTCATTACCCCATCATTAAAGATAATTTCCATAGTCATCCATAAACCTATATCTGGATATAGTGATTGCTGTGATTGTTGGAAATTGAATATAGGAATGGTATTTAAATATTCTGTGTTTTTATAATTCCACAAATTCTGAGTTATATCAGCAGTCCCGACGGAAAAAAATAGGACAACCGATATTAGCAATACAAAAATAACTCTTGTCATATATCCTCCTAAAAAGTATAACAGCGCATTGTCTTATACAACGATCTTATTACATAGGTTATAACATTTATTTATTTAATGTCAAGCATAATATTGCGCGAGAGTTGAAAAAGTCGTATTTTGTCACCCCGACCTTGATTCGGGGTCTCGTAACTATTGATTTTATTAGATGCTGAATCAAGTTCAGCATGACCCCCTGCGTAACTATAGACTTTCGCAGTGTTGTCTTTTACAAATGAAATTACCGTCAATTTATAAAATATAACGATAAAAAGATATAGTATTTTTAGATTGAAAGGGATTATTATTAAGGTGCTATTTTGCGGATTTTACCGATTGCGGTAAAGACAAAAAAGGTTTGAGTTTTGAGGTTTGGAAATATTTCTGATACTGCTTTTTGATAGATCGATAATTGAGATTTGTATTTCTCGGCTAATTCTTTTAATTCGGTTTCCTGGACAGGAAAGGTTTTGTAATCGTAGATGTTGATAGTATCGTCTTTAATAATTATACGGTCAATGCGACCACTATAAATTGTTCGGTCTTGTTTCAGGACAAATGGTAGTTCAGTATAACTGTTTGCTTGAGGTAAAATAATAGACGCGATATCGGGATTTTTGATGATGTTAGACTGTTTTGTGATTTCATCAAGTAATTTTTCTTGAGACGATTCGGCAATATTTTTGATAATAAATAATCGTTTTGCTTCAGCAATTATTTCATCAATCTCAAGTTTTATGTGCGACTTAGAAATATTCTCAAAAATTTTATGCAAGATATCACCTAAAGTAATCCACTCTATACCAAAACTCCGTCGAACTCGAGAATAAATTTCTGATAGTTCGCGGGTTACGGTTTGCCATTCGTATTCGGGTTCTTCAGTAATCGGTTCTATGTTCAGGGTTTTAGCTTTTGCTACTTCTTCTTCTAATTTAAACGAGACCGATTTTGCTTGTTCAGAAAGCTCTTTTTCTGAGATTATGGAGAGACCAGCAACCTTCTGCTCCAAAGTAAAATTGCCCTCCGTCTTTTGCTTGATATCAAGGAAGTCTTTGAGCCAATGGAGTCGGGTCGCTTTGTCTTCGTCAATGGTTTCAGGATTATAGATGCCGGTTAGAAATAAAGCATCGCGGGCGCGAGTTACACCAACGTAAAAGACTCTTTTTTCTTCTTCCTCTTCTTTAGCTTTTTGTTCAATGAAGAGCGGCGAAAGTTTTCTTAAGTAATTTTCCGGTTCATATGAAACCCAGACATCTTTTTCGTTCGCTTCACTGATTAGCAAATCGGAAGTTTTGTTTCCCGCTTTTTCCAGATTTTCATCTAATCCGACTAAGAATACAATCGGGAATTGTAAGCCTTTAGCGGCATGGATGGTCATTAGTTTGATTTCGTTTCTGCCTTCGATATTTACATTGGCTTTGGGTTCTTCGTTTTTCTTGCGGTTCTTTTCAAAATAGTCGGAAATCATTAAGGGGTGTGCGCCTTCACTTTCTAAATTTTCGATAATTCTTAAAAACTTCTTGATATTTACCGTGCGCTGCGGTTCCCAGAAAATCTTCCAGCCCTGCTGGTGTTCAAGTATTTCTTCAAGAATTTCAGCCATTGATGGGTATCCGACCTGAGAAATCCATTTATTCATTCGCTCAATCATTTCTTTGCGGCGATTGGTTTTTGTCGCATAATCTTTTAAACGGTCCCATAAGGACAGTTTTTCATCGGGGTGACTCTGGCTGATAATTAAAATTTCTTTTTCACTAAGACCAAATAAAGGACTTTTTAGGACTACGTATAAATCAAAATCCTGAGTAGTATCAGTCAAAAAGCTGACCAAAGAGCGCATGATTCCGATTTCGGGTGTTTGATTAAACCCAATGCCTTTAACGACCACAAAAGGTATGTCATATTTTCTTAAGGTATTTTCATAGATAGGAAGATGAGTGCGACTGCGCAACAGGATAGCAATATCTTCATATCGGCACTCTTTCACATTTTCTTTGTTATCAAAGACAATCGGCTTGCAAATCAGGGTCTTTATCTTGTGCGCAACTAATTCCGCATCTTTTGCGCGTGCTTCTTCAATCATTGCAGCAAGCGGTGCTAAAATAATTTCAACAATGCCGGGCGCGGTATTATCACGCTTGCGCACAAACTCGGCATAACGGGTAATCCATGCCGGAGCATTAGCGGGCGGAGACATTAGTTTAAGGAAAACAAAATTAGTAAAATCAATTATCGCCTGTAAACTGCGATAATTTTCTTTTACTTTTTCAAATTCGAATTGGTTTTTGTTCAGCCGTGATTCAAGATGATTTCGGGCATGCTCGAAAATTTCAGAGTGGGCATTACGAAACAGGTAAATCGACTGCTTGTCATCACCAACCAAAAAGATGGTTGGTTCGATGCCGCGTTCACGCTTTGCCCCCATACCAGACAGCCATTCTTCAGCCAATTTAGTAATTATTGCCCATTGCAGGAAACTGGTATCCTGAAATTCATCGACTAAAATATGGTCGGTATGCTCGTCAAAGAGATAGAGGATGTTCGACCATTCATGATGCTTGGTTAATACTTCATAGGTCTTGAGTTCCAAATCAGAAAAGTCGACCTGTCGGGTTACTTTTTTTCTCTTATCATATTCAGCAAGGAAACGATTGTCGAATAAGTCAAAAATTTTCTTGAAGCGGATATTGCTGGATAAAGTTTGAATGAATCGCCAGTATTCAAGCATGAGTGAATACCAGTTGTCGAGGGCGGGATGTTTGACATCACTGCGTTTTTTGTCACCTTGAGTGAGAAAAACACTTTTAACTTTAATTAGTTCTGATTTTATTGTATCGATTTCATCCAACGAAGTGGGAACTCGAAAAAGAAATTTAGGTAGTTTTTCCTGAGAAATTGGATTTGCTTCTAATGCTTTGATTAAGGGCTCAAGTTCCTTTAAATCCTTTACCGGCGTCTGCGCCCGTTCGATTGATAAACGGTTAGTAAATAGGTTGTCAAATAATCTCTTCAAATTTAGCCAGCCCTTAAATTTTTCTTCAACGATTAAATCCATTAACTTGTTATAATCTGAGCTTGCGCGTTCTTTTTCAGCAATCGTCATTAAAGTATCATAAACCGAATCAGTCCATATTGCATCCGGAGCAGGAAGGACCTCTAAATCAGGTTGTAAATCCAATTGCTTGGCAAATCGTTTAAGTAAAGAGAGACAAAATGAGTCGATGGTTTGAATACGAAGCCGCAAAGATTTCTCCTTTAAGAAATCGTACATGGGCGGGTCTTTTTCTTTAAGAATCTTGAAGATGCGGTCTTTCATTTCAGCGGCGGCTTTGTCGGTAAAAGTAATGGTGAGGATGCGTTCGGGCGGAACCGATTGCTGTAATAGTTTTATGTATCGTTCGGCTAATTTTTGAGTCTTACCCGAGCCAGCCGGTGACGATACAATTTGACTTTTTAACTTGTTAGAAATCTTTCTAAGGGTTTCACTCGGTTGAGCAGGATTTGTTTTACTCTTTTCTTGCGGATTATTTTTAGTGGGTTTAATCATAGTTCTCTATTCAGCAAATAACGGAGTTTCAGAAAATGAATTTTGTGCCACTTCACCGGGTTTATTTTTTAAAAGCATCGGGCAAATCGAGCGATAGTCGCAGTACTGACAATTCCCAAGATTATCCGGAGGTAGATTAAAAACTCCCTGACGAATATTGTAGGCGAATCTCTGAGCACTTTTAATTGCAAAGTCCACTAATTGTGAGAGATTGATTTTTTTATTAACAAGCCACGTTATTTTATTGTCAACCAACGAGTATATACCGGCATTTACAATATTCCATTCTGGCCGACTACTCTTGACCAAATAGACGTAAAGCGGTAGCTGGAGATGATTACCTTTTTCTACTTGCAAACCGGTAATTGAAGGTGTCTTACCGGTCTTATAGTCTAAAATTTTAACTTTTTTATCGGATTTGTTAATATCAATACGGTCAATTATACCGCTAATTTTTATATCTTTAGTAATATTGCCAACAAAATATTGTTCGACCTGCGAAGGCATGAAACCCTGAACACGTAAATCGTTTTCAACTTGAATAAAATAGAGGAGATTATTTAAAAAGATTCGTTTTGTTACTTCAGCCCAAAAGGCGGGTAATTTCTCATCTTGTAAAACCGCATTAAGAATTGCTTCAAGTTTTTCCGCCAGTTTTTCGAGTGGGACGACCTCGGTTTTGTACAATCGTTCAAAGACCCGGTGGGCAACGTTGCCCCAGATTTTAGCTTCTACTTCGAAGCGCGGTTCTTCTAATGGTGCAAGGTCCAGAACTTTCTCTAAATAAAATCGATGGGGACAACGTGGATACTGTTCTAACTTTGTTACGGAAAGTCTTCGACCTGGTCCAAACTTAGCTCTTAGCAGTTTTTGTATTTCAGTATCTTTACTGAAATTAACTGGGGTCAGTAAAGACAGTAAATCGATTTTGTCCTTGCTCCCAATGTCGCGTTGTTTTTGCTCTTCGGAAAAGATTGTATTAAATGAAGGCGGTGTGCGGTTTTCATCAGTTAGAAATGGCGAGGGTAAAAAAAGTCGGTCGCCCTCAGTATTGTAACAAGAGAGAAAAGTATCAATGCGGGCAGTATTGACTAATCGGAAATAATGGAACTTGGCACGAGCTAAATGCTGCTCCAAAGAAAATAAACCTAATTTTGCTTTTAACCATTCAGGTAAAATCGGGTCATAACGAAGTTGACCGGGAAATTTGTCTTCGGTCAACCCACCGAAAAATAAATGGTCACAGTCAAGACCGCGGGTTTCAGAAAATTCTAAAACCGCAACACCTTTGATTAGAACTTCTGGCTGGATTTGATGCAAATCCAATAGATATTCAATAATTCTTAAAAAATCATTTTCGGATAAGTCGATTACACCAAAATCGTTTTCGAAGTTTTCTAAACTATTTAATAAATTATAAAATTCATTTTTAATAGTTTTGATTGTCTCATCTTTTTCAGTACGATTAGCACACCATTTAAGCTCTTTCAATAAATCTTTTAATTTTTGACTATAACCAGTAAATGTATTTTTTGTCTGTTTAAATTTATCAGTGGCTACGATAAAATCTATTATCTCTTTTTGGATTTGTTCGATAGCCTGCTTTTCCCTTAACGATGTTTCACCGTCGCTTTCTAAAATCGAAATAATTTTTGTATCAAAACTGCGCCAGTCACTTACATTTTTAATTATCAAACCCTTCTTTGAATAATAACCAACCCATTCTTTAGTCAATGTGGAAAATCTTTCAAAATATGGTGAAGATAGAACCGCAACAGTCGAGAGACGCGGATAGTTATTAATTATCGAACGGAGAAGTTCTAAAACTGAAATTACCGCTTGAGTCTGACTAAGTGGTTTGGCTGAATAAATCGTATGGAGAATACCGTATTTTGCAAAGACGCGGTGGATAATTGGTTCATATTCATTGAGTCGACTAAAGGTAACTAAAGAGCGGTTTAAAGATAATTTTTCTTTAAGAAAATTATGTTTTATGAGCGATGCGATTGCTTCGACTTCTTCTTCAATTGATGGACATTGATAATGGGGGAGATTAGTGCGGATGTTTGATTGGTCTTCGGAATAAATCTCATCAAAGACATTGAGCTCGCGTAAAAAAGTGAGAAACTCTTGAGGTAAAGAGTAGGCTTCGGGATTTTGTTTATCATAAAATGAGAGCGCATAAATCTTTTGCGCGTTTTCGATAAGTGCTGCGACTATTTTTTCTTCTAACTTGGTTAAATCATAAAAGAACCCATCAAGTATTAAAGTTTTAATCTTACACTTTTCAGTGATTAATTTTAGAGTTTCGCTCAAGATATCTTCGCTGTCTAACCAATTATTCTTATTTAACGTATGGTTGTATAATAATAACATTTCAATTGCTTCTAATACTTGTTTTTGCAGTTCTTCGGTACTGATTGGACCTTTACTTTCTAATTCTTTTAGGATACGTTGTTTTAGTTTTTCAGGGGTTAAATCAGGAAGATATTGTTTTACTTCTCTAATAAATTCACCAATTTTTTGAGCGTAACCGATAGTTGTATTAGTATTTAGTTTCTGAATTAATAATGGTTTGACATAATCAGGTAACTTCCTTTTATTTCGGTTATGCTCCTGAAAAAGCTCGGTAGCGAATTGTTTTATAGTCGAAAACTGAGGGGTAATAAATGCTTTTGATTTTACCAGCCTGGTAAAAGCTATTTGTGCATCTCTAATTTTTCGGGGCGTTGGACCAATATATAAAATGTTAGAGAAGTCGTTACCGGATATACCATCAATTGCTTTCTGGAATAGAAACTCGGTTGTTCCTTGCTTTCCAAAAGGAACAAGAAAGATTTTACCTTTCATTTATTCTTTTTGAAACCACCGATTAACGCGGATTTCCTCGGGAAACGATTATCAAAACAAAATACCTAAGATTACGTATCGAATTATTAATCGAACTCGGTGCTTCTGTAACAGTGCTATTTAGTTTTTTTACGGTCTGCTTGTTTTTTCCGTCGCAGTTTAAATAGAAACTGTTTTCTTTTATGTTTGCTTTTTGATTTTGCCATAGCTCCTTTTATTCAATCACTTTATACACAATATCGTGTTCATGAGCATGAGCAATTACCTTAATACCAATTGATTGCCCAATCTCAGCTTTTGGAAAATTTTGATGTTCGATTTGCATCGAATCTATTTTCTGGGTAAAATCAGCAGTATGTCCTTTGATATGAATTGTTTCGCCGACCGATAAAGTATCATCAGTCAGCTCTAAGATTGCTACACTGATTTTACCGAAATAATGGGTTACTCTGCCGATTTTCTTTTCGGTCATTTTTTACCTCCTTAAAACGATACAACCACTGAAAACACAGAATACACAGAAAAAAAGAAATTCAGTGATTTCAGTGACCTCAGTGGTAAATTCTTTGACATTTTATGGGTAAACTTTTTCTAACATTCTTGGATAAGGAATTGTTTCGCGGACGTGTGGTATCGCGCAAATCCAAGCAAGAGTTCGTTCCAAGCCTAATCCAAAACCAGAATGGGGGAATGTGCCATAACGCCGAACATCCAAGTACCATTCAAAGGCTTGTTTGGGAAGCTTATTTTCTTCAATTCTTTTCTCTAATGTTTTTAAATCATCTTCGCGTTGTCCGCCGCCGACAATTTCACCATAGCCTTCAGGTGCTAAAATATCAGCACCCAGTGCTAACCTGTCATCGTTCGGGTCTCTCTTCATATAAAATGCTTTACATTCTGCCGGATAGTGAGTAATAACGAGTGGTTTATCGTAAAGATTGGATAATACGGTCTCTTCATCACCACCAAAATCATCACCCCATTTTACTGGTTTACCATTAGCATTTAACTTTTCAATCGCTTCGGTGTAAGTTATACGCGGAAATGGTTTTTTAATATTTTCTAACTTAGATATGTCCCGTTCTAATACTTTAAACTGCTCAGGACATTTGGTTAAAACTCTTTCGATAATATAGGAGAGAAAATCTTCGGCTAAAAGAATAATATCATTTAAATCAGCAAAAGCGACTTCTGGCTCAATCATCCAGAATTCAGTAAGATGACGTCGGGTCTTGGATTTTTCAGCACGGAACGTCGGTCCGAAACAATAGACTTTATTAAATGCGGCGGCATCTGGCTCATTGTAAAGTTGTCCGGATTGAGTGAGGTAAGTCTTTTCGCCAAAATACTCGACTTCAAAAAGAGTTGTTGTCCCTTCGACTGCGGCTGGTGTTAGAATCGGCGTATCGACTAAAATAAATCCCTGGTTATCAAAGAAGTCACGCATCGCTTTGCTAAGATGAGAGCGAATAATAATTATCGAATGCTGGCGACGGGAACGAAGCCAGAGATGGCGGTATTTCATTAAGAATTCAGTGCCGTGTTCTTTGGGTGTGATTGGATATTCTTCTGCTATCTGGATTAGTTTTAAATCAGTTGCGATTAGTTCATAGCCACCGGGTGCCCGGTCATCTTTTCTGATCATGCCCGTAACATAAAGGGAAGATTCTTGCGTAATTTTATCCGCTAAATCGAATACTTCAGGAGAGACGTCTTTTTGAGAGAATACACATTGAGTAATACCGGTTCCGTCACGAACGATAACAAAACGGATTTTACCCGATGAACGTTTGTTATATACCCATCCTGCCAACGTAACCGTTTTTCCATCATATTTTGAAATATCAGTTATCAGCACAGTGTTATTCTATTATTAATTAATAATTTGTCAACGATTTTATAAATTTACTTTTATCTTGACCTATAGCAATTTTCAAGTAATATATAAAAAGTGTTAAAAATAAATCTCATAAGTTAAATTTATAAAATAACTGGAGGAAAATATGGATATAAAGAAAGTTGGGGTAATCGGCGCCGGTACGATGGGTAATGGTATTGCCCAAACATTCGCGGCTAATGGTTACGAGGTAGTATTAATCGATATCGACCAAAAGTTCCTTGATAATGCGATGGTTGGTATTAAAAAGAGTCTTGGCAAAATGGTGGAAAAGGCAAAGATGACTCAAGAGAATGCAGATGCAACGGTCGGTCGTATTAAGACCGGTATTGATTTGAGTTTATTAAAGGATTG
>Ga0315288_10007947_pt1 | contig 13421 bp, 12 predicted proteins | sample YL17G11_20_MG_FD_203454 | JGI IMG/M metagenome (GOLD analysis project Ga0315288, IMG submission 203454) | Sediment microbial communities from Yellowstone Lake, YNP, Wyoming, USA - YL17G11_20 | ecosystem: Environmental > Aquatic > Freshwater > Lake > Sediment | place: USA: Wyoming | collected...
AAAAAAAAAATCCCAAACACAAAATGAGTAGAACCGGTGGTTACGCAAAAGGATATCCAGGGAAAGATTTATATTTTCGAGCGTCTGAATATACAAATTCTCTTGCGCATTTCGAATGCAAATCAACTGTTTGCGAAAGTAAATATCCATTTTTCATCAACGATCTCGCCGAAGATCAATCGCCGCGAGTGCAGTTGAGTATTCTGTGGTTCAAAGGAATGGGAGAAGGAAAAGAGAAATTTCGAAAATTGCTCTTTGCATTCGGGGAAAATGTTCGTTGTGATCGGCTTTGGTTGGACATACCCGCCATAGACAATTCTTGTCTAATGTGGGTATGTGATATGATGGAAAAAAAGAAATCGCAGTGCGTGGAATATAATCTTGTTTCAATTAAGTGGTCATCTAATCAATTCCGATTGTTGATTGAACGAACACTATCGATTTACGCAGAGACGTCGTCTGCAGTTTCCCGTGTGCACATCGAAATCGACAATGACATTGCGAAAGAGGACATAGAATTCTTTATTGGTAAAACATTCAAGTATACAGGTCGTTTATGCATTGAACTCTTGCCGAGATTTATGAATGCTTTGGGTGGTGGTGTGTCTAAATGTCAATGGTTTGAACCTCCTATATACGACATGTTAATTGATGCCTTCTATGAACAACCATGTTCAGTTCTATTCGTCACTGACTGGCCGCGCGCGATTGGATGTTGGAATGGAGGCTGCACAAAAGGAAATGGCAATTCTCTCTGTGAATGTTTTGAATGCACAAATGGATGTGGTTTGCTGAATTGTATTCGTTGCAAAGTCAATCTACTTCGAAAACGGAATTTGGCTATGCGTTGGTGCCATGTGCACCCTTTGGTGTTGAATGTCACACTTGCTTTCGTTGCATTGCAATTGCCGCCTTACGTGCTGTTGGAGATAATTGACTGGCTTCCACCGGCCTCGTTGTGTGATAAATTTGGAAACGATTGGAATAGATTTCGAAAAATGCAGATGATTTCTTCTGTTTATCAATTCTATCGAAATAAATCTCTCAATTAAATCAAAAAAAAGACAACCATGAGTGTGTGCGCGCCGAAAAAAAAAACAATGTCCAAATATATGACTGCTATTGATTACCTCACGATTCACGATGCGAACCGTATCGACTGGAAACGCTTGTGTGGCAACGGATTGGGAAGCGCGAGAGAGAGAGAATTGCTGCGATTTGGGTTTGAAACGGTAGCACAACTCGATGCATGGACGGATGTCGCGCGCTGGGATGGCCGATACTCGACATCTTCGATGGCGGGGCCGGGCGTACGCGAACTCGAACGACGAATTGGTGCGCATCCAGAAGGATTGTCGGGCGCAGGAGTTGCGTGTTGTCTCAGTCGCGTGCATGATTTGTGCGCCAATGGAGTTGGTAGAATGTTTGTCAAACGCGATCGAAAGAAACCTATGAGATTCAAACCCTATTGAAGATTGTCGATGAAAATACACGCGAGTTTTTATTTTTATTTTCATTGATCCCAGATGGCATTCATGAAACATGGTTCGATGAGTGATTCATCGTCGGCGATCGACGATCCAGGCGGACGGTACAGTTGTTCCCATTTGAGTGCATTTTCGAAGCCAATTACCTCATCCAGATCGAACTTGAAATTGTCCGGCATCGTCACTGGACAAACGTGACGAACGTCTTCTGGCTTCAAACAACCTTCGATGCTTGAATCGTACAATCCAATACGCGGATTTTTTTTCTTCTCGATCTTGCGCTCGTTCTCGGTTTTCTGTACCCAAAGGAAATATTCCATGAGAGTTGTAGCGAAGCCACTTTGCGCACAGTTTTTGTCGCCGTTGTAATCGTAGAAATCATTGAAGCACTCGTCGACTTCCTTGCAGAGACGCATGACCTTCTTCAATGCGTTGACAGATTTGTTGCTGCGAGGAACGCGGCAAAAAAAACTGTCTTCAACGTCACGACGAATCTCCAGAACGAAGAATGGTTCCGCCGTTTCATCGAGTGCCAATGCCAACGCCTCTGCTTCATCTTGTTCGCGATCTTTATCGTGGCGAAGTCGTTTCAACGGACGCCCGGTCTCCTTGTCATGTGTTGTTGATGATGTTGATTTTGTATCGCTCATTGATTTAGACAAGTTTGAGTAAATCACAAAAAAAGTCAATTTTGATTTGTTTTGTTGGCGGTGAAATGCGTTTTAAAATACAGGGGTTTTTTTCCGCTTGCCTCAGTCAGAATTATTTCCGAGTCAGAGTTAGTCGGAAACAACTCTGACCTTTGCATTCAGAGTCGATTATCAACAACAAAAAAACATATTTAAAATCAAGAGGATTTTTTTTATATTTTTCTCCTCTTAAATTAACCCCAACCTCGCATAATGTATACTTGATAGACAACATTTGTTGCGTTCTCGATTCGGTAAAAATCAGGGTGCTGCTTGTCGGTAATCCAAATTTTGAGATCGTCATCGGTAATCAAATCCTTCGTGTCGATCGAAAAATCGGGAACATTTTGCCCTTTCATTGTCCAGCATTCTGACACACTATCTGCGTCAACAACAGTTTCGTCGTGATCTTTGCATTGACTACCAATTCGGTTATTTAAACACGCCGCCAGTTGCAATGTTGCATTCTCATAGCGCCAACCGGTTTCAATTTTTTGCGCTTTCAGAATCGCCTCCTTGACACGCTTCACCGACGGGCAATTCAACGGTGCACTGTAGTTGATAGCGTCTTCATCCTCTCGCGTAATCTGAAGCAGAAAGCGGACGTCGTATTCCGGTTGTTTGTTGTCAACAACTTCGTTGTCAATACGGGATCGCTTACGCATGTTTTCAGTTGTTGAAGAAGTTGCGATGATGTCAGACATTTCACAAAAAAAAGTCAATTTTGATTTGGTTTTGTTGCTGGAGAAACGCACCGATAAATACGTGTTATTTTTTTTGCGCTTGCCTCAGTCAGAATTATTTCCAAGTCAGAGTTGTTTCCGACTAACTCTGACTCAGAATTATTTCCGAGTCAGAGTTGGTCGGAAACAACTCTGACATATGCGTGCGGAGTGTTCGCACACCAGCTCCGAACAACAAAACCCAACCTAAAATGAGTAATTATGAACGAGATCAATTAACTGCAAAACGTATGTTCGTGTGTGTGTGTTTTTATGCTTTCTTTGATCATGTGGGTGTTAGTTTATCACGCAAAAAATGAGTTGAACTTTGCTAATCGTGATTGTGATGCTTGTAACGATGCGTTGCTTGGCCATGAGTTAAAATTGAACACGTTTGCAGACTGTCCGGCGCGTGATTTGAACGCACATACCGAAATTGTATTTGCATTGAACAAGGTGCGAGACGCCGATCATCGCATTGCGAAATTCAAGAAAGAAATTCAACTTCTCGAAACGAAACTGGCTGCAATGAAATAAATTCAGTGCGCGTGTCAATATTATTCGGAAATAATTCTGGCTCAGAATCAGTCGGAAATAATTCTGGCTCAAAATTAGTCGGAAATAATTCTGAGCCAGAATTAGTCGGAAATAATTCTGACTGGTGCGGGGTAAGACAATCGGAATTGAACTTGTGCACTTCGCACGCGCTCAACACAACATTGAACTAATGGAATATAATTTTCGTCACAGCAAAAGTTTACATGGATACGATACGGACACACTTTTGAGTGCGTTGCAGAAGTATATTCGTCGAGGTGATTTGAACGCTGCGTTGTACGCTGGCATGGAGTTGGAGTATTTCAGTGAGCTTCCAGCGGCGGTGCCGCTTGTGACGAACACTGTCAATCGATTGCGTGTGGCGTTGGCAGAAGAGACTGCGGGTCTCACGTGGCCAGCAATGGTCGAGAAGTTCGATTGGAAGTACCGCGTGTTCGACAACAATCGTCGTGGCAACGTTGCCGCGCGTCGCGCAGCGTTTCTCAACATGATTACGATGCTTGTCATGGCCAAGAAGCAGCGTTTGATCTCTGATATCAAGGCGGTCTACTTCACGCCAGATGCGAAGGCATTGGCGTTGGCCAGCGACAATCCAACACTGCGTCGTCTCTATCCAGAGGTGTACACATTTGATTCACAGGTCATCGATGCACACTACACGTTGCTTCCCGGTGATGACGAGCCGCGTCTGCGACTCATTGTCGATGGATTGTTGACGGCTATGAAGCGCAAATCGGATCACGGTTTCTATTGGCTCAATCAACTGGTTTTGGCGACACAAGATGGTGTGGCCGTTGCGAAACGCAAGAAAACGATGAAAGACAAGACGTCGCAAGCGCACCCGATGTATTTGCTGTCCGAGTTGTGTTACGCGTATGCACGCAAGGGTGCACGTCTCTGGGACAACTCGGCGCCCGTTGTTGACGCTGGTTGGACGCGAATGATGTGCGCTGCGCTCGATGTGTGCTTCGAATACGACAAACACTTTGGTCTCAATGCCAAGGGCGTTCCGAAGCACCGCGATTGGGTTGTGTTTACGATTTGGCCGCTGCTTTATTGTGTTCGCAATGTTGATTGGTCGCACAACGACGTTCCGTTCACACCGATTACTCCCGACGAAGCACAAGAATTTTACAAGAAGCACGCAGCGGCGCCAACACGCGTGTTTGATGATTTCGTGTTCGATCAACACACAGCGAAAGGTCGCTCATTGAATCGTGGACCAGAGTTCTTTGCCGAGCATGGTGCGTTGGTGTTGAACGAAGACGAGTCGCTTCACAATGCATCGTATCGATTGCTGTACAACGAGTTTAAGAAAGTGCAACCGAAACGCAAGAAGACCGCTAGCAAACGCACCACCAACAATGATGATGATGACAATGATAGTGGCGATGAAGATGAAGATGAAGATGACAAAGAAAAGAAGAACAAACGTGCGAAAAAATAAAAAAAATCAATTTGTTTTATTCGATTTAGTTGTTGTTGTTGTTGTTGTGATCTCGTTGTTATCAACACCGTTGTCCTCATCACCTTGATCATGTTTGCGTTTGCGCACACCAGACTTGAGCACTTCAAGAACAGTGTTGTAGTTGGTTTTCATGTTGCTCAACGACACCAAGCCCGCCATCGCGTGTTTCTCTATCAATTGCTCAACCTCCGCCCAGCGCGCTCCCACATCGTATTCAAGAACACTCAAGATCGATTCACGGTTACGATTCAACACCGATTCGAGCACACGCACAACGTCTTTGCCCCACAACTTGCCACCACACAACAGCCCAAAGATGCCTTTGGCCTTCTCAGCGGCGCGTTGCTCATCGCCGCCCGTTCGATTCTCCTCCCAATCAATGCCCACGGCGTAATGCTCGTCGCCGTCGAGGCACACGAGAACATTGCGAAGTGCAGCATCGCCAACGATCGGATCGCAGATGCGACGTTGTATGAAGTGATACAGCGCATCGATTAACACTTGTTCGTGCTGAAACGCCACCGGTTGCTTCAAATACGTCGAGAACTCCATCAAACCTTGCGATTCCTTGGTCACCACCGTTCTCGCCTTCTCCTCGCCGAGTATCGTCTGCGGAGTGCCAACCAAACGTTCGTTCAACGGTTTCGCAAAGTAGTTGCGTGAAACGTGAGGCATTCGGAAAAACACGTGATCGTTTGAGAATCGTATCAACTCAATCGGGCCGCTCACCGCACAGCCGTTCTTCCAGACGTTTTCGAACAACTCGAAACGAAACAGTGTTTGTGCAATCATTGCACATTTGGCCGGCCATGCGAACGGACCTTTGTAAACCATCGTCGGTTGTTCTGGCAACAAATAAACAAGCGCTTTGCTCTGACTCGTTCTCTTTTGAGCCACCATCGCCTTTTCGTTCAACAAACGCAAAGTGTCGGCAGATTCTGTCTTAATTTTATCTTCAATAAATTTTTTCATGTTGTCTTTTTGTTGTTGTTTGCGTGTGAAAATATCCAAGTGCACTGGTGGGGTCAAAGTTATTCGGAAATAATTCTGAGTCAGAATTATTCGGAAATAACTCTTAGTCAGAATTATTCGGAAATAACTCTGACAGCGCTGCTTTAAAAAGATGTTTGAATCAACCCGCGCAACAACAAAAAAACAAAACTTGATTTTTATTGTGTTTTTCTTTAATCATCTCAAGATCAACAATGTCATCATCACACTCAAAGGTGAGTTAGTTTTTTTTTCTTTTCGTTTGTTTCTTGTTTATAAAAAAAAACGTTGTCTTTTGGTGTTTTTTTTTCTCGTTTAATTAGATTGGAATTACGAAGACGATGGAGCTCGACGAGTTCAAGGCGTTGGCGTTCGACATCAGCTCGCTGAAGTTTTTGTTCATCGACTACCACTCTGTCGCAGCACTCGAGGAGGCCGTAACTGTCGGAAACTTCGAGTTGGCCAAGTGGATCACCAAGGAGCGTCAGCGTCTCGCTAACATGAACACCTACTCGCCGACGCATCCGACATACGGTCCTACCAGTCCGTCCTACTCGCCGTACAGTCCGGTCGGCAGTGTTCAGGACGAAGACCAACAAGATGTGCTTCAATTTGCACCACCAACACCACCACCACAACAAAGTGCGGTTCACGTTCCCGTGGCGTTGCCAACAATTTCATCTCAACCCATTCGTCGCAACAATAATAACGACGACAACGATGATGTTGAAATCACTGCGGTGTCAAAGTCGACAACCACAAACTCCACCACCAGCAGCAGCACGAAACGTAAGCTGAATGATGCTGAAGAACATGGTGCATCCGAGAAGAAGTCGAAGAAAGGTGCGAACATGTTTGGAAAGCAATAAACGTGTTTCGATTTTCCAATAATTTATTTCAATGTGCGTTTTCGTGCACGCTAACAGATATGAATGGACCAGATTACGACGACAAACGCTGCAACGTCGCGGATCATTTCAGCTTTGCGCGTGGTCCCAGTTACACTTGTCCCGGATGCAACGTTTCTCTTTGTGTATACTGTGGCTGGGATTGTGCTGGCATACGACGTGCTGACAAATTCGAAACATGCGACGTCATGTTTTGCAGTCGTTGTGTCGCCGATCCGAAAATGATCGAACGATTCGCGTGTCAAAAAGACGGCGGCTGCAAGTCTTTGAAGATGAAGAACAAGAATCCTTCCGACGACGAAGAAAAGAAGTTTCCCGATCCATGTGCGTTGTACTGTGAATGCTGCGCGGAACAGTGTTACGACTGCGGAGAACGTCTCTGCTCCGAATGCCAAAAGAAATCTGGCTGGCTCAAAGGCGGCTGTCACTGTCCCGCAGAAATGTGCGACAAATTCGGTCACAAGAATTGCTTTGTCACGTGCAAGGTTTGCAAGGACCACGTTTCGAAACGATGTGCTATCGAGAACTCTTCCGGTGAACAGATTTGTGGCGGAAAGCATTGTCGCGATTGAAGAGATTTTGAAAACTTGAAATTATTTTGCAATAAAATACATCGAAAAAAAATACACGCAAAGTTTTTTTTGAGTGTCGAAAAATCCAGCCTCGGTCAGAATTAGTCGGAAATAACTCTGACTGATACGCCGACGAAAAGTCCAGCCTAGGTCAGAATTATTCGGAAATAACTCTGACTGACACTCTGACGAAAAGTCCAGCCTCGGTCAGAGTTAGTCGGAAATAACTCTGAGTCAGAATTAGTCGGAAATAACTCTGACTGGAGCGGGTGCGGAAAAAAGAAATAATTTTTTCCGAAAATTCCCGCCAACAAAAACAATCAAAATTGACTTTTTTTGTGATTTATGTTTTCCACTGGATCAATCAATCAACTCAGCACACAAAATATTCTGAACAATAGTAAGTTAATTTGACGTTTTTTTTTATTTCTTAATTTAAATTATTTTTTTTTATTTTTTTTCCAAGTGCAAAATTCCGCCATGTTCTCACGACCATCTTTCTACCCGCTCGGTGAAATCCTACAAGTCCCTCCGCATTCGCCGTCCGAAACGCGAAGCTCGACCACGACCAACAACGCCAACAAAGCCGGCGTCAATTACGACACCGATGAAGTTGTTGTTGTCGCCCAAGGCAAGGCAAATGAGAAGACGCCCGCCTACTACAAGTTCGCAAACGGCGTCGAGCTGCAAGCGTGGCGCTCGCAAGGTGGGCGTGGCCGACACTCGCTCGAGACGAAGAAGCTCATCGACCATTACTCGCCGCTGATAGAGTTCATTGGCCAGTTTGTCGAAACACACGGCCCGAACCCGGCGCTGCAATTGATTCAAACATCACTCGCCGGTGCAGCAGGAGGCGCAGCAGCCGCCGTGCAAGCACCAACTCCTCTCACGTTGTCGACGAGCAGCGGTGGCGGCAGTGGTGCCAGCGGTGCCATCACGATGACGACGTCAGAGGCGGACGCGGCATTCGAACGTCAACTTGCTCTGCAAACGCAGATCAACACGCTCAACGACGAGATCGCGGAGCTCAACAAGGTGGCAAACGCTCGTGATCACGAGTTTGTCAACGTGCTCAACCACAAGAAGGCCGTCGAGGCGCACAACGCGCATCTCAAGGCCGAGAAGCACTCTGCCGAGGAGGAGATCGCGCGTCTCCGTGCCGTCGGCCTCGCGTTGCAAAATCAGAAACTTCAACTAGAAGAAGAAAAACGTCGTCTTCAAGAGGAAGCACAGGATTCCCAAGTTGCAGCGCTTTCGGCGTCTGCTGCCGCGGCGTCGTCTGCGGCGGCAAGTGCTTCGGCGGCACAAGTTGTCTCGCTCGAAGCCAAGGTCTGCGAGCTGAACGGCATCATCTCACAGTTGCAAGAGCATCTGCGAAACGTTGTCGCCGATAACGCCAAGAACAGCGAGGAGCGTGCGTCTCTCAGTGCCAAGCGCATCAGCACGCTGGCAAACGAGAAGATCAACGAAGCGAAGAAGCTCAACATGAAGCTCGCCGTGGCGCTCTCGCAGCGCAATACGATCATCACCGACTTGACCGAGCGTCTCGAGCAGACCGAGTCGAAACTGGCGATCGTCAAGAATGTGTTCGAGTCGCTCGATGAAGTTTCCGCCGATGCCGACGACAACGAAGTCGAGCAGTATATCGCGTCGCCCGTCATCGCCAGCCCGTTTGTCGCCGTCGAGCAAGCACGTGCAGCCGTTGTCGCAGCACCCGTGCCGTTTGTGCCACAACCACAAGAAGTCGCACAACAAGACGACGACGAGTCAGAGGCGCCGGTCGGCGAGGTGCACAACGCAATCGTGCTCGACGATGACAACAACTTTGGCGATGCCAACGACATGCCGTTGGTGACAACAACTCCGCCAGAGTCGCCAGCGACTCCACCGCCAGCGCCGAAAGCACCGAAGAAGAACGGCAAGCGCGCCTTCGTCGACATCTCGTCGTCTCCGAACACGCCCGGCACACCATCGAAACGTCTGGCGTCTCTCCGTGCCAAGAATCAAGTGCCACAACCGTCTCCGAAGAAGGCCAAGACGGCGAAGAAGATCACGTTCTCCAACGACGATGACAATCACAATCACATTGTCGGCGATGCGCCGGCGTTCTTCATCATGCCGCATCCCGATAAGGCCAACATTGATCGCGCTGAATACGATCGCGTCGTCGAGATTCTCACCAACACTCTGAAGTGGATCGAGGTTGGCGACTTCGAAGCAGTCACCAACGACAAGGAGGTGCGCATCGTCATTTCTGCGGCGTCTGGCCAGGCACCACCGCACTCGTTTGGCACGTTCATTCCCGAGTTTGCGTCGATCGCCGACAACGCGCGCGCTCTCTTCTCGGTCGGCGCACGCTGCATCTCCATCACCGACTTGATCGATGTGATCGCCGAATCCGACTACACCGACGAGGAGCTGCACAGCGTGATTCTCGCTCGCTGTGTGGAGGCGCGCACGCGCCAGGAGATTCGTGCAACGCGTCTGCAACTCAAGAGCGGCGTGATGCCCGGTCCGCTCTGCGACAAGGCGTGGCAAGCAATTCAAGGTCTGATGCCGTCGAAGCGTGACGCAACCGAGACCATCGTCATCAAGAACGACGAGCACTTGATGAAAGTGTTGCTCAAATTGTGCAAGTTCACCGAGAGCGATGAATGAGCGCGTGTGTATTAAACTTAGCAAAATCAATACTGCAAAAAAAGGAACCAGGTTTTTAAACTTTGCAATAGTCATTAAATGCGCTGGTGCCGCAATGGGCTGTTGTCATTTACATGCTGTTCTCTCTTTTTTTTCTAGTCGCTGTTCACGCTGAGAACGGCGGTGGTGGCAACAATCCACCAATGCCATCCAAGGCATGCTCGAGCGACAAAGATTGTTGGTTCGTATTCAACGAGACGTGCGCTTTCAAATGCAGTTTTGGGTTCTGTGCGAACATAGACAACGACGCCAATTGCAATGACAAATCTCCATGCACACTCGATCACTGTCGCAAAGGGCGTTGTGTGTTCACCGCCAACACAAACGCAGCTTGTAGCGCTGGTCTTTTCTGTTTGTTCGGCTCAGGTCGGTGCGACGCAAACAAAAAATGCGTTTGTGTTCACAATGCACCTCCGTTGGCGCCACCGCCATTACCACCACCCCCTCCACCGTCGTCAACATCATCTCCTTCGCCTCCCGAGACCGCGGCGTTGCATTTCAATCTGGTGTTCACGCCGTCACCTTTGCCTATCGAGACTGACACAACAACATCGTCATTATCGATCACTGATCCTCCAATGATTCCAGCAACTGCACCGGTTATTGACGCACCAATTTCTCCTCCTCCTCCACCTCCTCCTCCTCCGCCACCTCCTCTTCCTCCGCCACCTCCGCCAACCGATGCACCAACTGACCCACCACTTCTTCCGCCTCCTCCGCCTCCACCAACCGATGCACCAACTGATGCACCAACTGATGCACCAACCGATCCACCACTTCCACCACCGCCACCACCGCCACCACCGCCACCAACTGATACTCCAATTGCTGCGTCAACCGATGCGCCGACAAACACACCGATATTTCAACTTGAAGAAACTCGCATCGATCCCGAGTGTCTTTCAGACGATGATTGCGAAGATGAAAACGAATGCAGCATTGGCGTGTGCAAAGAGGGGAACTGCATCAATAGAGCGATTCGAGGCGAAAAAACGTGCGAACTGGAGGAACGCGATGTCGGGTTCAATAATCCGTGTTACTATGGACGTTGCGTTCATCGCGAGTGCATATCTGTTTATGATCCAAACGAAAACAGTGATTGTGAATTGACACACAAATCTGATTCGTCGTCTTCGTCTTCCTCATCACACAACGTGGAAAGCGATCGTGTAATCAACTCGCAAGATTCATCCGACCATTGGCTGGATGAACCAACTCATGAAGTGGAGTCTGAATCGAGCTCGAGTATCGATGAATCTGACTGGCCCCATGCAATTCCCGATCTCTCAGAACAACCTTCCGATTGGTCTGAAACAAGTCTTGAGAGTGATAGTAGTAGTAGTAGTAGTAGTAGCAGCAGTCGTAAACACGAAACGAAGCGGAAAAAATCAAAATCCTCGAAACAGAGAACGCCAAAAGAAAGAGCGAGGACACACAACAAGTGCGGCAACGGAGTCGTGGATAAAGGCGAGAGATGCGATGGCGAGGAGTTCAACACGTTTTTCGAGTGGTGCGATGATGAATGCGATCTCAAAACGCAACCGTGGGCCGTTTGGGCGTTTATTTTGGGTTTGGTTCTCGCACTGTGCATTTGTTATGTCATCTTGATTTGCGTTGCACGCTATCGCGCCAGCAAACGAAAGTCAAAAACAAGATCAGCTCGCGAATAAATAAAAGCCGCTTCACAAAGAAAAATACCAGAATTAAAAAAATTCACATTATTTTTTTCGCTCTTTCAAGCGTCTCTTTCACGACCAATTTGCGCATCGATTGACGCATTTTTGCGCAACAAAAACAAAACGAGATGACTGATGCCAGCAACCAGAACGTCCAGAAAATTGAGATGGCATCGAATTCTGTCACCGGTGGCGCGTCGGCCATAATGGAGGCGGTTTTGTTGGCTAAAAGTTCAGTCATCGTTTTCGGCGAGTCGGTTGTCGTGGGCGATGTTTTCGGCGGCGGCACCGGAGGACATCTTGGTCGGTTGAAAGAAAAATTCCCGATTGCGAAATTCGATGGGCACGTGCGTTTCGACGACTCCCTCGACGAGGCCACAGGCGAGGAGAAGCACGACTACTATGTCGTGGAGCGTTACGGCGAGCGCCTCTTCCACGGTTCATGCACCGGGCTGATCGAGAAGTATTTTCCGAAATTCGATGCCGAAGGCGCCTACAACGGCATGAAGAAACGCGGGCGCATCGACGATCCAAACGATGAATACTATCAGATGTCGAAGGAGGACGTTCTGAAACAGTGGTCCGAGACGGGACGCGACGCGCGCAATCACGGCAAGGAGATGCACAAAACGATCGAGGCGTTTCTGAACTGCGTTGTCGACATCGCGGCGCCGGTCTGGGAGTCGGTGCACAACAAACCCGCTCTCGATCGCTTCTTGTGCATGTGGCGCACAGAGATCGTCGGCAAGATTATTCCGCTGCGCACGGAATTGATTATGTTCGATCGTCGTTATGAGTTCTCAGGGCAGGCTGATTTGATCTACACGCGGCCAGAGTGGCTCGCCGATCCACACAAGTGCAAATGGATCGGCGTTGGCGATTGGAAGCGCTCGAAGAAGACGTTCGATGAAAAAGCCTATGGCACCGGCTTCGGTCCGTGCGCATCTCTGCCCAACGATTCTCTGAGCAAATATCGCTTGCAAATGTCGCTGTACGCGTCGTGTTTGATGCGCCAGACCGACTATGAAGTGGTCGAATTGTGCCTCGGCATTTTCCACGAGAAGCACCCCACCTATCGTTGGATTGTCGCTGAGCCGCTCTATGATATCGCTGACAAGATGCTTGTCGAGCGTCGACAATTCAACGTTGTCAAATACTTGAACACCGCGTTGTCGCTGTCAACGCACTTGCAATCGACACACAGCGCGTCGCCAGATCGGGAGGAATTTTGCGAGTTGGAGGACGCAGTGAAGAGTCTCGATGGACTGTTTCGTGATATGACTGTGTTTGGCGCAACAACCGAGGAGATTCTCGGCACCGAGAAACGGCGTCGTTTGGAAGCCAATAATTAAAATCAGTGTTGTATTTTTTTAAAAATAAAACAATTGTTTTTCGGTTGCGCAAAGAATGAGTCTTCTGAGCGGAACGATTGAATACAACGAAATTTTCGATGAACCGTTTGCACGACCCTCCACACCAACCGATGACGAGCTGATACAGGCAGCTAATGCAATGAAACAGAGCGAATTATTCGCATCTTCTATAAATTTGGAAGGTTTCCAAATTAACGACGGACCTCCTCTCGATTTCGCCCGCGATTTTGCACAATCGAATCAACAGCCGCCTCAACAACAGCCACAACCACCTCAACAAC
>Ga0315288_10007950_pt1 | contig 13416 bp, 10 predicted proteins | sample YL17G11_20_MG_FD_203454 | JGI IMG/M metagenome (GOLD analysis project Ga0315288, IMG submission 203454) | Sediment microbial communities from Yellowstone Lake, YNP, Wyoming, USA - YL17G11_20 | ecosystem: Environmental > Aquatic > Freshwater > Lake > Sediment | place: USA: Wyoming | collected...
GGCCGTTGACCGGCCACCCATCGGCCTCCCGCAGCCAGCGTGCGACTCCCTATTGCAGGACTTCCAGGTTGGCCAACGGGACTGTCTCCGTTCCGATTCCCTCCAGATCAACCGCCGCACAGCGGGCGAGGATGCCGCTGGGAAAAACGACGGCCTCCTCTACCACCTCGCGCACCACACCGACCGCCCCCTGGTGCGGAGCCCGGAGCAATCGCACCCGCAGCCCCCGAGCGATCGGAACCACGTCGCCCGGCAGGTTCATTTCCCGCGTGGCCGGCAAGGGGATGATCACCTCTGGGCGTTGGCTGTCGTATGCGACGGCAGGCCGGGCGTCCAACGCCACCTCCCGGCCGGCGTTGCTCCTCATCAGCCCATAGGCCATCGGATTGATGGGGAGGTGCCCGAAGCCTTCGGTCACGATCACCGGGTACGGCAGCCGCTGCGCCACCGGGATCAGGTCGGAGGTCAGACTGCCCAGGATCACCCCCCGCACCGAGAGCTCGATGGCTTGGTGCAGCGGCGCGGGGTGGTCGCAGGTGCCGGCGACCAGGACCGCTCCGCGCAGGTCGCTATCCAATTGATCGGTCTGCAGGCGATCACCGGAATTCTCACCCACCAGGCGCATCATGCCGTAGTCCTGGCGACCGTTGCCCCAGACTGCCTGGATCAAGGCTCCCGTGGTTTCGATGGTCACGACCGTAGTGCCATCGGTGGCCGTCACCGTGCCCGGGAAGCCGGCCCGTAGGCCAAACGCCTCACCGTGGACTTCCAGGAGAACCCGCCCGCCTGAGATGGCGGCAATCCGGCCGTCGGCCGGGGCCCGCACGGTCCGTCGAGAGAATCCGACCGGCCCGGCGATCACCTCACCGGCGTCCACCCGATCCCCCCGAGCGTGCGCCAGGTACTGCGCCACCTGACGCTCGGGAATGCCCAGGCCACGGGCGATGTCAAGGAAGAAGTGCCGCCGCCCAATCTCGGCCTCGGCCACGGCATCTGCCGCCTGGACCTTCTGGCCCACGCGGACGGTGACCGTTCCGGGGACCGGCAGCCGGCGTTCCCGCCGGATGGTGGTCAAGGGGATCACATGGGTCACCGGAGGCAAGTAGTTGATGCTCATGGCTCAGCGCCGGAAGGGTTGCAAGAGACATGCCAGATGATCACGTCTGGCCTCCAATGTCCCACATCCACTTCTGGTTGGACTCCCTTCGGCGGACAGGGTCGGTCGACAGCTGCAACGGGCGGCCGCGGGCGTCGATGATCAATCCCACCGCCCCTCCAGCCACCCGCAGCGCCCCCGCCTTGCCCGGGCCACCGAAACCTACATCGAACCCTCTTTCCGGCCGCAAGGTCAGGCGCCCGTGCTGGCCCTGGCTCAGGGGAAGGACAACGAGCTGCCCGAAGCGCACCACGCCCTCGACGCTTCCGCCGCCATCCTCCCGATCCAGCCGGAGCCGGAGCACGGGCCTGCCAAGCCGGCCCTTCCCGACGACCGAGACCGCCGTGCCGAGGCTGACGAAACTCCCCGATTCCAGCACCTGGACGGTCGCCATCGGCAGAGGACCGGCTGCCGCTCCCAAGGCCGGCGTCAGGCCGTAGGGATCCAGGACCAGCGTCGAGATGCCAACCGGCTGCAGCGCGTCCAGAAGCACCAGGGCGGCATAGCCGGGTCGTGGCGCCCGTGACAGCGCGCCCCCGCTGGCGATGATCGGCTCCAGAGGAGGCATCTGCGCCGAGGCGTGCTGACCCCGAACTGCGGGCCACCCCGCCCGGGCCAGGAACAACGCGGAACGGATCACCTGCCTCGCCAGGGCATACTCGATGTGCAGGTCGTCGGGCTCCGTGGGCAAGGTGCCAGGATTCAGCCACTTGTTGTACAGGTAGTCGCGAACCTGGTCCTCCTCCAGGTCCACTGGCAGCCAGCGGGTGACTTTGGAAAGGGTGCAATGTTTGAGCAACCCGGGCAGGGCGGAACCCAATCCCAGGTCCGTCCGGACGGAGAGACACAGGTCTCCGTCGAAGGCTGCGGCAATGGTGGTCTGGCTAGCGCCAAGGTCGACGCCGAACGCACCTTTGGTGCGATCGTAGACGCGGCTCAGATAGCGCACGACACGGCCGAAGGCATCGGCTGTAGGGAGCAGGTAGCCGCCGGACCAGCGGGCCAGTTCGTCGAAGCCGGCCACCCGCGCCGCGCGCGTCTGGGCGATCACCTCGGCCAGATGCCGCCGCGCGGGACCGAGGTCTTCCTCTTCCAGGCCGGGGCGTAGGTTGGGAGCCAGCGTCACCGGGATGCGGTCCCCGAAACGCTCAACCACGGAAGCCGCCAGTTGGCGGTTTCCGGCGTAGACAATGCGCGGTCGCTGACCCTCCGGCATCAAGCCGGCAGCCAGGCTGGCAAGCTCAACCATGCTCAGAACCGAGGCGCTCGCCCCGCCATCGGTCCCTCCGGCCACGAGGATCAGATCGGGGCGGGACGCCAGAATCAGATCGATCTGCTCCTCCTCCCGTCGCCGATCCATCAGCCCGATCTCCGCCACGACCTTCAGGTAGGCTGAGACGGCCAGCCTGCGAGCGCTCTCTCCGGAGATTCCGGGCATCAGGCCCACCAGGACGGTTCGCATCTTGGGCCCGGCCGAAGTGGTGGCCACAAGAAGGTCGATGCCAGCCCCGTCCCGGGTCGAGGGCATGACCAGGACCTCGCTCTCGTCGACCAGGCGCCGGCCGGTGATCGCTCGAAGCTGATCCAGCGCCATGCGGACGCCCTCGCTGATGTCGAACAGGGGCGCGCCGCCCGTGGAGGAGGCCCGGCTGGTTGCCACCAGCCTGTAGCGGCCGTCAACCACGTCGAACAGGCCGGCGCGTGTGTTCACGCTCCCCACATCGATCGCCAGGAATGTTTCGGCGTCAAGGATCGTGCTCATCGACCTCGCGTGTCCCTTCGATCTCCACCCGGCATCCAGACGCGCCCGGCACTACCATCCCCTCGCCTGCTCCCGCGCCGCCGCCCGGCGCGGATTCACCCGCCCAGCAGACTGAAGAACAACCCCACCAGGAACTGAATGCGTTCTGCCAGCACAGCCATGGCCGCAGCCAGGGCACCGGCGTACATGACGCCAAAGGTCAGGGCGATAAACCCCCGGCCAACATCGGCCACCCAGGTCGTGAGCCTGGATCGGGTCGCTTCACCCGACGGACCGCGGCGAGCCGTGAACTGGAAGTAGGCCAACGTGGTCACCGTCCCAATGAGGAGGATCAGGACATTGGCCACGCGCTCCAGACCGGTCTCTCCCGTCAGGGGGGCGACCGCGCCCGGGTTGAGTGTGTCCATGGCCGCCAGCGATTGGGGAATCAGCGTTCCGGTCACGGCCCCTCCGACCACGAGCGCCGCGCCGACACCCACCAGCAGCGCCACCGGGAGCGAACCCCAGGCGGATGTCGACGGCCACGCCTTGAGCGTCAGCAAGAGCACCAGCACCCAGGAGACGACCAGCACGCTCGAGATCGCCGGCCCGCCCTCGCCGAGCAGAGGGTCCACGAGCCTGGGCCAGAGGACGGTTCGCACGGCGATGGCGCCGGCGTAGCCGGCTGCCACCCCGACAAAGACATGGACGGCCACCCGGAAGAGCGGGTTGTCCCCCAGGGCGTAGCTGAGCACCATGATGGTGAGAAGGGCCGCAATCATGCTGCCCGCCAGATCCAGGCCAGTCAGGTCTGCCATCGTCAGCGCCTCGCCTCAACCACCGCCCGGCCTCAGGAGCCAGGAGATCAGGCCGTAGATGGCACCCAGGACAAGAGAGAGCTCCGCGACCAGCATCCCACTCCCGAAGGCATCCCACAGTGTCCGGGCCTGGCCCGGCTGACCGTTCGCTTGCTCGTAGGCCACCGCCGCCGGCAGGCCAGCGAGGATCGCATCCACCTGCGGGTCGAGGGCCTCATAGTAGGGCCGGACCAGGGGTTCGACCCCTGCGCTCAGGACCATGACCAACGGGGTCTCCCCCAGCATGGGGCTGGCCTGCTCGACCCAGGTGCGGGCGATCTCCGTCCCCGCCGCAATGACGACCACGGCCCCAAAGTCCGAAAGCCTTTCCACGCCACGCACGACCGGAGATTGCCAGATCGTGGCGCCCGTCGTTCCCTCGGGAAGCAGGAAGCCTCCTGCCACGGCCAGGTGAGGATCCTGGGCAAACAACTGCACTGCCGCCGGTCCGCCGGGCAGATACCCCAGGTGCAGGTAATCCTCACCATTCGTGTATTGGTGCATCTCGCCGGTCTGCTGGATCAGCCGCTCTGCCAGGGGGGGTCCGCTGGGACGAGTGGAGACCGTGGCCAGGCGCAGGCCGCGCAGCATCAGGTGCTCAAGCAAAGGACCCGCCACAGCCTCCAATTCACCCGAGTAGCCTGGCTCGTAGTCGAAGACGAGCAGGACGGGCCGCTCGGTCGGCAACTCGTTCACCAGGTTGATCAGTGAGGGAAGCCCCGGCGGGACCAGCGCCGGCACCGGGAAGGACGGACCACCGACGAAGGAGGGCAGGATGACGGCCAGGATCAGTACAACAGCCACCGCCCATCGCACCAGCGGCAATCGTCTCTTGCCCCGCGCAGCCGCGGGCGATTCCCGTTCCTCTTCCTTTACCAGCCGCCGCAGCAGGTCGCCAAGGGCAAACTGGCGCTCGGTCACGTCCAGTCGGGCGGCCGCGGCCGTCGACGGGTGAGGCATGGCCACGACCGGTTCTGCCAGCAGGACGCCCCGCAGCCCAGCCAATGGCCCTGCCGCCTCGACTTGCTGTTCCTCCTCCGGCTGGATCTCGACCACCGGCCGGAAGGTCTCCATGGGCCGCATGGCCTCAAGCCAGGAAGGCAGGGTAGCCGGCGCCAGCCTGTCTCCCATCCCCTCCGGCTCTGGCTTGGCCTGCGGCGGTGCGCCCTTCAGCTCGCTCAGCCAATCCGGGAGATCGATGGGTGCAAGCTCGACATCCGCCGCAGAACCGGAGGCAGGGGCCGACCCCTCGTCTCCAACCAGGGCCGGGACATGAGGGAGTTCGTCGTCCGCCTGCTCCCGGGCTTCGGCCAGCCAGGCTGGCTCGGCAGCCGAATCCAATCCCCCGCGCCGGGCCGGTTTCTCGCCTTCGCCCTGGTCCCCGGCCATCTCCGCCCCCGCGGAAGGCTTACGACCGAAACCCCGCGAAGGGGTCAAGCGGTCGCCCGGCGGGTTCCAGGGCAGTGGAGGCGATTCGGTGCTTTCCTCCTCTGGCTCCAGCCCGATGTCCGGCGCCGGGAAGAGTCTGTCATCCTTGAAGACCTCTTCGCGGAAGACCGGCCGCGACACCGGTTCCTTCGGCATGGCGAGAGGTACGGATTCGACGGGAGGCCTCCCGGGTCTGGCGGGAGGCAGTTCGGGCTTGGCAGGAGGCAGCTCCTCTGCCCGGAGCCGTCCAAGCCAGTCTTCCTCTGGCGCTGGCTCAGGTTCGTTGGCCTGGGCCTGGGCCTCCGCCTCATGACGCTCCCGGATCCGGGCCAGCCAATCGGGAACCTCGGTGGCAGGTTCGGCCTCCGCCTGGGCTCTTCCCTCTTCGCCGCTGGACAGCCAATCGGGAACCTCACCCTCCGGCGGTCCCTCGTCCTCCTCGGCGCCCGCCGGCCTTAGCCGGCCCAGCCAATCCGGCTGGTCGCCAGACTGATCAGCGCCTCCCGTCAGCGCCTCGTGCTCCGCCTCTCCGCCTTCGTCTGCGGCAGGCCGTCTCCGCTCCAGCCAATCGGCCCCGCCCTCCCCATGGCCCGGTTCTCCCTCTTCGCCGAGAAGGAAGTCTCCGCCGCGACCCAGCGCTCCCCCAATTGGGGATTCACCCGGGACCAAAGGCTTCAGACGGGCACCACAAGACTTGCAGGTGGCCGCGTCCGAGGGGTTAGGCTTGCTGCACATCGGGCAGCGCACATCGGGCATGGCGCTAGTCCCCATAAGGACGGTCGGAGCCGAGGAGCACCCGCAGGCCCGTCAGCGTGGCGCCCAAAGCCACGCCGAGCAGCATGCCGCGCGCCCCGCCTGCCGCCCATACCTGTGCAACCCAGTTACGCAGATCCCTGACCAATTCGTAGGCGCCGCCACCTCCGCCGACCAGCCACGGGCCCGTCCCCAATAGGACCACAAAGGCAACGATGGCGAAGATCAGACTGAGCAGATCGCGATGCCGGGCCACCAGCCGGAACCCGGCCACGGTCAGCGAGATGGCCAACAGCGCCATCAGGCTGGCCTCCACCGGAACCTGGATGTAGCGAAACAGCATCAGGATCACCGGGTAGTCCGGCCCGAAGAGCAAGCCCAGAGTCAGGGTAACCAGGAAGCAAAGCACCAACAGCGCACTGTACGGCCACCCCCGCTCCTGGAGGCTGACCTTGTGCCAGTGCACGCTGAGCAGGTTGTAGAGACCGAGCACGAGCGCGGCCGCACTTAGCAGGACCGCCCAGCTGATCAGAATCCGGCGAATGTCCAGGATCACGGGCTGATCGACGAAGAACCCAAGCAGCACGATCAGCCCCACCCCTATGACAACCGCCACCCAGACCAGGGAGAGACGCAGCCTCATAGCAGGTCCATGACTGTGCGCACGACGGTCCCCACCAGGATCAGTCCGATGATCAACATGCGGACGACGTCCTGAGTTCGCAGGCTGGCGCGGTGGAGAGGTCCGACGTTCAGATAGGCGCCCCCGGCGAAGACCTCCTCGCCGATGAGCGGATGCTCGGCGGTGGCGTAGAGCAGAGCCTGGGTCTGGATGTCGTCGGTTCCCGCGAGGACGAAGGCCCCTTGCCTCTCACCGAAGTCCGCCGCCAGCGCCCCCTCGACGCCGAAGGACCCCATCAGCATGTGCACCGAGACGTCCTCGGTGGCGAGAATGGTGGGGAGCCCGGCGGCGTAGGAGAACGGGGTCGGGCCCAGCATACGGCCCGAGGTGGCCTGATAGCGTTCGCCTGCTCCCACACGCTCGTAGGCCGAGCGAAGAGTATCCTGCGCCAGGATGGCCATGGCGCCGTCCCCCGCGGTGACCACCACCGGGCGGTCGCTCATCGTCGTCGCGGCCGCCACGCGTGAGAGCACCGCCAGGCCCGCCAGCGCAGGGGCGACCTCCGCCCCCGTCACCGAGCCCGTGCCCAGCGAGAGATGGACTCGCTCCCCGGCCTCGACGGCGCGCTCGATCGCCACCCCCAGAGCCTCGAAGCCCTTGATGGGACGGAAGACCGCCGGCCAACGTCGGCCGAGAAAGACAAAGACCAGCAACAGAACAACCAGACCCACGACTGCGGCAATACCAACCAGATCGACATTGAGGCCGATCATCGCTCTGCCTCACGCAGTAGACCAACAAGGTTGGACACCTGGTCTGGGTCCTCCAGCAGCCGCGCCATGTCCGCAACCTGCGAGCCTGACGTCCCGAACAGCGGTCCCGCCAAGTAGCCCATCTGGGCCGCAACCCACGTCAATGGCCCGGCCGCATCCAGGAGAACTGCTGCGGCCTGCCCCAACCCTGCCTGCTGGAGCCGTCGCGCTAGATTGTGTGCGAAGTCGTCGCCCATGTCCATCTCGTCCGCGGAGTATAGCACAACCCGCCACCCCCAACCGCACGCCCCCCCTCGGGTTGCACGCACCGTATCGAACATCGCCAGTTCTCTCGATTCCGCCGAGTCGCCGCCGGCGCAACAGAGCCATGGCCCACTCCCGGGTGAACGCCTGCCCGCCTCCATGGGCCGCGGCACAAGGCCCCTCCTCGGTTCTACGGCCCTGCCGCCCCGCGTCGCGATCTCCCCCCTCCGCCCGATTGCGCCCTCCGCCTCATCGGCTATAATGCGGAACAGGTGTTCGAAAGGATCCCCATGAGCCTCAATTTGCCGCAAGTTCTGCCGCAGGTCGAGAAACTGGGGAAGGCCGCCGCGGACAGGGCAGCTGACCTGAAGGCCAGGATCCCGAGGATGCTCCAAGCCTTCGAAGAGGCGGGCCGCGAATCGCTGCAGGAGCTGACGGACAAGATCTCTCGGGCAGGCGACCGCTGGCCTGGAGCGATCCCCACCCAGGAGCCTCTCCACGCAGTCTACCCCGCTCCGGCCCACCCGCCGCGGCTGAACATCCTCGGCGCCGACGGTTCCCAGATCCATCCTGATCGGCACAGCGCGGCCCTCTACTATCTCATCAACCTCGGCAGCATCCTTGTTGCCCATGGCAGCGGGCAGGCCCCCCAGACCGCCAGCCAGCCCCGGCTGGTGTTCGAGGAGTCGGATCTCTACGGCGACAACGAGGGCCTGATCCCGTCCGCTCTCATCGATGGGCAACGCGACGTTGCCGAAATGGCGGAGCTGGCTCGTCTGGCAGAGACCGTCGCTGGCCATCCAACCCTCGCCCTTCTCGACAACGGGCTACTGCTCTGGCTGGCCTTGCAGGAAGCCGGACACAACCGGCGCCAGGTCGAACGGCTGCTGGCCGACTATCTCCAACAGTTGGGACGCTTGCGTCAGACCGGGGGCGCCGTGGCCGGATTCGTCGACCGGCCGCGCACGGCCAACGTCATCGCCCTGCTCCACCTGGCCAGCCTGCCTCGGGAACGGATCGACGAGGAGACCCTGCGAGCAAACCCCTTCCGCGGCCTGACGGACCGGACGCTCTTCACAGACAGGCTTGCTTCGGGCGAGCGCAGCGCCCGGTTCACCAATGCCTCGCCCGTCAATCAACGATTCCGGGACGCCGGCCACGCCATCCAGTTCTTCTATCTCCACTGCGGGCAGGCCGGCCAGATCGCTCGGGTCGAGATCCCCGAATGGGTGGGCGACAGCCCAACGCTCCTCGACCTCGTGCACGCCGGAATCCTGGAGCAGTGCCGCACGCCCGAGGGGTTCCCCTACCCCTTGGTCCGCGCCCACGAGCTCGCCGTGGTCACTCAGATCGACCGCCAGGCGCTGGACCAGATGCTGGCCGAGTCCCTGCTCCGCCACGGGCTGCCTGCCTCACCCTCCCAGAAGTCCGTGACCAAGCATTGGACCAGCGGCAGGCGCCATCACCGGCTGTGAAGGAGAAGGAGCGATGAAACAGGAGAAGGCATCCATCGGCCGCGTCACCCGCTCCAGCACCCTCGGCTTCGTGGGTGTAGTGCGCCTGCCGGAGCCCGATGTGCCAACCTTCGGATCCTTCTGCCGCGCCGAGGCCCAGCGCGGTCAAAGCTGGGTCATCGGTCTGATCTACAACATCAGCATCGAAGACGATGCCTTTGCCCGCCAGGTGGCCACGGCCGATAGCCTGACGCCTGAGCAGCTCGCCGACACCCGGTTCAACCGCCAGGTGCCGGTCGAGTTCAGCGCCCTGGCCGTCGGCTTCCAGAACGGCCGTGACCTCTACTACTCGCTGCCTCCACAGCCGCCCCTCACTCTTGCCCCCATCCACGCCATGTCCTCCGGCGAGGTGGGTTCGTTCACCGAGCGGCTCGATTTCATCCCGCTCATTCTGTCTGCGGTCGAGGTTCCCGCCGACGAACTCATCGCCGCCTCGCTTCGCCTTGCAACCACTGCTCGATCCGAGAACGAACGCCGGGCATTCCTTGTCCGGGCCGGTGCGGAGTGCGCCCGCCTCCTGCCGCATGACCTTGTACGGCTCAGCCAGCTGTTGCGGAGCCTGGGAGCGTGAAGGCCCCCCGGGAGGGCCTTGATTTCCATATGATCCGTCGCCGGACGCCTCCCCGTTCAAACGGGAGCGGGTTCCCAGAACGGCGCAATTGTGAGGGACAAGACTGACATGGCCGACAACTCAGGTCTCGACACCTACTTCGGCCCGCGGTCCACGGAAGCGCCTCTCGGCATGGTCGTCGGCGGATCGCTGTCCGCCGGCCTGCTCGTCAAGCTCGAGCCGCGCCTCTCGATCGAACACCTGGCCGTCGGCCGCTACGTCGTCATCCAGGGCAAGAGCGGCCGCAGGTTCTTCGGCCTGGTGACCGACATCGCCCTGGATGCCACCAATCCGGACCTGGTCCGCCAGCCGCCCGATCCGTCCGACGGATTCGCGGTGGAGGTCTACGGCCGGGAGATTGCCTTCGGCACCATGCACGTCAGCCCGATGCTGATGCTGGACGAGGGCCAGGACCAGCCGCGCCCGATCAAGACCATCCCGGCGCATTTCTCGCCCGTCTACGAGGCCTCGGCGCAGGACGTCGAACGTGTCTTCGGCGGCGAGGACGCCACCCACTTCTACATCGGCACGCCCCTCGAAATGGAGCACGTCCAGGTCAACCTCGACCTGGCGCGCTTCGTCGAGCGATCCTCGGGCGTGTTTGGCAAGAGCGGCACCGGGAAGTCGTTCATCACCCGCACCCTGCTCGCCGGAATCGTCAAGGCAGGCCTGGCCTCCACCCTGATCTTCGACATGCACAACGACTACGGCTGGGCTGTCAAGGACGAGGCCGGACGCGAGTACAAGGGCCTGCGCCAACTCTTCCCCGATGGACGGGTGAGCGTGGTGACGCTGGACGAAACGACTTCGCGAGCCCGCGGCAGCAAGGTGGACCGCGTGCTCAAGATCGGCTACGAGCAGATTGAGCCCGAGGACGTGGAGATGCTCGCCGGGCTGATGGGCCTGGGGGACATTCAGACCGGGGCGCTCTATTACCTGCGCCGCCAGCTGGGGTCAGCCTGGATCGCCAAGCTCCTGGAGGAAGAGGATGCCTCCGAGGAACTGCAAGCTCTGATCGACAGCGGCCGGATTCTGGCCGGCACTCTCGGCGCCATTCAGCGCAAGTTCGAGCTCCTTCGGCGCATGGAATTCCTGGTCCCCGGCAGGGGCGACGACGCCGTTGACGAGATCTTCCAGCGCCTGAGCATGGGCACCAGCGTCGTGCTCGAGTTCGGCACCTACGGCAACATACTGGCGGCCTACGTCCTGGTGGCCAACTACCTCACCCGGCGCATCCACCAGCGCTATGTCAGGCAGAAGAACCTGGCAGCCGGCCACAAGGCCGACGAGCCGCGCCCGCTGGTGATCGTCATCGAGGAAGCCCACAAGTTCCTCGATCCCGCGATCGCCGGGCACACGATCTTCGGTTCGATCGCCCGCGAGCTGCGCAAGTACAACGTCACCCTGCTGATCGTCGATCAGCGGCCGAGCGGGATCGACGACGAGGTGATGAGCCAGATCGGCACGCGGGTCACCTGTCTCTTGGACAGCGAGGCCGACATCCGGGCCGTCTTCTCCGGGGTCAGCGGCGCCGGGACGCTGAAGGAAGTGCTTGCCCGGCTCGACACCCGGCAGCAGGCGCTGATCCTGGGGCACGCCGTTCCGATGCCCGTTGTCGTCCGCGCCCGCGACTACGACCAGGACTTCTACGCCGCCATCGGATGGTCGGAAGGGGACGATCTCAAGCAGCAGGCGAGGAAGGCGAGCGAAACGCTGTACGGTGAGTAGGGCGCCCCGCCAGACCGGGACGCCGCCTCACCCCGGACACGCCAGTCTCGTCCGGACATCGGCAACCACGCCCGAGCCCGTTGCCCCCGGGTCCGCTTCTCCCTCCAGCCTTTCCCACGCATGGCAGAGGATCCGGTTGGCTCCCGGGTTCTGATCCAACGCCTCCAGCGTCAGCTGCCGCGCCCGCTCCCAGTTCCCGAGGTGGGCGTAGCCCTCGATGAAGGGAATCCTCTCCTCGGCCTGGTTGGGGTGGTCGTCCAGCAGGAAGGCTTCCTCCCCAAGCTCGACGATTCGCTCCCAGTCTTGCGTCTGCCGGGCGAGATCGGCTTGTTCGAAGTAGTAGCACCAGGAGTGCGGTGGCTCCGCCCCCTGAAGCTGCGGCGGAAGCTGAGCCGGCGGAGCAGCCTCCACGTCAATGAGGTCCAGGCGGGAGAGAGAGGCCGCGGCGGACACTTCACGCGAGATGACGACCGACGAGTCGTCCCGGACCGGGTCGACGACCCGCAGGCAGCCCGGAGGTGCGTAGAAGACCACCAACGCCTGGGAGGTGGAGCCGGTGAAGGTCGCGGCGCGGTACCACTGGTAAATGGGCAGGCCCTCCTCCAGACCCGTCAGGCTGCGCCCCAGCCTGACATTGATGTCGGAGACCATGTAGGGCATGTCACGGGAGGTGGACTCGGGAGCGTACATCCAGTTGATGACCGCCGCGAGGGAGTTGTCGGTCATATAGTCCAGGCCGATCTCATTGGTGAGGAGAACCGTTCCCGGCTCGAGGCCGGGAATCCTCCACGTCAGGTTCCAGTAGAAGCCGCGTTGAGCCTCCCAGGAGCGACGGAAGGAGTTGGCGGCCTGGAACTGCGCGCCAACGGCGAACCCCACCGCCACAGCCACAACGCTCAACTTCAGGAGCCGCCTCCGCGTCAGGGCTTCCAGGAGGCCGACAAGGAGCAGACAGGCGCCCAACATCATTCCCAGCGTGAAGCGGTCCCAAGGATAGAACAGCTCCAGCGGAAGCTTGGGGATCCAGAATGACCATCCGCTGGCGAAGAGGGACAGGGCTCCCATCAGAATCGCTTGCTTTGCCCACGTCCTCCTGGCGGGGCCGGGGGTAGCGGCAGGCTCCGAACGCAACTTGAAGAGGAAGAGCGCCACAGCCGCGATCCCCACACAGACCAGCGCCCAGAAGACCAGCGTCGAACGGATGCCCAACTGCTCCAGATTGGGAGGGACCAGAATCCTTCCCCACGCGACCATACTCGCTTCGACGAGGTCTCCCGCGATCGTCCTCGCCAGGGTGGCCACCTCCTGCAACGGATTCGTTCCCAGATCCTCCAAGAGCCTGGGTTGGTAGGCACGGAACCCGACGAACCCGACCCGCCAGAAGAGGTATGCCCCGGCAACAGCCAGGAACGGAAGCCAGAGCTTGAGTGTCTGCCGCAGGCGGCTGCGGGAGGATTGTGCCTCCCGCTCGAGGGTCAGCCAGAGCGCCACCGGGCGCAGGACCTCCAGCCCGATGAAGTACTCCAGCGTGAACATGTTGACCGCTGCGGCGATCACCGATGAGACCATCAGTGGCCAGAACCATCGACGTTCACGCAGCGCCCAGATCATGGCCCCCAGCGAGTAGAAGAAGATCGCCAGGACCAGGAAGTAGTTGCTGTAGGTCACCGAGATCGACTGCTGTCGGAAGCCCGGGTAGACCAGGAAAAGCAGCGCAAGGCAAGCGACCTCCCGCCCGTGATCCGGCCAGAGTTTGCGGAACGCCCACCACAGGGAGACCGCACTCAGCCAGCGTGTAAGGAGGCCGTAGACTTGCCAGTGCCAGGGCACTTCGCCCAGGAAGGGGGTTGTCAGCCGGAAGAACCATCCCATCAAGGGTCGATCCACCGCCCAGACGTCGTGAAACCCGGCCGGCCCCAGCGTGTGGTAGAACCAGGCTGTCCCCCAATCGTCCCAATAGAAGCCAAGGCGCGGAATGAGCAGCCCGTAGC